>JGI12104J13512_1000217_pt1 | contig 55378 bp, 59 predicted proteins | sample TerdegcTABiofilm_FD_13512 | JGI IMG/M metagenome (IMG submission 13512)
TCGCTTAAGATGGAGATGAGCTGGAGGAGAACAAAGATAGGCAAGGTACGTCCTAATTTACCCCTCTATAAGAAATTTACACAATTATGTTGACAGTACCTCTGAAGAGGATAGCTATAACCATGGGAGACCCTGCAGGCATTGGCGGGGAGATAATCTGCAAATCCTTAGATTCTATAGGAAAAAAGAGCATCCCTGTGATTATCGGAGATATCGCTGCAATTAGGGATATTGAATTGAGGTTGGGACTAAAAAAAGAGAATGTTTTCAAAGGGTTCAAAGAGGGCAAAAGAGGCGATATAGAGTTTATAGATATCCCCGGCATCAAAAAGATTGAATATGGCATATCAAGCGATGTATACGGCAGGGCATCATATGAATATATAATGGAGGCATTAAGGATTATCGGGAAGAATGATGCCACGGCGCTGGTGACCTGTCCTATAAATAAGGCATCTATACGAAAGGCAGGTGTGGATTTTCCAGGACACACAGAGATACTTGCTGACTTTTGCAGGGTGAAGGAGTATGTGATGATGATGGCAAACAAAAGGATGAGGGTATCCCTTGTTACAATACACATACCCTTAAAGGAGGTGCCTACTGCAGTAACAAAGAACAAGATCCTTTCCTGTATAGAGGTTACGAACCATGACCTGAAGGGGTATTTCCACATAGCCAATCCCATTATTAAGGTATGTGGGCTTAATCCCCATGCCGGTGAAGAGGGCATTATGGGTAATGAAGAGGTAGATATAAAAGAGGCAATAGATGAGGCTAGGTCATCCGGGATAGATGCAAGGGGACCCTTCCCTGCTGATACCCTGTTTCACAGGGTTGACTGTGATGCCTTTATTGCCATGTATCATGACCAGGGTCTCATCCCTGTTAAGACAGTGGATTTCAGAAGGACTGTAAACATTACATTGGGGCTACCTTTTATAAGGACATCCCCTGGACATGGGACAGGGTTTGATATAGCTGGGAAGGGCATTGCTGACCCATCAGGATTTATTGAGGCATATAGGGTTGCCGAGAGGCTGTCGAGGGGTGCATAGAAACATTCTGTAGACCAGACAAAACATCGATGATCTCGAAATACGTATTAGAAACAGCTCTTTGTGGATTAAAAAAGAGGTGTTTAAATAAGATCGAATTTAGTCTTTGGGGTGATAAAAATCCATATAAAAAGAAGATACCTTTTAAAAAATTTTTGCGAGCACACAATCTTATGATTATTATGCTCTGTCTGACAGCAATATATGGCTGCACCACAGGGAGGATTGGGGGAAAAAACTGGAGACTCTTTGACATGGATAGCATGCGGGACTATTATTTTGATGCTGGCAGCATTAAAGAGCTCACAAAGGGTTTGGTCAGGGTCAAACTTGGAACCGTTGCGAAGGGGAATGAGGCAAGAAACTGGGAGATAGATGAGAGACTGAAAAGGGGGCTTGCCATAAAAGGGTATGAAAACTACGATTCATCTCAGGATATCTATGAGATAAACTGCATTGAAAAAAAATTTAGGGTCTTATCAGGGACTGATTATGACACAGATAATAATATCCTATCCTCGTATAATAACCCTTCCCTTGAATGGAAGACGGTACATGAAAACTCTGCCATCATGTCGCTTATCAAACTCAAATCAGTCTGTTCGTATTAAAATTAAGGCGATAGCAGAACCTGGTCTCCAAACCTTTCCTTCAGGGCAGCAGATAAAGCCTCTACATCATTTTTATGCCTAAACTCCACCATCAACTCACCGTTCTCCCCTACCACCAGTCTGCCATATTTTTTAACAACCTCAGACACATCAGCTGCATCAACAGTCCACCAGCCCTTTGTGCGTCTTAATAACTCCTCGCCCTTTAATGGCTGAGGGGTAACCAGGTCAATGGTCCGAAACCATGCGCTCCAGCCTACCTGTGCCGGTGATTTAAGCACAGGACTAACAGGGTCATGGTATATGCGACATCTACCAAAGAGCCTGAGACGTATCATTTTACAGCCTCCTGGATAAGTCTCCTTGCCTTTTCATCATTCGGCAGCGTATGAGGTGGAACCTCAACCCTATATCGCTCAAGGATATGAGCAAGGGCATGTATATAAAGGTTTACAATATCTTTCTCATCCATAGTCATATCCCACCTCACAGATAACCCCCATGCCTTTTCAAAACATTTCAATGCCCCATCTCTTATCCTTCTCAGTCTCTCATCTAATGGCGACATATTAAGCCTCTGCAGAAGCTCCCTCTGGGCTAACTCCATCTGCGAAAAGACACGCCTCAAAAATCTCACCTGGGGGTCCATACCCCATTCATCTGTATTCATATTGTCACCCCATCCTTGCACCCATCTCAAACAATGTCTTTACTATAAATTTTTGCAAAAAGATTATAATAAGCATCAGTATAAAGGGTGATATATCTATCATGCCAAACCTTGAAGGAATAATCTTTGATATCCTGTATGTTATAGGGTCTACAAGTCTATAGATAGTCCTCACAAAGGGATTATAGGGGTTTGGATTAAACCATGACATGATCGCCCTTATGAAGATCACCCAAAAATATAGGTCAAGGATGATATTAAGGATGGAGGCAATGGTTGTTACAAGATTTCCGAATGCAAACATATATTCACCTCAGTTTAAATTATAGACCATAATACTATAGGCCTTTCTGAATGCAAGGTAGGGGTCATTTTTAATGTAGATTATATCTCTTCAGCTACTAAAATCCCATTTTTTAATCCTTTTATTTTAACCTCGACCAGTCTATTTTCAAGCGTTTTTTTATAAGGCAGATATACAGGGATATAATTATCAGTATAGCCGCGGATAAGATAGCCCGTATATATCTTTCCCTCAGGGATGATTACTACCCTCTCTCCTATCAGCCTCTCATAAAAGGACAATCTTTTTTTTCTGTCCAGAATTTTTAATCTATTTACCCTCTCTTTTTTAATTGCCAGGGGAATCTGGTATGGCATACAGGCGGCCTCGGTTCTTTCTCTTGGAGAAAAAGAAAAAATATGAAGATAGTGTATATCAAGGGAATCAATTGTGCGGAGGGTTTCCATAAAATCATCCTCATCCTCAGACGGGAATCCTACTATAATATCAATACCTATCCCTATACCATTAATCCCTTTTATTAATCTCTCTATTGTATCTGTGAGATAACCCCTGGTATAATGCCTTGCCATCAATCTCAGGATCCTGTCAGAGAAACTCTGCGCTGAGATATGGATGCTTCTGGCTATCTTCTTTGAATCTCTAAGGGTTTCTATAAACTCATCATCTATATATAAGGGGTCAATGGAGCTCAACCTTATCCTTTCAGGTGTCTCTGACTCTTCAAGAAGTTTTAATAATCCCTTTAAATCAATGCCATGGCCTGTGTCTCTATAGGCAGATAATTCTATACCAGTCAGAACCACCTCCCTTATGCCTTTTTCTTTTAAAGACCTTACTGCCTGCAAGACCTCATCAGATGGCCTGCTTCTTGGCATACCCCTTGCAAATGGGACAACGCAATATGTGCAGAATCTATCGCATCCGTCCTGGATCTTCATAAAAAAACGGGTCTTGCCTGTTTGAATCCCTTTTATAGATGCCCTCTCGATAAAAAGGTTGTGGTTTTCACCCCTTACAATACCATCTGAATGAATATAATCAGGGAGGTTAAACTTTTCCCTATTATCGATTATAAGATGAGCGCTATAGTTCTTTTCAGGATACACCTCAGCATGGCATCCTGCTATGACAATCCTGGTATATGGATTTTTTGCCCTGCACTGGTTTATGAATCTCTTTATGTCCCTCTCAGCATTTTCTGTTAATGTGCAGGCATTGATGATACACACATCAGCATCAACTATTTCGGATGGTAGATACCCATGTTCAATCAATGTGTTAGATATTATGTAGGAATCCCATTGGTTTGCCCTGCAGCCTGTTGTCTTCAGGAAAAATTTCATTGCTTTTTAAATCTCTGTCAGCTTCTGTAGGATGCGTTTATTTTTATGTAATCATATGTCAGGTCTGTTGTATATATATCAAAAAAAGATCTACCATGGTGGAGGTCTATAACTAATTCAATCTCCTTTCTGTTCATGAGTTCCTTAAGTCTAATCTCATCAAAAGGCACCTCTATACCATCTCTTACAATAACCTCATCCTGGAGGACTATCTCAACCCTTGACTGGTTAATGGCTACCCCTGCATCACCTGCTGCTGCCATGAACCTGCCCCAGTTAGGGTCACATCCAAAGAAGGCTGTTTTTGAGAGTGGGGATGTGGCAATCCTCCTGGCAATCTTCTCTGCATCCTGTCTTGTCCTGGCGCCCTTGACCAGAATATGTACAACCTTTGTAGCCCCCTCGCCATCCCTTACGACCATAAGGGAAAGCTCTTTCATAACCTTATTGAGGTTTTCCTTAAAAAGCCCTAATGAATCCTCATCGCTACCTGATTTTTTTGAAAAAAGCATTACGGTGTCGTTGGTGCTGCATTCACCATCTACTGTTATCCTCTCAAAAGAGCCCTTCACAGCAGTGCCAAAGTGTCTCCTAAACCTTTCTATAGGAACAGGGAAATCAGTAAAAATAAAGACAAGCATGGTGGCGAAAAGGGGGTTTATCATACCTGAACCCTTTGCAATACCAATAACCGAATACCTCCTCTTTCCCTCAAACCCTGTATTTATAACCTTGGGATACGTGTCTGTTGTCATGATGGCACGGGCAAATACATCTATATTGTTTTCGTCAAGACCCTTTAAAAGCATTGGGATCGAGGCTACTATCCTATCAGAGGGGAGCCTCTTGCCAATAACGCCTGTAGAGGCAAAAACAATGGATTGTCTTTCTATCCCTAGAGTCTCTGACAAACCCCTTGCTATATTCCCTAGGTCCTCCACGCCTTCCTCTCCGGTGCATGCATTGGCACATCCACTGTTTACAAGGATAGCCCTTATGCTGTTGCCTTTTAATCTTCTGTTATATAAGATATGGGCAGCCTTGACAGCATTTTTTGTATACACAGCAAGGCAGTTCATATCCTCATCAGATACCACAAGCCCCACATCAAGGCCCTTTACCTTCATCCCTGTCTCAATCCCCGCAAACCTTATCCCTTTTATAATATTTATCATAACTCAACCCTAAATAGTCTTTTGATTATAGTCGTTAGATTATAATCTGCCCTCTTGTCTTCCACAGCACCTTTTGTATTTTTTTCCACTTCCACATGGACACGGGGCATTTCTGCTTATCTTCTCCTTTTGAGCACCTGGCGAATCCCCTCCAAGGTTTGTAAACATAACAGGCATCTCATGGGTAAGCTCTGCCTTTGCAGGTTGAACCGCAAAAAGCTTTCTCACGGTATCTATCTTAACCCTCTCAAGCATATCAAGGAATAAATCAAAACTCTCCCTCTGATATTCCCTTAAGGGGTCCTTCTGTCCATAACCTCTGAGCCCTATTCCTTCCTTTAGGTGGTCTAGGGCAAGGAGATGTTCCTTCCAGTGTGTATCAAGGGAATTAAGGGCCACGAATGCCTCAAGCGCCCTCATCTCCTCTTCTCCAAAATGCTTAATCTTATTCTCATACACCTCAAAGACCCTTTGCTTTACCAGTTCGAGAAAACCTACCCTTGTAATCGTCTTATAATCAATATCACCGAAATCAATGCGGAAGAAGAATATCTCATATATTCTATTTTTTATGGTTGCGAGATCCCACTCTTCAGGATAGACCTTTTCAGGCGCTAACTCATCCACCATTGATTCACATATCTCCTCTATCATCTCATATATCTGTTCCCTTACATCGCCATTAGCCATTATCTCCCTTCTCATGCCGTAGATTGTCTCTCTCTGTTTGTTCATAACATTGTCATATTCCAGGAGATATTTTCTTATCTCAAAGTTATGGCCCTCGACCTTGGTCTGGGCACTCTCTATGGCCTTAGTGATAAAGGAATGCTCAATGGGCATATCCTCATCCATACCAAGCCTTGCAAGAAGCGGCGATACCTTATCTGAACCAAAAAGTCTCATAATCTCATCCTCAAGGGATACATAGAATCTTGATGAGCCAGGGTCACCCTGTCTACCCGCCCTACCCCTTAACTGGTTGTCAATCCTCCTTGACTCATGTCGCTCTGTGCCCAAGATGTGTAGCCCCCCTAAACCTATGACCTCTTCTTTTTCCTTTTCGCATACCCTTCTTGCTTCAATCAGGGCCTTCTCATATTCTGGTGTGCCCTTCTGTCCTTTACACATATTCATGGCAAGAAACTCTGGGTTACCGCCTAAAAGTATATCTGTTCCCCTGCCTGCCATGTTTGTGGATATTGTTACAGCCTTTTTTCTGCCTGCCTGGGCAACAATCTCTGCCTCTCTCTCATGATTTTTTGCATTTAGGACATGGTGGGGGATACCCTTACGTTTCAACATCTCTGAAAGACGCTCTGATTTGTCTATGGAGAGGGTTCCTACAAGCACAGGCCTCCCAATTTTATATAACTCCTCTATCTCTTTTACTACAGCCCTGAACTTCTCTTTTTCTGTCCTGTAGACCACATCAGGATAATTTGTTCTTATAAGGGGTCTATTGGTGGGTATCACAACCACATCAAGGTTGTATATCTTTTTGAACTCCACCGCCTCTGTATCCGCTGTCCCTGTCATACCTGCTAGCTTTTTATACATCCTGAAGTAATTCTGGAATGTTACTGTGGCAAGGGTCTGGTTCTCCCTCTCTATCTTCACATTCTCTTTTGCCTCAAGTGCCTGGTGGAGGCCATCGCTATAACGCCTCCCATCCATGAGCCTGCCCGTAAATTCATCTACGATTATTACCTTCCCATCCTTAACTATATAATCCACATCCCTCTTAAAGAGATTGTGTGCCTTTAATGCCTGGTTTATATGGTGTAATAGATCCACATGTTTCGGGTCATAGAGATTATCTATCTTGATGAGCTTTTCTATCTTTGCGACACCCTCTTCTGTAAGATATGCACTCCTTGTCTTCTCTTCTATCATAAAGTCCTTGTCTTTTTTAAGCTGGTATATCAAACGGTTTATCTTATAATATTTATCCGTTGACTCATCTGCAGGGCCGGATATAATAAGAGGTGTCCTTGCCTCATCAATGAGGATACTATCCACCTCATCCACGATGGCATAATTAAAACCTCTCTGGACACACTCATCAGGACTGTATTTCATATTATCCCTTAGATAATCAAAACCAAACTCATTATTGGTACCGTATGTTATGTCACAGGCATATGCCTCCTTACGCTCGGCGTCATCAAGGGGGTTCAATATCACACCAAAAGTAAGACCAAGGAATTTATACACTGGCCCCATCCACTCGGCGTCCCTTTTTGCAAGATAGTCGTTTACAGTGACCACATGGACACCCTCTCCTGTAAGGGCATTGAGATAAACAGGTAGGGTTGCCACAAGGGTTTTGCCCTCGCCAGTTGCCATCTCTGCTATCTTACCCTCATGAAGGACAACACCACCTATAAGCTGAACATCGAAGTGTCTCATATTTATCGTCCTTCTTGCCGCCTCTCTAACAATTGCAAAGGCCTCTGGAAGGATTGAATCAAGGTCCTCACCTCTCTCTATCCTCTCCTTGAACCTTGAGGTCATGCTGCTTAGTTCCTGGTCTGAGAGTTTTTTAAGACCCTCCTCAAGGGAATTTATCCTATCCACAATAGGCTGAATCCTTTTTAATTCCCTTTCATTCTTTGTTCCAACAATCTTTTTTAAAATATTTCCTATCATATTAAAATCTGTCAATAAAGGATTTAAGGCGCCAGGGTTTTCATGCCTCCATTATCTAATCTAATGCCTGTGCCTTGAAAACTAGTTTTATTTTAGTCCCTTAATGTTGCCATAAGACGTTCAGGATGAAGAAGTATATTTAATGCATCATTTACATCTCTAACAATAAGGTCTGCCTCTTTTAATACAGAGTTGGCGCAGCCTTCCTCTCCTATAACACCTATGCCAAGGACAGCCTCTTTCAGCATCATTGCATCATTTGCGCCGTTTCCTATAGCTGCAACCTTCTCAGGTCCCAATTCCTTGATAATCCTTGCCTTTTCAGCACCGCTTTCCTCTTTGCTTACCTTTATTATGCTAAAACCAATTGCATTCACCTCATTATCTATATTGCCATATGTATCAGAGGTTATTATAAACACCTTGGTATATCTTGAGATCTTCTCCATTAATTCCCGTGCATGCTCCTTTATCTTCCCATCAAAGGCACATGTCCCATTATAATCGACAACAAGATATTCTATGTCTAAGTCGCCCCAGCCCGGAATAGAAACGCTGATCATTGTTACCTCCTGAGTTTATTTAGATTTCTATTGTAACATATCCAGTGCAATTTTAAACAAAATTTTATACCTTTTAAGAATATCATCTAACAGATAATATATAACCAAATTGTGAATATACAATAAAATGAGGTAGTTACACAAAGTTAATTTGCTTGACAACAAAAGGTTAAACCATTTATATTATCACACTCAAAAGGCAAGGCTATTTGTGATGATTATTAAATTATTTGATATAGAGGATATTTTTACCTTAAAAGGTGATATAGAGGATTTTACATCTACCAGTGAATACAGGCTATCCTCACCCTTACATTATGAGTTTAGGCTTAAAAGGTCCAAAAACAAAATAAAGGTAAGGGGTTTAATAGATTGTATTGTAATCCTCACATGCAGTAGGTGCCTTGAAGAGTTTGGCTATCTTATAAGCACCACATCTGACTTTGACCTTTTGTCTCAGGATAGTGCCCCGGATATTCAGGAGCTTGAGCTTAAAAGAGATGAGATGGATATTTACTATTATGAGGGCAGTGAGGTTGAACTAGAGCCTCTTATCCATGAAGAAATAATGCTTAATCTACCCATAAAGCCTCTCTGTAGTGAATCATGCAGGGGACTCTGCCCTATATGCGGAACAAATCAAAACTATGGACAGTGCTCATGTAAAAAGGATATAAATACGCTTCTTGGAGAAAAACTTAAACACTTTATAATACAATAAGGAGAAAATTATGCCAGTTCCAAAGAGAAAGACATCCCAGTCAAAAAGGGATAAAAGAAGAACCCATTATAAGGCAAAGCCTGTCAGTTTTGTGCTTTGTCCTAATTGCAAAGAGCCATCACTTCCACACACAGTTTGTTCAAAATGTGGGTATTATAAGGGAAGGCAGATCCTAAAATTAGAAGAAGTCTAAATCTTATGGTAAAGATAGCAATAGACTGTATGGGTGGTGATTATGCACCTGATGCAATCGTAAAGGGTGCTGAACAGGCGGCAAGGGATAATATGACAAAACTTGTCCTTGTAGGGGATGAGGATACCATAAAAGCATCTATTAGCATGACAAAGGGGATAGAGATCATCCATACCCCATCATGTGTTGAGATGCATGAATCACCATCTGTAGCTCTAAGAAAAAAAAGGGACTCTTCCATGAATAAAGCCTTTGAACTGGTAAAGACAGGATATGCAGATGCGGTAGTAACAGCAGGTAATTCAGGGGCAGCCATGGCATTTGCCATATTTACCCTGGGCAGGCTGCCGTCTGTTGATAGACCAGCCATTGCAACCCTCCATCCCGCTGTAAATGATGGCACAACCATATTGATTGACTCAGGGAGTAATGTAGACTGCAAACCCGTCCACCTTGTCCAATTCGCCATAATGGGTGATGCCTTCGCAAAATCAGTCCTGGGGATAGCAAGGCCTAGAATAGGTATATTAAGCAACGGTGAAGAAGAGTCAAAGGGCAATGAACTTACAAGAGACACAAACAACATCATGAAATATATGGATATAAATTATATAGGCTATGTGGAAGGGGCAGAGCTATACAATGGAAAGACGGATGTCATTGTATGCGATGGTTTTGTGGGCAATATAGCCCTCAAGGTGGCAGAGGGCGTAGGGGAATTCCTGAACATCTTTTTTAAGGAAAAGATAAAAAAAACAATAAAAACCAGGATGGGCTATCTGCTCCTTAAAGATACGTTTCAGGAACTAGGGAAAAAAACAGACTATTCTGAACATGGAGGTGCACCCCTTCTCGGTGTTGACGGGATATGTATCATATGCCATGGAAAATCTAATGAAAAGGCAATGAAAAACGCCATATTTATGGCAAAAAAATATGCAGAAAAGGGACTTAATCAGTCTATAAAGGATACAATAAAGGGTTACCAATCAATAAACAGGTCAAAGGAGAAGTAATTATGGATTACTTTTTCACAGAGGAACAGAGGCAGATTCAACAGCTTGCACGAAGGATTGCAGAGGAAAAGATACTGCCTGTGAGGGCAGAGCTTGATGAAAAAGAGGAATTTCCATGGGAGATAATGAAGGTCTGCGCTGAAACAGGGCTTTTTGGCGTGAGCATCTCTGAGGACTATGGTGGAATGGGCGGTGGCTCCATGGAGAATTGCCTTGTTGTCGAGGAACTGAGCAGGGCATGTCTTGGTGTCTCAGTGAGCTATGCCGCAAGCCTTCTCGGTGCCTACCCTATAATATTAGGTGGCTCTGAGGAGCAGAAAAAAAAATATCTTCCCCAGATAGCAAAGGGTGAAAAACTTGCAGCCTTTGCGCTTACAGAGCCCAATGCGGGCAGTGATGCCCAGGCAATAAGGACAGAGGCAAAAAAGATTGGGGATGAGTATATACTTAATGGAACAAAACAATGGATAACCAACGGTGGTGAGGCAGGCATATACACAGTTATAGCCATGACAGATAGAACAAGAGGTGGCAGGGGGGCAACAGCCTTTATAGTAGAAAAGGGTCAGGAAGGATTTCTATTTGGAAAAAAAGAAAAGAAACTCGGGATAAGGGCATCTGCTACAAGGGAGCTTATATTTCAGGATTGCAAAGTCCCAAGGGAAAATGTTATAGGTAGAGAAGGTCTAGGTTTTATCCTTGCCATGAGGACATTTGACAGGACAAGGCCAGGCATAGGCGCCCAGGCAGTTGGGGTGGCTCAGGGTGCCCTCGATGCAGCAGTTAATTATGCAAGGGAAAGGGAGCAATTTGAAAAAAAGATTATAAGCTTTCAGGCAGTGCAGCACATGCTTGCAGATATGGCAACCCAGCTGGAGGCTGCAAGGGCACTTGTCTATGCTGTGGCAAGGTATATAGACAGTAACCCGAGGGATACCTCAAAGGTATCTGCCATGAGCAAGGTCTTCCCCAGTGATATGGCTATGAAGGTAACAATAGATGCCATTCAGATCTTCGGTGGCTATGGATACATGAGGGAGTATCCAGTAGAGAAGATGATGAGGGATGCAAAGATACTCCAGATATACGAGGGGACAAACCAGATACAGAGGAATGTCATAGCCATGGAATTGATAAAAGAGGCGGTGGCAAAGAAGAAATAGATATTGATATTAATTGTGAGGAGATTATGAAAAAAATCGGGGTTGTATTCCCAGGTCAGGGGTCACAGAAGGTAGGGATGGGGAAAAGACTTTATGAGGGTTTTGATTTTGTTAAATCCATATATAAGAGGGCAGATGAGGCCCTTGGTTTCTCCATTACCGAACTTTGTTTTAATGGCCCTGAGGAGGAACTAAGACAGACCTATAACACACAGCCTGCACTCCTTCTCACAAGCTACGCCATATGGACTGTTTTAAAAGAAAAAACAGCCATAGTGCCGTCCTTTGCTGCCGGTCATAGTCTCGGAGAATATACAGCACTCCTTATAAGCGGATTCTTAACCCTTGAGGATGCCCTTCAGCTTACAAGAAAAAGGGGGCTCTTTATGGAAGATGCATGCCCCAAAGGAAAAGGCGGTATGGTAGCCCTCATAGGTGCTGATATGGACAAGGTTAACCATGTTCTTAGTGATATATCTCATGATGATTACGTTGCTGTTCCTGCAAACCTGAATTCAAAGGAACAAGTGGTCCTCTCAGGTGACATGGGTGCCCTCAAGGAAGCAGTTGAAAAATTAAAGGGTACGGGGTATAAAAAGGCTATATTCTTAAATGTATCAGGTCCTTTCCACAGCCCCCTTATGAAGGATGCTGCAGATAGGTTGAAAGAGGAGCTTGATAAGATAAAACCGGGAGATATGAGCATCCCTGTTATATCTAATGTGGATGCAGAACCTGTATCAGATAAAAATAAGGTAACAGAGAAACTATACAGACAGATGTTCTCACCTGTTCTGTGGGAGGATTCTATAAATAGAATGGCTAAAGAGGGGGTGGATGTATTTTTGGAGGTGGGACCACAGAAGGTCCTTACAAACCTTATAAAGAGGATAGAACCTCAAATCCCCTGTTACAGTATAGAGGAGGTAGAAGACATGGAGACAGTAAAGGGGTTATTGTATGAAGGATAAGATAACCATCGTCACGGGTGGTTCAAGCGGTATAGGCATGGCAATAGCAGAATTTCTCGCAGAGAAAGGCGGGAATATTGCCATCTTTGACATAGTAGATGGCAGTGAGGTAATGGAATCCATAAGGTCAAAGGGCGTAAGGGCTCAGTTCTATAATGTGGATGTCTCTGACTACAAGATGGTGGAATCTGCTGTAGAGGATGCTGCAAAAAGTTTCGGGAAAATAGACAACCTGGTTAATAATGCAGGGATTGCAATAGATAAGCTTCTTTTAAGGATGAAGGAGGAGGACTGGGACAGGGTTATAAGGATCAACCTCAAGGGTGTCTTCAATTGTACAAGGGCTGCAATAAGGCACATGCTAAAAACAGGTGGGGGTATTGTAAGTATCTCATCCATAGCCGGTGTCATGGGTAATGCAGGACAGGCGAACTATGCGGCAAGCAAGGCAGGCATAATAGGATTCACAAAGAGTATAGCAAGGGAATACGGTGAAAGGGGTATAAGGGCAAACGCCATTGCCCCTGGTTTCATCAAGACAAAGATGACAGATGCCTTTGATGAAAAGACAAGGGACGTGATGCTGAAATCAATCCCTTTGAAGAGATTGGGTGAGCCGATAGATGTTGCCCGTGTAGTATATTTCCTGCTCTCAGAATATGGAGGCTATATCACAGGGGAGGTGATAAATGTCAACGGTGGCTTATATATGTAAAATTTAGCTAAAGATGAACATACAGTTAATTTTTTATAAAAATTCAGGAGGGATGAAAAATGACAGTTGCAGAAAAGATTAAGGAGTTGATAATAAAACAACTTGATTCAAAGGAATCAGAGGTTGTTCCGGAGGCAAAGTTCATCGATGACCTCGGTGCTGATTCCCTTGATATTGTTGAGCTAATTATGGCACTTGAGGATGAATACGGTATAGAGATACCCGATGAGGATGCAGAGAAGATGGAGACAGTGGGTGATGCTATAAGATATGTAGAAGAACGTCTTGCAAATAAATAAAAAAGAGGTAGGCAAATTGAGAAGAAGGGTAGTCGTAACAGGAGTTGGTCTTGTAACGCCCGTAGGAGTTGGTATTGAAAATGTATGGCAGGACATACTCAATGGAAAATCAGGTATATCAAACATAACAAGATTTGACACCACCCAGTTCGAGACAAAGATAGCTGGTGAGGTAAAGAACTTTAATCCAGAGGACTACATACCCCATAAAGAATTGAGAAAAATGGACCTTTTCATACATTACTGCCTCGCAGCCACAAAGATAGCCATGAATGACTCAGGGCTTGATATGGAAAAAGAAGACAGAGAAAGAATCGGTGTTGCGGTGGGCACAGGACTGGGGGGTCTCCCCACCCTTGAAAAATATCACAGCGTTTTACTGGAACGTGGTCCAGGGAGGATAACACCTTTTTTCATCCCCATGCTGATAGCAAACCTTGCGCCAGGGCATATTGCCATGCAGCATGGTATCAAGGGTCCTAATCTCTGTATTGTTACTGCCTGTGCTACAGGTGCCCATTGTATAGGCGATGCTATGCGGATCATTCAATATGGAGATGCAGATGCTATGGTGGCAGGTGGAACAGAGGCAAACCTGACGCCCCTTACGGTGGGCGGTTTTAATGCCATGAAGGCGCTCTCAAGGAGAAACCATGAACCTGAGAAGGCATCAAGACCCTTTGACAAGGATCGTGATGGCTTTGTTGTCTCTGAGGGTTCAGGTATTATAATTATGGAAGAGTTAGGGCATGCCCTAAAGAGAGGTGCAAAGATATATGCTGAGATAATGGGCTACGGGTATAACGGTGATGCATATCATATAACTGCACCCTGCCCTGATGGTGACGGTTTTATAAGGTGTATGAGGATGGCAATAAGAGATGCCGGACTCTCCCCTGAGGATGTGGATTATATAAATGCCCACGGGACCTCTACAGACCTAAATGATCATATTGAGACTATAGCCATAAAAGAGGTCTTTCAAAATAAGGCATATAAGATACCTGTGAGCTCTACAAAATCCATGACAGGACACCTCCTTGGTGCTGCCGGTGCAGTAGAGGCTATATTTTCAATCCTTGCCATAAGAGACCAGATTTGCCCACCTACAATAAACTATACAACCCCTGACCCTGATTGCGACCTTGATTATGTACCCAATAAAGCCCGAAAACACAGCATAGATGTTGTCCTGTCTAATTCCTTTGGTTTTGGCGGGACAAACTGCACCCTAATATTTAAGAGGTATACACCTTGAAGATAGCCATAGGATCAGACCATGCAGGGTTTGAACTTAAAGAGTACATAAAGAATATCCTTATTCTGATGGGACATGATGTAGAGGATATAGGCACTGATAGCATGGATTCTGTAGATTATCCTGATTATGCTATAGAGGTGGCATGGCTTGTCTCAGAAGGAAAGGCAGACAGGGGTGTCCTTGTCTGTGGCACCGGTATTGGTATGAGTATAGTGGCTAATAAGGTTAAGGGCATAAGGGCATCACTTGTAACCAATCTTTATACTGCTATACAGAGCAGAAGACACAATGATGCCAATATACTCGTTCTAGGTGGCAGGATAACCGCAAAAGGGCTTGCAGAAGAGATAGTAAGGACATGGATTGATACACCCTTTGAAGGGGGTAGGCACGAAAAAAGGATAGAAAAGATCAGGGCATGGGAGAGGGAGCATTTAAAATAATTTTTAAGAGAAAGATTAGAGGATAAAATGAAGCTGGCTAAGACAGACAGTAAGATATATGGGCTTATAAGACAGGAGATAGAGAGGGAAGAGTATAGCCTCATAATGATTGCGTCAGAAAACTATGTAGACGAGGATATCCTTGATACGCAGGGCTGCGTTCTAACAAATAAATATGCAGAGGGCTATCCCTCAAAACGATACTACAGCGGGTGCAGATTCCTTGACGAGATAGAGGATATAGCAATAGAACGGGCAAAGGAGCTGTTTAACGCAGAGCACGCAAACGTCCAGCCTCATTCTGGTTCCTCGGCAAATATGGCCGTATATTTTGCTACCCTGAATCTTGGTGATACCATCCTCGGTATGGACATTGCTCATGGGGGTCATCTTACCCACGGCTCAAGGGTCAGCTTCTCGGGTAAGTTCTATAGAACTGTGGGGTATAAGGTATCCGAAAAGGATGAGATGCTCGATTATGATGAGATAAGGTCAATAGCCCTGAGTGAAAAGCCTAAACTCATAATAACAGGTGCAAGTGCATATTCAAGAATTATTGACTTCAAAAAATTCAGGGAGATAGCAGATGAGGTGGGTGCATATCTAATGGCAGACATTGCCCATATTGCAGGGCTTATTGCTGCAGGATGCCATCCAAGCCCTGTCGAGTATGCCCATTTTATAACAACAACAACCCATAAAACCTTAAGGGGTCCCAGGGGAGGACTTATCCTCTGTAAAAAGGAATTTGCAAAGGCAATAGATTCAGCGGTTTTTCCAGGTATCCAGGGCGGACCACTCATGCATGTCATAGCCGCCAAGGCAGTAGCGCTGAAAAATGCCATGACAGATGGATTCAGGGAATACCAGAGACAGATCAAAGCCAATGCACAGCACCTTTGTAAAAAGATGATAGAAAAAGACTACAGGATAATATCGGGTGGCACTGATAACCACCTATTCCTTGTGGATTTAACAAACAAGGGGATAACAGGAAATGTTGCCCAGGAATCCCTTGAAAAAAGTGGTATTATGATAAACAAAAATCTCATACCCTTTGATACAAAAAGCCCTATGGTTACAAGCGGTATAAGGATTGGCACCCCTGCCCTGACAACAAGGGGCATGAAAGAAAGGGAGATGGAGATTGTATGCGAGCTTATAGATAGGGTGCTCAGCAACCCTGAAGATGAGAATATCCAGACTATGGTAAAAAAAGAGGTTAAGGTGTTGTGTGAGAGATTCCCTGTTTATTCCCGTATCTATAATCTGTGAATAGCATGCGTCCAGATTGGGACTCCTATTTCATGGAGATAGCGCAGATTGTTTCAAAAAGATCTACATGTAGAAGGCGTAATGTAGGTGCAGTAATAGTAAAGGATAAAAGGATACTGGCTACAGGATACAATGGTGCCCCAAGGGGTCTTACCCATTGTCTCGATGGTGAATGTCTCAGGGAGAAGATGAATATAGCGCCAGGGGAGAGGCATGAGCTCTGTAGGGGCCTCCATGCTGAACAAAATGCCATAATCCAGGCTGCCCTGCATGGTGTATCCATAGATAGGGCTGAACTCTATTCTACGCATCTACCATGTTCCATCTGCATGAAGATGATCATCAATGCTGGCATTAAAAAAATAACCTACCTGGATGGATATCCTGATAACCTTTCGCTAGATTTGATAAAAGAGGCGTCCGTCGTTCTGAAGAAACTATGAAGTGCCCTTTTTGCGGAAATACAGAGAGTAGAGTCCTTGACTCAAGGATGAATAAAGAGATGGATATCATAAGGAGACGAAGGGAGTGTCTTAAATGTGCAAAGCGTTTTACCACAGCAGAGAGACTTGAAGAGGGACTGCTGCTTGTTGTAAAAAAGGATGGTAGGAGAGAGGTATTCGACAGATCAAAGATACTAAATGGTCTCAAAAAGGCATGTGAAAAAAGACCAATAAGTATAACAACCCTGGAAAAGATCGTATCAAGGATTGAATATAACCTCTTTGAAAAGAGCGAGAGGGAGGTGAAGGGGTCAGAGATTGGCGAGATGGTCATGGATGAACTGAAAAAACTCGATGAGGTTGCCTATGTGAGATTTGCATCGGTCTACAGGCAGTTCAGGGATATAAATGAATTCATGGAAGAATTAAGGGATCTCCTTATTAAAAAGGATTAGATATGAACGATGAGCAATATATGCGTTTAGCCTTATCTCTGGCTAAAAAGGGCCATGGGACAACATCGCCAAATCCTATGGTGGGCGCAGTCCTTGTTAAGAATGACAGGATAGTAGGTAAGGGCTATCACAAAAAGGTTGGGCTTCCCCATGCAGAGGTTATGGCTATCCATGATGCCGGCGAGGAGGCAAGGGATTCAACACTCTATATAAATCTCGAACCATGTGTCCACTTTGGTAGAACCCCTCCCTGCACAGAGGCAATAAAAGAGGCAGGCATAAAAAAGGTCGTCATGGCAATGCTCGATCCCAACCCACAGGTGAGTGGCAGGGGTATCCAGATATTAAGGGATGCAGGCACTATTGTAAAGACCGGTGTTCTTGAGGAGGAGGCAAGGAGGCTTAACGAGGCATTTATAACTTATATGGAAAAATCAAGACCATTTTTCATCATGAAGGCAGCCATAAGCCTTGATGGTAAGATTGCCACAAAGACCTGTGATTCTAAGTGGATATCCAATGAAGAGTCGAGGAGGTTCACCAACAGATTAAGGGCAGATATGGACGCCATTATGGTTGGTATCAATACAGTAATAACAGACAACCCGATGCTCATCCCGAAGATGGTGAAGATAAAAAAATATCCTCTCCGCATAATCCTTGATTCAAAACTCAGGCTACCCCTTGCGAGCGAGATTGCAAAGACCTCAGATAAATTCAAGACCATCGTCTTTACCTCTGAAGACTCCAGGGCAGATAAAGAGGCGAGGCTCAAATCTCTTGGCTTAGATGTCATAAGGTCACCAAAAGATGAAAACGGCAGGGTATCCCTGAGGTATGTATGTGATGAGCTTTATAAAAAAGACATAATGAGTGTCCTTATAGAGGGTGGAGGAGAGATAAACAGTGGGCTTCTTAGAGAGGGTCTTATAGATAAATTTATACTCTTCTATGCCCCTATATTTATTGGCGGTAAGAATGCACTAAACCTCATTGGTGGAAAGGGTGTTGATTTTCTTAAAGATGCCTATAGACTTAAGATAACACAGATCAGACGTTTTAAGGATGACCTATGTCTGGAGGGATATGTTCACAGGGATTATTGAAGATATAGGGAAGATAACATCCATAGACAAGGCAGGAGGAAAATGGGGGTTCTCCATCAAAACTGATCTTGTTAAAGAGGATGTAAAAGAGGGGGATAGTATCTGTGTTGATGGGGTATGTCTTACCGTTACAAGGATAACAGCCAGCAGCTTCCAGGCTGATGCATCACTTGAGACCATAGATGTCACAACACTGGGTAAAAAATCTGTGGGGGATAAGGTAAACATAGAGAGGGCAATGAGTACCGGCGCAAGGTTTGGAGGCCATTTTGTGACAGGACATGTGGACTGTATAGGCACGATAAAGGAAAAGATATCATCTGGGGATTCTGTTAGGATTAGCATTGAGATACCTCGGGATCTATCGAGGTTTATAGTAAAGAAAGGCTCTGTGTCCATAGATGGCATTAGCTTGACAGTAAATACTAAGGATGATAATATCTTTACCGTTAACATAATACCTTATACCTTGGTAAGGACAACGATAGGGGAAAAGAAGGTCGGAGGTATTGTAAACATTGAGACTGACATAATAGGGAAGTATGTGGAAAGCTTTCTGTTAGATAAAGAAAAAAAAGGAATTGATATAGATTTCCTTTATAAACATGGATATATAAAAGGGGTTTAGCCATGGCTATTTCAAGGATTGAGGATGTCATAGATGATGTAAGGCGCGGGAAGATGGTTATAATCGTCGATGATGAGGATAGGGAGAACGAGGGTGACCTCATGATCGCTGCAGAAAAGGTAACCCCAGAGGCAATAAATTTCATGGCAAGAAAAGCCTGTGGTCTCATATGTCTCTCCCTTACTGAAGAAAGGGTTAGGGAACTGGAACTACCCTTGATGGTTCATGATAATACATCGCCCTATAATACAGCCTTTACAGTATCCATTGAGGCAAAAGAGGGTGTAACGACAGGTATATCTGCCCATGACAGGGCAAGAACAATCCAGGTTGCTATAGATGATAACTCCACTGCCGATGACCTTGCAAGGCCGGGCCATATTTTTCCCCTTATGGCAAGAAAAGGTGGTGTCCTTGTCCGTGTAGGTCATACGGAGGCATCTGTTGACCTTGCAAGGCTTGCAGGGTTAAAACCTGCAGGGGTTATATGTGAGATTATGAGAGAAGATGGTACTATGGCGAGGCTTCCAGACCTTGAGGAGTTTGCAGAAAGATACAAACTCAAGATAGTCTCTATAGCAGATCTCATACAATACAAAACAAGAAATGAGAAGCTTGTGAGAAGGATGGCAGAGACAAGGCTGCCCACAAGATATGGTGGCGAATTCAGGCTCATAGGCTATGAAAATGATATAGATAACAAGACCCATCTTGCCCTTGTAAAGGGCGAGATATCCCCTGATGAAAGCATACTTGTCAGGGTTCATTCAGAGTGCTTCACCGGTGATGTCCTCGGTTCATTAAGATGCGACTGCGGCGACCAACTCCGCACCGCCCTTGCTATGATAGGAAAGGAGCAGAAGGGTGTATTTCTTTATATGAGGCAGGAGGGAAGAGGTATAGGCCTTTTAAATAAGATAAAGGCATACAACCTTCAGGATAAAGGCCATGATACGGTTGAGGCAAATATAGCCCTTGGTTTTTTACCAGATCTAAGGGATTATGGCATAGGCGCCCAGATACTCAATGACCTGGGCGTGAGAAAGATGAGGCTCATAACAAATAATCCGAGAAAAATAAAGGGTCTCGAAGGTTATGGCCTTACTGTGGTTGAAAGGGTTCCCCTTGAGATATCCCCCACAAAGGATAATATTGCATATCTTAAAACAAAACAGAAAAAACTTGGTCATATCCTCAATAACATATAAGGAGAACACTAATGGTACATGAAGGGAAGCTAATAGCAAAAGGTTTAAGATTTGCCATTGTAGTAAGCAGATTTAACAGCTTTATAACAGAGAGACTCCTTGAGGGCGCCCTTGATGCACTAAAGAGACATGGGGCTGAGGAAACCCACATAGAGATATATAAGGTCCCTGGGTCATTCGAGATACCGCTGGTAGCAAAACTTTTGGCAAAAAAACCAGGCGTTGATGGTGTAATTTGCCTGGGTGCAGTAATAAAAGGTGCAACCCCTCATTTTCATTACGTTGCCAATGAGGTGACAAAGGGCATTGCCCAGGTGTCACTGGAATATGAAAAGCCCATAGCCTTCGGCATTATAACAAGCGATAATATAGAGCAGGCTATAGAGCGGGCAGGGACAAAATCAGGAAATAAAGGCTATGATGCAGCAATGAGTATCATAGAGGTCGTTAATCTTATAAAGGATAACAGGTTGTGCGAAGAAGAAAGTCAAGGGAATTAGCACTAAAGATGCTATACCAGATGGAGACAGCGGGCGATGACCCCGAGAAGGCATTGATTAAATACTGCGAGCTGTTTCCCCATCACAAGGATATAATAGACTATGCAAAATATATCCTCTCAGGCATTAAAATGGAGATGGAAACCATAGACCGTTATATTGACAATGCATGTGAAAACTGGAATATCAACAGGATAACATATGTAGACAGAAACATCCTGAGGATAGGGATATTTGAGATGATTTTTTCGGTTGATTGCCCCCCCAAGGTTGCTATAAACGAGGCTATAGAATTGGGGAAAAAATATGGGAGCGAGGAATCAAAAAAATTCATTAATGGTGTCTTGGATAGGGTTTTAAAAGAATATCTTAAACAAGGAGCAGCATAAAATGAGAGCAGATAAGATTTGGTTAGATGGGAAATTTATTGATTGGGATGATGCAAACGTTCATGTCTGCACCCATACCCTGCATTATGGGCTTGGCGTTTTTGAGGGCATCAGATGTTATCACTGCCACGATGGAAAAAGTGCCATATTCATGCTGGACGAGCATATTGAAAGGTTCTATGACTCAGCCCACATTGTCCAGCTCGATATACCTTATAAAAAGACAGAGGTCAAGGATATCTGCAAGGAGATAGTGAAGGTAAACGGCTTCAAGGAGTGTTATGTAAGACCCATAGCGTTTATGGGAGATGGCCAGCTTGGGCTCTATGTAAAAGAATTTAAGGTCAGACTTGCCATAATAAGCTGGGTTTGGGGCGCATATCTCGGTGATGAGGGTCTACAAAATGGCATAAGGGCAAAGGTATCGTCTTTTTTAAGGCATCATGTGGATTCCTGTATGTCAAAGGGCAAGATATGTGGCCATTACGTAAACTCCATACTGGCAAAAAAAGAGGCAATATCAGCAGGCTACGACGAGGCTATCATGCTTGATACAGAGGGTTATGTATCCGAGGCAAGCGGTGAGAATGTATTTATTGTAAAAAAGAACAAGATAAAAACAACACCCCTCACCTCTATATTGCCTGGTATTACAAGGATTGCTGTTATGAAACTTGCCTCAGATATGGGCTATGAGGTAAAGGAAGAACGGTTTACAAGGGATGAACTATACATAGCCGATGAGGTCTTTTTCACAGGGACTGCCGCAGAGGTTACACCCGTGAGAGAGGTGGACAGCAGAAAGATTGGTGAGGGAAAACCAGGACCAGTTGCCCTGAGTATCCAGAGAAAATTCTTTGAGGTTGCCAGGGGCATGCACCAGGAATACAAGGGCTGGTTGAGCTACCTATAAAGACACAGGCTCAGGCTTTATTTACGATTTTAAACCTTTTCTAACACCCTGTATTATTCAGGGTTATGGATTCTATCAGCTATGCCCCACATTGTCATAGATGGATATAACTATATAAACAGGATAATATCTTCAGGGATCCATAGTAGCGCCAGCCTTGAGATTATCAGAGATTATCTCCTTGATAAGCTTGCATCATATAAACGACAAAAGCCAAACAAAATAACTGTAATATTTGATGCATACAGGGGTTTTTCGCTGACAAGGCAGCATGAAAACTACAGGGGTATAAATATTGTCTATACAAAAGAGAATGAAACAGCAGACGATGTTATTATAGAATGGATAAGAAAAAAACCATCAGGGCTTATCGTTGTAACATCTGATAGGGCGATTATAGAAGAGGCTAAAAGATATGGGATTACCTTTATAACACCCGTTAAGATGGAGGAAGTCATGATGGGTGGTGATTATGAAGAAGACTATGAAGACGACCATAGGCGTGGAAAAAAGGGTAACCCCAAAAGGCTACCAAAAAAATTGAGAAAAGCTGGCAAGACAATATCGAAGATATAGATAAGGTTTATGGTTAGATATCTTAGAGGTCAATCGGTCAATCTTAACAAAGATAATGCCCCCGGCATGACTCGAACATGCGGCACATGGATTAGGAATCCATTGCTCTATCCGCCTGAGCTACGGGGGCATATGGAACTATTAAAATTACCAACAAAAGGGGTTTAATCCTTTTGTCGGCATATTTATTATATCGCATATCTTCAGAACGAAATCAATCTTGAAATAAAAAATAATATAGTTTAAGCTGGATGTTTTGAGGTTGAATGCTAATTTTACCAGCAAACTCAAGCATAAATGGTGGATGATTATTAATAATTAATAATATAAAAAGCCTGAGAAAACTACAATCCATATCTGAGTATGGAGGAGGGAATATGAGAGAGGCTCTAAGAGAAACAGATTTCAGGGATATTGGTGAACCAAGAAGGGGTAAGGTCAGGGATATTTATAATCTAGGGGATAGGCTTCTTATAGTGGCAACAGATAGACTGTCTGCTTTCGATGTGGTTTTACCGACAGGTATACCAGACAAAGGAAGGATTCTTACTGAGTTATCCATCTTCTGGTTTAAAGAGATGGAGGATATTATAGAAAATCATCTCATAGAAACAGATGCAGAGAAATTCCCAGCACCCTTAATGCAATATGCGCATATCCTGAAGGGTAGGAGTATGCTTGTTAAAAAAACAGATGTTATCCCTATAGAATGTGTTGTAAGGGGCTATCTAGCTGGCTCTGGGTGGAAGGATTATAAGGAAAGTGGTTCAATATGCGGGATAAAGCTGCCTCTTAACCTAATAGAATCAGAGAAACTACCTGAGCCCATATTCACGCCTACAACCAAGGCAGAGGAAGGGCATGATATGGCTATCACAGAAAAACAACTCATTGAGATTATAGGTGAAGGGCTCGCAAAACAGTTAAAAAATCTTAGCCTTGCCATCTATAATAAGGCATGTAGGATAGCTGAGAGTAAGGGCATTATCATAGCAGATACAAAGTTCGAGTTCGGCACGATCAATGACAGGATTATATTGATAGATGAGGTATTGACACCTGATTCATCGAGATTCTGGTCTATGAAGGATTATAGCCCAGGAAAACCCCAGGATAGCTATGACAAACAGATTGTCCGTGATTATCTCAATAGCCTTGATTGGAATAAACGGTATCCAGGGCCAGAGCTACCTGAAGAGATTGTGGAAAAGACAGCAAGGAGGTACAGAGAGATACTTGAGATACTGACAGGAAAGTAGATATATGCCCTTTGGTCTTTTGTGAGATAATATAAGGGGCTTCGCCCTGCGCTTTGTTTAACCTATCTGCACAGGGCGAAGAGGGAAATAATTTTAAAGAATATAATTGAACTTGCTGCAGGTCAATGATATAAATCACATACAGTTTTTATTCAATTTTGTAAGCTAAAGATATTATTCTGTAAAAAGGGAGGGAAAATGCCTATTAAAAATTTAAACCTAAAAAAATCTTTCATAATGATATGTTTTTTTGTCTTTTTTATTGCACCCTTCTACAATGCCTATAGTGCTGCAGGAAAGATAGCTGAGCTGAACGGCAGCGTTCTAACAAGGGATAAAAACAACATCCCCTATAAGGCTGCAAAAAAAGGGGACGTATTTGATAAGGGCTATTGGATAAAGACAGGCGGGGACGGATGGGCATCCCTTGCCTTGACGGACGGCAGCAAGATAACCCTTGCTAATAATACAGAGCTTGAGATTACTGAATTCGTAATAGGCAAAAATAGAAAAGGTGGCATATTTTCAGTTACTCAGGGTAAGCTGAGGGCATCTGTTACAAGGCTTGCAGGGGAACGGGTAGATTATAAGGTAAAAAGCGCAACAGCAGTGGCCGGGATAAAGGGAACTGAGTTCATGATGATGGCTCAGGGTCAGGCGAATGTCTTCTTTGGCAATGAAGGTAGTGTTGGTGTATCGGGTAATACAGGGGCTGCAAAACAGCTCTGGACGGACACCATGGTTCAGAACACAAGAGGATATGCCCCTATTGACCCTGTAGAGATAAAGCCCCAGACACCCCTATCTACAGCAAAAACTGATTTCCAGGAGATCACAGCGGCAACCCCCCCAAAGAACTGGGAGGCATCAGATAACCTGCCCCATATAATAGCAAGATGGAATATAAACTACGGGCACTATCTTGCAGATGCAGGTAAATATGATGATGCACTCCATGTATTCCAGATAGCCCTTGACCTTACTGATAGACCAGATATAAGAGGCGATGCAAGGCTGGAAAGGGGTGCTGTATATTCAAGTTTTCTCAATAACCCAGAGGCTGCGCTCTCCGAATATCTCCTTATCCTTGAGGAATACCCCCAGATTGCCCAGCGAGAGATGGCCCTATATAATATAGGTAGAACGCTCTATGAACTTGGCTTCAAGGAACAGGCAAAAAAAAGATTACTTCAGTATAAAAATGACTATCCAATGGGAAGGTATCTGAGTAATGTAGAGACCTATCTAAGAACCTTAGAGATGAAATAAATCTTGAACAGGCTCTATAAATCTATAGGGTGTTTTTTATGGGTTAATAGTCTGATGCTGCAGGGATTCTTTAGATGAGGCTTCAGAGATCTTTTATCTTCATAGGCATTGCAATCATTGGCATTGCTATCTCTGTTGTCTTCTACAGCATAAAGATTGATTTTTTTACAGCTATTGACCTGAAGCTAAGGGATACTAAGTTCAAAATAAGGGAAAATATAAAGCCTGATAGCAGAATTGCTATAATTGCCATAGACACAAAGAGTGTAAATGAACTGGGCAGATGGCCCTGGGACAGAAGGCTAATTGCAAGGCTAATAGATAACCTTAAAGGGTATGGGGCAACAACGATAGCCCTTGACATCGTATTCTCAGAGACATCAGTACTAGAATCAGATAAAGCCCTTGCTAGATCTATAAAAAATGCAGGCAATGTTATAACCGGGTATTTTTTTAGGCAAGAGGAAGAGAGGCAAACCGATGAGTCATTAAATATCCTTAGAGAATCGAGAATAAAGGTATTGAAGATACAGGATGATGTCTCTGAAATACCTATCATATCATTCCCCACAGTTGAAACAAACATCCCCATTATAGCCAGATCCTCATATGCCTCAGGCTTTTTCAATGTCATACATGATAGGGATGGCATCATAAGGACTGCAAACCTCCTCGTGCTTTTTAACGGGGATATGTATCCATCTCTTCCATTAGCAGGGTTAAAAAACTATCTTGGAGATGATATCCTCCTTGATGTTAATGTATATGGAATAGAGGGACTTTATATTGGCCCTAAAAGGATACCTGTCGATGAATCAGGAAGACTCACATTAAACTACTATGGGATGGAGGGTTCCTTCAGAACTATCCCTGCTGTTGATGTGATAAAAAATAGATTAAATCCCGACAGCCTAAAAGGTATGTTCGTCTTTGTAGGTCCAACAGAGACAGGCATAGCTGATATCAGGACAACGCCATTAGACCCTACACTGCCAGGGGTGGAGATCCATGCCACACTGGTCTCAAATATACTTCAAAACAATTTCTTATACAGAAACGCCATGGTCATAGGCCTTGAGATAATATTTATATGTCTTTTTCCCCTTATCCTTGCTATTTCATTCACTTTCATAAAAAGGACTATTACCGCCCTTGTGTTTTTTCTTATAACAATGGGTAGCTATATACTTGTGGATTACATTCTATTTAAAGACATGTTTCTTAATACAACAGTAATCTACCCTACCCTCTCCATATCTATTACATATCTTTGTTCAGAGGCATACAAAAACCTTATCGAGGAGAGACATTCCCGTTTTCTCAAAAAGGCATTTTCAAGCTATGTCTCCCCTGCCCTTGTGGGTGAGATTATAAAAAATCCTGACATGCTCAAGCTCGGCGGTGAGAAAAGAAAAATATCAGTGCTCTTTTCTGATATAAGGTCCTTTACAACTATCTCTGAAAGACTTAGCCCTGAGGAGCTAGTTCTTCTCCTTAATAAATACATGGGGCCTATGACTGATATACTCCTTGCAAAAAAAGGCACCCTGGACAAATACATAGGCGATGCCATAATGGCAATATATAACGCCCCAATTAATGTGGAAGATCACTCCATAATGGCATGTGAAACAGCCCTTGATATGCTCGACAAACTAAAAGAAATAAATGAGGGATTCAAAAAAAGGGGTCTAATTGAGTTAGACATAGGTATAGGTATAAACACAGGCGATGCCATAGTAGGCAATATGGGATCTGATGTACGGTTTGATTATACTGCCATAGGAGATACAGTAAATCTTGCATCAAGGCTGGAGGGTCTGAATAAAGTCTATAGAACCCATATCATTGTAAGTGAATTTACAAGAGAACATGTTATGGAATTAATGGGAAAGGAAAATAAGAGATTCTATTTCAGGGAACTAGACCTTATAAGGGTAAAGGGTAAGGAAAAACCTGTCAAAATCTATGAGCTTTTAAAAGAGGCAGATCAGAATCTTCTTGATGAATTTACTGCTGCCCTCAATCTTTATAGAAAATGTGAGTTTGAAAAGGCAAAAGAGATCTTTAGATGGGTCTATGAGCAGCATAGAGACCCCACATCAACAGTTTTTATGGAGAGATGTGATGAGTTCATTGAGAATCCCCATCCTGGTGAGTGGGATGGGGTCTATGTGGCAAAGTCGAAATAGGTTCTAGATTGTATTTAAGCCTATTTGCTGTCTCGGATATCTTAGCCTCTATAAATAGCTGTTCAATAATTGTGTCAATCTCTGATTCCTCCATCCTCCCTGAAAAGGTATTTTTAAGATGTGTTGCCAGTGATACCCTTGTCCTTGGCCTTCTTGCAGCGGGTATTTTTGAAAGGTTTATCACAACCGCCTCAGTCTGGTCTGATTTGGGTTCACCCTGTTCTGATGTAGGTAGCTGAGAGAGGTTAACAATGCGTTTTACCTTTAATCCCAGACGGTTTGCATATTGCACCACTGCATCATAGCCTTTATCCTTTGAAAACAGATATATATCGCCTACGGGGTCTTTTGATGCGCATAGCCTTCCCAACTCAAAGGCAATATGAAAATCAAGATTATTTTTTCCATTTCCCTCTATCTTTATCCATCTTAATGAATTTCCAAAGGGTTGTGTTGATGCAACAAGGTCAAAAGGTATCTTATTCTGTGATTTTCCAATAAAAAACCATATTTCCACGAGGTTTGGGTCAAGGTTTCCGAGCGTGACACCCTGGACATTCTCATAGTCTACCATTAGTATCATCTTCATACTACAATCTCCTTAAATTTTCTTCTATTATAAAAAATTTTTAAAAAATTACAACGGATTTTTTCACAACCTTGGATTTTTTAGAAACAGATACGATTTATCTTTGTGGTTGATAGGGCGAACTTGCTTCCCCTCTATTTCCGCTACCTTCTCGGCAATATCGTTATAGATAAATGTTGGCATTAACGTAGATGCCTACGGGTTTGCCCATGGGTACATCATACATTTTCTTTTATAATATCTTCTAAATTGAAGGTTGTGTAAATACGTACACCCATGTTGCGCATTTCTCTTAAAGCATTCCGTGAGGTATCTGGCGCAACACCTCTTGAGAGTTCCTGAATAACAACCACTTTATAACCATAGTTAATTGCATCTAAGGCAGTAGCCTTTACACAATAATCTGTTGCAATGCCATAGATAATGAGAATATCAATACAATATAGCTTAAGGATATTGTGAAGTTCTGTTTCTTCTCCTCCATCATCTCGAAAGCCTGAGTAACTATCTAATAATGGGTTTTGTCCCTTTTTAATCACCCCAGTAAAGAGGTTATTATCAATCAGAATGCATGCCCCTTCAGTGCCCTGGATGCAATGGGGTGGCCAGAGTATCTGAGACTTTCCTTTGATTTCTACAGTATCGAAAACGGATTTACCTGGATGGTTTGTATAGAATGAGATATGTTGAGCAGGATGCCAGTCCTGGGTTGCAAAGATGGGGAATCCTGCTTTGTTAAGAAGTTTTGTTGCCTCCTCGACTCTTTTAACATAGGTTCTGTCAGTCCCTTCAACCGCTAAAGAACCATTTTTCCAGGTGGTAAAGTCACCCTGTATATCAACAACAATAACAGCGGCTCTCTTTTCCATAATTTTTCTAGTAGATTCAATAGGCTTCATAGTGATCCTCCAGATTTCTAAAGGATTATACCCGCTTATTTGATGTTTTACAATAAAGGGGAAGAATAGGGAATATTATCTGAAAGCATCAAGAAGAATGCCCTTGATTATAATTCCCCCCATAAACTGGACAGACATTTAAGTTTGGACAGCCTCTGTTTTTTGGATACAATAATAATACAAACAGAGGGAGGAAAAAGAGATGAACGATACAAGAAGGCAGCATGATGCATCATTTAAGACAAAGGGAGTCCTCGAAGCAATATGGAGCCAGAGAACTATCGTTGAGATAGCCAGTGAGTATGGGGTCCATCCAAACCAGATCACCGCATGGAAGAAGCAGGTATTGGATGAAATACCCTCCATGTTTACCCATAAGCGTGAAAAAACCGAACGGGCTTATGAAGAAGAAAAAGAAGAACTCAGCTTAAGGTAGAGAATGAATGGCTTAAAAAAAGTCCACTCTTTTTCCCTCGAAGAAAAAAAGGGTGTAATAGAGGTGGAGAATCAACTTACTCATGAAACTTATCGATGAGCAGTATACGAAAACACCCTTCTACGGCGTACCAAGAATGACCGTATGGCTTAATAATCAGGGTCATAATGTGAACCATAAAAGGGTAGAGAGGCTGATAAAGGTTATGGGATACAGGCTGTATACCCCAAAAGAAACTTGAGCATGCCTGATAAAGGGCATATGGAAGTTTAAGGTGTATTGGATAGTGTTTGTATATTATCGGATTAGGTGTTCGAGGTGGGGTGGATTTTACACTTTGCCCTTCTTGTCATCAAGGGTAACAAAACCATATACATCGTAAAGATATATTATATATGTTTATGGGGTTATGTTTATTACATTATCGTGATAGCTTTATAATCCTGTATGCGCCCATACCAACTAAAAAAAACACAATAGCCCCAACTACAAGGTCTGGGATTCTTGATGCTGTGGCGTATACAAGGATACCTGCAGTTATTACGCCGGCATTTACAATCACATCATTGGATGTAAATATCATGCTTGCCTGTATATGGGCATCACTACTTTTTGCCTTCTGAAGGATATAAAGACATATGATATTGCCAGTTAAGGCAAATAAAGATACGACAATCATCACAATAAAATCTGGATTCTCGCCATAACCTGCAAAACGCCTTATAACCTCTATAAACCCAAATATGGCCAGAAAACCTTGGAAATAACCTGATATACTCGCCACCATCTTCTTTTTTGATTCATGGGCACCAACAACAAAAAGAGATAGACCATAAACAATACTGTCTGCAAGCATATCAAGGCTGTCAGCAACAAGACCCATAGAACTTGCCAAAAAACCTGTAATTACCTCAAGACAGAAAAAGAAAAGATTGATAATCAAAACGTATATTAAAACCCTTCTCTGGTCTTTGATAATCTTTTGCTCTTTTTTGTCCTCCGTTTTATCAGAGGCTAAAAAACAAGCACCAAGATTAAGACTATAAAGTTGCCTTGAAATGTCTTCGTATTCTCCAAAATGATATACATCTACCCTTCGTTTAGGGATATCAAAATCAATGGATATAATACCGGACACATCTTGCAGCTTCATCTTTATCAACTCCACTTCAGAAGGGCAGTCCATCTTTGGAACTATATATGTGGTTTTATAAACTTGATTCTCCATGATTTAATTAAAATTTAAATGATTGACAAAAAGATAGACAAATTGATTTAAGGTCTTTTTCTTTTTCCAGAACCGTATCCTACCTCTCAAGCTGGTCTTTATAGTCTTTTGTAAGCTCTGAATAGTCGCCATCTATAACAATAGATATCATCCTATCACCCGCTATTATATCATTTACAACTCTCTGGTCATCAGGGCCAATGACCCCGCCAAAGACAGTACGATAGTCGTCGAGCCAAGGGGTTACCACGTGGGCAATAAAGAACTGGCTGCTATTTGTATTTGGACCTGCATTCGCTATAGAGAGTATCTCTGGTTTATTTGTACTATGATGCTTTCAGTGGATACCAAGGTTGATGTCCAATAAAGACATCATGGCACAATTTTTTAAATAGGTTAGGTAAACGTCAGTTTAATTAAAAAAGCCCTACTCATTATTTCCTTTACCTACTTTCTTGCCTTTCCCTGGGGGCTGATAGCCGAATTGATGGCACTTTGCACAGTAGTCAGTAAACTCTTTGTGTCCATGATGGCATACATCACATCTCAAATCTGGGTAATGGGACTTATGTGGATTATTCTCATAACGTGCAGTTGCCGTCAATTTTATGAGGTCATCATAGTTGCCATGACATCTTATGCAATTCTCGTGCGTTTCTGTTGCCTCTACCTCATCAATATAATTCTTATGGCATCCGAGGCAGTAGATCCCCTTTTTCATATGGAGATTATCCAGATATGAAGATTGCATCCATGAATTGAAAAATTCTACCTTTGTCTGCATATTACTTTTTTCTGCCTTCATATGCGGGTAGCTTGGAAAAGAGATCTCGCCAGCCTTATTGGCAATATGGCAGGATAGACAATTGTTCATGATCTCTGGCTTTTTCTGGAGATGGGTTACATGGATTTTTTCTCCCAGGGGTTTACCTTTACCATCCTGTTTGTGGCAAGCAAAACATAATGATATGTTTTGAACTTTGTAGTTCTTGTGGGAGGCAGGCAGTAATTGTGACAGATTTTTGTGGCAACCAACACATCTAATAGGTACATCTTTTTGGGCCATGGCAAATTTTCCAAAGACAAGTAGTGTAAATATGATTGTCAAAATGAGTACATTCTTTTTACGCATACCTCCCCTCCCTTGATGCTAAACAGGAGAAGCGGGCAAACCCCACTTCTCGCTCATCTTTATTTCTTCTGTGGCTTCTCTGCTGCAGCAACTTTTCCTGCAATACGACCAAAAGCAAGTAGGTCTGTAATAGCCCCACCGCTTCCAGGATAGCGTCCCCCGAATAGGCCTATTGAATCTCTCCCTGCTGCATACAGTCTTGGTATGACATTGCCAAATGTATCGATCACCTGAGCCTTTGTGTTGATCTTTAATCCACCGTTATGACACACTATGCCGACATGAACCTGGAATGCATAGTATGGGGGCGTTTTAAGTGGTGTGAGCCCTTTCTTTCTGTCAAATTCAGGATCTTTACCTGATGCTGCATTCTCGTTATAAACAGAAACGGTTTTTTCTAATGCGGCTATATCAATTCCCATATTTTTTGCAAGCTCGCCAACTGTCTCCCCCTTCCACACATAGCCACCTCGAATAGCCTTTTCCATATTTCTTGGATCCACGCCAAGAGCCAGGGTTCTCGTAGCCTCAATACCCTTGGGTACCAATTCAAGTGCTTTTTTGGTAGTCTCTGAATCAAAGATACAGTATATAGCAGTTGCCTTACTGGCTAACATCTTCTCAGCTACTAAAACATAATAAGCGCCTTCATTACAGAACCTTGTCCCATCATCCTTGACATATATATTGGGTAAACCCCAGATGTTCATATATATTATGCCGCCCATTTTTTGACCTGGGAACATTACGGATGGCAGACAGCCCGCTGTATTAAGCCCTGCCATTGCAGCCCCACAGTACATACCCATGCGGTACCCGTCACCTGTGGCATTGAGACTGCCCGCCGGTACAGTAAGCGCTATATCAGGAGAATAGTCCTGGAGCCATTTTTTTGTAGCCTTGTCTGACATAATCCCGCCTGTTGTCAAAATCACAGCCTTTTTAGCGAAGATATTAATGTCTTTCCCTGCCCTTTTTGCAGTCAATCCTATGACTTCACAATTGGCCTGCGTTGAAGACGGCCTAACAATAAGTTTATATCCTTCGGTGTTAAGTAGAATTTTCACATTCTTCTCTGCCTTCACGGCATTGTATAACACCTTAAATAAAGCACCTCCTGTGCCCTCACACCTGTGTCCTCTTTTTTTAGGGGGGGTTACCTTTGCATACTCTGGTTCATCCTCCATACCGCTCATGGCAAGCAATTCTTTAGGGAATTTAGCGCCAAGGCCTTGAAGCCAGGCAATATTCTGGGCAGACATATCCGCCACCACCTTAATAAGCTCATCATCAGCCTTTCCTTGCCCGCAGGCGCGGATGTATTTAAACATCTCCTCAGGCGTATCATTGATCCCCATGCTTTTTTGAAGATCTGTTCCTGCAGCAAGGATAATACCTCCTGATATTGCAGTAGAACCCCCGGCTGCCTCAGCTTTTTCTAGAATAAGCACAGAAGCCCCTGCCTTAGCTGCCTCAATTGCAGCGCAGGCCCCTGCACCGCCAAAGCCAACAATTACCACATCTGTCTGCATGTCCCATTTCTTCGGAATGGGGGCACCCTCGGCCGGATTAAGCCCCCCTGCTGCAAAAAAAGCAGCGCCAGCTAAACCTGCACCTGTTACAAACTGCCTCCTTGTAAGACCTGATACTGAATCCTTTTGTTTGGTTTTACTCATAACTACCTCCTTTCCTCCTTTAAAAAACTAACTTACGACAATTTCTTTTCTATCAATGTCCAACTTTTTCATTTGCTTTTTATTCTTTTTTCAAAGAACTGAAAGCTATAGTTTTCTTACAATAGCCAAGGTAATCAGATATAGCGTCTTTATCTTGATCTGCCTTTTTATCATTTTCTATTTCATCGGTTTTTCTTCTGCCGCATTCTTGCCAGCAATCCTGCCGAAACAAAGTGCGGCACTGAATCCATTTCCACCAATATACTTACTTCCATGTAACCCACCGACAATTTCACCTGCAGCATAGAGCCTTGGTATTGGTGTTAAATAGGGATCTAACACCTGGCATTTCTTGTTAACCTTTATGCCCCCCGTTGTAACCATGGCAATAGGTTTTCCCATCATAGAGTAAAACGGAGGAACTTCGATTTTTTTTCTAAGAAAAGTCTTCTCCCTTCCAAACTCAGGGTCATTCCCTTTTTCCACGTAAGAATTGTAATTATTAATTGTGTTAATCAAATTATCAACATTAACGCCTATCTTGGAGGCCAGTTCACTGATAGAATTTGCCTTTTTAATGAAGATTTTCTCCTTATCGGCTTCTTCTATTACCCTTTCTTTTGACCAGCCTATAACAGGAAAGACTGGTCTTGCTATAAACTGATCCCACATAACCTTATCAGCTATATTGTAGACTACTTGATTTTTTTGACCTATTAGTTTTATTGCAACACCAGTTGGCGAGGTTTCTTCCTTTGTAAATCGTTTACCCTCATGATTTATTAAAATCCCGCCGAAAACCGATGCCAGATCGTATCCCCTATGTAATACCCCCCTTCTGCTTGCAGGCTCTGTTTCCACACCATATGCATATACAGCTCCGTAACCGAGATGGGTAACAGATGAGCCTGTTTTCATTCCCATTAACAGACCATCACCTGTTGCACCAAGAGAGGAACCAACGAGGGCTCCCTTAAAGGATACCAGGAATCGATCAATCATATTTTTGTCCCCAGCGAATCCTCCAGTACTAAGTACAGTAGCTTTTTTTGCCTTATACAAAATCTTCTTCTTACCCCTCTCTGCTTCCACTCCAAGAACCTCACCTGTCAAACAATCCACGATAACCTTTCTTGCAGCAGTATTTATGAAAATAGGTATTTTTCGTGTATTAACTTCCCGAAGCAATATGTCGATATATTCTTTACCGGTGCCCGCATAATGCAACCGGTCTACTGCAAAACCTGGATATGATCTTATAATAAACTTCAAGTTTCTTATTTTGAACCATTCAATTATTCCCGCTGCATTTTCTGCTAAAACCCTAACAATATCCTCATTATTTGTATATTCCCCCTCCTCCATGATATCTTGATAGAAAAAATCAGGACTGTCTTTTATTCCAAGTTCTCTTTGGACCGATGTTCCTGCCGCTGTCACAGTGCCCCCGCATATTGCCGATGATGAGCCATAGCAAGTAGATTCTTTTTCAAGAATGATTGCTTTTGATCCTGCTTCGTGGGCACCTAAGGCTGCAAACAAGCCTGCCCCACCGGCTCCCACAACTATCACATCTGTCTCTACATCCCATTTTTTGGTCTTTCCCTCTATTTTTACTTTACCAGATGTCTCTGCATAGGCTTTAGCAATACTTATTGCCCCTCCAAATAATATAGTACTCATACCACAAATAAAATGTCTTCTATTGAGCGCCAACCTATCTCTATCTGCGCTTATCTTCTCTTTTTCTATTTTGCTATCATCTCTTGTTTTCATTCTTTCCTCCTAAATGAGAAAATAAATGATTTGAGTAGGTAATCTACTCATTTTATTTTTACTTAATTTTTTTTTGATACTATAATCTTAAATATAGCTTGTCAAGTATAATTGTCTATTCCGATCACCTTCAACACTAAATCCGATTTTATTCGAGCACCTCTTTTTTAATCCTCAACTTGCTGTATTTAATTTAAAAAAAGGTCATAAAGCCAGAAAACGGGACGAGAATAAGGCCGATATTCTGTCGCGTCCGGTGCAAATGACTCGTTACACCATGTCCTTCTTTGTTATGAATATCAAAGTATTGCCGCCAAGAATAACCTCATTCCTCAGGGTTAGATTGTATCCGTTCTTTACTTTTGACCTTCTCGAAGAAAGCAAAGCAACTGCCTTCAAGAGAAACACAACAGGAAGAAGAAGATATTGTTTTGTCTTTTTCTTATCTCTGAGGATCGCCTCGACCCGCAGTCCGTTAATCTCGAACATGAGGTTCAGGATTGTGATTGTCAGAGGGGAATTGTGAAAATTGAACAAATTAGATCCTGCGCGTTTATAGTCATCCAATGTTTTTGGTTTGGTGAGATAGCCCCTCAGGAAATACTTCAGTCGCTTCTCTATATTGGAATAGTTGGGAACGCTGAACACCGCGGTACCCCCAGGTTTGAGCACCCTCGCAAATTCCTCAACAGCTCGGTACGGGTTGGTCATATGTTCTAGCCCATCTACACAACATGTGTAATCAAATGAATTGTCGGGCGCATCAATTTTCTGATTGAGATCAGTGTAGACGCATTCGATTCCTTCAGCCCTGAAAATCTCAGGCTCGATCTCACCGCAAACGGTTACATAGCCCATGGTCTTGAGGTGTTTGGATAGGTGGCCGTAGCCTGCTGGGGCATCGAGGATTCTTCCTGGCGGCTGTTTGGAAAAAAAGTCAAGGAGAACTTTGTGTATGCTCTCGCGTGCCTTTGGAATTATTTCAGGAACTTCTTCTATGCCATACTGTGTAATCTGCCTCATATATTCGGAGTCCTTTTCTTCGCTCTCTTGATGTAACACCAAAGCTCAGCGGCGGATTCTCTTATATGTAAATTCCGATCACCTCGAACACTAAATCCAATTTTATTCGAACACATCTTTTTTTAATCCTCAACGCTGCCTTTAATTTAAAAACAGGTATTATCCATGTCTATCTTGAAGCCCTTCAAAAAGACCTCATTCCTTAATCCTATCTATAGAATATGATATAGATTTTTGTATATCTTTATTGCCTGTGCCCTGACTTATAGATAATGCCCTTTTGTAATAGATTATTGCGTCACCAGTCTTTTTCTGTTTTTCTAAGGCAGAGGCAATGCCTACCAGATCCATTATCATCTTATCGCTCAACTCAAGCCCCTTGTCTATTAGAAAGGCGTCCTGATAGAATCTCAGGGATGCATCATAGTTTCCATCAATCAATTCAATATCAGCCATAATGCGCATGGAATTACTAATCTCTGCCGCATTATTGACTTTTTTGTTCAGTTCCAGGCCCCTTTTTGCAAATTCCATAGCCGTCTTATTATCCTTGTTAAGCATTGATATGCGCGCCATTACATTGTAGATCCTCCCCTCTACAGCGCATGACTCATTTTCGCATAATCTAAGTGCTTTTTCAGCCCATAAGGATGCATCTTCTCCCCTGTTACTCTCGCAAAAGATTAATGCCTTTAGTGTCATGGCATCTATGAGATAATAGGGGCTATAGGGAAAGGGTATACTGTTTATTATCTGGTCTACAAAGCCCTGCGCCTTTTCCATATCACCCATCTTATAGTAGACATATGCTATGTTGATGATATTATTTCCTATTGAATCTGCATCTTCAAGAGAACGGCTGATGTTTAGTGCCCCTGAAAAATAATTCAGTGCCTTTGTGTACTCTCCTTTTTTAAATGCACCCACGGCCTTCTGGTTTAATTCAATACCTTTTGACCTCTTGTCTGATAATTGGACCTGAGTAGATGAGCATGCTGAAAACAAAAGCATAACGCAGATTATAATAAACACAAGATATAGGAGAAAGGTTTTACGGGTAAGGCGGGGATAGCTGCCGCAAAGCTCAACGCAAAAACATCCTTTTATGCTTTCTTTATTCATAGCTATCTACCTCTAATGTCTTCTCCTGTGGTTGTTTAATATGCGAGCTTATAGGCCATATCTTCTTTACAGCACCGGTGATCTCCTTGGTGTCATCTGTAATATCCGTTACCCTATCAACCAGGGCAGGCGCCTCAGATGTGATATTTCTTATATCCTCTGTAATCCTCTCCACATTTGCAAGCCCCCTGTCCACCCTATCAAGTATACCGGGAACCTTTGTCTCTATATTCTTAAGCATATTGTTTGTTGTATCTACTGTCTCATTTATGGCATTAAGTAGTTTATCTGTTTTTTTCACTGTATTATCGATATTTTTATCGGTATTTTTCAACATGGTATCCACAAGTTCCCTTGTATTATTTAGATCAAGGGATAGCCTGTTCGTATTACTGAGAATCTGTTTCATATCGCCTTCAGGATCATTTAAATAATGAATAATCTGTTTTATATCAAGGAGGACCGGTTTTATATCATCCTTAAGCTCCTTTATTATCTCATTTATATCCTTTGCGCCCTGAAAGCTGAGATAACCCCCTTCCTCTACCTGTTTTGCTTGGGCAGAACCAGGTGTAACCTCTAAAACAGCATCACCTATGTAACCCTCCTTGGTAAGTTTTATGATAGAATCGGTCTTTATCCATTTAATATATTTTGAATTTATTGATATCTCCACCTTCACCTTTGCCACATCATCAAGGGAGAGTTTTTCAACCTTGCCTATCTTGAAGCCACTTAATTTTACCGCCTGCCCCTCATTCAATCCCTGGCCATTCTCTGAGACAAAATAAAGTGTCGTCTTTTTTATAAAAATGTCCCTCTGGATACCAATAAAAACAATAACGCCTGCTATGCCAAGGATAGTTGTAAAGATAAAAAGCCCTATCTTTTTAGAAAGATGAAGGAATCTCTCGTCTGTCTCTTTCATGACCGCCATAGCTTAAATCCCTTTTCCTCAGGTATGATGTTATAGTCTGCCTTAATATCCATAAGAGATTCCTCAGTGGATGCAAGATATATTGAGGTTCTCTGAGGATTTTCTCTGTGGAATCCATCAGCTACCTCCCTTAACCTGTTTGCCCTCTCCATCTTAAGACCAATAAACACATCATCGTATATAATAAGTTCAGGCTCCATGAGAATGGACCTTATAAGGCATATAAGCCTCTTATCAAAGGCAGGTAGTGTTCCCGGTAATCTCGCCATATAATCAGACAGAAAAGGGACATCCATATCAAATTTCTTAAAAAAATCAATAACCCTCCCCTCTATTGATTCAGGCTTTATACCCCGATGAAACCATAGCGGTAATGCAATGTTTTCCCAGACCTTAAGGTTACTTATGATACCACCGTTTTCCCAGATTAATGCCACCTTCTTCATGGTATCGTAGTATACACTTTTCTTCATATTAACAATATCCTTCTCAAACAAAAAAACATTGCCCTTTTTTGGCCTCCTTATACCCAGTGATAGGTCAATAAATTCATTTTTTTCTGCGGCTGAATGAAAAATAATCTTATAAACCTTACCCGCCTTTATTTCAAAAAAAGGTATCTCAAGTAGTTCTCCAGCTATGTCATGAAATCTTATCATATATAGGATACAATAGTAATAATACCATCAAATATAAAAACAATAAATAGACTCTGCATAACAGCAAATGTTGTAACCTGGGGTATCTCTGTGATCGAAGACTGTACCCTCAACCCATGATAACAAGAAACAGTGGAGATTAAAAGCCCGAATATAGCGCTTTTAACAAGGGAAACAGTAACCTGGGGGATACTCAACACAGAGAATATAGCCTTTAACTGTTCATAAAATCGGATATCAGTGAATAAAGATGATACAATTAGCCCCCCTGCAATGGCGCTTATCTGAAAATAAAATGCCAGCATTAATACAGAGACTGAGATACCGATTATTCTTGGCATTATAAGATATGCATATGGATCTATACCCATAATATTTATGGCATCTATCTCTCTGTTTGCCTTCATTGAGCCAAGCTCTGAGGCGATGGCAGTGCAGCTTCTGGCAATAACTATTATAGCAACAAAAAGAGGTCCTAACTCCCTCACCACGGTCCAAACCAGTATCCTGCCTATCAAAACAGGATTAAAACCAACAATATTAAATACCTGGGTAATAATTACAATGCCTATGAGGATACCCATTGCAACAACTCTATTCAATGCCTCAATGCCTGTAAAATATATCTGTCTATATAGGATAATACGGACAGGGAGAATCTTAAGATAGGAAAGATACCCTAAGGTCTTAAAGAATAATCTGTAAGAGCCCCTTACATGCTGAATGGAGCCGAGGATATGTTTTCCGATCCTGTATGGGGTGTTCAATTATTTTATTCCTGAAAATATACATCTGTTTTTATAACAATTAATTACCTTTATCATCATTCAACCCCTCATGGGTTCTATCTCAACAGATTACTGCTTCAGTTGTTTTTTTTAGTTCTTAATGGGTTTTATTAGTAGTCAGGTGTCTATTGATCTTTCTTTATAACCTCTAACACCTTGTTCCACAGGTCTTTATCCGCCATCAGCCTATCGATAACAATAGATATAACCGTATTTAAATTCTTTTGCGCCTTCTCCTCAGAGAATGTTATATCCGTTACTGTATTGGCACTTTCATAGGTCGGTATATAAAAAATACTTGACCTCTTCACATCACCTATCATTATCTTTACATTTGCCTTCGTCTCATAGGTCTTTGTTGCAATACCCTCTTTGACAACAAGCTCGAGCTCATTAATATTGCCGCCTATCACAATCCTACCCCACTCCTTTTTTATTGATTCCTCTTTATTATCCCATTTCGGTATATCGCCGGCAACGGTAAATCCTGCTTTAAACAATGCATCCTTAACAGCATTTGCAAAGGCATAAGAGGGTTTTTTCTCCAGTGAAACTATCGGTATCTCCCTCCCCTTTGATTCAATAACCCTGCCTACCATGTTTTTATTATCTAAATTTCTCATATCGTTGAATTCAGTAACAGTAAATACCACCCTGTTAAGATCTGCATCGGGTTTAGATGTCTGTTTCGTTGGTTCATAATTTAAGCTTACATTATAAACAGATACAGTGGAACAGGATGCAAATAAAAAAGGCAGTAGCGCCAGGGAGATTATAAAAATTATACCTAAACAGCGGTCTCTCTTAATAGACATATAGCCTCCAATTATTTAATAAAAGCTCATTTTGTAAATAACGATCATTGCATAGACATACAATGTTTTCATATTTCCAATCCGCCCTTTCATGAATTATCATTAATTATTATCCTGCTGATTGACATTGTCAAGCTAATTTATAGGCGAAAGGAAAGGACAGGATATGTGATTTAAATCATTTACAAAACACTAAAAAGTGTTATTATAACAAATGTATCAGATACATTAAGGGATATGGTATGTTAAACAATGCCTCTTTAACTACTATGTTGATTATGTTTTTTTGGTGCCGTACTTATATCACGCTAATCCAGCATGATCTGGACAGGGTAATGCTTGAGCCTATTGGGATTAGTTTTATAGAATATAAATCTGACCCCAATCCCTGCACGATTTATTGTGTTTTTTATACAACTCTATGCTAATATATTTGCTTGACAAAGACTTAGGGGATCAATAACATTTAAATCATTATGAAGAATAAAAATATTTTGAAAGGCCTCTGGATACTAATAATATCTCTACTTATACCCTTTTATGCTGTATATGGCAGCTCAGGTAATGTAGTAGAGGTAGAGGGATTTGCCTCGATTATTGATGGAAGAAAAGACCAGGCAAGGGAGAATGCGTTAAATAATGCATTCAGAAGGGCCGTTGAGCAGGCAGTAGGTGTTATGGTGGACTCAGATTCAATGGTTGTAAATGCTGAGCTCCTAAATGATAGAATCTATTCAAAAAGCACTGGCTATATCAAAAAATATAATATAATCAATGAGAAGGTTGATGGTGATTCATATAGAATCAAAATAAATGCTATTGTGTCAAAGGTTAAGATAGAAAAGGATATTGATGAGATTGGTCAGATAATAAAAAAGGCAGGCAACCCAAGGATTATGTTTTTAATCACAGAGCAGACAGGAAACGATGGAAAACCAACTTACTGGTGGGGGAAAGAGGGTTCCTCTGGCTCCGGGACCGCCGAGAATGTTCTTACATCCGTATTTCTTCAAAAAGGTTTTAATCTTGTTGACCGTAAGGTTGTCCTCGCAGGGATAAAAGATAATATCAAAAAACTCGACGTTGATGTAGACAATGACACTGCCTTGAGATTGGCTGCGCTGGGAGAGGCAGATGTAGTGGTTATTGGCAAGGTTACTGCAAACTCAGGAAGACCAATGATGGGGACGAGCATAAGGTCAAATCAGGTAAGCTTTACAGCAAGGGCAGTAAATGCGGATACAGGTCAACCATTAGCCTCTTATACAACAAATGCGGTTCAGGCACATGTTGACCCTGTAACAGGCACATCCCAGGCAATCCAAAAGGCAGCAAATGATATGGCAGAGAGGCTCTCATATCAGATACTGGGGAAACTTAAAAAACGTGCAAGTGGATTGCATACGGTTAAGATATCTGTATCAGGGTTAAAATTTAGTGATATCAATGCCTTTACAGAGACCTTAAAGGAATTAGAATCATTAGAGGAGCTAAACCAGAGGGGGTTTACAGGAGGCGCACTGAGATTGGATGCAGATATAACTGTAAGCACAAAAGATTTTGCAGATAATTTAAATCATTTGAGATTTAAAAAAAGGCCCATAGAGGTTACCTTATATACAAGTAATGCCATTGAACTGAAGGTAAAAACAAAATGAGTATAAAGATTTGGAGGTATTATGAAACATTTTAAACCCTTTTTTTTGTTAATCCTATCTATAATTCTGATTTATGGCTGTGTATCCCCTGGAAAAGAGAGTTTTGATACGGCTCAAGGCCTGATAAAGGCAAACAGGTTTGAGGAGGCCATATCAATGCTCGATGATGCAGTGACAAAAGAACCAGATAATCAGGAGTATAAAGCTGAATTAAAAAGGCTTAAAAACACAGTAGCTAAATCATATATAGATAACGCTAAAGCCCTTGCTGAAAAAAAACCTGTAACAATAGACAACCTGAATAGGGCATTCACAGAGGCTGAAAAGGCTACAAAACTAGACCCTGATAACGACAGCTATCAAAGGATGCTTCAAAGCATAAAATCAGGTATAGATGTCCTCACAAAAAGGGCCGACGAACTCTATACATCTGCCTCAAAACTTATAAATACTAATGAATGGGCTCAGGCTGTAAAAAAATTGAGAGAGGTAGGTGAATTTTACCCAAATTATCTTGACCTGCCCATTAAACTCGCCAAGGCAGAAAGAGATGGGATAAACTACTACCTTGAAATGGCACAGCAGGCTGAAAAAGTAGAAGACTTCGGCGTAGCGCTAAAGATGCTTGAACAGGCAAGGGAGATAAAGCCTGATAGCCCTGATATAATGACAAGGTTAAAAAACGCCCAGGATAAGCATAAGCCTACCTATTATATATCAAGGGCTGAGGATTACGCTAAACAGGGTGACTGGGATAGTGTCATTGCCTTTATAAAAAAAGCAGCTGTCCTTGGTCCAAGGGGTGATGCATTAAACAAGATAAAAAAGCTCCAGCAGGATGCAGCGATTAATTTTATAAGCAAGGCAAAGGATGACCTCCTCAGAAAAAAACTAAACAGCGCATATCTTAACATACAAAACGCCCATGACCTGATCCCTAACCCATCAAAGGATAAAGACATCGGCGAGATGACACTAATCCTTGTGGAAAATGTGACACCTAAACTTGACAGTTATGAACAGAACGGGCTTCTTGGCAATGCATACATCTGGTATGACAGATTGTTTAAGCTTACAAAAAGGAGAGATTTTTTAAATAAGAAAAATGCGCTTGAGGACAAGATAAGACAGAGGATTGTCAAAAAAATAGCTGTAAAGGATTTTGACCCACCTACTAACAATAAGGATGCAGGACGTCTTATAACAGACAACCTTTTAACATACCTTACAAAAAATTCAACAAGTGATGTGAAGATACTTGCAAGGGATGTCCTCGGTGATATACTCAAGGAGATAGAATTGGGACAAGCTGGGCTTGCTGACCTAGAGAGTGCAAAAAAGGCTGGAAAGTTAAAGGGAACGGACATCTTTATACTTGGAAATGTCCTCCAATTTAATATAGAAAAGAATAAAGAAGAGGGTCAGAGGACCATAAATGCTGTGGTAGGCAAAAAGCGTCTGCCCAACGAAGAATTCAAGATATGGCGTCAGGCGCATCCTTATCCAACCCCAGAAATGCTCAAAGATGCACCACCACAATATATTGAAGAGGATGAAACCAAGCTTGTTTCATATAAGGTGGCAACCCACAGGCATACAGCAACAATAACAGTTTCATACAGGATAATAGATGTGGAAGAGGGAGAGGTCAAGATAACAGATACACTAAAAGAAACTGAGACAGTAGAGGGTAGGTATCAGGAGGGTGTTGAGTTTGCCAACATACCATACATCCCCCTTCAGATGCCCTCTGACTCAGAACTATTTGAAAGGGTAATAAACAAGGCGGTAGCAAAACTTGGTCAGGCAGTTCTTGGCCGCTTCCAGAATATGCAGATAGTATATTCTGAGCAGGCAAAAAAACTACTTGCCAGCAATGAAAACGAGTATGCCATAGAAAAGTTTATTGATGCCATACATGTAGAAAAATTGAAAAAAATCTCAACACCCATTACAAAAGAATCATGGGAAGGTATATATAGGGCATTAAGAGAAATATAAATGACATGAAAAAAAGACATCTAAGTATATTATTGTTGGCAACTATACTTACCTTATCCTTTCTTTCTGATGCCTATCCCCAGGGTATCAGAAAGAAACTTGCCTGTTTTCCCCTTATACCAAAAACCTTAAGGGCAATAAGTGAGACAGAGAATATTATGTCCACGCTTTTAAATGATATTGACAGGTCAGGATTCTTTGAGCTTGTTGAGAGAAGGCAGATAGAGAACATCATGGACCTAGAGAGTATGAGGTTAGAAGACAGGTCAAGACAAACCTTTGTATCCATTGGAAACAAATATGCCATAGATTTTATTCTATCAGGTGTTGTTGATACTGCAGATAGTGGCATTATTGTGGAGCTTGAATTATTCGATGTAAAAGGCAAGACATTATGTCTGAGTGATATCTATAATATCTCTGGAGGGGATGGTTCAGGCAGCAAAATACATGATGTTGCAACAACCATAGTAAAAAAGGCAAGGCAGTGTGCAGGTGCTGGCCTCAGTAGTGTATCATCCCAGCCTCTCACACCGCCTGCAAATGTAGAGGCAATGGGCACAACCGATGCCATAAGGGTTAAATGGAGCCATCAGAGGCCTGAACAGATTCTTGGTTATAAGGTTTACAAGTCAGCCAAGGAGGAGGGACCTTTTAATCAGATAGCAACCACTACGAGCCCATTTTTCATAGACAGCAATCTCAGGCTCAACGAGACATTCTATTACAAGATAAAAGCCATATCACAGGGAGGGGCTGAATCTGAATTCTCGGATATGGTAGTAGGAAAGACGTCTGTAGCACCTCATGCGCCGATATTCTTAAGCGTAAAGCCCGATATAAAGAGCGCACATCTTAAATGGCTTCCTAAACCCCATACAGAAAAAGACGAAGGGCTTATTGTGGCAGGATTCAAGATATACAGAAAAACAAAAAATGAAAAAGATTACGCAGAGGTAACAAGGTTAAATCATGAGGCAAAGGAATACATTGACAAGGGTCTTGCAGATGGCACTGAATATAGCTATGCTATAACAGCCTTTAATGAGAAAAAATCTGAAAGCCACTTCTCTGCCTTTTTGAATGTTACAACCGTTCATACCATGAAACCCCTAAAAACATCTAACGGTAAAATAAGATATACGATCCTTGCCTGGGAGCCTATCAATTCTGATATTATTGAGGGATACAGAATCTACAGATCACAGGATCAATACGGTGCCTATAAGAGGATTACCCAGATATCCAATCGGGAGACAAAAACATATACAGATAGGGATCTGGAGGATAATAAGGTATACTGGTACAGGATAACCGCCTATAACGCTGCCAATACAGAGACAGATATGTCAGAGCCTTCATCAGCAAAGACAAGGGATAAGCCTCCTGCACCAAAGGGTCTTATCGCAAAGTTTGCAGGCTCTAAAAAGGTAATATTGCAGTGGGAACCTATAGATAGCCCTGCAGATGAGATAAAGGGCTACAAGATATACAGATCTACGGCAGAGGAAGGTGAATACAAAATGATTAATGATGTCAGATCAGACAAAGATCAGTATGTTGATGATGACTTCAGCATAAAAGAGGACACTGTATTCTATTACAGGATATCCTCTTTTAACTCTGCCAATGCTGAAAGCCCTTTATCAAGACCTGTATCTGTTCAGGTAATTGTTGAACCAAAAAAATAGGATTTTTAGGTTGTAGGGAAAGGAGGAAATTATGTTAAAGATATTTGTTTTTACCTTTTCAATGTCTCTCATCTTCGCAGGGACAGCAATAAGCCAGTCATCCCATTCAGATATAGGGAGATATCAGCTCTTTCAAGGGACATATAAGACATACAATATAAAGACGCAACAAAGCGATACATCGACAGGTGTTTTCATTATAGATACCAAGACAGGAGAGGTTAAACGTTACTTAAACAAGATCGATGAAGAGGGTAAGTATATCGAGACATGGGTTCCCACTGAGATGATAACACCTCCATACCAAAAAACAAAACAGGTTCAATCATCTGTAATCTATCTAATTGCCACCAAGCAGTCCCATATAAGGTCAGAGGCAGATACTAATAGTAATTCATTAAGGATTGTAAGCCCAGGGACAAAGATGGAAAAGATAGATGAATCAGGTAATATGTTTAAGGTCAGACTCCCGTCAGGGCTTATAGGCTGGATACACAGAAGCCTGACCCAACAGGTTCCTGAATAATTACCGGTATATGCCCCTTACCTTGAATACAAAATCATAGTTGAGTATATCCTCCCACTTGTAGCCTTTTGATGTAGACCTCGTATCATCACTGTCTCCATAGTGTTTCCCGGGGGTATAAAACCAGTTCATTATAGCCTCCCCTGAACGTCTCAGGACTATCCAGTATTTGCCTTTCTTTAATCTCACAAAACCTGTATCAGTGGGGAATGTAAAATCCACCCAATAATAGCCCGGCCTCTTTCCTATGGCCTCAAGGGGTATAAATCTCGAACGTGTCCCTGATAGGATATTGGGCTTGCCTTTGTCATCTGCAACCAGGTCAATATAGATACTCCCATCACCACCAAATTTTCTCATGGCAAGGGAGATGCCCTGTAGGTCAAAGTCTCTTGATACATTAAAGGCCTGTGCATATACATAGGTGGATGTAACATACTCAGCGGTCTCCTTATCCATAATCTTTTCTGCCCTATCACCAATTACCTGGTATAGATTTACAAGATTGGGAAATTCCATATTTCCAAATTCTATTATCTTGCCTGGCGAAGGCAGCGGAGGAGCAGGGGGTGTCGGTGGCTTGGGTGGTGCTGGAGGCATAATTGCCTCGGTAGTTATATTATTACTTACAATGTATGACCTCGGCGTATCATAGCTTGACTTCAGGACAAGGTTTATTTTGTCTTCAATAAATCTTGCATCTATTAATTCACTATATTCTGGCACATAAGGTGATGCCCTCCATGAATCATTTACATCCTTTGAGTCTAATCCATGTGTCTGTTTTATATGTCTCGTGGAGGTAAACTGCTTTGATTGCTGGGGATCATAGGAAAGCCACCCAAGGTCAGGAAAATATATCTCTATCCACACATGACCGCCCTGACCCATGCCCTGAACAGAGTAATTTCCGCCTCCCAGGGGCACCTTCCATTGATCCTTCAGGGTTATGCCCCCTACTATCCTTGCTGGTATCCCTGCTGCCCTCAATAGTGCCATGGAAAGATGGGCAAGATTTTGGCAATTTCCAGACCTCACATTAAGGGTATGGATGGCATCGTATTGCGGGGGATTGTAGCTATATTTTATGTTATCTGCTATAAAATTCATAATCGACGTCACAGCCTGATACTCTGTACTCATACCAGATGTAAGACGTCTTGCAAGGGAAATAATCTCAGGGGAATCGCTTTGAACCATCTTTGTTGGCTTCAAAAAAACAGTTATCTCTGGAGGCAATGAGGATAAAGGAAAGCCTGCCCTGCTCTCCATGGCGGACAGCTCTGATTTTATGCTTGTCTCGTAGGTCATGATAATCCTTGCATCCTGGCTTAGATTATCCCATGTCACCCTTTTATAATTATTGCCAAAGGAATCTCTTTCATCTTCCACCCGTGAGGGCTGAGGGCTAAAATGCACATTAAGCTGCCTGAGTCCTTGATTGACTGTTCTAGTGGAAAAGGAAACAGGCAATGCAAACCTGTAGCTTAGACTGTTTAACTGTCTGCTTATAGTAAAATTCATCTGTTGTGTTACATTTATTTTCCCTTCAAGCCTACCCTCAAGGAGCAGTGTCTTTGCCTCTACATTCACCGCTGATAAAAATAGCGCCGCCGATAAGAAGATGATGGATATAAAAAGATATTTTTTCATTTTATTATCCTGTTTTTAACTAAATATGTAAATTCTTTAACGGGAGTTATATATGTTGTAAACCTCTTCACCCGAAAGAGCCTTATTGTAAATCCTCACATCATCGATTATCCCTGAAAAATTTTCAGGGGCATCATTGGGTGAGGCACCTATATAGAGACCTCCATTATCTGTTGTAAGTCCCCTTGCAAAGGGTTTACTGGCAACAAGAGAACCATTATGGTAAAACCTTGCAATATTTCCATCATAGGCAACAGCAATATGATTCCATACATTATTAGGTATGGTATAGCCTGAATAAACTGCCCCAGATGAAAAAATAGCGGATATCCCATTAGTCGGTGAGTCAAGCCAGGCAAAAAGCGCATAGGGTTCACAGCATTTAGATACTACAGCATTACCGTTATCTATATTATCATCATCTGCTTTTACCCATGCGGCAATAGTGACCTCACCTGTTTTAATATTCAGGGAGTCACTATTTCTAACTACTATCCCGGCCGGGACATCCAGTGTTCTTTCAAAAAAATATGCTGCACCGCCTGTTATTCCCTCTAATACAAACCTAACCTTTGAATACATGACAGAGCCATGATTACCATGGCCTGAGCTATCAAATCCAAGATTATTTGGGTCATTAAATCTCCAATACCCTACAAGCTCACCTTTTTTCTCAAGGAGTTCTCTTATCCTCTGGGTTTTGACTATATCAGCTTTGGTTGAACCTATTACATTTGCCATATAGGTATTGACAAGGTTTACCTCTACCCTGATTGTATCCTGAAAAACCCTTATAGAGCCTGTTACAATGGCACCTAATCTTGCAATCTGCCCAAGACGCTTTACCGCTGCGGGATCATAAGGATCCCCAATAGTTATCTTGTTCTGAGAAAGGATTGTTTTTAACTGTGTCCTCTCAAGCACCTCGAAACCCTTTGCCCTTCTCTTGAGAAAAAGGGAAAGCTCATCAGATATATACCTTCCAAGCTCCATAGGCTTGCCATATTGGTCATTGAAATCTATTATCGCCACCCTTTTTCTTCCTATCTTATCCATATTACTGGAAATATATGAAGCCAGGTCATCCATCTCCCTTTCATAACCATACGAAACGCTACAAACAAGAAGCATCATAACAATAAAAACCAAAACCCCATAGATCTTCTTCATTTAAAAACCTCCGTTAAACAAAAAAGGAGGGCGCTGTAAAGGAATATAAGCCCCTCCCCTTAACAAGTCTACCTGAGGACAAAGGCTACCTTAGCGGCTGCAAAAAATCCTGTCTTTTGATTGGCAGTATATATCTTTGCAGCATCCTCTGCAGATACCTGCAGGTCTGATGGACTCACTGTCCCTGAGGCCTTGACTATCATAGGGTTATTAACCCCTCTTGAATTAAGCACTGCCTTTGCCTTTTCTACACTATTTGTATACTCACCACAACCTTGTTCAACAAGGACCTTCTGGCTTATCTTTGCAGGGTCATAGAGAACCTCGCCCTTTGATGTAAATATCCTATTTATCAGTGCAGGTCTGAAATTCTGTTCGCTTGCGTCTACTATTAGCCCATCGTATTTATCTTCTATTGGCACAGGCTTTCCTCTATATGTTGGTTTATCTGTTCTTAACTCCTTTTTCAGATTTGGGTCGCTGAACATCTTTTCGTAGAGTGTAGAGGCAAAACTTTTTGGCCCATGCATACCGAGTTTTAATATGGCGATTGCCATATCCTTTTCCTTATTATATTCCTGAACAACTACCTGAGCGCCTTTAACGAGGCCTGCGACTGCACTACGCACAACATCATACTGGGTCATTCCATCCTTCACAAGGGTATCGCCTACTATGGCAAAACCATTAAGATACTCTGCAAGCTGCCTCTGTGCCATAACCACTGCACCTCTTTTTGCCATAATCTCCCTCTGACTGGGATGTGTAATATGGGCAGGGGCAACTGCCTCACCTACAACAAGGATTGCATCCTGCATGAATGCCTGCTCATAGTTTGCCCCTAGAGCACTCCCTGTTACGGTAAGGTTATTCTTATTTAGCCACTCATTTGCTGTGACAAAGGCACTATCCACACCTGTATCCACTGGGGGCTGCTGTGCATAAACAAATCCTACCATACAAAACATGGTAACCAAAAAAGCCATTAAAACCTTTTTCATTATCTCCTCCTTCTAATTTATTAATAGATATTCATCCTCTGTTTTAGCATCCTCAGTGCCAGGAGCGCATCAGCGCCTGTCACAGGGTCATCGGGCCTGAACTCACCGGATAACTCACCCACCATTATCCCCCTCGAGGTCATATTCATGACCGCATTATAAATCGGTGATGTAGGTCTGACATCAGGGAAGGGTGATTTGTCCTGACCAAAATATGCTGTTGCGATCTTTTCATCACCTGTGAGCTTTATAAGAACATCCTCAAGGATAAAGGCCATCTCACCCCTTTTTACAACCTCTGTTGGTTTAAACAGATACGCCTTGGTTGTCTCATCGTATTTTGGCTCAAGCCCTCTAACCTTCCATTTCATAATTGTCTGTATCTCATCCTTAAAGGAACTATTCATCATGTCAGCAGGTGTAAACTCGGGCTTCATCCTATCAAGCTGTGACTGAACAGGAATCCTGCCGGCAAACAGTTTGTCAATCTTGAGCTCGTCTACGAGAAGGGCTGCAAGATCTGCCCTTGTTATTGAATCTTTTATGGCAATCTTTTTACCCACATCCCCCACTGTTATGCCAGCCATAGCCTGGACAATCTTATCCATCTTCTTCCATGCCTTATCTGCCTTTTCATTCCACTTGCCCTCTCTTTTTGCATTAAGAACACTGGCAAACTTATCTCTTGCCTTCTGAAATTCCATTGCCTCAACATAGGCAAGCCCCATGAAATAATCGAGGGCCTCTGTGCCCTGATAATAGTATAGCTTTCTCTCATCCACCTTTAATTCCTTTGCCATCCTATAGGCACTCTCTGCCTTATCAAGCCAATCCCTTCCATCCATGATCGTATCGACCCTTATGACCGAAAGGAGGTGATCGAATTTATCCTCATCGCTTACAGCCTTTGCACCCCTATTCTCCACATAATCTATCGCCCGTTTTCTATCTACTGCACTATAACCTGGGTCTTTCTGCTGAACAACCCTATAGGCAGAGATGATGGCAAGGCCACCATTGGCAGGATAGAAGTTTTCATCACAATATAGTGCCCTTTCAAATTTTTCTTTTGCCACATCAAGCCTTCCCTCTTCGATTGCCTCCATCCCTCTTACATAGTGGTGCTGTGGATTATCCTCTGGCAGCGTGCACTTAACAACCTGAGGTCTTTCGCAACCAGACAAGAAAGGAATAGCCAAAAAGCCTGCCAGCAAAACAATTAAAAACTTTTTTTTCATTATAAAACCTCCTGTCTTTCTTATTTTAGAAGATCTATTTATTGCCTACCTGTTCCTTGAGCATTCTCTGCTTTTTCAGCTGCTCACCTACCCTGCTCAGTGCCTTTGTTATGTTATCATCGGGCCTACCAAGCTCCCTGTCTGCCTTTTTATACAAATCATACGCCTTTTCAAGATCTCCGGTTATCTCTGAACATATGCCGAGGTTATACAATATAGATGGTGCCTTGGGTGATAATATCCTCGCCTCACCCCATAACTCACATGCCCTGTCCATCCTGTTGTTTTTTGCATACTCCATAGCGCCGTCAAACTTGTTTTCTGCCTCTCGGGATACAATACCTTCTTTGGAATCCATTAACATAATCTCAAAATTAACATAATATGGTGCCACATCCCTCCTGAAATCGGCCTTTGCCATATCCTTTGCCGTTCCTATAAGCTCCATAGCACTTGGGAGGGGGTTACTGTCATCTGAACAGCCTTTAGCACCTGCTGTCTTTAATATCGTCCTTGAATAGGCAACCCTTCCTGTCTCTACCTCTATCAGCTTTGGTGTAAACTCAAATGTGGCTACCCTCTCTGTGCAGTTTACATAGTATTTATTCCATCTTACACATGCCCCTTCTATAAGATTCCCCTTTTTATCCCTCTTAACCTCTCTCTGGACACAGGCCTGCCTCTCCTCTCTATAGGGTTTGTCCACAGTTGTTGCCCTGTTTATAATACCTGTATAGATTCCCCTTGCCCCTACCATCCTGCCGAGTTGCGCTGCCTTGCTCTCGTCTACAAGACCACTCTGAGAAAACTTAAGCTCATTCATTATCTTGTCTATCTTTGTTCTCTCTACAAGGGTAAAATACTGTTTATCCCCTATATTTATACTACCCAGCGTGCCCTCTATCTCATTGGCAAATTCCCTGCCTCCTCTGCCATCAAAGGGCAAAACCGCCACCTCCTTTAAAACCGCTGCCTCATGATACCTTGCAGGCATTAAGGCAGTGGTCTTGATTGAGGTGGCACAGGCACTTAAAAGTAAAAAAAATAGTAGTGAAAAAATAAGATAAAATCCCTTTAGCATACCTATCTCCTATTTTTATTTTTCATATATCACAACAATAGAGTATGTGGAAAAACTCTTTACCCTGAGATTTTCCCTCTGGCCTATACTATTGGCAAGGTAGACAGGATTCTCAGGGTAACTCACTATAAATTCCCCCATACCCTTTTCATCTACATTGGTTACCCAGGCAATATTCTGGAGTATCCCCTTTACCTCAAAGTTTGTATTTAAATCATTTACCCCCTCAAATTTAACATTTATCTTCTTTGCAACCCCTTTTATATACTGGCTTATCTTTTCTATTATAACAGGTCCTGCCTTGTCTGCCAAATCCTTATGGCCCCTTGCAATGGCATCCTCTACATTTTTTGCAAGACCCTTTCCTTCCACAGCATCAGCAGCCAGTATCCTCATCTGCCCAGAATTATCCTTTGTGACAATCCTATATGTAAGCCTTACTGTTACATGATTAAAAGGCATAGAGAGTCCATATCCAATATCCTGTCCTTTTCTTGTGGAGATGGCATACTCTATCCTGCCAAGTAGAAGCACATTGGATAAAAACTTATACATCAGGCTTCTCATACTGAGAAAATTACCTGTTCTTATGGCCTTTTCAAGCTCCTGGGCATCTGTAGTCCTGGTAGGGGCTACATCAATCACTGTAAAACCCTGCTCAGTAAGTCTCTTTATGATGTTCTCTGAAAAAAAGTTTGTATCATCGTATTCATCTCTGGTCTGCAGACCATATCTCTCCTGGCTGCCAGAAGGGGACCGTCTTATATGCTCTGTCTCGCTTACAACCTTAGGTTTTTTTGCTGGAACAAACACAGCAACGGAATTGTTCAGTGCAAGAGAGGATAGCGCATCCCGTGCCCTTGTAGGCTCCACACATGCATTTATCCTTACCTTTATAACACCATCCTTTATGCTCTCGCCCAAGATTTTATAGCTTGCTATGTCACCCTTGATCTGTCTACTCACAGCGTCATCAACAAGTGCCATATTCTGCATAACGCTCTGTGCCTTCACCTCAACACCCACTGTCTGCTCTATGGCTGCCCATTTTGCCCTTGCCACAGCCTCTATTTTTGCCGAGGGGACATCATTATTTACAATTACAGCCTCTCCCTCTGAATCTATGCACCTCGTCTGACAATAGGCATTAACTCCATAGAGGATGCAACATAGGACAATTAAGACTAAAATGAGCTTTCTGTATATATATCTCATCATTTTTTCATCATACCTCATTAAAATTTAACCCCCACCTCTGCAAATGGTCCACCAATATTTACATCTACCTTAAGATCTTTATGGTCGACCTTTATCTTTTCATACCTGTATCCAGCCCCTACAAATGCTGGACCAAATACCATATATTTAAGTCTGCCTATTATATCTATATAGTGGTTTGAGCTGTATGCAATACTCCTTGTCTCTGCCTCAAGAGAAAAATCCCCTATAACCTTTAGCTGTCCTGCTGCATAAAGCATGGGCAACGGAAGGGTATAGCTCTTTGATTCTGATATGGCTCCCTGTGTTACACTTCCCTTTATATCCATAATCCTCATATTCAAGCCAACGTCAACATTAAGTTTACCCAGGGTCAAGGTCTTTAAAAAAGGAATTCCATAGTATAAACCTATGTCATAATGATCAAGCCTGAGTTCAGAGTTATACGGAACATTGGCTACATAAACCCTGTTACCGAATCTGAAGGTTGTGGACTTCATCCCATTGTCTGAATATTTCACAGGTGTTGCCATAAGATAGATATTTGGAATAAATAAAGGCATATCAATTTTTGCCCTACCAGACATCTTTGTCTCTGTGGAACTGTATTTAAGGTCGCTTTTTAGACTCATAGAATCCCCTTTATAGGACATATCCCCCTGAGGCGATTGAGCCCATCCACCCAACGCAGCCTCTATGCCTATGGCAAATACAGGAAGGGCGACAAAAATAAACAACAAAGCAACGGAAAATATCAAGATCCTGTTTAACCTCATAGAACATCCTCCTTAAACTAAATTATGGTGATCTCCTATATAGTTTGTAAATGACCTATATCACATGACTTAATTTTTATTATAAATTAACACTCCATTGTAGACGTCAATAGATTTAATGTCAAGGATAGATTTTTATTTATTGACTTGAAAGTATAAATAGTTATATATAAAAAAATGTTAAAAAAACACTAAAATTAGACCTCAAGGGCGCCATTGATTTTTATAAGGCGACCTATCAATTTACGAAAAATACCGAATTGGAAAGACTATAAAATAAAAGGTATATATAATTGAGATTGCCTAATATCTCAATGCCATATGATTACAGGTAAAAATGACTGTGGCGTGCAGTTATGCTTAAAAGGAATCAAGGGAAAGGGCAAAAAACTAAAAACCCCTAAAACATAGATGAAAATCAACAAAAACGGGACTGAGCTTGCTATAAAGGGTGGGGTTCTTATCACCTCCTTTGTTCTTGCCATAGTAAAACCACATATCCTTGAGGAATTCTTCGCATACCCCATCCTCCTATCCATTAAGACATACCACATTTTATGGTTACTAACTGTTTTAACATTGATAAAAAGATTCATTCCGACGCTAAATAAAAAGATGAATCTTGGAAAGATCTATAGATTAAACTACAAAGAGGCAGGACCTGATAGCCCTTCCAAAAGGGAAAGATTAAACAAATACAAAAAAAAGATAGACAGTGGGGCAATAAGGTCTGCCATCTACTGGATCCTCCTGGTGCTTACCATGTGGTTGTGGAGAAAAGCCCACATGCTGAATGATCTATGGATATTTATAACCTGAGTTCCCGCAAATATGTAACGAGGAAGTGGGTATAACGCTTTGAAAAAATAGAGTTAAGTACGATTTCTCTTGCATTAGACATCGTTACAATA
>JGI12104J13512_1000219_pt1 | contig 54568 bp, 51 predicted proteins | sample TerdegcTABiofilm_FD_13512 | JGI IMG/M metagenome (IMG submission 13512)
CCAGTCCAAGGCCAGTGAAAAGCAATGGCGCTCCCAGTGTGACCCACAGCCCGGCCAGCAAGCTCTTGACATAGTGGAGGATTGCGCTGGCAGCCTCTATCTGCACTGCCTCTTCCAGTCCGTACCAGATCAGGACCACTCCTATCATTCCCAGAAGATAGCGGACCAGACGCCTGGACGTAGGCCCGTCTGCTAAAAAGCCTCCCCGCCTCTTTATATTGGCATAGCCGGAACAGATGCCCAGCATCATTCCGGCGGCACTGAATGCATCCGCCGGGCGGATTGGATCGATGGACTCTCCGCTTGCGACCAAAGAATTGGCTCCCCAGGCCAGAGGCATCTCCCAGTCTACCACGCTGGCCCGGCCCAGGAGATAAAGGGCGATGATGGCAGAGGAGGCCAGGGTGGAAAGGAGAATCTGCCCTTTAAGATCCATCCTCCCGATCCTTTCCTCCAGAAAGGGCATTGCCCCGATGGCCAAGCCCAGGAGCAGTGCGCCCGCAGCCCAGCCAACCAGCACATCGCCCAGAAAGTGAGCCCCCAGGTATAATCGAGAGAGTCCGATTAAAAGGCAGGTGCCTGCGGCCAGGGCAATGGCCCAGGGCTTATGAATGAGATAAGCGGTCAGGCCCCAGATGGAGACGGCATTCTGGGCGTGACCGGAGGGCATGCCAAATGAGGGCTGAGTGCTCCATGCCTGAACCGCGGGATCGACCCAGTAGGGCCGGGGTCCATGCAGGGCGAGCTTCAGGGCGGCATTCAGCCCATGGCTCGTGACCAGCATTAGTCCCACCCTAAAGCCTTGCTTTGCATCCCAGCACCAGTACAGGAAGGGCATAGAGAGGAGCATGAACTCCAGCGATCCCAATGAGGAGAAGAACTTCATTATGGGAATAGCCCAGTCATAGCTCTGCAAGAGGAGGATTATAGATAGATCTGCATTGATCATATTCAAAAAAATAATCTACTGCTACTGCGCCTTCTCGTCCGTCTGCATAATGCCGAAGATGTTTCGCTCGCTGTCCTGGCAGTAGGCCAGCCAGCCCACCCCGGCTATAGCCATTTTGGGAACGGTGATCCTTCCCCCTGCTCGCAGGACTCGGTTCATGAACTTCTCCAGGTCAGGAACCTCTACTGTGCAGACGAATGAGTTGAACGATTGCCCCTCTGCTGGAGCCGGGCCTCGCCGGAAGACGAGCCCTCCGTTGATGCCAGGCTCGGTCTCTCTTCCGGTCATCACCTGCCAGTAGCGATTCTCATCTATGATTCTCAATCCAGGGATCTGCCACTCATCGATCTGCCAGCCGAATACCTCCCGGTAGAAGCTTGCCGCCCTTTCTGGATCCTCTGCCTGTATCTCAAAATGCACTACGCGATTCATGAGAGATGCATTATTTCTCCATTTTATTTAGATGAATTGGCTTAATTCTCTTTCCGGGAGTGATCGTTCTCCTCCCCTGGATAACCTGCTGCCTCGACTGGCTGCTTTACGATTATGACATTCTGATAGGGATATGGAATCTCAATTCCCTCTGCATCAAACCTCTTTTTCACTGCTTCCCTTATGTCGCAGCCGGTGTCGTATGCCATCCCCCGATTGGGGGCATAAAAGGTCAGGCGCAGGTTCATGGCAAAGTCTCCCAAATCAGTGAGGCGGACACTTATACCCCTCTCCTTCAGCACATTGGGATGGCTCCCGGTCACCTCTGTGATGATGCTCCTGGCCTTATCGATATCTGCTGAGTAGCCTATCCCGAAGTTGACCGGCCAGACGGTCTCTGGATTATTGATGCTCCAGTTGACGATGAAGTCAGAGCCCATCAATTTATTCGGCACTATTATCCTCTTCTGATCTGGGGTGCAGATTATCGTATGGCGCAGGGTTATGTCCTCGATAAAGCCGTACTCGCCTTTAAAGTCGACATAGTCGCCGATGCGCATGGGCTTGAATATTGCCAGAAATATCCCGGATATTATATTGGATAGGGAGTCCTGGGCGGCAAAGCCTATGGCCAGGGTGGCCACACCAGCGCCGGCCAGCATGGCGATGGCAATTCTGTTCAGGGAGGGGATGAGGAGTATGGTCATCAAGATGCCAATGGTATATATCGCTGCCACAATCAGCCTGCGGGTCAGGGCATGGGAGGTCTCGTCAAACTCCTTGCCGATCCGGCTGGATTCCATAACTCGGGGGATATACTTCTCCAGCAGCTCATTGACCAGCTTGGCAATAAAAAAGGTTAAGATGATAATTATCGATATGGATATTAGGGTGGAGATGAAGTACCATATATTCTCGGCCAGAGCATTTCCAATATAACGAATATATATGTATTTTATTATTGCCATGAAATCCTCAGCAGGCCCCTGTCCGGTCAACTGGGATGTGAGTAGGGGATTATCTGCAAAGGGAACGGTCATTGACTAAAATTCGACATCTGCAATACATAAAGGTTTGCGTCAGTCGCATGCAGCAGCTTCGGCCAGCGAGCGCAGGGGCACCACATAGGGCCGGCCCATAGCGTTCATGACCATGGCCTCGATGCCATAGACCTGACTGATATTGGCCTCATTGAGAAGGGCCTTTGGCTCTCCGGCGGCAAATACCCTGCCATCTTTGAGCATCACCAGCTTGTCCGAGAAGCGGGAGGCTAAGTTGAGGTCGTGGATGGCCATGACGGCAGAGATCCCCTTCTCCTTGACCAGGCTGCTGACCGTCTCCATCACCTCCAGCTGATGGAGCATATCCAGGTTGGATGTGGGCTCATCCAACAGGAGGACCGCCGGCTCCTGGGCCAGGGCACGGGCGATGAGCACCTTCTGCTTCTGGCCGCCGGAGAGCTGGGAGAAGTCACGCATGGCTAGCTCCTCCAGATGCAGCCTCTCCAAGACCTCCGCCACCTTGTCCAGATCTGAGTCCTGCACCCTCCAGCCGATGTGGGGCCTTCTGCCCATGAGGACGGTATCGAAGACGGTCGTGGACAAGGGGGTGGAGCTGGACTGGGGAACATAGCCGATCTGCCGGGCCAGATCCTGCCGGCTCATCCTCTCGATCTCCTGGCCGTCCATGAGGATGCTGCCCTGGGGCTTGAGGATGCGGTCGATGCATTTTATGAGAGTGGTCTTTCCCGAGCCGTTCGGCCCTACCAGGCTCAGGACCTCTGAGTCCTTAACCAGGATGTTTACTCCATCCAGTATCTTGTGGCTGTTATAGCCGAATACGAGGTTTTTGATTGTGATTTCCACCAAAAGGTATCCTCCTCAGGCTTTGAAGACCCAACAATGGTATGGTGCATATGTCAGATGAAATGCACCTCCATACCCTTTTGTGACCGGGCGCGTTAATATCTATTTGCAATTTCATGCTATCTATTATGGATAAATAGCTGTTGGTATGTCAAGGAGAATTAGCAAATCATCGCAACTGCATCGGATATCGTAATCTGCTAACAGATGTCTTTTCAGTTCATATATGATTTCCGTGGCAGTTAAATAGCTAGCTTCATGGGCTGATGCAATAATATAAATGAGTGTTCTGATAGTCGAGCGCTTGATTAACTGCAAGGGATATCTTCCTGCCAAAGATATAGGAGATCTAAAGCGAGAGCTGATTATTGTATCCTAAAATGTTATTAGATTCAGAATTAATATTATCAATTAATACTAGCTAGCTTCAGCCCCAATGTAGAATTGAGATATCGGAGACCGTGGGCTGAAGATTTAGCGGATGGCGGTGTCAAGAAACCGGATTTTATCCGTAAATTATACGCAAAAAGAATTGATAGGGCTTTGCTTTGATCAGAGGCGTGCTATCAATAACGATTTACCCATTTAACGATAGGGTATGACTGTCGTGTAGACGGCTATGCCCGGAGGGACATTTATGACCTTGGCAACCCCTCTATCAAAGTAGATGGGCTTTCCATAAAAAAACTCCCCATCGAAGATTTTGATGTCATGAGTCTGTCCACCGACCACCTTGAACCTGAAAATGCCATCCAGAAGGTCGCCTCCGGTCCCCTCTTTCCCTATTAGCACTCCGTCCACATAGACGTCATAGCCCTTCAGGGAGGTCTGGATGGTGACAGGGGTGTCTCCTGCAGCAACAACAGGCTTGGAGGCCACAGCAACCGGCGCAGGAATAGCTGCACTTGCTGGCTTGGGCTGGGTGGATGTGGCTATAGATTGGTACTGGGTGCTGGTGCTGGCAGTAGTGGTCTGCTGGGCAGTTGCACTGTACGTCTGCACCACGCTGCCTGGGGCTGCGCCACCGGGGGGCGTCTGCACCGTCTGCGTCGCCTGTGCCATTTGGATCACCTGAGTGCCAGGGGCCAAGGGGGGATTGGTGGATGGCGGCATATCAGCTATCGCTGCCGTCTGCTGGGCGGGAGGGGCCTGGCTGATCACATCGATGATGATTGCATTGCTGGGCTGATTGTTGAGCACGAAGAGGATGATGTGCCTGCCCACCTCATCTGCCCTGAAGTTCAGGCTGTTGTATCCGGGGTAGAGGTCCAAACGCTTGCTGGTGATGTTGAGAGAGTTGCTCTGAAAGATCCAGTAGTAATCAGCCTGTCCGCCCACAGGGGCAAAAGCGATGAACTGAATGCCGGAGCCTGCCGGGACGATGGCATACTGAGACCAATCTTGCCCTTTCTGAATCCAGAGTTCATTTCCTCTGCTGGCGGCTACCGCAGATTGGTACTGGGCATATGCGATCTCCTTTCCGCTGCCGAAGTATATCCGGGAGGGAGCAATTTGAGCCACATCGATCTTCACCGGAACGAAGCTCTTGACTACCGGAAGAGAGCTCTCCATATAGAACTCAGAGAAGAAGGTGGTGGCGGTGCTGATATCCTCGAACTCCGGGCCGAACCAAAAGCTTTCATCCATCCCACCATTTTCGCCCAATCCTAACAGGCTCTTGACGAATTCTTCATCGAAGCCCGTCTCGGAGATCTCCATGGACTGCGTTACGGATACATCGTATCCCGCTGACACTCCTAGGCCAGCAATCAGGGCCAAGAGACATAAGCATAGGCAATTGAATCTCAACTATTACACCTCAATGAAGCCAGAGTGGACTTGTATCTATTTAGCCTTAAGTCTTGTATCAGTCTCATCTGAACATCATGGAAAAGAGAAGCAGTCCTGCAAGATGCCACCTCCTGCGTGTATATGGCCGCTGGTAATGGAAAATCCCTTTGTTGTAGAAGGTCCTGGGCAAAACCAATGCCCTGGGCAGCCATTACCGTCACCGGCCGGGGTGGGCTCAGCCTGGCCGGGCAGAGCTGTCGCCAGCCATGAGGTGAGCGAGAATCTAGAGCTATCTGATCTTATTGTGAAACACCCTCTTCGCCTTGCCTTCCTGGCGGGGAAGGCCTCCCAGGGGAAAGACATCTCCCTTGGGGGAGAATCCCAGCGCCTCTTTGAGCGCTTTTTCCACCATATAGCCGGTCACACCCGGTTCTGCTTCCACATTGACCCGGAGGCTGTTGACCCCGTCCTCCTCTTCTACGATGATCTGGTAGTTGTTGCCGATGCCCGGTATTCCCAGGAGGGTCTGCTCAATCTGCCTGGGGAAGAAGTTGACTCCCTTTACAATCAGCATGTCATCCCTCCGCCCGGTTATCGGTGCCAGACGGATATGAGTTCTGCCGCATTCACATCTATCCCGGGATATAACACGGGTCAGGTCGGCGGTGCGGAAGCGGATCATGGGCAGCGCCTCCCGGGTGAGCGATGTGAAGACCAGCTCCCCCTCCTCTCCATCCTCCACCGGCTCTCCTGATTTGGGATCGATGATCTCCAGGATGAAATGGTCCTCCCAGACGTGGATGCCGTCGTGTGCCGGGCAGTCCATGCCCAAGGTCCCAACCCCGCCGGACTCGGTCATGCCGTAGATGTCGAAGACATCGATATCAAGGCCGGATGAGATCTTCTTTTTCATGGAGTCACTGAAGACCTCCGCTCCGAAGATCCCTATCTCCAGGTCGGGCAGTCTCTCTTTTTGCTCGGCCAGAACCTCCATCAGCCGGATGCCATAGCTTACCACGCCGGTGAACACTCGGGTATTCAGATCTTTTGCCAGGCGGATCTGCCGGGCGGTGTTTCCAGGACCGGCGGGGATGACGAACAGGCCTGCTGCCCGGGCGCCATGATACATGCCAAAGCCGCCATTGAATAGGCCGAAGAGGGGTGTGATCTGGGTGGCGTCCCCAGGTTTTGCCCCGGCCATGCGGTAGCAGCGGGCCATGCACTCCGCCCATTGATCGAGGTCGGAGCGGGTGTAGGGCATGACCACCGGGGTGCCGGTGGAGCCGCTGGACATATGCATCTCCACGATCTGATCGCGGGGAACACAGGCCATCTTCAAGGGATAGCTCTCTCTCAGAATGTCCTTGCCGGTGAAGGGCAGACGGACCACGTCCTCTGCCGTCCTGATCTCCTCTGGCCGGACGCCATTCTCATCGAACAGACGCCTGTAGATGGGATTGGATTCATAGACGTGACCGACGATGGCCCTCAGCCGCCGGGATTGCATCTCATGAATGCTCTCCCTGGAGGCCGTCTCCATCGGTTCATTATGAAATTTGCTCAATTCTGTCATGCTCTGCTCCTGCCAATTGAAAACGCTTTCAAATTCAGATCCCGGAACCTCTCCCCCACGCACAGGCCGATGGCCTTCTCCCAGGATTCCAGGGGAAGGTCCAGCCCCCGTGATATCGCTCCCAGTAGCATGATGTTCGCTGCCCTGCTATCGCCCAGCTCTACTGCCAGTTTCTGGGCATCGATATAGACCAGCCGGGGAAAGGCCCTGGCCAGGAGCTCCTCCACATTCTCCGGGTAGCGGGCGGAGCCGGAGGATACGGTCACCGGCACTATAGCCTGGCTGCTGACTGCGGCCAGGCCGTCCGACCGGAGGTACTCCCAGTAACGCAGGGCCTCCACCTTCTCCAGCGCCCCCAGGATATGAGCGCTCTTTTTGGAGACCAGGGGGCTCCTGACCTCTTCTCCATAGCGAATCTGGGCCATGACCGAGCCTCCTCGCTGGGCCATGCCGTGCACCTCATTGGTCTTGACCTGGTAGCCCTGAATCATCGCCGCCTGGGCCAGGATTTCGCTGGCCAAGAGAATACCCTGGCCGCCCACGCCGACGAGGACGATGCTCTTCGTCTCTTTCTCCACTGACCTCTGGATCATGCTCCCTCCCGGCTGATTATCGCCCCGGCAGGGCAGAGCTGCTCGCACAGGCCGCAGCCCGCACAGAGGGCCTGGTTGATCCTCATCACTCCGTCCAATCCCTCTATCGCCGGGCAGCCCAAAGAGAGGCACAGCTCGCAGGATCGGCACTCCTCACCCTGGATGGTTCTCATCCTTCCCACCCTCCTTCTCTCCCGCAGGGGACAGGGAGCGCGGGATACGATCAGAGATGGCTCAAGAGCCGCCAGCTCCTCTTTGATCGCCTCTCTGGCGTCGTCCAGCTGGTAGGGATCGATCGAACGGACCCGATTGATCCCGCAGGCTCGGCCGATATCCTCGATGGAGACGGCGACTGTGGGCTCGCCACTGATGGTCCTGCCGGTGCCCGGATGGTCCTGGTGGCCGGTCATGGCGGTGGTGCGGTTGTCCAGCACAATTATGGTGGAGTGGCCCTTATTGTAGACGATATCCAACAGGCCCGTGATCCCGGAGTGAAAGAAGGTGGAGTCTCCAACCACGCCCACCACCTTTCTCTTCTCACCGGACTTCTCCATGCCATGGGCCATGGAGACTCCCGCCCCCATGCAGAGGATGCTGTCCATCCGCTCCAGAGGGGGAAAAGCGCCCAGGCTGTAGCAGCCTATGTCTCCGGTGACCACCACATCCTCTCGGGAGAGGGCATAGAATATCCCCCGGTGAGGGCAGCCGGGGCAGAGCACCGGCGGGCGAGGGGGGAGAAGGTCCGTGAATGGATCCTCCTCCTGCGCAGCAGCCTCTTTTCCCTCCAGCAGCCTCCGGGACTCGATCAGTCGGTCCACTGAGAGCTCCATGATCCCCGGCACGAACTCTCTGCCCTGGCAGGGTATCCCCAGGGCTTTTACGTGCTCTTCCATGAACGGATCCAGCTCCTCGACCACCAAAACCCGATCCACCCTTCCGGCGAACTGCCGGATCAATCCATCCGGGAAGGGATAGGAGAATCCCAGCTTCAGGACTGAGGCCTCCGGCCAGACCTCACGGGCGTACTGGTAGGCGATGGAGGAGGTGATGATCCCCAGGCTTTTTGACCGCCATTCGATGCGGTTGGCTGGCGACTTTTCCGCCAGCGCCTGCAGCTCTTTCAGCCGATCTTCCACCCTCTGGCGCATGGGCCGGCCCCAGACCGGTATGGGAACGAACCGGGGCGGGTTCTTGACAAAGCTGATCTCCTTCCCTTCAACTCTCTCACCCAGCTCGACCGGGCTGCGGGAGTGGCTGACCCTGGTCGTCGTGCGCAGGATGGCCGGGGTCTTGAACTCCTCTGAGACGGAGAGGGCGAGGATGAGCAGATCTCGAGCCTCCTGGCTGTCCGCCGGCTCGAACAGGGGCACGCGGGCAAAGCGGGCATAATTGCGAGTGTCCTGCTCGTTCTGGGAGGAGTGCATCCCCGGATCGTCGGCCACGCAGGCCACAAACCCTCCCTCCACGCTGATGTAGCTAAGGGTCATGAGGGGGTCGGCAGCCACATTCAGCCCCACATGCTTCATGGTGACAATGGAGCGCGCCCCGGCCAGGGAGGCTCCGGCGGCCACCTCAAAGGCCACCTTCTCATTGGGGGACCACTCGCAGTAGACCTCCGGACAGTACCGGGCCAGGTTCTCCAGGATCTCGGTGGAGGGGGTGCCGGGATAGCCCGTGCCCACGGTAACGCCGGCCTCGTAGGCCCCACGGGCGATGGCCTCATTGCCGGAGAGCAATTTTCTCAAATCCTTTTCACCTTCGTCTGATATTCATCATTTCGCTGGTTTATATTGATCTTTTATGCGCATTCTTATACATCAGAGTATGATCTGTCCCTATAGATGAGGGAATATAATCCTTGTGGTTTGCGGGTTGGTGCTCCCAACGTCTAACCCAATCAATCCCGGAGACAACTGAATAGAATTCAGGATACTGAGCCACAGCAAATCTACCTCAGTATGTACGCTGCCAGAAGATTGAATAGCAGGAAGTTGAAATATTTAGATTCTACACAAGGATGGAGACAATAGCATGAGTGCCGGCGAAATCATAGAATGCGTATACGAAGGGGCGGAGTCTTCAAGCCGATGGAAGATGTAAAGCTAGAGGAAGGCACCAGGCTCAAGATCAAAATTGAAAAGGTGGACTTATCGAAATACTATGGCATGTTTGGCAAAGCTTCTGCGGAGAGGCTCGAAGAGCTTGAGGGCGAGGTCTATCTGTGATATTTATTTATATCAATATATTTTATAATGCTTTCTTTGACACAAAATATTCGGACTCCGCCAGGAGATTTATGGATCAAAATCATAAACTCGTCACATGCATTTCCTTGGTACCAGTCAATGATGATATGAACCAGTGGCGAGAGACCATGATAAATTACAGGATTCTGCCATATGACGCGCTAATAGCTTCGACCTGCTATCGCAACGGAATTAAAAAGATCGCAAGCCTTGACAGGGATTTTCGAAGAGTTGACTTTTTGGAAGTAGTGGAACTCTAGGCGAATCCATCCGTCCTTCATCCAATTCATTCCATCCATACTGATGGAGCTTAATGTGCATGTTTCCACTCGTTTTGGCGGCGAGTGTGTTAGAATGGCCAACTTTGCCCACTTTCTGGTCACGATCTATCTTTAAATAAAAAGACTTATTAGATCGCATGTCTACCTTACATGCAATCTGATAAATCGTCTGCGGAAAGCAATACTAAACTGTCATGTGATTAGTGGATGTGGGAGCTTTAAAATACATGGAAATGTGCATGAGTAGATGGCCTGAATTAGGCAGATGGAAGTAATTGGGCTCCAATTGCAGTGATGAGGATAAGGATCGAACTGCGGAGCAGATCAAAGGCCATGCGGCTATGGCTGCAGAGGTAGGGGGCGCCAATCTCTCAGTCATAAAATTATTGCGTGCTGGACTGAATTCACGCGAAGCTGCAATCACGGCTGTTACCGCAACAGAAGCGGCTTTTATTGCCTATAAAGAAATGCTCGAATGGTTGAGATCGGATCTGGTAGAGTTGATGTCCAAAATAGAGGACTGGCCGACAAAAAAGAGCCTTCCTGCATGGCTACAGTTCTTCAACACCAAGAAAGGAAACCGTCTTAAGTTGACATGCCAAACTCAAGTCGCGCAGATGGTCATGCATGGCCAGAGCGTGCAATGCAGATCCCAGGATGCCGGCATCTCCAGCAACATCTGAAAGTGCTTCTGGGTCTGCTCGATACTGCCCCAGGCAAAGGCGAATTGCACAAATCTGAAGATCCGTGGCATCTGTCTTGTAGGAGCAGCGCAGAAAGTGAAGAGCCAGTAGGTTATCGCCTTCCTGGCTGATATGATATGGTGTCCAGGTTCTTGAGTGCCAGCGTGTTTCCGGGGTCGAACGGTTAGGGCTTATGTAGAGTTCTCGTGGCCCGCATGGAGGTCGCCCTTCTTCTGGCGGCAATCCTCAGGACCATGCAAGCCCGAGAGCGCTGCCGCTCCATCTGCGGGCAGCAGCGCAAAAGCTCTATGCCTCGCCCAGCCTCTCTCCCCCCGGATTCTTCCCTCAGCTTATCCTGGCTATCGCCGCCACCTCGTCTCCCGGCTTGACATTCATGATCCGTACCCCCTGAGTGGACCGGCCCTGCACCCGGATATCGCTGGCAGGTATCCTGATCATCACCCCGTCGCGGGTGGTGACTAAGAGCTCATCCTCCTCGGAGACGGTGGTGGTACAGCAGACATAGCCCTTGCGGGTATCGATGTTCTTGACTCCCTTGCCCCCCCGCCTCTGCTGGGGATACTCCTCCAGCTCCGTCCTCTTGCCATAGCCCTGATTGGTGATGGTGAGCAGGGTTGCATCTGAGCCGGGCTCAATCACATCCATGCTGATCAGCTCGTCGCCCATGTTCAGGCTGATCGCCTTCACCCCCATGGTCCCCCGGTTGGAAGCACGCACATCGCTCTCCTTGAAGCGGATGGCTTTTCCGAACTTGGTGGCCACCAGGAGCTCTTTTTCTCCATCGGTCAGCTTTGCCGAGACCAGGCTATCCCCCTTCAGGTTCACCGCCTTGATCCCTCCCTTGCGGGGGTTGGAGAAGGCCTGCAAGGGCATCTTCACAATATTGCCGCTTCTCGTGACCAGCACGATATATCCTGTCTGGAAGCTCTTCACCGGGATGGCACCGGCTATCTTCTCATCCGGCTCCAGCTGGAGCAGGTTCACTATGGACTTGCCTCGCGCCGTTCTCCCCAGAGCGGGAACCTCATAGACCTTGAGCCAGTGAGCTTTGCCCTTGTCGGTGAAGAAGAGCAGATAATCCTTGGTGGAGGCGGTGGATACATCGGTGACAAACTCCTCCGTCTTGGTCTCAGCGCCGATAACTCCCCGCCCGCCCCTCCTTTGCATGCGGTAGGTATTGAGGGGCTGGCGCTTGATATATCCGGAGCTGGTGATGGTCACCGCCACCTCCTCCTCCTGGATGAGGTCTTCTTGAGTGACCTCCCCCTCAGCATCGATGATCTGGGTGCGCCGTTCGTCACCGTACTTGCCTATCAGCTCCGCCAGCTCATCCTTGATGATCTTCAGGATCTCCAGGTTGCTGGAGAGGATCTGCCGGAGCCGCTCGATCTGCCGCTCCAGCTCTGCCGCCTCGGAGACGATCTTCTCCTGCTCTAGACCCGTCAGCCTCTGCAACCTCATGTCTAAGATGGCCTTGGCCTGCTCCTCGGAGAGAAGAAACGCCTCCATCAGACCATCCCTGGCTTCGGCGGGAGATGGCGCTGCCTTGATGATTCTTATGACCTCATCGATGTTCTTCAGGGCAATGAGCAATCCAGCCAGGATATGAGCCCTCTTCTCCGCTGCCTCCAGCTCGAAGCGAGTGCGCCTCTCCACCACTATGGAGCGATAGTAGATGTACTGCTCCAGGATCTCTTTCAGGGAGAGGATTTTTGGCATCCCGTCCACCAGGACCATGTTGTTGATCCCGTAGCTGGTCTGCAAAGCGGTGTGCTTGTGCAGCTGGTTTAAGACCACATTGGCATTGAATCCGGCCTTGATATCCACTACCAGGCGGATGCCTTCTTTGTCCGACTCGTCCCTCAGATCGGATATGCCCTCCAGTCGTCCGTTTTTGACCATCTCTGCCATATCCTCGATCAGCTTGGCCTTGTTCACCTGATAGGGCAACTCAGTGAAGATGATCCTGGTGCTCTTTGCCCCCTCCTCGATCTCCGACTTTGCCTGCAGGAGTATGCTCCCTTTGCCGGTCAGATAGGCGGACTCGATTCCCGCTCGGCCCACGATATAGCCTCCGGTGGGAAAATCAGGACCCGGCAAGTGGTGCATCAGCTCGCCCACCGATGCCTCCGGGTTATCGATCAGGTGGATGATCGCCCCGGCCAGCTCATTCAGGTTATGGGGCGGGATGTTGGTTGCCATGCCCACGGCGATCCCAGTCGAGCCGTTGAGGAGCAGGTTGGGAAGCTTTCCTGGAAGGACTGTCGGCTCCTTCAGCGAGCCGTCGTAGTTTGGGGTAAAGTCCACGGTGTTCTTCTCGATATCTGCCAGCATCTCCTCCGCAATCCGGGAGAGCCGGACCTCGGTGTAACGCATGGCTGCTGCTGGATCGCCGTCGATGGAGCCGAAGTTTCCCTGGCCGTCTATCAGAGGATAACGCATGGAAAAGGTCTGGGCCATTCTGACCATGGTCTCATAAATGGCGGCATCACCATGAGGATGGTACTTGCCCATAACATCGCCCACCACTCGGGCGGATTTCTTATAGGGCTGATCGTGGGTCATGCCCTGCTCGTACATGGCAAAGAGGATGCGACGGTGAACGGGCTTCAGTCCGTCTCGAACATCGGGCAGAGCCCTTCCCACAATAACGCTCATGGCATAATCGATGTAAGAGGACTTCATCTCCTCAGTGATGTTAACCTGTACTTCTGTCACGATCCACCTCAGATATCAAGATTCTTCACATACTTGGCATGCTTCTCTATGAACTCCCGGCGTGGCTCCACCTGGTCGCCCATGAGGATGGTGAAGATCCTGTCTGCCTCCACCGCATCCTCCAGGGTAACTTTAAGCATGATCCTCTTCTCCGGGTCCATGGTGGTCTCCCAGAGCTGCTCAGGGTTCATCTCCCCCAAGCCCTTATACCTCTGAATGACCGGCTTGTTCATCGAGCCAACCAGCTCGTTGAGCTGCTCATCGCTGTATGCATAATTGACCTGCTTTCCTTTCTTGACCTGATAGAGGGGAGGCTGGGCGATGAACACATAACCGGCATCGATCAGAGGCCTCATATAACGGTAGAAGAAGGTGAGCAAAAGGGTGCGAATGTGCGAGCCGTCCACATCGGCATCGGTCATTATCACCACCTTATGATACCTTGCTTTACTGATGTCGAAGTCATCTCCCACCCCAGTTCCGAAGGCCACGATCATATTGCGGATCTCGGCGTTCTTCAGTATCTTGTCCAGCCTGGCCCTCTCTACATTGAGGATCTTGCCCCGCAGGGGCAGTATAGCCTGAAAATGCCTATTCCTTCCCTGTTTAGCACTTCCCCCTGCGCTCTCTCCCTCAACGATATAGATCTCGCATTTGGCAGGATCGTTGTCTGAGCAGTCTGCCAGCTTCCCGGGCAGTCCGCCGGAGCTCAGAGCATTCTTGCGCCGGGTCAGCTCCTTGGCCTTCCGCGCTGCTTCGCGGGCGCGCATGGCTTCTGCTGCCTTCTCCACAATGGTGGTCGCAACCATAGGGTTCTCCTCGAAGTACTCTTCCAGGCCCTCGGCCACCATCGACTCCACGATTCCCCGGATGGAGCTGTTCCCCAATCGGGTCTTGGTCTGGCCTTCGAACTGGGGGTCAGGCAGCTTCACGCTTATGACCGCCACCAGCCCTTCTCTCAAGTCCTCGCCCCCCAGCTTCATCTCGCTCTTGAATAGCTTGTTGTTACGGGCATAATCATTGACCGTGCGGGTCAGGGCGGCACGGAATCCCATGAGGTGAGTTCCTCCTTCGCGGGTGTTGATGTTATTGGCATAGGAGAATATGTTCTCCGCATAGGAGTTGTTATACTGCAGGGCTACCTCCACCTGGGTCCCATTCTTGCTGCGGGAGAAGTAGACCGGCTTATCATGCAACACCTCCTTATTCTTATTGAGGTACTCCACAAAGGAGATGATGCCTCCCTCATACTGGAATAGGTTCTCCTTGTCCGAGCGCTCGTCCTTTATGGTTATCTTCAGGCCGCGGTTGAGGAAGGCCAGCTCCCTCAGCCGGGAGGAGAGGGTGTCGAAGTTGAACTCAGTCTCCTCGAATATGGCAGGATCTGGCTTGAAGGTGATGGTAGTTCCGGTATGCTCAGAACTCCCTCTCTCCTCCAGATCCGAAACCACCTTGCCCTTTTCAAAGCGTTGCCAGTAGATCCGTCCGTTCCTGCGGACCTGCACCTCCATCCATTCGGAGAGGGCATTGACCACCGAGACCCCCACCCCATGCAGTCCGCCTGAGACACCATAAGATTCATGATCGAACTTGCCACCGGCGTGCAGCACTGTCAGCACGATCTCCAGAGCCGGGCGGTTGAACTGGGGATGGTTATCCACCGGGATGCCACGGCCATCGTCCCGGATGGAGACGCTTCCGCCGGGGTTGATGGTCACATTGATCTCGGTGCAGAATCCAGCCAGGGCTTCGTCCACGCTGTTGTCCACTACCTCATAGACCAGATGGTGCAACCCCAGGGAGTCTGTGCTGCCTATGTACATCGATGGCCGGCGCCTGACCGCCTCAAGCCCCTCGAGAACCTGGATTTGGCTTGCATCATAGCCCGTAGCTTCGCTCAAAATTGACTAAGCCTCCTTAATAATTAGGACTGTACCAAACTGACTTGAGCAGATATAAGCTTTTCCCTGAAATATATCATAAATTCTAAGAATATATTGATACAATATGATGCAGATCTATGGGCGATTTCTCCACATGATCAGAACAAAGCAGCAGCTATTTGACAAGTGCATATGGGTAAACAGAAAGTTGAAAAAATCCTTGAAAATGAAAGAGCCAAGGTCCGGATTCGAACCGGAGTGGTAATGCTCTGCAGGCATTTGCGTAGCCGCTCCGCCACCTTGGCACATGCTAGATTCATATGCAAGAGCGCTGACCTCACCCTCATCGGTCTGTGATGCACTCCGCGCAGAGATCTTGCTGCACTTCTCTCCTTATAAAGATTGCCTTCAGAGGGAGGGCCTCATGCCTTGACCTTTCTTGGCAAAGACTTGATAAGTGAGGAGTGGAGAATCGGTGGCCATATGCCCACAGAGAGCGGAATGAATCGTGCGGATATCCGGCCCGGCCTAATGGTAGAGGTGGTCTTAAAAAAAGACCAGCGCAGCGGAAAGAGAACGCAAGGAATCGTGAAGACTATTCTTACAGGCTCCTCATTTCACCCCTATGGCATAAAGGTGAGGCTGGAGGACGGCCAAGTGGGAAGGGTACAGGAGATTTTGCGATAGATACTGCCTCAGGCCCCTATCTTTTTATTGGCTCTTCGCTAAATTGTGTGGGTATTGTACTGCAGAGAATTTTTCTTTGTGCCTTGGTGTCTTGGTGTTGAGGCCCAAGCATCCCGATTTCACCACAGAGGCACAAAGGCACGAAGATGAGGGAGAAGTAGTATCTCCAGGTTTACCCACAGAAAACAGCGAAGAACCTTTTTATTCCCCCCGCCCATCCTCTGCCCTATGACCAGAGAAGTCCATGCAGCGCATATCTTGTGCAAGACGGAGAAGAAAGCCTTTGAGGTCAAAGAACTGCTAACTGCCGGCCAGAAGAGCTTCGCGGAGATGGCCCGCAAGTATTCACAGTGCCCATCGGGCAAGAACGGCGGAGACCTGGGCTGGTTTGGAAAGGGGAGGATGGTCCCGGAGTTTGAGAAGGCGGCCTTCGAGGGGGAGAAGGGAACGATCATCGGACCGGTCAAGTCTCAGTTCGGCTATCACCTTATCCGAGTGCTGGACAAGAAATGATGTTCTATCTTCACACAGGCGGAAATATTTATGAGCGAATAGCTCCTAAATAATTTGGGAATTCTATTGCATCGTCCACCAGTGCCATCCCTCTATGAAATGTTGCTAAACAAAGAGCAGCATGATATCAGTGTGCCTCTAGAGACCGCTCCCCTTTATCCTGGGGACCGTCCCTTCTCCAGGCAGTGGGTGGCAGGATTTGAGGAGGGCTCTGGCTATCGTCTCTCCCTCCTATCCGTGGGCTCCCATACGGGAACTCATATCGACTCTCCTTCTCATATCCTGAGGGATGGTTCCTCTCTGGATAGCTATCCACTGCAAAGGTTTATCACTCCTGCCCAGGTGATCGCCGTCCAGGATTACGATTCCGTCCCCGCTCAGGCATTGCATGATGTCGATATCCAGAGAGGCGAGTCCATCCTTTTCAAGACCCCCAACTCCTCTGGGGGATTGATGCACGACCCTGTATTCCGGGATGAGTATGTCTCTCTCTCTTTGCCCGTGGCACAGATATGTGTGAGTCTGGGAGCCGGCCTGGTGGGAATCGATTATCTCTCTGTTGACCGCTATCGAGATGAATCCCTGCCTGTTCACCATATCCTGCTGAAAAACGATATTCTGATCCTGGAAGGGATCGATCTTGACGCTGTTTCCCCGGGCAGATACTGGCTGGTATGCCTGCCCCTGAGAATAAAAGATGCTGAGGCTGTTCCAGTGAGGGCAGTCCTGGTGGGGCGATCATATGGGATTTGAGAGGATGTTTCATTCTGCCCTGGAGGTACTGGAGGAGTGAGTATGCATCTGCGATCCATCCGGTGCGATCTTCTGTTCGAATCCGGCAGCGGAGATGATGGCCGGATCCGGGCTTGCTCTTGGCAGCGAAGGCGGGATTCTCAGAGATCTGTGCACCAGCATCCGTGAGACTTTGAAAAGCTCGGATGGCCTGATCCATGAGGATGATGGCCATCCTTGTTCTGCAGATCGTCTGGGACAAAATGAAGATCCGAGGGGAGAGGAACAGGATCATGGCCGGGGTCGCCCTGGCTACAAACCGGCTCCTGATCACCGGAGAGATTTATGTTGCTCTCATCGAGAAATGCTGTTATTGCTATTGATCTCGATGGCAGATCATCTGTGAAATCCTCGCCCAAGGCTACCGGGAATGCGAGCAACCGACCAAGAGGAAGGATGGCAGCCTTTTCCCAGCATCTTATGCATTCAGCACAATATGCGATAAGCGGGGAAGGCGGATGGGAATCGTCTCGGTGAGCAACGACCTCACAGAGAGAACGAAGCTGGAGCAGGACCTGCTTCTCTATAGATTTTTCTCTTTTCTATGAGGCCATCAGGGCGAAGTATGCCAGCAGGGCCTCGAGCTGAATCCTCTCGTTTGCCCCTTCAGTCATACGGAAATCGATCTCACCGATGCGGTCGATTAGCTTTACCCGGTCCCGGTCAGCAATGTCATCCAGGTCCAACATCGCCCGGTGGATCTGGACCACCACATCCTGACCGGAGAGCCCTTTGGAGAGCAGTAGATCGTCAAGTATGGCACGCGCTCCCACAAAATCTCCCGATATTGCCGTCTTGATGAAGCTTTTGATCTCCTCCGGCTTGGCGGTGGATGTGATCTGATAGATCGTCTCCTCGTCCACCTCATCGCCCAGGAGAGCTGCCGCCTGCAGGGCATTGATCGCTTTTCTCATGTCGCCACCGGCCACATACTCAATAGCCGACAAGCCGCCTTCTGATACCCGAAGCTTCTCCTCACCGGCGATGTATTTGATCCTCTTTGCCACCGCTTCGGCTGAGAGGGGCTTGAAGCGGTAGACCGCACAGCGGGATTGAATAGGCTCGATGATCTTGGAGGAGTAGTTGCAGGAGAGGATGAACCTGGTGGTGGCAGAGTATCTCTCCATGGTCCGGCGCAGGGCGCTCTGGGCATCGTTGGTCAGGGCGTCGGCCTCATCCAGGAATATGACCTTGAAATCCGCTTCGCCCAGAGGAGCCATCCGGGCGAAATCCTTCACCTTATGGCGGATGATATCTATGCCCCGTTCGTCGCTGGCATTCAATTCGATGAAGTTGTTCCTCCAGCTCTGGCCGAAGATCTCTTTGACAATGGATATGGAGGCAGCGGTCTTGCCCACGCCCGGCGGCCCGGAGAACAGAAGATGGGGGAGGTTGCGCGTCTTCACATAGGACTTCAGACGACGGACTATCTCGTCCTGGCCCACGATGTCGTCCAGCCTCTCCGGCCGGTATTTCTCTATCCAGATCTCCTCTTTGATATATAACCCCTCGTTTATGGGTTTGGGCTATCTGTATATCAATATTCCTCCCTGGATCACGTCTCCATAAGAGGGGCAACAAAGGCTAAATATAGAGGTGTTACATGCATGCAAATCGTTTTTCGGAGGATTGCAAGTGATCTCTGAGGTGGCCGGACAGTATAATGCGCAAGATCTTGAGAATGAGGTCAGAATTCTGTGGGAGCGGGCGGACAGCTACCGCAAGGTTCGGGAATTGAGATTGGGGGGCAAGAAGTTCTTCTTTGTGGACGGGCCGCCCTATACCACAGGCCGCATTCATCTGGGAACCGCCTGGAATAAGGTGATCAAGGACGCCGTGCTCCGCTACCGTTCCATGAACGGCTACGAGGTCAAGGACCGGGCGGGCTGGGATATGCATGGCCTGCCCATCGAGGTGAAGGTGGAGGAGTCCTTCGGCTTCCGCAATAAAAAGGATATCGAGGCCTATGGGGTGGACAAGTTCATCCAGAGGTGCAAAGAGTTCGCCCTTCGTCAGAAGGATGACATGACCAGTCAATTCAAGATCCTGGGGGCCTGGATGGACTGGGACGACCCCTATATGACCCTGAAGAATGAGTATCTGGAGGCGGCATGGTGGACTCTGAAGAGGGCGCATGAGCATAACCTCCTGGAGAGGGGCTCAAGGGTGGTCAACTGGTGCCCCCGTTGCCAGACGGCCATCGCCGACTCAGAGGTGGAGTATTGGGATGAGACCGACTACTCGATCTATGTCAAGTTCCCGGTGATCGGAGAGGAGAACACCTACATAGTGATCTGGACCACCACCCCCTGGACCATTCCCGCCAATGTGGCGGTGGCGGTTAATCCCTCGTTCCAGTACTCACGGGTCAAGGCCTGGAAGGACGGCAAATCCGAGATCCTCATCATGGCCTCGGAACTGGTGGACTCCGTCCTCAGGATCGGCCGCTATCAGGACTATGAGCTCTTGCAGGGACTTTCTGCCCAGGATATGCAGAAGCTGAAATACGAGCACCCTCTGACCGACCTGGTGCCCAGGCAGAGGGAGATAGATCACGGTGTCTATGCCGCGGACTTCGTCACTGCGGAGAACACCGGCTGCGTGCATATTGCGCCTGGGCATGGCCTTGAGGACTATGAGCTGGGTCTGGATCATCATCTGGAGATATTCTGCCCGGTGGGCGAGGACGGTCGGTACACCGCCGAGGCAGGAGAGAAATATCTGGGCCAGTATGTCAAGGAGGCGGACAGCGAGGTGATCGCTGATCTGGAGGTGAGAGGCAAGCTACTGGCCCAGGGCAGGCTCGCCCATCGCTATGGTCACTGCTGGCGTTGCAAGACTCCCATAATTTTCATCGCCACCAGCCAGTGGTTCCTCCGGATATCCGATCTGCGGGATAAGATGCTAGAGGAGATATCCCGGGTGACATGGTATCCGGAGTGGGCGGGGTCGGCGAGGTTTGCCGATTGGATAAGCAATGCCCGTGACTGGTGCATCTCCAGGCAGAGGTATTGGGGCATCCCACTGCCTATCTGGACTTGTCCCGATTGCGGCCATATGGAGGTCATAGGCACTGCAGCCGAGCTGGAGGAGAGGTCAGGCAAGAAGATCGCCGATCTGCACCGTCCGGAGGTGGACGGCATCCTTTTGGACTGTACCTGCGGCGGCAAGATGCGCCGCTCACCGGACGTATTCGATGTATGGTTTGACAGCGCCGTCGCCTCCTGGGCCACCCTCCGCTTCCCCAGCCACGAGGAGGAGTTTAATGAATGGTGGCCGGCGGATTTCATCACCGAGGGGCATGACCAGACTAGGGGCTGGTTCTACTCCCAGCTGGGGGCCTCAATGGTCTCCTTTGGCCGGGCTCCTTACAAGAGCGTTCTCATGCATGGTTTCACCCTGGACGACCAGGGACGGAAGATGTCCAAGAGCATCGGGAACATCGTCCAGCCGGAGGAGGTGGTGGAGAGGTTCGGTGCCGATATATTGCGCTTCTATGTCCTGGGAGCCAATGCCCCCTGGGAGGATCTGCATTTCTCCTGGGAGGCAGTGGAGAACACCAGCCGGATGATCAATATCTTCTGGAATGCCTATCGCTTTGCCCTGCCCTATATGGTCCTGGACGATTTCGACCTGAAGAAGGCGGATTTGTCCCTCTATAAGGGCAGCCTGCGCCCTGAGGATCGCTGGATCCTCTCTCGAATCAATAGCCTAGCGGAAGAGGTTACATCGGAGATGGAGGGCTATCAGCTGCACCGCATCGTCCGCTCCATATCCGAATTCATCTTAGAGGACTTAAGCCGCTGGTATATCCAGCTGGTCAGGCCTCGCACCTGGATTGAGCAGGACGATCCAGACAAGCTTGCCGCATATGCCACCATCTATGAGGTCCTGACCAAGCTCGCCAGGCTTATGGCCCCGTTCACCCCCTTCATCGCCGAGTCCATCTACCAGAACCTGGTGCTGGGGCTGGACGAGAATGCCAGACCCTCGGTTCATATGTGCGATTGGTTGTCAGGTGACAAGAAATGGATCGATGTAGGTCTGGAGAAGAGCATGGATCTGGTCAGAGAGGTGTCAATGGCTGCCTCCAATGCCCGGCAGAAAGGGGGAAGAAAGCTGCGCTGGCCGGTATCTGAAATTGTGATCGCCCCCACTAAAGAGGCGCTGGACCTGGGGGGCCTGGAGGATGTCCTCCGCGGCCAGACCAACTCCAAAAAGATCACAGTGCTATCTGTTGGCGAGAAGCCCAGGATGGATCTGGAGATCTCCCCCATTCATAAGAATATCGGGCCGGTCTATAAGGGCGAGGCCAAGCTGGTGGTGGAGGCGATAGCTAAGGCAGACCCCTTTGCAGTCAAGGCCGATCTGGACCGGGACGGCCAAGCGGTCTTGAAGCATCAGGGACGAGAGTTCCCAATCACCTCCGAGATGGTGCAGTTCAAAGAACTTCCTCCAGAGAACCTGCCGGCGGCGGAGTTCTCCCAGGGATTCGTCTATGTGGATATCACCCTCACCCCGGAGCTGGAGGCAGAGGCCTATGCTCGGGAGATCATCCGGAGGATTCAGGATATGAGAAAGGAGCTGGATCTGCGCGTTGAGGATCAGATCCGGGCGGTGGTGGATATCGAGAGCAAGCCCATTCTCGATCTGGTGGCGAAAAGGAAAGAGCATATCGCAGGAGAGGTTCGGGCGGCAGAGCTGCAGATGGGGTTGGGGCTGCAGATGCAGGGCTCAATGATCAAGGACTGGGATGTCGAGGGTATATGCATGCGCATCGGTATAGATAGGGCATGAAGGATTTTGATCGTCGGAGTTTTATAAGATGAACGATCATGGAGATAATATGGACAAGCCTGTCCCGGTCAGGGTCAAAGGGGTTTACATTGCTGAGTCGGAGGGGAGCAATCCAGCGCCAGTGGTTCTGCTGGAGGATGAGAATGCAAGGATAGTGCCCATATTTGTGGGGCTGTCCGAGGCCATCTCCATCCATCATGCCCTCTCCGGAGAGCTGGCTCCCCGTCCCATGACCCATGATCTGTTCATCTCCGTCCTGGAGAGCCTCTCCGCCAGCATCACCAATGTTCTGATCGACGACCTTGACGGAGGGATCTATTATGCCCGGCTGACCATCAAGAGCGACTCCCGTCAGAATGAGATAGATGCTCGGCCCAGCGACTGCCTGGCCCTGGCCTTGCGAGCGAAGGCACCCATCGAGGTCCGGGAGAGAGTGGTGGCGGTCGCGAGCATCAGCAAGAGCGATGCTGAGAGGCTGACGAGCATCGATAAATACTTGCAATAATTCTTTTATCTGTTCTGATTTATCGATCAGCAGCGGTCTGTATTGTCCTTCAGCATCTTCTATATCCGATTTAAAGGGCCGCTATGATGAATGATCGGATTATATAGGTGCCATCCAAAAGGCTAAGCCCTGGCGGGGAGATAGAGGCAGCGCCGCCATTGGCAGCTCTACCAGGGCACGATGTAGACGATATTCCCCTCTTTCTTCCCCTTTAGGAGCTGGCAGTGCCTGAGGATGGCGAACTGGTTGTTAAGCTCAGCTTCCGATAGGTTGAACCTCTTCTTGATATCAGCCATGGTGGCCTTGCCCAGGGAAGAAATGTACTCATAGATCTCCTTTTGCTGATCGGTCAGCCCATCCGTCCCCTCCAGGCCGTGGCTCTCACGGTAGATCTTCTTCGATCTCTCTCCCCAGGGGTCGCAGACCCGGATCCTGTTGCTGACATCTATGTAGCAGTCCTCGCACAGGGTCTTGCCCTCTGTCGCGAAGACCTCATCCTCCGGGACGCTATTGCCGCAGTTCTGGCATCTTATGCAGTCGGACATTTTATCCACCAGGCAGTCATATTTCACCTAATGGTTTAAGTCATCATCCTTCTGGATGGTGGGGATTCGGTCCCCCTGGCCTGCTTGAGCCCTGGAATCAACGATTTTGCATGATTGCATCCGCGATCCATGGGCTCTTAACGAAAAAGTTCTAATAGGAAAATAGAGACAAACCGGGATTTATGCATGCGCGCTCAATAATAATGATCCTTATCTTAATTCTGATCATGGGGTTTGCGAACGCCGCCAGGATTACGGTGGCGCCCGAAGGTGCAGATTACAGCAGCATCCAGCAGGCATTGAATAATGCCAGCGATGGAGATTTAATTGAAGTGCAAAGCGGGGTCTATGTAGAGCATGTCCATGTCCTGCACTCCGTAGCTTTGGTCGGCGTTGATACTGGTAGCGGACGACCGGTGGTCGATGCCAACAAAACCTCCAGTGCCATCACATTGAGAGCCAATGGTACAAGGGTGGAGGGATTCAACTTCACCGGTTCTGGGGGATGCGGATGCGGTAATGCCGGGATTTTCGTAGACTCCTCTCATAACATCATCCAGAACAATATCCTCTATAAGAATCGGTATGGCATTTATATCGAAGAGGGGGCAGTGAACAATACCATCCACTCCAATGATTTTCTGGAGAATAGGGTCTCAGCTAATGATACCGGTGGCAACCATTGGGGCATGGAGATAAGGGAAGGAGGACTCCTGGGATTCCTGAGGAGCGCAAAGCTCATGGGAAATCATTACAGCGATTACGATGAGCCCAGCGAAGGCTGTAATGACACCAACTCTGATGGCTATTGCGATGAGGCCCGGATGATCGGCAGTGGGCCTGGGATCGATGAGCATCCCCTGGTCTATCCCATAAATGATTAAGTGGATGGACCTTCTCTATCACTTATTTCGGGCAAGAGCACCGTCATTCCCGTACTGACTGCCCAGACATAAGCCCCACAGGGCGCTCATCAACGGCCTGGATGGGATCAGGGATGCCGCTTGGAGGAAAGAAGTGGAACTGGATCTCCGGACCATACGCAGGGCACAGAGGCCAATCCTTTGCAATACACTAACCACACAAAAAAATGATGAGGCTTCAGGCCTCATCTTCCTTTTCAGGATACTGGGAGACGATATTTCCCTCTGGGTCTTTCAGCAGGGCCAGGTCCCCGCCGTTGTTCCAGATGGATGAGCTCCGGTTCCAGAAGAGGTTCTCTGCGCTGTCATCCCCTTCGCCCGTGCGCACGACCACTTTGGCACCCGCGGCTAAGACGAAGTCGGGGAAGGTGTAGGTATGATTCTGGGCATCAGTCAGCGTCCAGCCGGCCATATTCATGTCTGAGGTGCCCTTGTTGGTGATCTCCACCCATTCTTCGTCCAGGTGCTCCTTCTCCGGGCTGGTGGCCACGAAGTTGGCGGCGGTTATGGCGATCTGGAGATCTGTTGTGCTGGCGGTTGTGCTGACATTTTCTTCCTCAGCAAGAGCTATGCCGAGAAGCATGATGGCAAGCAAGATGCCTAGCATCCCTGCAAATAGTTTACTACTCATTCTTTCACCTTTTTTTAAATTTTAGATTTAGCAGAAAGCTCGATTTCTCTTAAGTTATATAAATTTTTCTACAGTTTTATCAACTTACCATATCATTGCAAAGTATTTATACCAACCACGTGCACATATTAGAGAAAATCGTGGAGATAGATCATGAGGAACCCATCAATCTGCATTCTCCTGCTCGCAGCAGCAATCTTCAGCATCTGTCCAGCCAGCTCGCAGCTGTATTTCACCGTCTCCGTGCCCGATGGCTGGGATATCACTGGCCTTGGCTGCCATGGCATAACCGCCGTTGACTCCACCAATCCTGCCCGGGGGATATTGGCCCTGAACCACCTGCACCAGGGCTTCGACATCCTGCCCTCCTATACCACGCCCGAGACCTATGTGGAATATTATATGCCGCAGGACTTCAGCCTGGGCGAGACCAGGGTCTCGGAGATGAAGATCATCAAATACGAGGCCGATCAGCAGCTATCAAACGCCTACGTCTCCTGGGCCGGCCCCTTGAGTTCAGCCAAATCCATGCGCTGCTCGTTCCTGGTCAACGACATCCCTGCAGAGGGCTCATTCATGGTGGCAACAAGAGAGCTATTCGGCTATGGAACCACAATCGATCTCCTCTATGGCATCTTCGCCCCTGCTGAAAGTTTCGAGAAGGAGGCTTCAGCGCTCCTGGCGAGCGTCAATTCCATTCGGCTGATACGGGATTACTTCTGCGTCTGCTTTGACTGTCCTGCATACGATTGTGAATACCAATGCAGCAACGGATGCTGCAATGAACCATGCGACGAGAATGATCGCTGCCGGGGGTTGGATTAATCCTCTTATATGAGTAAACCTGAGGCCACTATCTCTCTCTTCTTTCGTGCCTTTGTGCCTTCGTGGTAAAATCGGTATGCTTGGGCCTCACCACAAAGACGCAAAGGCACAAATGAAAATTCTCTGCAGTACATCGCCCACACAATTTAGCAAGGAGCAGAGATGATAAAGAATTGGGTTCCAGAAGTATAATGAAGGAATCTTCATATACTAATTAACACTGTACCAATGAAGGTGATCTATATGATAAATAGAATGTCCTTAGCCGTAATCCTGGCAGCACTTAATTTGATGCTGCTGGGCTGCGCTTATGCGTCTGAAGAGGCCGCTTCGACTGGGAGCATCCCGGCCTCGAGCGAGCCTTTGAACACCTCCGGGGCTCTGAGCCTCTCCGACCTGAATGAAATGCAGCTTTATGAGAACGCCCAATATGGATTTGAGATATCGTAGCCGGCAGAATGGACCGCCCAGGAGCTCGAACCCAATGAGGAGGGAATAATCATGGGCTTCCTGGCCCCGGGGGAGGACATGGATAATCCGACCGTCTATCTATTGCTGCAGAACGAGGAGCTGCCCGCCGGGCAGGAGGTAACCCTGGAGCAGTACAGCCAGGCAGCGATGAGCATTCTCCAGGAAGCCGTGCCCGATCTGGAGATCCTGACCGAGAGCAACATCACAATCGGCGAGATGCCAGGCTATGCCATTGTTTATGAGCTGGTAAGCGAGGATATCACATTCCGAGTCTTGAAGGCCTGGACGGTGATTGGAGAGGATGCTTTTCTATTCACCTACAATGCTCCCGATGAACTCTACGACCAGTTTGCTGCAGATGCCGCCGGTATTATTGATTCATTTAGAGCTGGGACGCCGGTCCAGCAAGCTGAGAGCTCGGGCCTCTTGGTAGAGCCAACTGCAATAGGAAGCCAGGAAGAGACAGATCAGATGGGGGAGGAAAACGCCAGCGTTACCTATTGACTTGACCGGCGATCAGGGTTATCCAATCGAAGGGCAAAATTGCCCTTCAAACCCTAAACATTAGGTATCTATTCCACATATATCCAAGCAAATCCAAAGCCAGATAGCATCTCCATATCAAAATTCATTTGGACAGTCTGCGCAAAGAATATCTTCGGGAACTGCATGGAAAGGAACAGATGTCCTGGCAGTCTTTAGCATTGGCGGTTGTCCTATTGATGACCGTAGTGTCCCTGGGAGGCGCCCAGCAGGCCCTCCCAGCCAAGCAGATCCTATCCCAGATCGCCGCCGGCCAGCCGGTCCATTACGACGGCATAGCCATCACTGGAGATCTCGATCTATCCGCCTTGCCCGGATCCCGAATCCCGGTAACAATTGCCCTGGTCAACTGCACCATCCCCGACGCCTCCTTCGAAGGCATCACCTTTGAGCAGGATGCCTTCTTCTGGGGCAGCACTTTTGGGAATGCCAGCTTTGATAAAGCCACATTCTTGGGGCGGGCGGACTTTGTCAATGCTACTTTCCGCCAGGCAGGCTTCACTGGCTGCACCTTTTCCCGGCCGGTCCTATTTGAGGGAACGCTCTTTGAAAACGATGTGAGCTTCGTGGATGCCTCCTTCGGGCTGGACGCCTTCTTCAACAATGCTCGCTTCCTGGGAAGAGCGGACTTCAACTACACAGATTTCGATTCCTACTCCTACTTTGCGGCAGCCGAGTTCTCCGGAGACGCCTTTTTCTCCGATGTTGACCTCTCCGCCGCTTCGGACTTCTCTCTTGCCACCTTCTCTGGCCAGGCGAACTTCATCCGCTCTCACCTGTTTGAGCCCTATTTCGGTGATGTCCTATTCGCCGGCCCTGCTCAGTTCAGCTTGGCCCGCTTCTCCGGCCTCTCCTCCTTCGGGGGAGCGGTCTTTGTTGATGAGGCGGGATTCGGCCTGGCCCGATTCTCCGATGCCGCCTACTTCTCCGGCACTCGCTTTCAGGATCTGGCCCTCTTCGGTCTGACCAGGTTCGAGGATATCGTCACCTTCCAGGAGGCTCGATTCCAGGGCGATCTCAACTTCAAAGGGGGCAGGATAAGCTCTCTGCTCTTCGAGAAGGCCGAGCTTCTACCGGGCTCTCGCATCATCCTCAACGACACGGAGATCAACCTCTTCCGGGCCCATTGGGATGAGATCCGAGATCATTTGGCCTGGCAGCCGGGGGCGTATCTGGCATTAGTGGAGAACTACCGCCGCCTGGGCTGGTCAAAGGATGAGGATGATTGCTACTACCAGTATCGGAGGCTTGATCAGGCCGACAAGAGCTGGGGCTGGTCTAAGCTCATAGATATCCTGGCCTGGCTCTCCTGTGGCTATGGAGTACGGCCTAGCTATGCCGTAGTATGGTCGTTGCTTACTATTCTCTTCTTCGCCCTGGTCTTCTGGATAGGAGACGGCATTCGCCGCTCGTCTAAACCACTGAGCGGGCCGGCGGAGGTGGACAGCATTCCAGAAAGGGTCACCCTGCGAAATGCGCTCTTCTTCAGCACCATGATCTTCCTCTCCCAGGGCCCCATCGACTTCCTGCCCGTGAAGAAGCACAGATACTATGTGATCCTGGAGGGGATACTGGGCTGGCTGCTCCTGGCACTGTTCCTGGTGACACTGGGCAGGGTGATGATAAGGTAGAGAATGGAGGTAGATTCTGGCCGGATTCGAGATCTATGTCTATATTTGAAGTTCTTCGCTGTTTTCTGTGGGTAAACCTGGAGATACTATATCACCCTCGTATTCGCGCCTTTGTGCCTTATGGTGAAATCGGTGTTCTTGGGCCTTACCACCAAGACACCAAGGCGCAAAGAAAAATTCTCTGCAGTACAATACCCACACAATTTAGCGAAGAGCCAAAAAGTTTGATATTGCAGCGTTGTAGAGAGCATATGATGGGGGGAAAATAGAGATCTGGCTGGCAAATCATATCAGATGCTGCTTGAGATACCACCAATGGCTTTTAGACAATCTTGCTGATCTTAAAGAAGAGGCGCTCCTCTATCTGTCCGGGAGTATGGGTAAAAAGCCCCATGTTTTTATCCGCTCTTCCATCTCCATCATGGTGTAGCATGTACAAGTGTGCCTAAGAGCATCAATGAAAATGTTTTCATAGAGGACTATACACGACATATCAACGAGATTTAATGGGAGCGAGGCAGTACATGGCCCAACCCATATATTGACGCTGGAACTGTAAATAATCATCCTGGTCAGTGCGGAGATGCTTGAATACCTGTTCATAGTCAGGGTGGGTGGGATTTTCTTCAAGCCAGCGTATCAGTCCATGCCAATTATCCGAAATGTAACGGTCCCAGTCGTCGCCGCTGGCACGAATGATGTATTCGAGTTCCAAGCCTTCATCCCGAGCAAATTGAGCTAGTTCCGCTTCGGTATGGGTAGTTGTCTGTTTTTGGGCGTATGCCGGATGTACCTGATTGTTGAGCCAGTGGGTTTCACCGATAGCAAGGCGTCCATTCTGGTGTGCTGCTCGTTTCAGTACCTGGAGTGTCTGCAGCCAGCCGCCAAAAATAAACGTTGATCCAATACATGTTGCGGCATCGAAAGCTCCTTCCTCGAATATGTAATCCGCCCCATTGGAGCAAACGATTTCGATTCGGTCCGATAGACCTTTCGAAGCCAGTTTTTGCCTGGCCCTGTTGCAGAAATCCTCGGATATATCTATTCCAATACCAGTAATACCGAATTCCTCCGCCCAGAGAGCAAGGGGTTCGGCACAACCACAACCGAAGTCAATGACCCGTTTTCCTTTTTCCAATTTGAGTAATTTGCCAAGTTTGATGATCTTTTCAGGCGTGGAAGGGTTTAGTATCTCCATATAGCGGTGTGAGATGCTCATAATGTCAAGGAATTCCATAATCTAAGCCTCCTTCTGGAAAAGGTAACTTGATTAATAAAGATGTTGGGAGACCTGATGCTGATCTCGTTGATAACGCCCTATCAGAGGCTACGACGATACTATCCAGCACTTCATGCTGGTGCATATGGAACGGCATATACGAGTGCGGTGATTGTGGCATCATATTGGAGATGGACCAGTCGAATTTCGTTCATCTGTTTTTAAAATAACCAAGTGACCAAAAGGCTGGAAAGAAATCCGGAGATGAATCCTGTAACAAGTCCTATGATAAATTCTCTGGTTGAAATAAATCTGCGAATTGATTTCGAATTTTCAATTTTATCAGGATCGATTTTATCTAATAAATCTCGCCCGAAGGCAATTGTTTTCTTATACGCATCAAGAGACTCAAGTGGATCAACACCCACGGAGGAAGTTTCAAGATTTCTTGCTACTTGTGCAAGTCTTTTAAATTCCTGATATTTTAGGGCGAACTCGTTTTGTGGCAGATTGACACAGAATTGTCTTTTGAAAGAATCACCATAGATCTCCTCCAGGTCCTGATAAATTAAAATCCATAGCAATTTGTAGCAATCTAGCGTTACACGAACCAAATGATCTTTTGCCTTTAAGAGGTTGCTTGCTCTATCTTCCTCATTCAATTCAGGATTAAAATATTGAGCAATATGTGAAAAAGAATTTTCTATTTCGATCAAGAATTGCTCTGGGCGCTCAGCTAAATAACCAACGACATCAGAATAAGCGGGCACACATTCTTCTCTGTAAAACTCAAACAGCTCATTGATACTTGGCATAGAAAGGAGGATTATCGTCTGAGCAGTGCATCAAGCCTTTTATTTATATCGAATCTTTTAACTGGGAGAATGCTGCCCCGACGGCTGACAACATTGGTTTCTACCCTTTTAACGTTTAGTTTTCTGCCAAGCTTGCCCTCGATGAAGGAATCCACTTGTTCCGTTGTATTGTATTTCTTTATATCCGTGCCATATTTCTTCTCGAATATGACTGTTTTTGCGCGCCCAACCATTTTGATTTCACTCCATTCCACAATAAATATGGATTACCTTTTCGGTCTCACATCTAAGTATAAGAGCCTTTTCATGTTTTGGAAAGGCGCACTATTTGCCTAATTGTTCTACTATAGCATCCAATTGGCTCTACCTTGCACTTCTTATCTAGTTTCTTAATTGCAGAGAGTATATATCACTTTCGGCTAGGTTGCATACCTGTGCGGCCCCGAGATTATTATACGTGCGTCATAATTTCATTTCATAGTTTTACTGTTAAAATTATCTATATAATTCCACAATCCAAAAATTCTATGAACAATTGCAAAATAAGCTTACAAAGGCATTTTTCGCCTGAAGGCTATCACGGGAGTCTTTAGGTTTTGGAAATTCAAGTTTCCATGAGGTCTATGTCAAAGCTTGATACTTCCAGGGAGCGGGACTTCTCCCCGGCCACTGGTAGGATTTAATCTTCCCGTTCGCAGCCATCTTCATCCAGATAGTAATCAGGATGAGTCCCCCAAAGCCAGAATTGGCGCTCGTTAGATTCTGAAATGTCTAACCCCCTAAGATCCGAATTTCCTGATTGGAAGTTGCTTATTCGATCGACCCAGATATCTGTATTAGGCCCTTTATCCAATCATCAACCGCCCCCTTTGCGGTATTCATGTCATCCAGCTCTTTTTCCTGATGGGCAATATACTCATTTCTGAAAGAATAAATTTTATTTATAGTATCCAATATATCTTTCTTCTCTGGACCCTCAAATTTGGCTTTGATCGCAGAAAAGATGCCACCGGGCGGGACCTTGGGGCTTTTTGCATATTCAAGACACCATTTCAATAGCCCTATGGGCATTATTCCATCGTTCTCCAGAAGAGTCCGGCGCAAGTTGAATGCTTGCCTCTTATGGAAGCTCTCGTCCCTTGGATGCAGGGCGCTCAAATCGGGCTCAAAGAACCTCTGCCTCTTATTGGGATCATCGGGAATGGCAGCTTTTAGAGTAGAGATGATGTATCTCTTGGCGGCCTCATCCATTGCTCCCAGAAGCGGAGCAAAGACCGGAGAATAGGAGACTCCGGTCTTGTTCTCCAAGAATTTGAAGAGGGCTATGGCCTCCTGGACGCCCTTTCTCGCTTTCAAGGGCAGGCGATCGAAATTCTCATCGCTAATGAATTCACCGAGTGCTATCCTCTCCAGGTTGCCCTTCTCCAGGCTCAAGGGAGCTTCTATCCTCTCCCGGATGAGGTTCTGCTTGGCCGGTTCGCATAAGGAAAACAGTGTCTTAAGCTTATTATCATCGATCTGGGAGAAGATCTCCTGGGGAACATAGAGGTACTCCCATTTGATTCCGCTATCTGATGCGGCCTGACACCAGGCCATCGCCGCCCGGATCTTGAGGGGAACGTCTATGTCCACCCTTCCTTTGGTCTCAAGCATGACATAGCTGCCACCGTCTTTCAGAACTACGAAGTCTGGAGTATAATGAGCCAGCCTGCCGGTATGGGTCTGATAATCGATCCTGATCGCCTCCGGCCCGGCGTTTCTGAAGAAGGCCTTGACATCGGGTGCCCGGTCTAAGAACAGGGCCATATCCCTCTCGAAGGCGTTGGTACATGGAACCAGGTTGAAGACGGTCTTGGAGGCCTCAATGGTAGGATGGCGTTCGGAGTGGTTGGCCTGGTAGGGCTTCCATTGAACCACCGATTTTCCGCTGCCAATTGCCCTCTCCTCCAGTTTGATGGTGCTCTTGCTCAGGATGAGTGGCACGAATACCCCCCGGATATGCTCTCTGACATCGTGATCCGCCAGGCGGTTGATCAGGCGCTGGTCGAAGAGGGACACTCTCTCCCCAAAGAGCATGTCCGTCAGGAATATCTCCAGCAGGGGAGCGAGAGAGGAGTGAAGACCGTGCAGGCCGGTGATATGCTCCAGCTCGCTGCGGTAGAAGGATATGGCACCCACTCCGCTCTCCAGCAGGGGGAGCTTGATGTTCATCTCCTCCACGATCTCATTGGTTATCAGGTGCCTGCCTTCGTAGTGGATCTCCTCGGAGGACTGCTCTTTGAGCTTTAAAGGTTTAAGGGCTGAGAACTGCTTCTTCACATCCTCGATGGTCAGCCCTTCCAGCTTGGGAATGCGGGTGTAGGCGGGGGAGATGGAAGGGACAAGCATATCCAGTTGATTTAGGTCCTTATGCTCGCCATCTGGGAAGATGCTCACGGTGATCTTGGGGACCTTCTCCACATCCACCACTGTGGGGTAGACCCCCTCTTCTCCCAGCTGGTCCTCATATAGCTGCACAAAGGCCCGGTGCTCGACAACGGTCAGGATCTCATGAGGGCCGCCGGGATAGGTCATGCGCCGCAGACCCCGACCCAGGGTCTGCTCAGGAAGGATGTTGGCTTTGGCGGTATAGGGACGGAGGGGTACAATGGTGGTAACGTTTCGGACGTCCCAGCCCTCCCGGAGCATCAGGACGGATACGATACATCGATAGGGGCTGATTCCCTGGTCAAGTTCGCGGGAGAGCTTTCTCAATTCCCTCAGATCCTCGTCTTTGATATCCTTCTCGCTCTCCTCGAATACCGGTATGCCGCCCTTCTTTCCGCCCATCCATTTGATCTTGCCTTTCAGGCGGGTGTGGAGGTTTATGGTCCGGCCATTGAGCTCTGAATACAATGAGGAGTTATTCAATTCCCGGGCGATCTGATCCGCGGCCTCGGTATTCTCGGCCATGATGAAGAGCAACGCCTTCTTGCCGCTATTTTTCCATTCCTCTCTGGATAGAAGCCAGCGCTTGTATCCGATCATCAGGTGCTGCTGGAATCGGTCTGCCGCATTCTCGCTGGGGCGTTCCACCAGCCCCTCGCCCCGGCCTATAACCGGGATCTTGACTATGCCGGCGTCCACTGCTTCGCCGAGAGGCGTATCGCAGATCACATGCTGGAAGATCCTGCCATGGTTGTCCTTGGGGGTGGCGGAGAAGTCCAGCTGGGAGACGATCTCTCCTCCGGTTCGATCATTGATGGTCTGGTGGACATACTCTATGGCATCGTTCCAGGCGCTGTCCGGGTCCCAGAGATGATGGGCCTCATCGTTCAGGACCATAATTTTACGGTGAGAGGTCACCCGCTCTCTCAATGCCTCACCGGTATCAAGGGCTCTGGACCTGGAGACGGCGGGGCCAAGCCAGTCGTGGCTTTCCACCAGGCCTCTACTTGCGTTTTGAGGTGTCATAGAGGCGGTGGATGTTGGTCAGGTAGATCCTGCCCCCGGTGGCAGCTCCGCTGGCCTCGTCCTGGAGGACGACGGAAATATTCCAGTCCCCTTCCAGGCTTCGGGTATGAGGGGTCTGCTTCGAAGACCTTGCCGTCCCCGAAGTCCTCCTTGAGCCGCTCGAAGACGGTGATATTGGGGGCGATGATGAGAAAGTCCCTGGCCAGAATAGAGTCCTCCTCTCTCAGGGAGTGAAAGTAGCTCCAGACTATGGCCAGGCTCATCACCTTGGTCTTGCCCGAGCCGGTGGCCATCTTGAAGGCGTATTTGGGCCAGCGGTCGTCGTCGGGATTCACACCCAGGGCGGTGTCGTAGGAGTCTTCTCCCAGGAATTCGGCGGTGATGGTGGAGAGGGTGCGAATGCCCCGCACTTCGTACAGGTAGATGAATGTCTCTATGGCCTCTCTCTGGCAGAAGTAGTAGCGGAATGGGATCTGCTGCCCGTCATTCTCTTTTAGGTGTTCCTCGCCAAACCAGAAATGGAGCAGGTCTCTGGTGGTCTGGGATGCGCCGGGATAGTCGCTATCTCGCCAGTCTTTAACGAAGCGGCGCAGGTTCTGGGCTATGGGGATATATGAGGGACGGCGGCCGGATATGATCCGGGCGGGATCGCCCTTCCCTTCCCCTGGGGCGCGGTATCTACAGGGCTCTTCAAATGTCTGGTAGAGAGGTTCCAGGGCGGCCAGGTTGACTACCGGGCTGGCACTGCTGTTAGGGGCGGTGCCCATGCTCCCCGCAGATTCAGTCATAGCGGACCTCCACTACGGTGCTGGTATCGCAGCCGAAGATGTCGACCACCTTGATGCAGGCTTTGTAGACACCTTTACCCGGATAGCCGTCAAAGAGGGCGTCGCTTGTGGTCTTGAGGCTGCGATCCCTGCGGGTGCGGTAGTCCTGCCACTGGTGCTCGAAGGGCTTGCCCTCCTGCCAGTTGAAGTCCACCGCCCAGAAGTCGATGAAGTCGAAGCCGTCCTTTGCCGCCCGATCCTTGAGCGCAGCAAGCTCCTTGCTGGGGACCTCGGCCAGGGAGGGAATGAATCGCTTCAATTGGATGTCCACCTTCTTCTTGCCGGAGACCTTCTTGATCACCGGCTCAGCTTCCAGCACCGCAACCTCGAAGAAGGGAGGCGGAGCGGTCCGGTTCTTCTCCATGATCTCCCTGGGAATAGTGATCAGCCTGATTTTGACCTCTTCTGAGGCCTCGATCTCCTGGCAGACCATGCGCAGATCCATCTCGAACTCCCAGGCCAGGCAGTGGACCTCCTTGCCACCGGCCTCGCGGGCGGAGCGGGCCACAGCCCTGACCTCGTCTCTGGTCAGGAGGGAGTCGATGCTGTCCACATAGACGAAGGCCCCGCCCTTTCTGCCGTGCAGCCAGGTTGTCGGGTTCGCCAGTGGGTCGGCACGGTAGAACCCCAGCACAACCCGGCGGTGATCACGGTCGAAACCCTGCAGGCGCTCTCTCTGCCACCACTGCCGTTCGTATCGGCCCAGGTTGTAGACATCGAAGGCCCGGTAGGGCTGGCCATCCGCCTGGAGCTTTCTCTGCAGGTCGATCAGACGCTTTCTGCTGGTGTGGATGGCGAAGCGGCCCAGGTCGCACATGATCCAGCGCCGGCCCAGCCGCTCCGCAACGGCGCCGGTGGTGCCGGAGCCGCAGAAGAAGTCTGCAATCAGGTCGCCCTCGTTGGAGGAGGCGCGGATGATGCGCTCCAGGAGGGCTTCGGGCTTTTGGGTTGCATAGTCAGTACGCTCTAGGCCCTGGGATGCAATTGATGAAATATCTGTCCAAATATCCGGAACTTCAGCACCTGGCATCTCATCGAGATAACGCTTGTATGCTGGTACTCGCCCTGGCTTGGTTTGAATAACTCGCCCTTCTTCGTATAGTCGCTGCATCTTTTCTTTATTATAGCGCCAGTATCGTGTTACGCCTAGAAATTCATACTGTGGATTTCCTTTAGGTCCGCCATTAGTAACTGTAAGATTGTCCAGACGATATCGTCTTCCAGTATCAACTTCCACATATCTATACATTTGTTCAATGTACTCTTCGCGGTGCGGAACATAGAGTTGCATCCATGTTCTGTCTTCTCGTTTCGAATAGAAGTGAATGCAATCTGTGACTTTGCCAAAATGACTTGTTCCCTGAGCTGCATGGCTGTGTGCACCTGCTCTTTTCCAAGTTAGCGTATTAACATTATTTTCTACTCCAAATAATTCATCCATCATCAGTCCGAGATGATGGCCAACTCGCCAATCACTATGCACATAAATGCTTCCCTTTTCAGACAACAACTCTTTCATCAATAACAGGCGCTCAAACATCATGTGCAGATATGAATCCGTCCCTTTACCCCACATATCTCTATAGGCCACCATCTCTAGAATAGACTGATCCTTTCCCGCGGTATCCTTTTCTTCACCAATCGGCACCTGCATCGTGAAATCCGCACCCACATCGAAAGGCGGGTCGATGTAGATCAGGTCGATCTTGCCCCGGAAGTTCTTCAGGAGCGATGCCATCACCAGCTTGTTATCGCCCCAGATGAGCATATTCCTAAAGTCATACTGCCTGGTGGTCTTCAATTCTCCCAGCGTGGTCTGGCCGCCGGCCAGGGCCTCGCTCCGGGGCATGTCCACGGTCTCAATCTTCTGCATGGGCATGGCACTGCCTGCAACGTCCACCGGGCGGCGATTGCCATACTCATCATACTTGCCGTCCCAGACCAGCTCTGTCTTTCTCCCGCAGAGCGGATGGGGGTTGTCCGGCCCCCAGCGAACGGGCTCAGTCAAGGCAGAAGGCCTCCCCGAGAGGAGCAATGACGGGAAATAACTGTGCAGCAGGCTTTGCAGGCGTGGGGCAGATCGTCAATTATTATAATCCTCCTGATGACGGCTTTGCTCTGGCAGACGAAAAAGCTTTTGCATAGTTGAGCGCTGATCAACATAAACAGTGATCTGGAGAGGGTGGCCTCCTGTGTAGCGATTCGAGATAGATTTGAGGAGGTTGATGAAAAGCCTATTTTGCCTTCATCCCACAGTTGAGCATCTAGCCTTCCCTTTCTATCTTTTCTAGGATTTCCGCCGCTCTTGGGTAGACAAAATTATGATGATCCACATATAAAAACTGGACCCTGTTTCCTTTTATCCTATAAACGATGACATAAGGGTTTACATGGGTGCCGCGAGCGTTCCTTAGATTGTGGCTTTTTGGGTTGCCTATTGATGGATTATCGAGAATCTGGCTGATCTTCTTAAGGAAGCGCTCTTTTAATGCCTTATTCTTCCTGGTAAGCTTTGAAAACTGCTCCTCAAACTCAGGAGTTGATTCAAAGTCCATGTGGCTTACTCAAGGTTCCTCAAATGGTCCAAGAACTCTTCCTTTGTCTTGAAGGTCTTGACTAAACCGGCATCCGCCTGTTTGATGCTTCTGCGAACCCCTTCCTCAAATTCCTTCAGGAGGGTCTCGTTTGCATCCTGGATAACTGTCCGTTCTTTTACTCCGGCCATGATAGGTACTCCTCGCTATTGGGCTATAAGGATTGCGAAAAGGCCGGGCGGGATGATCGCGGCCGTATTCTCGGCATGAGCCAGACCTTGCAGCCTCTCAAGCTCGGCGATCCTGGCTTCGTACTTTCATCGGTTGCCTTTTTGGCTGAACGCTCTTTCGGGGTTCTCGGCCAGTTCATCTCGCCATCGGCAGGGAAGACTGGGATGGATGTCGTGATCGCGGGCAATCTGAGCAAGGGGTTTGCCGGACTCAAGCTCGGCTACTACTGATCTCTCGAATTCTTAGTCGTAGCGCCGTCACGTCTTTTTCATGTGATTCCCTCCATGAGTTGGCATTTCTTAACCCATTTTCCACTTGTAGGGGTTCACTCCAGATAATTAGGCAACGTTTATAGTCTAAAAGAAAAACAAACCCATAATAGAAGGGTCGATCATGTCAGAACTAAACAATAAACCATTAGAGATTATCATTGAAGAAGATCTAGATATCTTGGTGCAAGAAAATATCTTAGAGTCTAAAGTTATAGAATATAAAAGAAGCTTGCCAGATTTTAGCATTTCTAGAGAAAAAAAGGAATTCCTTGCTGATGTATCTTCTTTTGCTAACGCTTCGGGTGGTGATCTAATTTATGGCGTTGAGGAAAATAAGGGTGTGCCAGTGAAATTATCTGGGTGTCATATTCATGATGCTGAAATAGATTCTTTAAAAAGGAAGATTGAGGGCATAATTCGGCTAAATATAGGCCCAAGGATACCTGGTATCTTGATTCGGCCTATAAAATTGAGAAATGAGCGATACGCAATTATAATTCGTGTTCCCAAGAGTTGGGCATCCCCGCATATGGTAACGCTCGAACTCAGAGATCATGAAAGATTCTTCTCACGTACATCGTCAGGGAAATACCCGCTCGATGTCACTGAATTACGCGCTGCATTTATGCTATCTGAGACAATGGCCGAACGAATCAAGAAATTCCGCATGGATCGAATAAGCAATCTTCTATCTGGAGAAGGGCCCACGCCTATGGACGACGATCCAAAGATTATTCTGCATATTATCCCATTCACATCATTTGATCTGCCTCAATTGATGTCATTATCTTCTCTTGAAGAAGTAGCCAGAAATCTACCCCCTATATTTTTCAGATTATCTAGTTACCGCTTCAACCTTGATGGGTATATGTGGTACGGAAGCGATGGATATTTGCAGTTATTCCGCAATGGCGTCCTTGAGGTTGTTGGTATTGCGGCAAGCAAAGAAGAAATGCTGATACCTGCAATAAAGTTTAGTAGTGAGCTGCATAATGTATTACCGAAATACATTTCAGCCCAAAAAAGCATGGGGCTCAGCCCACCATTTTTCGTCTCTTTGAGCCTGTTAGGCGTACACAATTGCAGCATATATGTCCCACGAAGTTGGCATCCGTCTGCAGATCAGAAGATCGATCGCAATATTTTATTGCTACCAGAGTGTTTAATAGAAAACTTTGACTTTGACCTTGATCTGTTGTTGAGGCCGATCCTCGACACTTTATGGAATGCGTCAGGGTGGGATAAATCACCTAATTTCGATAAGGAATCAGGAAAATGGATCGAGCGCCAAGTATGACATAGCAAATATATCCTCCGAACAACTTTTACTCTTTATCTTTTCCGCCGAAAATTGATTAGCTTGATTGGTTCGAAAATGATCCCGTGGAACCGAATGACAATAACATAATTTTCCTTCCAAAAGACCTATTGGGTTACCTAGTAATTATATGCTCCGGTTGGGATTTGAACCCAAGTCGAAGGAGTGAGAGTCCTACATGATTGGCCGAGCTACACTACCGGAGCGCGGATTGGGGGTGGTTCCTTCTATCATTTAAGGCTTTTGGCCCTGCACTCCGGAAGCCTTTCGCAGGAGGGATTTACTGGCAGCATCTGCAGAAATCTCCTGCAAAAAGCACTGGCAGCACTCCCTCAATACACAATCTTCGTGCTTGGGCCCACGGGCCCGGCAGATCTGCCTTCCGTGGCGGATCAGGTTGAGGTGAAAGGAGTGGTAGCACTCGGGAGGCACAATCCTCTCCAGGGCCTTTTGCGCCTTCTCCGGCGATAGGTTTTCAGGGACCAGGCCCAGCCGCCGCGAGACCCAGTGAACATGGGTGTCCACGGGCATGAAGGGCATGCCAAAGGCAAAGAGGAGGACAATGGAGGCGGTCTTCGGCCCCACCCCGGGCAAATCCAGCAGGTACTGCATGGCCGCATCCCTGTCCATCTCCCCCAGAAAGCGGATATCCATCGCCCCCCGCTCCCTCTTAATCCTGAGGAGCACCTCCTGTATCCGCCGGGCCTTGATCTCCGCCAGCCCTCCTTCCCGAATGCAGTCCGCAACCTCCTCCACCGGGGCGGAAAGGAGCAATTCGTAGTCCCCATAGGCCCTCTTCAGATTGGCGAACGCCCGCAAGCTGTTGGTATCGCTGGTGTTCTGAGAGAGAATGGTCCTGACCAGCAGGTCCAGGGGATCGATCTCATCCATCTCGGGGATGCCGTACTCCTCCTCCAGAATACGAATGCACTCTCGGACTCTATCGCGGACAATCTCTTCTGCCATCCCACCTCATACTGCCTTCACCGCCATAAAGCTTATCGCGATTATTCGTTCAGCAAAAATTAATTAACCTGAGAATGAAATAAACAACCCAATGGATTTTGTGGACATCTACCCCTTTCTAGTGGCCATGCTCATAGGGGCGCTCATCGGCACTGAGCGCCAGCGCCGCCTGGCGGAGGATAAGGTCCGGGGGGTGGCGGGGCTGAGAACCTTCATTCTCATCGCCCTCCTGGGGGCCTTGTCCGCCACCCTGGCCGCCCAGTTTGGCCCCCTCTTTGCCGTCGCCTCTCTCACCTCATTTGTCATCCTGGTGGCAGTGGGCTACGCCTCTGCCGTCAGCTCCCTGGGAAGGATAGATCTCACCGCCGCTGTGGCTGCGGTGGTAACATTCATCCTGGGAATGCTCACAATCGATCCGGATGATATCACCCTGGCCGTCTCCCTGAGCATCATCACCACCTGGGTCCTTGCCACCAGGACGGTCACCCACCGCTACGTGGAAGCCTTAAACGAGGCGGACCTGCTCGATACTCTGAAGATGGGAATCATCGCCCTGGTGATCTATCCCATACTGCCCCTGCAGGCCGTCGACCCCTGGGGAGTGATCAACCTCCGCCAGATCTGGCTCTTCGTGGTCCTGGTCAGCCTGATCGGCTACACCGGCTATATCCTCATCCGCATCCTGGGCCCGGAGAGGGGCCTGACCCTGACCGGCATCCTGGGGGGCCTGGCCTCGAGCATCGCCGTCACCTCCTCCCTGGCGGAGGAGTCGAAGATCAATCCCCAGTTGCTGTCCTCCGCCGTCTTCGCCACCGCCATCGCCAGCAGCACCGTATTTCCCCGAGTCTTTTTAATCGCCGCAATAGTAAACAAGGAGGTTTTGCCGGACCTTTTCATACCCCTCCTGAGCATGACTGCAGTCGGTGCCGCCCTGGCATACATCTCTTACCGCAAAAATCCCTCCGCGGGAGGGGCAGTGAAGATCTCCGATCCCTTCAGAATCCTCCCCGCTCTGAAGCTGGGCTTGCTCTTCGCCCTGGTGCTGATCATCTCCCGCCTTTCCGGCCTGTACTTCGGGGATACAGGAATCTATGCCGCCAGCATCCTCTCCGGCCTGGTGGATGTCGATGCCATCACCCTGAGCATGGCCACCCTGGCCAGGTCAACCCTGACCCCCAGCGTGGCAGCCACCTCCATCACCCTGGCTGCCATAGCCAACACTCTGGTCAAGCTGGGAATGGCCTATCTCCTGGGGAGCAGAGAATTCGGCAACCGCATCGCGGCCATCCTGCTGCCCATGGCCCTGGCCGGAGCCCTCTCCATGCTCTTGATCTAAAAGAGGAAGTGAAAAAGGAAAAGAAAAAGAAAAGATGGGCCCGACGCGGTTCGAACGCGTGATCCCCGCCGTGTAAGGGCGATGTCATAACCAGCTAGACCACGGGCCCTGCCCCTTTACTATCTGCTCGTCATATTAGATCTTATCGCTTAGCTAAAGCGATCAAGCCCGGCAGACTGCCGGGCAGCTTGCGAGCTTTTGGGCTATTCTGAGGGTCTCAATCGCATAACTCAGGATCGGGACTTGCGCTCCTCCTCCCCCCGGATGAACATTCCCGTCCGGGTATCATCCAGGATCTTTTTCGAGGGCCTGGCCGTGGCCAGGCTGACCAGGATCATCGTCGCCACTGCGAGGACAAATCCATACATGCTGGGGTGCATGGGCATGGCGGCCACGAACTTGGCATAATAGCTGAAGGCGAAAGTCCCCACCAGGCCCACGATCATCGAGGCCAGGGCTCCCTCCCGGGTGGCCCGCCGCCAGTACAGACCGGCGAAGAGCGGTGTCACAAAGCAGGCCAGCATCACCCCAATGGCCATCCAGATCAGCCAGGCCAATAGCTCCGGAGGATTGGACCAGGCCAGGTACAGAGTGATAGCAGTAGAAGCGACTATCGCTGCCCGGCTGAGAAGGGTAATCGACTTCTCCGAGGCCTCCCTATTGATGAACTGCCGGTATATATCCCAGCTGACATAGCTTCCGATGGTCAGCATCAGACGGTCGGTGGTGGACATCACCGCCGATAGGATGATCACCGCCACCAGTGGGGCGAATATTCCCGGGAAGACATACTCCGAGGCCACAATGAAAGAGTAGTCTGCAGGATTGGAGACCCCGGTGGGCATGGAGATCATCCCATCCTGGGCCATGGATCGAGCGGCAAACCCGGTGATCTTGCAGATGTACATGATCACCGCATAGATGACGAAGGCGGCGAGGGGAGCCCACTTGAAGTACCGGTCCTCCCTTGCAGCCAGCACATTGTTTACCACATGAGGGGCTGCCGCCAGGCCAAAGGTGAGCAGGAAGAAGAATGAGACCAGGTACATGGGGGTCATGAAGGCATAGCCGGCATAGGGGGGGTGCACCTGGGGGTACCACAGGTGAGTCATGTTGACATCGATCTGCGCCAAGACAGTATTAACATGGGTCAATCCGCCGGCAGCATCGATTACCGCCGGACCGACGAGCAGCACCCCCAACAGAATCATCATTCCCTGGATCAGAGAAGCCATCCCTATGGCATAGAGCCCCCCCAGAATGGTGTAGCCCATGACGATGACTGCACCGATCACCAGCGCCCATTGATATGGTATCTTGAAGAGCCATGATAAGACCATGCTGATGGATATGTACTGGCCCACCAGATAGATTATGGAGATGAAGACACCGATTATGGCGGATGTGCCTCGAATGCCCCGGGGGCTGTAGAAGCGGTGGGCAAAATAATCCTGCATGGTCACATAACCGGTCTTGGCAGCGACGGAATGAATCTTCGCTCCGAAGAACAGTATGCACACCGCAGCGCAGAGGGGAACGAATATCTGTTCCCAGATGCTCGGCCAGCCGGTGGCATATCCCAGGCCCGCCACCCCCAGGAGAGTCATGCCGCTGCAGATGCTCGATACCACCAGAATGGTGAAAGTCCAGAATCCCAGATTCCTTCCCGCCACCAGAAAGTCCTCGGAGTTTTTGATCTTCCTGGAGGCAAAGGCCCCAATGGCGATCAATCCTATGAAGTAGAACGCAACTACAACTAAAGTGGTAATGTCCATGTCCATCACCACCGCAAAGCCCATATCAAGAGCAGAATTGAGATGAATACAGGCACAATGATAATTCCGATAAATGTCTCTGTCGGCAATCCTAAGATCAGATTAAACCCTCCATAATGGTGCGTGTGAACATGTTTCAGACCGGCGATCTAATAAAGCTAACCGTCCTCTCAGGAGAGCTTTGAACTGAGAGCTTTTATAGTGATCTCACCACATCTTGAGGGATGAGCGAGCGACTTTCTTCCCAAGGCTGCGAACTCCTGGGGATTTGCGATGACATCTCTGGAAGGGTAGCCTCCTCCATCCGGGATATGGTTGGCACCGCTTCTGGCGGACAGATGGTGAACATGGGTGCAGACGGCACCCCCACCAAGATGATCGACCGCACAGCAGAGAATGCGGTCCTAGAGGTGCTCCAGTCGTCGGGCATGGGCTTTTTGGTGCTGAGCGAGGAGAGAGGAGAGGTGAGGATAGGGAGTAATCCCGAGCATTTCCTCCATCTCGACCCCCTGGACGGAACATTCAACGCCATTGCAGGCATACCATTCTATGCCCTGTCGATCTACATCAGCGGACAGGACTGCCGCCTGGGTTATATTTATGATCTCGCCCGCGGGGGAAGGTTCTATGCCGAAGCCGGTAGAGGGGCTTATGCCGGAATGGGTGAGAGGATGAGCGTCTCTGTGAATGATGATCTTAAAAGCTTCAGCATCTCTGCCTATACCATTCGCCCTCATACCGGCCGGATCACGAAAATGGGAGACCAGGTGAGGAGGATTCGCACTTTGGGGAGCGCCTCCCTGGAGATGGCCCTGGTCGCCTCGGGCAAGCTGGATGCATTTGTCGATCTGCGGGGGATGATGAGGGTGGTGGATGTGGCAGCAGGCTGCCTGATAATAGAGGAGGCCGGAGGAGTGGTATCCGATTCAGAAGGTCGCAGGCTCCAAATGGCAGGAGACATGTGGCAGAAGAGGTGCCTTGTCGGCTCCAACGGCCGGCGACATGAGGATCTGCTCAGGCTCATCGAGGGTGATTTAGATTAAGATCGGATTTGTCTCCCGCAGGGAGGAGGAGTCTGTCTCACTGGCAGAGAGGCTCATCGATGAGATCGAGTCCTGGAATAGTGGTGTTAAGATACTGGTGGATGAGGATCTGGCACTGAAGATAGGAAGGACGCCCTCCTCTGTTCAGGAGATGGAACGGCTAAAGGTGGACTTCATAGTCTCCATCGGGGGAGACGGCACCATCCTCAGGACCATTCATAAGATGTCAGACCCGGTGCCCATCCTGGGGATAAATATGGGAACCCTGGGCTTTCTGGTAGACGTGGAGCCGGTTGATGCGGCAAAGACCATAAAACGCCTCCTTGAGGGATTCGTGGTGGAGGAACGCTCTCGACTGAAGCTGCTCATAAACGGAGTCTGTATGCCCCGCGCCACCAATGAGATCGCTTTCCTCACCGCCAGCCCGGCCAAGATGATCGAGTTCGAGATCATGGTGGACGGCTCTCTGATGGAGGACTTCCGGGCAGATGGGGTGATCATCGCCACTGCTACCGGCTCAACCGCTTATGCCATGTCCGCCGGTGGGCCTATCGTCGATCCCCGGGTGGATGCCATTGTGCTGGTCCCTATGGCCCCCTTCAAGCTCTCCAGCCGTCCCTGGGTGATGCCAGGAAACAGCGTCATCGAGGTCCGGCTCAAGCTGCCTGAGAAGGAGGCCCTGGTGGTGGTGGACGGCCAGAGTTCAACATCCATATCCTCTCGGGACAGGATAGTGATCAGCAAAGCCAAGACCCCGGCCAGATTTGTGAAGGTGGCAAAGGACGGCTTTTATGCTAAGGTGAAAAGCAAGCTGGCCTAGGGACAATACCATGGCCGGTCATCTGATCTCATCCGCCCGCAGCCTAATGCCGCCATGCAGTCCCGTTCAACCTTCGAGCCAGTGATCTAGCCAACCTCTCTTTTAAGCATCAGTATGGCAGCGGAGAAGGTCAACAGGAAAAAGGCTCCTAAGAAGATCAGGTCGGGCATGATCACGGGGAGGGACGCCCCTTTGAGCATGATTGCCCTCAGGCCCTCGCTGGCATAGGTCAGGGGCAGAATGCTGGAGAGTGGACGGAGAAAGCTGGGCACGGACTGCACCGGCCAGAAGACCCCGCAGAGCACTATCTGGGGAATGATGACCAGGGGGATGAACTGCACCACCTGAAACTCGCTCCGGGCGAAGTTGGAGACGAACGAGCCCAATGCTAGCGCTCCTGCCCCCAGAAGGAGGATGATGGCGAAGGCATCCAGGGGGTTTCCCCTCATCGGCACGCCAAACAGATAGATCACGATCAAGAGAGTGGTGGCCGACTGGACGATAGCCACCAGGCTGAATCCCAGGATGTAGCCGGAGACGATCTCCACCCGGCTCAAGGGAGAGACCATGAACTTCTCCAGCGTCCCTAAGGTTCTCTCCCGGAGAAAGGAAATGGCGGCGATGATGAAGGCGAAGAAGAATGCCACCAGGCCCAAGATCGCCGGGCCGATGGTATCGATCATCTCCAGGTCGTAGCCGAAGATGTAGCGTTTGGTTATGGGCAGGTAGGAGCCCTTTCGGGCTGCCTCCTCCTGGCCGGCACCGCCCTGAACCGCAGCAGCAATCCTCTCCGAGATCTGCAGGCTGCTAGCATCCAGCAACACCCCTACCCCATCCGGCTGGATGAGAACTGCCCCATCCAGCCTGCCCTCAATGATCAGCTTCTCAGCGTCCGACTGCGAGCCGAGATATAGGATATCGAAGTCCTTCTGGGATTCGATGTACGAGCGCAGTGCGGGGTGGCCACCATTATCCACCAGACCCAGCTGAACCCCGGTCATCTCCCCGGAGAGGGCGTAACCGAAGAGGATCATCAGCACAATGGGAGCGAAGAGGATCAGGCCGATGGTGCGGCGGTCTCGCTTCAGCTGGCGGACGACCCTCAAGGCCACGACCCCCACCCTCTCTGGATCGGGCCTTTTCATCCCTCCTCCGAGAGGCGCAAGACGGCCTCCTCCAGCCTGGGCTCATAAAGCCTGATATCCTGAGGATTGAGCTGGGCTAAGAGCTCTTTGATCTGGGCATGGCTTTTTAGAGTGACTGTCACCGTTCCCTCCACCAGTTCTGCCTCGTACCCCAAAGAGCGCAAGAGTGAAGCATCATCCTCTGGCCGGGCCAGCCAGAGTCGGATCCTGGGCTGAAGGCCTGCCTGACGCAAGATCTCCTCCGGACTGCCCTGGGCGGCCATCCTCCCCGCCCGCATATAGCCCACCATCTGGCACCTCTCCGCTTCATCCATGAGATGAGTGGTGATGATCACCGTCTTGCCCGCCTCTGCAAGACCCTGGAAATACTCCCAGAATGTCTGCCTCAAGAGGGGGTCTATACCCACTGTAGGCTCGTCTAAGAGCAGTAGCTCAGGCTGGTGGACCAGGGTGCAGGCTAAGGAGAGCCTCTGATACATACCTCCGGAGAGGGCTCCTGCCAGACGCTTGCGGTGGGGTGCGAGGTCGACCATTCCCAGCAGATCCTCAACCCTCTGATCTCGATCCTGGCCCTTTATACCATAGAGGCCAGAATAAAACTGCATGTTCTCCTCCACAGTCAGATCAGGATAGAGGGCCTTATGCTGGGTCATATAGCCGATCTTGGAGTAAATCTCCTCCACATGGGAGACGGGCTGATCCAAGACCCTAAGCTCTCCGTAATCCAGGCGGAGCAGACGAACGATGGCTCGGATGAATGTGGTCTTGCCCGAGCCATTGGGCCCCAACAGGCAGTAGGTCACACCGCGGGGTATTTCCACATCCAGCCGGTCCAATACCCTCAACTGACCGAAGCTCTTTGTCACAGCACGAGCAGAAACGGCCGGGCTTTTATCGACTGCCATGGACATCAGGCCTTCTTTCTTCTGCGAACCGCTATGAGCAGGACCACGGCCACCAGGGCGAAAAAGATCAGAGCAGCCAGCGCCCAATCACTGCCCCCGTCCTCGATTCTCACATAAGCGTTCTCCCAATCGGTCAGGTCATCCCGGCGGCTGTCGGAGAACTGGAAGAGGATCTTTAGCTGGTAGTTCTTTCCAGAGGGGGCGTCACGGGAGACGTCAATCTTGTAGAGAAGCTCTGCCTCCTCCTGGGGCTCAAGGGTGGGGATGGGAGACTCGTCCACGCTCACATACAGGCCGCTTTCCGGACGGAGACGGGCGACCAGATCCGTGGCCAGGTCATCACCAACGTTCTTCACTCTTATCCGGACTATATTACCCTCCGAGCCCGGCCGCAGATAGGCAGGGGTGACATTTAAGACCTCAAACCGGGTGCCGCTCCTTCTATCCACAGTCAGCTCCAGGGGAATGGTCTGGCTTAGGGTATCGTACCAGTAATAGATGTCTGGGTTCTCAGGTCGGTCATCATCCTCTTCTACTGCCACGTCTTTTTGGTAGGTGTAGTTGATCTGAGCGGCCAATTGGTAGATTCCGGGGTGGGCGTTCTCATAGGCCTCCAGGGGAAACTCCAGCCGGGGCGAGGTCTGCCCCTCGCGGATGTTGCCGGGAAAGGCTATCTGGCGTACGATCTCCAGGGCGCTCTCGTTCTCCGGCCGGAGGAGGAGGGATACATCTTGAGCCACTGTCCTCTGCTTTTCCAGCTCTAGCTCCTTTTGAGCCGCCAGGATCTCCTCCCTTCTGTTGGCCGCAGGCTCCTTGTTTATCTGAAAGGAGGTTATGCGCCCCCGGTTGGTCAGGGTCAGGGTGAGGACTGCCTCCTCCCCCTGATAGATGCGAGACCTGTCCAGGGATACGCTCAGATTAGGGGTGCCATAGACCTTGTAATAGTCATCTGAGAACCTCTCCGGCGGGATGGGGGCACCGACCTCCACCGCTGTAACGGTCAGGATTGAGAAAACGATCGCTAGGGCAGCCAATAGAGATGGGGAGAAGGGCAAGAGGGAATAGATGGGAGCTTTTTTCCGCAAATTGTCATTCGATCTTCTGCCAATCATGAGATCAATCTATCCTGCCGGCCTTGATCGGGCGGCTACAAAAATCCTATAGAGGTTATGATGCTATTGCTATTTGGAGATTATCATCCATTTAATGCCCATTTCTGCAGCGAAGTCGTGGCAGGAACATGGGCACACTCTGCCGATACTCCTCATAAGCCTTCCCGAACTTTTCCTTCAGTGACCTCTCCTCATGAAGGGCACCGAGATAAAAATAGATCGTGGCCATGATATTGAAGGTCAAAAGACTCGCGGTCATGATCGGGCTCGACCAGAGAAATAAGATGGCAAATAAAAAGAAGGGATTTCTTACGTGGCAATAGATGCCATCGGTAACCAGCACCTCCGTTTCCTGGCGGAGCAGCCCAGACAGCCCCAGAAAATGGAGGACACCGGTCTGGTAGAGGGATATAAGCAGCATAGCAGCGGCCAGGGCCTCGATGGCAATCATCAGAGCAAATGCTGGCCAAGAAGCCATATAAAGGATCTTGTCTGGTAGAAAGGCCAGGATGTATAGGAATGGGAGAGCCATGACCAGGGCGAGGAGAGTGAAAGCCAGTCGGTGCCAGCGGTCGAAGGAGCTGCCAATCCTCCTGCTTACCCATCTTCTAAACCTTGCATCGGCCAGGAGACTATGAACAGCAGCGAAAAAGGGAAAATAGGCTAATATGGCCAATGCACCCGATATCATTTGAATGACCTCTTCAAAGCATCATTATTTAAGGGAAGGTAGAGCAATACATCCTCATCGGGAATGCAGGCAATAGATAGTCCTCGCCTCTGCAAGAGAACGGAGACCGCCTCCATCAACTCCAGGATGCACTGGTTGTGCCTCTCCACGCAAATGCCCTTGAAGTCCTCAAAACCTCCGGTGACCAGGTCCTCCCCGAACTCCATCTGGGGGAGGTTCACCTCCAGCTCCGTCAGATCCTCCAGGCACAGGCCGCTCTTCGAGGCCACCTGATCCAGCATCTCCAGGTAATCATCGTAATCCATGGCATAGACCACTCCCCGGACCCGACCGGATTGGTCCTCCTTCGACCGGGCCATATAGAGCGGCAAGCCATATATGTCTATATCTTCAGGTGGCTTACCGCTGGCGATCTCTTCTGCCGTCCTCTGCATTACCCTGAGGATATCATCTAGCCCCTCCAGGACCTTGGCGGCCACGGTAACCAGTTTTTCTTTGCCAATAGCATCAGTCATCTGGCCCACTCCATCCACTTATGCCGGAATCTGCCCTGGGTCCCAGGACCCAGCGGAATTTCCCCGCAGATCCTCTTCCATCCGCTGCCTATAGCAAGGTTCTATCTGAGAGCTAATAGAATTTACGTTCAGAAAAGGATTATAACCATGCATTCCAGACGGGGCTAGAAAGCCTATGGAGGGCTCGAGAATGATCAAACATATTGTCATGTTCAAGTTTAAGGACATCTCTATTGGCAGGAATAAGGAGGAGAACATTCATCTGGTCAAGGAATTGTTGCAGTTCAGAAGCATCCCGAGCACTTCAAATTGGCAGAGGTGGTGGGCCAGGTCTGCCAGTCCCGTATTGTGGTTGATTATACCATCCCGGAAGAATGATCGGAAGCACCCATCCATTTTCTGTCACACGTTCATTGGTGGGCTCGAGATATCCGATTCCATCTAATCCTTCAGACCCCGGATAAAGTGGCCGTGTGTGATCCCACCAATAGTCAGGGGCTTTATGCTCTCTTTTAGCGCCTGAAGCTTCTCCTCTAAGGTTTCTCTATCCAGAGATTCTTCACATCCCTTTGCCGTCAGTTCCGTCGCTCTCAGATAGGCCTCTGCCATCTCCCTGGCATACTTTTCCGTCCGGCCCCGAGCATCCAATGCTATGCCGTCCAATCCTATCCGGAATATATCGGGCATGAGGTCGATCAGGCATGTCTCGGCGGAGTTGAAGATGTGGCTCTTCCCCCAATCATCCATACGAAGGGGGAAGACATGCTTGAAGTCCTGCAGGCCCCAGAACCGCTCCCGGTCTGTTCTTCCCTGGACGAGAGGGGGGATGCAGTCCTCAGCCACCATCACCTCCAGGCTACCCTGGACGATCAGCTCCAGCTGTGGGGTGTCATCTATTGGCCAGCAAGCTGCAACCGTTTGCGCCAATTGGCGGCAGGAAAGCTCGGGGGAGAGAGTTAGGTGAGAGAAAGGCGGAGCAAGAGACAGCACCGTCCGGTGATTCCAGACGTTAAGCCCTGATCCGCCATAAAGCGGCATTTCGGGCATCTTCTCTTTGATCGCCCAGGCAGAGCCGATGTTCTCCACCATGATCCCGTTCACCTGGACCTGGGAGAGAAGGGGCATGGCGATATCGATAAAATCATCTAGGGTGATCCTTGGCCACTTCCAGATCAGATCTTTATTTCTGCAGATCTCTCTTGCTTTTATCAGCATCCTCTGCATCTCTCTGGCGCGGTCTTCTCCCAAAAAACCCGTCGGCTCGAAGTAGATCCGTTGGCATCCTCCCTCCACGCTTCCCCGGACCGTCTCCAGGCTGTCGGCATAGGCAGAGAGAGCGGGTTTGGATTCCACCTCCCGAAGAGAGCGGTCCAGAGGTGGCAGTTCCCTTAGGCGGTCCTTTGCCCGTTCGACATCCTCCGACCTTGGGCGGCGCTCGGAAAGCAGGGCAACCTCAATAGCATAAAGAAGATCGCGGCGAAGCTGGTTTAAAGCACTCAGGGGAGCGAAGAGCCCGCCTGGATAGTCCATCTCAACCTTTCTGATAACAAAAGGAGTGCCGCCAGTCCTTCGCATCTGCGACTCGATCTGTTCGTCACTCAGGGGCCGGTTCAGGGCCTTCTCCATCCTGAAGCCGGCCACGACCCGGACCTCCTCACCGCTATCCAGTCGGGCCAGGATCTCAGGAGTGCCGTCCTTCCAGGTGATGGATATGTCAATGGGCCAGGCAGTCTTTGAAGCAGAAGCGATCTGCTCTGCCTTTCGGGCGAGAGCAGTGCTGCTGGTGAGATATACCCTAGCCCCCAGCCGGACTCGATCCGGTGTTCTCAGTCGCAGCAGGTCATCTTTTAAAACAGGCCTCTGCATCACCAGGCCCATCTCCTGGCCAGGGGACTGAAAGACCAGGCCATCCCCTTTCTCTGGCACCAACGAGCTGCAGAGGCGGATTGCTGCCTCGCCCCTCTGGGAGTCATAATAGGCTACGCTGCCAATCAGCACTCCCCGATTGTCAGACATCTCCCGGCCCATCACATCCTTTGCCCCCAAGAGATGACCCTCTGTGAAGTCGCGGTTGAAGGCCAGGGCGAGGTCTCTTTCCTCCTCCGGAGAGGGGGACCAGTTGCCACGAGCGATGGCATCCAGCGCCCTCCGGTAGATGCTGGTGACGATCGCCACATACTGGGGGGACTTCATCCTCCCCTCGATCTTCAGGGACTGGACGGGTGAGCGGACGATCCTGTCCAGGTGGCGGTAGACGGAGAGGTCTCGGGTGGAGAGAAGGAATCTCTCCTTCTGGGCTATGGCCTGCAGGCCATCTGGCCGGCCATAATCATCCACGTGACCCTGCATCAGGACATAGGATTTGCGGCAGGGCTGGGCGCACATTCCCCTGTTGCCGCTCCGCCCGCCGATGGCCGAGGAGAGGAGACACTGCCCGGAATATGAGTAGCACAGTGCTCCATGCACGAAAATTTCCAGGCCTAGACCGGCCCTTCTGGTCTCGGGCCCCCAAGCCTCGATCTCCTTTAAACTCACCTCTCGGGCTAAAACTACCCTCTTAAAGCCCGTCTGGGCGGCATAGAGAGCACCGGGGAGATTGTGGATGGTCATCTGAGTGGAGGCATGCCTCTCCAGGTCTGGAACAAGCTGGCGGGCCAGGGAGGCTGCGCCCAGGTCCTGCATCAGGACGGCATCAGCACCAATCTCGTACAGCCAGACCAGGTACTTCCCCAGGTCAAGCAACTCATCCTCTCGCACCAGGGTGTTGACGGTAACGTACACCCTCACCCCTCGAAGGTGAGAATAGTCGATGGCCTCCGCCAAGGCGGCCTGGTCGAAGTTCGCAGCGAACTTTCTTGCTCCGAATCTCTTGCCGCTCAGGTACACTGCATCCGCACCAGCCGCTATGGCCGCGCGCAGAGCCTCTGGCGAGCCGGCAGGGGCGAGGAGTTCAGGGATTTTTCTCATCAATCTCAGTCGGTTTTAATGCTGCCCCTGGGTTGATAAGCCCTCTGCTTACCGAAGAGAAGCACAGTAAGATCATTTCGATTTTTATTCAGCTGCTCAGAGAGGATGAAGTCGTAGGAGGGTTATTTATCTGATGAGTTACATTTATATTGTTCTGGTGGATGTGATGAATCATTCCAATGCAATCATAGTTCTTTCAGTCCTTTTATTCCTCACCACCACAGGGGAGGCATTAAGGACCTTTTCCGGAGATACGATCGTCATAGACCGACCGGTGGAGGATGATGTCTTCGCCGCAGGCAATATAGTGAGCGTCAACGCCCCTGTGGACTCATTGGTGGCAGCAGGGAGCACAGTGAATGTCAATGCGCCGGTGAAAGGCGACATCATCGCTGCCGGCGGCCAGGTCTATATCAACTCCGCTGTGGGGGGAAAGGTGGTAGCTGCAGGGGGGACCGTCAACCTGGGAGGGGATGTTGGCACCAATCTGGTGGCCGCCGGGGGCCAGGTGAGCATACTTCCCGGCAAGACAGTGGTCAGGGACGCCCTCATTAGCGGCGGCAATGTGGTGAACTCCGGCCGGGTCAATGGCACATTGACCGTTTATGCCGGCAGCTTCAATAATACCGGATCAGCAGGAAAGGTCGACTTCTATCAGACGGAAAAGGCAGATGATAAGCCCTTGCCAGAGGATAAATGGGGCGGATTTAACATCTTCAGCCTGATTAGCATCATCGGATACCTCATCTTAGGACTGATCCTGGTGAAGTATCTTCCTGCCCTCTTCCGGACGGTGGACGAGGAGATGCGTGCCTCCACTCTCTTCAAGACCATTCTGGGATTCATCATCATCATCGCCTCGTTCATCGCTCTGGTGCTGGTGGCCTTCACAGTGGTGGGCCTGCCGATTGCACTGCTCTCCACCTTCCTGGTGATTGTCGCCCTGATGACCAGCGGGACGTTCGTCGCCTACAGCCTGGGGCGGTGGATATGCATGCAGGGCAGGCTGAAACAGGGGGATCTGGTATGCTTTGTCATCGGATTTGTGATACTCAATCTCCTCTTCCTGATCCCCTATCTGGGCGGCTTGGTGTCCATTATATCTATGAGCCTGGGGTTCGCAGCCATTCTCTATGCTGCCCGCCGCCTGATCACGGCAAGCAGCGGCAATGTCTCAGTGTCGGAATAAAAAAAATTAGCAGGTCAACTTTTATCCTTTTTTCCTGGCTGCTTTTCTTCTGCCGGGTTCATCGCTGTACTGTGCGGAAATGTACTTTGGAGAATCTTCTTTTGTGCCTAGGTGCCTTCGTGGGGAGACCTGAGCATTTCGGGCCTAGCGGCATTGTCCTATCCTCCAGCGGATCCTCTTTATGATCCCGAGAAGCGCGCGGGCTTCCCTCTCCGTCAGCTCCGCCCGGCCCAAGATGCGACGGAGCATCAGAAGGGCAAAATCCACCTTATGCTCAGGGTATGCGATCTCCCTGAGGAGGTCTCCTTCCCTCTCTGCCAGCAGATTCAGGGTCTCTTTGCTGGCCATCTGGACAAAACCACAGTTGTTGCTTTCCTTCCGGGAGAGCTCATAGAAGAGCACTGCTGCAGAGTGGGAGAGGTTCATCACCGGGTACTCATCTGAGGTGGGAATGGAGACGATCATATCGCACAGTGCGATCTCCTCGCTGTTCAGGCCGCAGTCCTCCCTCCCCAGGAGCAGGGCCACCGTCCCATCCTTTCCCCTGAGCTTTGCCCCAAGCTCAGCTGGCGTCAGGCAGGGCACCCTCAGGTGCAGCCGCAGGTGGTGCTGCTCGTGCTCCAGCCTCTTGCCGGTGGTGCCCACCACCAGGTTCGCCCCCTCCAGGGCCTGATCGAGGCTGGAGAAGCTGCGGGACATCTGCAGGACGTCCCGGGCGTGGGAGGCCATGGCACAGCCATACTCCTCTATCCGGCAGGGGTTGACCAGGGCCAGATCATGAAAGCCGAAGTTCTTCATCGCCCGCGCTACCGAGCCCACATTGCCCTCGTACAGGGGCTCGACCAGGACCACGCGCAGGTTCATCTTATCCCTTGGAGACGCCCAGGGGCACCAGCCTGGCTACCTTGAGGGCTATTCCCAGGTTATGCACCACATCCACCACATCGCTGGAGGGCTTATAGACCTGGGGGGCTTCCTCGGCCAGCATCCCAGGGGAGGTGGAGCGGACAGCGATTCCGTCCCGGCTCAGGGCGGCCTTCACCTCTTTGCCGGTAAACTGCTTTAAGGCCTGGCTTCTGCTCATCACCCTTCCTGAGCCGTGACAGGCGGAGCCGAAGGTAAGCTCGAGAGCTTTATCCTGGCCGCAGAGCACATATGAAGGCGTGCCCATGCTGCCAGGTATCAGAACCGGCTGGCCCAGGCCCTGATAGGCAGCTGGAATCTCCTTTCTGGAGGGGCCGAAGGCCCTTGTTGCTCCCTTGCGGTGCACATAGAGCCTTTCCATCCTCCCTTCCACCTGGTGCTCCTCGATCTTGGCCACGTTGTGGGCCACGTCGTAGAGCAGCTGCAGCTGGGAGCCGGGGAAGTAGCGGTCGAAGACCTCTCTCGTCCAGTGGGCGATGATATGGCGGTTGGCCCAGGCATAGTTGGCAGCACAGACCATGGCCCCGAAGTAGTGATCCGCCTCGGGAGTGCCCAAGGGGGCGCAGGCCAGCTGCTTATCAGGGATGTCGATATTGTACTTTCGCACCGCTTT
>JGI12104J13512_1000220_pt1 | contig 54358 bp, 60 predicted proteins | sample TerdegcTABiofilm_FD_13512 | JGI IMG/M metagenome (IMG submission 13512)
CCTTGACATTGGACAGCTTTGCGGACATGTCCGCAAAGCTGTCCAATGTCAAGGGCTGACCCCGGCCCGTATTGTCAAGAAAAGAAGCCACAATCTGTGACTTCTTTCTTTTCCGTATCAGTTTGGGGTATGGTTCAACAAGTTGCCCTGTTAAACCGTGCCTTTCGTGCCGTGCCTTTACGTAGTTTTAAGCGCGTTGATGTTATTACGGCTTAATATTGGGGGCGGAATTCACCGCCAGCGTTTTCTGCGGTTGCATACCGCCGAAGGCGTGGGCCGGGTTCTCTTCGACGTCGTAAAGCGGGTTTGTCATCAGTCCGGTGTATGCCGTTATGCCGTGTTCGTTCAAATCCAGTCCTTCGAATTCTTCCTGGGCGGATACCCGGACACCGACGGTTTTCTTCAATAGTGTAAACACCAGATAAGTGGCGGTGAAAGCCCATACCGATACTGACAGCACGCCGAGCGCCTGAACGCCCAGGAACTCGGCGCCGCCGCCGTAAAACAGGCCGCCCTGCTGAGCAAACAGGCCTACCGCAAGGACTCCCCAGGTGCCGCCCGCCCCGTGAACGGCGATGGCGCCCACCGGATCGTCGGCCTTGATTTTGTCAAAGAAGCTCACAGCCAGCACTACCAGTACCCCGGCCACCCCACCGATGATCACCGCGCTGGCCGGCTGCACATAAGCTGTCCCGGCCGTGATGGCGGCAAGTCCTGCCAACGCCCCGTTCATAGCCATGCTGGGGTCGGCTTTACCGTATTTAAACATGGTGAACAGGATACCGGCGGTACCGCCCGCCGCCGCGGCCAGGTTGGTGGTCAGGGCGATGCGGGCTATATTCATGTCCAGTCCGGAGAGGGAACTGCCCGGATTGAATCCGAACCAGCCGAACCACAGAATAAAGGTGCCCAAAAAGGCCAGGTGCAAGTTGTGAGCGGGCAAAACATTTAAAGTGCCGTCTTTGTTATATTTCCCCGTGCGCGGGCCGAGCACCAGCACGGCTGCAAGAGCGCTCCAGCCGCCTACGGCGTGCACAACCGCCGATCCGGCAAAGTCCAGCATCCCGAGTTTTCCCAACCAGCCGTTGACCCCCCACACCCAGTGGCCGGCGATAGGATAAATCAAGGCGGTTGCCACCGCGGTATAGATAATGTAAGGGCCATATTTCATCCGCTCGGCGACCGCGCCGGAAACGATCGAGGCCATGGCCATGGCAAAGGCCGCCTGGAACAGCCAGTAAGCGTAGATGGGTATTCTCAGTTGAATGTGGCTCAAGTCCCCGCCGATCAAAAACCCGCTGCTTCCGAAAACGCCGGCCCGGTCCAGGCCGTACATTATGCCGAAGCCTATCGCCCAGTAACTGAGCATCCCGATTGTACTGTCGGTGAAAACCTTCATCACAATGTTCATTGAGTTCTTGGCGCGGATAAAACCTGCTTCCAGGAAGGCGAAACCACCTTCCATAAAGAAGACCAGGGCTGCGCAGAGCAGTACCCATATGGTATCCACGCCGGACGCCAGATCCTGTATATTGATTTCAGCCATTTGTTTCTACCCCTCCCATTTCTTCCATGAAAATTTGCCATCGGCGGCCCACAGGCTTGCAACGCGGCGCCTGTTCCAACTCTCCCGAAAAAAATAAAAACGCTCTTTAAGACCGGTTATTATTCATACCGGTCAAAAAGAGCACCTTCGCCCTATTCAACATCCCTGTTGAATATAATTTGCGTGTGTATACCTTATATCGCGGCAGCGGCTTTCTCTTTGCCTATGGCGCGCCGCCATTTATCCACGACATCATGCTTGTGCGCGCCTGCGGATTCCTCAGCCAGGTCCAATAAAACTCTTAAATCATTGATATTAATCAGGAATACTTCGTGAGTTCCCGGTTGTTTGCACTGGTGGAAAATGCCTCTTAATTTGCTGATACGGCAGCTTGAACAATGCTGACGGGTAAGCAGACAGTTATCGCAGCTTTTTTCAAACAAGCCTTCAATTTTTTTAAAATCGTCATCGTCCATCAAGATAGTTCCAAACCTCCCATAAAAATAAAAACGCCCCAAATAGACATTTCAAGGGCGTCGTTGACCTTGTTTTTTTATAGCGCGTCTTGGCCTGATTCGCCGGTACGGATGCGAAAAGCGTTTTCCACAGGTAAAATAAAAATCTTTCCGTCACCGATTGCGCCTGTATATGCTGCTTCTTTGATCATGCTCACTACGTCTTCGGCCTGATAGTCACTGATAACAATCTCCAGCTTGATTTTCGGCAACAGGTTGATGCTGTATTCATTGCCGCGATATACGCCAACCCTGCCTTTCTGCAATCCGCAGCCTACTACCTGGCTTACGGTCAAACCGTGGATGTTGTACTTGCCTAGAGCGTCTTTAACTTCCTCGAGCTTTTCCGGGCGGATAACGGCTTCGATTTTTTTCACAAAACAACCTCCTTGTTGTTTTTTTGCTAAAGTAAAAGGTGTCTCAAATGCCATAAATCTCATAGCATTTAAGGACACCTTTGGCCTCAACTCGATACATCAGCGTATCTTACTATCATGTTTATCTTAAGTTATTTTAACCCGGCGGTGTATTTTTGGCAAGGGGATATATCCGTAAAAATTGCCGCTACATCACTTGCTGGTATAGATTGTCCAGGTTAATCACTTGAAGTTTTTTCCGGGTGACTTTGATTAAATTGCTCTCCTGCAATTCAGCGAGCACTTTTGTCATCGTTTCCCTGGATATTCCGACAAGCTTGGCGAGTTCCGCGTGAGTCAACTGCAGGGATATGTTGATTTCCCCTTCTTCCGGCCGGCCGTATACTTTGGCCAGGCTGATTAAGTTGTAGATCACCCGGGAACGGGCGTTTAAAAATACCAGTTCCTCAATTTGTCTGTTTGCCTGCTTTAACCTGTTTGATAAAATTTCAATAATTTTCACGGATATTTTTGGTGTTTCCATTAACAAGGACCGGAAGTTAACTTTTGGTATCACCAGTACGGTAGTATGTTCAAGTGTTTCAGCCGTGGCCGTGCGCAGGCCGAGGCCGAAAAGGGTCATTTCTCCCAAGATGTCGCCTTCGCTTAATATTGCCAGCGTTTTTTCCCTACCGTCTTTGTGCAGCTTTGAAACCTTGACATGACCGGAAGTGACGATATATATGCCGTCGGTTTCTTCCCCCTCGACGAATATGGTTGTTCCTTTGGGGTAAGTCCGCTTGGCGATCCACTTTACCACCCGGTCCAATTCACTCTGCTCCAGACCCTCGAAAATTGATATTTTATTTAAATTGATCATAATGACCTCCGGAACTTTCCGTAGCTATATAATAACATAAAATCCATTTGAAATCTTTAAGCTAACTTTATACCGGCTTTGTTTATCAGTTTAAGAAAGAAAGACTTTTATGCTTTATTTATGGTATAATATGTGCTATGAATGCTTTTATAATCTTATAAAGCTTACTTTTATACAGCATTCACATTGTTCATATTATCGGGCGGGAGGGTTGAATTTGAGACATACTCTGGCAGTGTTGGTAACCAATAAACCGGGCGTCCTGGCCCGGATATCCGGACTGCTCAGCAGGAGGGTATTTAACATTGAGAGTATCGCCGCCGGATATACCGAAGAGCTCGGAGTTACACGCATTACTATTGTTATCCAGGGAGATGATTATATCCTGGATCAGGTGATGAAGCAGTTGTCAAAGCTGGTCGACGTTATTAAGATAGTTGAACTGAAGTATGAAGACTCGGTAGCCCGCGAGCTCGCTTTAATCAAGGTGAATGTCGCAGTCGACCGCAGGTCTGACATAATCAATCTTGTTTCAGTGTTCCGGGCCAATATAATTGACGTGGGCAAGGTTACTATGATTATCGAGATACTGGGTGATGAGAATAAAATAAACGCGTTTTGCGCGGCGCTGGAGGACTACGGTATTGTGGAGATGGTGCGCACCGGGAAAGTTGCCCTGCTGCGCGGTCACGACGCGGTGAAATACTGATATTTTTAAGAGTCGGTAGCCCAAAATAAGAGAATTAGATAATGGTTTGCAGCGCCCCAAAATGCCGAATTCCGACTCCTGAATTCTGAATACTTTAACTATTACCGCTTCATGAAGGAGGTCCGGTTGGTGCCACGGGTCAAGAAAATTATAGTCAGTTTGCCCGATCCGCTTCTGGCCGAAGTGGACCGGATCGCAGCCGCCGAGCAGATCAGCCGGAGCGATGTTGTTGGCGAGGCCGTGAAGCTTTACATTGAAGACTGGAGAAGGCGGTTGTTCATTGAGCAAATGAAAAAAGGATACATTGAAATGGCTAATATAAACCTCGCGCTTGCCATTGAGCATTATCGCTTGGAATCAGAAGTAACCCAAAAGTTCGAACTACCGGGGACGGAGGTAAAGTGAGTCATGCTGATCCGCCGGGGTGATATTTTTTATGCCGATCTGAGTCCGGTTGTCGGCTCGGAACAGGGGGGGACAAGGCCGGTGCTGATAATACAAAATAACATTGGCAACCAGTACAGCCCTACCACTATTGTTGCCGCGATCACGTCCCAAATCGCCAAGGCCAAGCTTCCGACACACGTTGAGATGCCGTCTCACCCGGGTGGCATGGGGAAGAATTCAGTAATACTGCTGGAACAAATCAGGACTATAGACAAAAGCAGGCTTCTGGAAAAGATAACGTCTCTTGACAGCGAGATGATGATTAAAGTAAAACAGGCTGTGGAAATAAGTCTCGGTTTGTTGGATTTATAAAAAAGAATTTCCATAGGAGGATGTTTTTTTTTAACAAAAAGGGGTGACGGTCAGGTGCTGGCTGTTGCAGGCGGCATGATTATTACCATGGCGGGGCGCGTAATAGATAGAGGAACCCTCCTGGTAGATAAAGGCAAAATATTCGGAATTGAGCAAGGGATGGTAATTCCCCGGGGCGCGGATAGCGTTGACGCGACGGGAAAAGTGGTTATGCCCGGAATGATTGACGCGCACAGTCACCTCGGCATTGTTGAAGAGATATACCGGGAAGAAGGGGATGACTGTAACGAAAGCACCGACCCGGTCACTCCGCACTTGCGCGCCATCGACGCAGTCAACCCGGCTGATCTGGGATTTCGCGACGCTCTCGCGGGAGGGGTCACTACTGTTGTGACAGGACCCGGCAGCGCCAATATCATCGGTGGTGAAATGGCGGCGGTAAAGACGTACGGTACTGTGATAGATGATATGATCGTCCGCTTCCCGGCCGGTTTAAAGGCCGCTTTAGGTGAAAATCCCAAACGCAGCTACGGGCGTGAAAAGAAAACGCCCGCCACCCGCATGGCTTCCGCGGCTATTTTGAGAGAAGCGCTGGCGCGCGGACAGGAATACCTAAAGAAGTCTGCTGCCGGCGGTGCCGGAAATGCGGCAGCTGTCGAGAAAGACCTGAAGATGGAGGCGCTGGCCAGGGTGCTGAAACGGGAGATTCCTCTGCGGGTACACGCCCACCGCGCCGATGATATCATGACCGCGGTCCGCATCGCCCGGGAATTTCAGGTGGAGTTGGTTGTCGAACACTGTACCGAGGGCCATATTGTAGCGCGGAAACTGGCAGAGCTGGGGGTTCCCGCCGTCATTGGACCGGTGATCACAAACCGGGCCAAAGTAGAAATGCAGGGACTGACTCTGCAAACGGCCAGAGTGCTCTCAGAGGCCGGTGTACTGTTTGCCATAATGACCGACCACCCGGTCGTGCCCATTCAGTTCCTGGCAATATCCGCCGCCATGACTGTTAAAGGCGGTTTGACTGTGGACGCCGCTCTGCGGGCGGTTACTATTAACGCCGCGAAGATATTGAAGCTGGACCACCGCCTGGGTAGTTTGGAACCGGGAAAAGACGCTGATTTTATCGTATTGGACCGGCATCCCTTTGACTTTCTTTGCCGTGTGGAAAAAGTCTTTATAAACGGGGTAAAGGTTTATTCAATTGTATAGAAGTTTCTCACCGGAGAACAAAATGTTGGTTAAATTGATAAATTATTAAAGAACAAGAGAAACTTCTTCAGAAATATTGCAATTAGTTGTCGAAATGATATAATTGAATTATTAAACTGAATTGCTATATAATGTAAATTTATTGTCGGGAGGTGATTGAAATGCAGCAAGAGCCGTTAAATGTTCTAATTGTTGACGATCAGGCCGGGGTGCGTTATTTGCTTGAAATTGTTGTTCAGGATTCAGGTCATCGGGCTTATACAGCTAGTAATGGACTTGAAGCAGTTGAATTGGCTCGTTCTATCCGTCCCGATTTAGTCTTTATGGATGTACGGATGCCCTTGATGGGGGGGCTGGAGGCTTTGGAAAAAATAAAAGCGCTGGCCCCCGAAACAAACGTGGTGATCATGACTGCGTTCAGTTCGGAACAAACGGTGTCGCAAGCTATGAAAAAGGGAGCGCTTACCTGCATCGGCAAACCGTTTGACGTGGACGAGCTAAAAGAATTCCTGCAGAGATTTGACAGGAATTGCCCAACTTTTGGTAAGACCGCGGCAAGCGGTTGAATAATTTCAATATTGTTTATTTCCTTCCGATAGCGGGAGGGGTTTTTTGTTTTTTGGGCAAACTTTTTGTTATAATGAAAAGTATAAAATGTCAGTATCTGTTATAATATTTAATGTTTAACCCTGGTCGGGGTAGAGGCGTTAAAGATATCGGGGTGAAAGTGTTGCTTGCAATTAAGACTACAACACCGGAAGAAACCGCCTGTGTCGGGGAAAAGCTAGGCGCCTTGCTGCGCGCGGGTGACGTGGTTTGTCTGAACGGTGACCTTGGGGCCGGAAAAACCCGGTTTGCCCAGGGAGTGGCCCGCGGCATGGAGGTCGCCGGGCCGGTGACCAGCCCCACTTTTACCCTCATAAATGAGTATCAGGGCCGGCTGCCTCTGTATCATATGGATTTTTACCGCCTGGAAGACGCGCTGGCATTAGAAGATCTGGGTTATGAAGAATATTTTTACGGCAATGGCGCGACGGTAATAGAGTGGGCGGAGCGCGTGGCTGAACTGCTCCCGGAAGTAAGACTGGATGTCTTCATTGACAGGATTGACAGGAGTCCGGAGAGTGAGGACGTCAGAAAGATCACTTTTGTTCCATATGGGGAGGGCATGACAGGCTTGATTGAGGAGTTGATGGACCTTGTATGTGCTGGGGATTGAATCTGCCACTCCGGTGGCCGCGGTTGCCGTCGCCGGTAGGGAGGGAATCCTGGCCGAGCGCATGGTTTTAAATAAAAGAACCCATTCGGTAAACCTGCTGCCGATGATTAAGGCGGTACTCGAAGACGCGGAGGTTGAACGCCGCAACCTGGCCGGCATAGCGGTGTCCAGCGGGCCGGGCTCTTTCACCGGCCTGCGGATTGGCATGAGTACCGCCAAGACTTTGGCCCAAGTGTGGAAGCTGCCGGTGACGGGTATTTCCACCCTTGATACCCTCGCTTACGCGCTTGACGCACATAAGCGTTTAGTATGCCCGATATTAAACGCGCGAAAGAATGAAGTGTACACCGCTGTTTATGATCATACCGGCCAGGCTCCGGTTTTGCTGGTGAGTCCAAGGGCCGTGCGGATAGAGGAATTAATCGAATTGTTGGCGGGTTATCAAAAGCCGGTGACTTTTTTAGGAGATGGCGTGCCGGTTTACGAGCTCCGGCTTATAGCCGGACTGGGGCCGTTGGCGGCATTTGCCCCGCTGGCCGCGGGCTACCCGAGGGGCGCCGTGGTAGCCGAGCTGGGCTTGGCCGCGTTCGACAACGGCAGGGGCGTCAGCCCCCTGCGGTTGCAGCCTGAATATATCAGGCTTTCCGAGGCTGAGGTAATTTGGCGGAAAAAACACTGTTCCGGGGGATAGCATAGTGAAAGTTGCTTTTTGTGAAATGAGTCCTGAACACCTGGATCAAGTGTTTAAAATCGAACAGGCGTCTTACCCTGCTCCCTGGTCCCGCCAGACTTTTTCTTCCGAAATAAAAAACAGTTTCGCCCATTATATTGTGGCGTTAGTAAATAAACAGGTGGCAGGCTACGGGGGAATGTGGCTTGTTCTCGAAGAGGCGCAGATCACCAATGTGGCGGTGCATCCCGATTACCGGATGAATAATATCGGCAAATTGCTGATGATGGAATTGATCAGGCGGGCCGCTTTGATGGGGGTCTTCAAGATGACTCTGGAAGTGCGTCCGTCAAACCTGGTCGCGCGGCATCTTTACGCTACTCTGGGTTTCATTGAAAAAGGGCTGAGGAAAAAGTATTATACCGACAACAATGAAGACGCTATCATTATGTGGAAAAATGGGCCTGACAACGGACATGGTGTATTGGTGAACCGTAAAATTTGAACGAAGCTACAAGCAAAAAAACCGGTATGAGCGGCAAAAGGACTATTGCAGGGCCGAAACATGAGCCTGCGTGTCCCTGCGTGCCATTTAAAGCAAGTTCATGAGTTAGTTGAGCTGGACGGGGATATATTGATGAATAGTTGATTAACAGGAGTATATAGGTTATACTTTTTGTTGAAATTTGCCAAAGGAAATTCAAGCTTTGAGGTGTAAAATGGCAAAAATAATTCCCTCCGCGGAAAACTCCATATTCGCCCTGGATATTGGGACAAGAACGGTAATCGGCATCGTGGCCCTGGTGGAGTCGGGCCTGCTGCGCATAGTGGCCCAGCATCTGGCTGAGCACGGCAGCCGGTCCATGTTTGACGGCCAGATTCACGATATCCCCAAAGTCGCGGACACTGTGCTGGAAGTCAAACGCGCTCTTGAAAAAATGGTTGGGTTTAAGTTGAACAAAGCGGCCATAGCCGCCGCGGGAAGGTCCCTGGCAACCAAACAGTGTCACGTGGAAATGGAAATTGATGACCATGTGGAAATAGACGGCACTATGGTAAACAGCTTGGAAATAACCGGGATCAGGAGCGCCCACCAGGAGGTTGACACGGCTATTGCCGGAAGCACAGAGAAATTTTATTGCGTGGGCTACAGTATTGTCAAATATTATTTAAACAACTACCCGGTCACCAATTTAATCGGGCATCGCGGCAAGATTATCGGCGCCGACGTTTTGGCTACTTTCCTGCCGGAATCGGTGGTGAACGGGCTTTACGCAGTGTTGGGAAGAGTGGGTCTGGAGCCGGTGAACCTGACCCTGGAACCAATCGCGGCCATCGAGGTGCTGATTCCGGAAAGTATGAGACTGTTAAATCTGGCGCTGATTGATATCGGCGCGGGCACATCGGATATCGCCATCACCAGAAAGGGGGCGGTGGTGTCGTACGGCATGGTGCCGGTGGCCGGTGACGAAATAACCGAGGCTGTGGCCGAAGCTTTATTGGTTGACTTTAACTGGGCGGAAAAAATTAAACGGTCAATGGAAAAAGGCGGGAAGATAGTTTACAAAGATGTTCTGGGGGTCGAGAACACGGTTACCGCCGCTGAGGTGGCTGCCGTGATCGAGCCGGTATTGGACAAGATGGCCGGTGAGATAGCCGGGTCCATTATTAACCTCAACGGCGGAGAACCGCCGCGCACAGTCTTTTGCGTGGGAGGCGGCTCGCGTTTGCCGGGGCTGACCGGCAAACTGGCGGAAAAGTTGGGCATAGACGCGCAAAAAGTCGCCGTCCGGGGGAGAGCGGCCGTCCAGAACCTGACTGTCGACGAGGAAGGCCTGGACGGACCCGAAGGGGTTACGGTAGTGGGGATTGCCACAGTGGCCATCAAAAAACTGGGGCAAAATTTTGTTACTATTAAAGTTGACGGCAAGGAATTCCGCCTTTTTAATTCAAAGGACCTTAATGTGTCAAACGCCCTCAGCCTGTTGGAGTTCAATCCCAGGGATTTAATCGGGCAAAACGGCAAGGATTTGAAATTTACCCTGAACGGCAGGCCCGAGGTGGTTTACGGGAGCTTGGCCAGTCCGGCGGAAATATACATAAACGGTGAAAAGGCCAATTTGAAATCAACTATAAAAGACGGAGACGAGATTAATGTTTTAAAAGCCGGGACCGGTGCGGACGCCAGGGCTTACGTCCGGGATTTCCTGGACGGCCTGGAAGGAGTCAGCATTACTTTGAACGGCGAACCCAGGGCAATCGAGCCGGTTTTTATTATCAACGGGGAAACAGCTTCTTATGATTGCGAGATAATGGATGGCGACCATCTGGAGATAAAAACGGTCAAAACCGTGGGAGAGCTTTTTGAGACAGCCGATCCGGCGGATCAGCCAATCAAGGTTAACGGTGTTGCAGCAACCTTGGAACAAGTTTTAAAGGACGGGGACTATGTAACGTTTGTCAAAAAAAAACTCCCGGGCTCTGAGAGTGATGACCCGGCGGTAGACGGGAGCGGTACGGGCCGGTTGTCCGGCGAAGCAATTTCCGTCACGGCAAACGGGAAAAAAATCAACCTGACTGGGAAAAAGCATTATATCTTTGTGGATGTGCTTAACCATATCGAGCTGGACCCGGCGGCGCACACCGGCCCGCCGGTGTTGCGCCTGAACGGCGCCGCCGCCGGATTTACCGACGCGCTGAAAGAAGGGGACGTCATAGAAATATACTGGCGCTAAGTGGAAAGTCAAAGCGGGCATGCGCCACATTACCCGTTACGGTTATAGCGCGCTATGTTAATTATATATTGACGCAAGTATATACTATGTATATACTTATATCGGAGGTGACGCACCGTGTATACTACTATTCAAAAATGGGGAAACAGCCAGGCGGTCCGTTTGCCAAAAGTTGTATTAGAGGATGCCGCCATGCGCGAGAACGACAGGGTGGAAATAAGAGCGGAAAAAGGATGTATCATTATTAGTCGTGCAAATAAAAAACATAAAACGATAGAAGAACGCTTGGCCGGTTATAGTGGTGATTATAGGAGCAGGGAGTGGGATACAGGCAACCCGAGGGGAAAAGAGGTGTAGGTAATGCCCTACACACCTGCACAGGGAGATATCATAACCCTTGAGTTTGACCCACAGGCGGGACATGAACAAAAAGGCAGGCGTCCGGCGTTGGTGGTCAGTAATGATACTTTTAACAACTTTACCAAAATCGCGGTTGTCTGTCCGATAACAAACACCAGTCGCGGGTTTCCATTGCATGTGCCCCTTGATGAAAGAACTGCCACCACAGGTGTTATAATGTGCGAGCAGGTAAAGGCATTAGACATGCTCGCCAGGAAGGCAAGGTTTAAGGAAAAAGCTCCGGCGGATATTCTTGAAGAAGCAGTTGATATACTGGTTGGGTTTTTTGAAAAATAAAAACAATAACAGGCCTTAGTTGTTTCTGTCACAGTAAACGGGAAGAAAATAAACGGCGGCGCCTTTATTAATAATGCAACCACATGCTGATGATTTTTACGACACGTTCTTTTTGATAAACTTCGTAGACTACACGGTGCTGAAGGTTCACCCGTCTTGAATAAGCACCTGTTAAATCGCCTACGAGTTTTTCATGCGGCGGGTAATCGGCAAAGGGATTTTCCTTCAATATTTCCAAAATGCTTTTTATTTTATCCGAAAAACCAGCTTCATAAGCTGTCCTTTTATCCTTTAATGCTTGTTTTGTGTAGAAAATTTTATAAAGCTCACGCATCATCATCCTCCACTAAATCTTCTAATGGAGTATTTAATCCGCGTAAAATTTTCTCGCGCATACCCGGAATAGATATTAAATATAGTGTTTCTTGAATAGAGCGGTAATCCTCTTCAGAAATAATCACGATGTTCCCAGCTTTGCCGGTTATATAAATTGGCTCGTGCGTAACTACCACATCTTCCATGATTTTAAAAAAGTTATTCCTAGCAGTTGTCGCATTCATAATAGGCATTGCGTACTCCTCCCAATGTACATAATAGCGTCGTTAATCCTGTACATATTATACGACATTTTGTGCGCAATTGTCAAATACATTGGTGCAAGTAGGAACGGTTGTATGGCCTGCGAAGGATGGTATGACCAGCACAAACCAGCAGGAGATGCCTTAATGCCGTTTTTGTGTTGAGGAAGTTGATAAAATTGTTCTTGCATCAGTACCACCAAGAACTCTGGCAAATGGTGTTAAACTAAGCAGATATGCGGTTACGCAAGATATGATTGTTACACTTATAAACAGAAGAATTGTAACTATGCTGGCGCTCCAAACAGCATCTATATTTTTGTTCGCGATAAATATTCTAAGTTCACTTAGCACTAAAATATGGCTGAAATATATAAAAAAGGATTGGGCTGAAAACCACTTAACGAATTTATTTAAAGATGAATTAATATCTTTGATATGTACGCTAAGCAAGTATAAGAAGAAAAAACTCGCGGCGCTGTAAAGCACTATGGTTGGCTTGATTGATGTCGCCGATGTGCTGGTTAATATGGTATCCGCCATCAATATACAGTAGGCCGACGCCCATAGCAAGAATGACTTTACTGATAATTTATTTAATTTTACCTCCCCTTTATTTATCTTTGTTGCAGTATACATGCCGAGCACGAAATAAAAGAGCCAGGGGAAAAATAAAATTGAATAATATTTAAATCCGCTTTTGGGCAGCAGGAATAATTCATAACCATAGAGATAATCAGCTAATTGAAAGTAAAAAGTTACCACGAACGAAACAGCTAATATTAGCTTTTCATGTTCCTTGATAAGCTTATGCAATATTGGATACAAATCCAACTCTCTCAAACGTTCCTTCAATTAAGCCCTCCGCCGCAACCTATTTTTTCATTTGCTAATTTTATTATAACTGTCAACAGTAGTCAAATAAGGACGGTCATGCAGGCAAATAGGGATAGGATAGTTCTTGCCTGGCTGGTAAAATATACTATGGTAACCACACCTTGATGGAGTGGTATTATAATTATAACTGTCACAAAAATACTTTTGTCTCTGTTATATATAATGAAATCACCCAGTCTGGAGGACCCGGATGAACTCGCCGGAAAATGATGGACACAGAATAAAACCAGCTGTTTTCAAGGTGCTTTTCGACCGCTATTACCCGGCCGTGTGCAGGAGGCTGATCGGCCTGCTGGGCAGCCGCGCCGCCGCGGAGGACGTTGCCCAGGAAACGTTTATCAAGCTTTACCTGACACCGCCCCGGGAGTCCGCCAACCTGAACGGTTGGCTCGCTAAAGTGGCGACAAACCTGGCCTACAACCAGTTGCGCAGTGAGAACAGCAGGCGACAGCGGGAAAGCCGCACCGGGCGGCAGTGGGACGCTTCAGTGGCAGAGGGTCCGGAAGAAGCGTTGGTGCGGGAGGAGGAAGCGGCCTTCACCCGGCGCGTCCTGGAGAACCTGCCGGAGAGAGACCGGGCTTGTTTGCTTCTGAAGTTTTCCGGGATGAGTTACGCCGGCTTGGCCGAAGTGCTGGGTGTGCGGGAATCATCAATCGGCACCCTGCTGGCGCGGGCTCGCGCCAGATTCAAGACCGAATACACCAGGCTCAAGGAGAGTGATGGCGGTGTGTTATGATACCGGCGCGCTGCAGGCTTTCCTGGATGGGGAAGTTGCCGGCAGTAAACGGGCTGCGCTTGAAAAACACTTGACGGAATGTAGTGCGTGCCGCGATGCTCTGGATCAATTAAAGGAAAACCAGGTCTTTACCGATGCCAAGATGGCCGGTTACCTGCGGACCCTCGGCCAGGCCGGTATTGACGCCGGCAACGCCTGGCACCGGTTCAGCAACGGCCGGATCCAAAGGCAAAATAATGTTGAAGTGAAGAAAGGAGTCTTGCAGATGTTGTCAAGATACCGGGTGGCCGCAACCGCGGCGTCATTGGTTTTGGCGGTGGCGATAGCCCTTAGTTTCAGTTCGGTGCGCTCCGTGGCGGGCGAGTTGCTCACTGTTTTCCGGGTGGAAAAAGTTAAAACTATCAGCATTGCCCCCGCTGATTTAGCGAACATTGAAAAGGCGATTCGCAGCGGGGCCGGTCAGGTTGATATCGAAAATTTCGGCAAATTAGAGTTTATTGGTAAGCAAACCACGAGTAAAGTGTCAGTGGAAGAGGCGCGCGAAGCGGTTGATTTCCAGCTCAAGCTGCCTGAACCGCCGCCGGCCGGTTACCGTTTGCAGGAAGTTAGTCTGAACTCCGGGGGAACCCTGAACCTGACCTTGAATACCGATAACACCAACCAGGTTTTAAAATCTCTTGGCAGTGAAAAACTCCTGCCTGATGAACTGAACGGCAAGATGTTCACGGTAAAAGTGCCCGCCGTGGTTAGCGCGCGGTATGCCGGTTCAGGTGACGCGAGTGTTTTTGTGATGCAGGGCCGGAGTCCCGAATTGGCGGCGGACGGCGCGGACGTGAGCACCATCCGGGACGCGCTGCTGGCGTTGCCGTTCCTGCCCGACAGCCTGCGCGGGCAAATAGCTTCCATTAACGATTGGCAGCATACCTTGCTTGTGCCTGATGTCGGCGGCACCACCCTGGATGTTAACGTGGCCGGGGCGCAGGGCGTATTTATCACGCCAGCCACCGATGCAAAAGACAGCGGCAGCCATTCTCCATATAACAGCTTGATCTGGCAAAAGGACGGCGTTGTGCACGCAATCAGTGGCAGCCTGACCCTGGAACAAGCCTTGGACGTGGCCTCCGCAATGCAGTAGCGAGGTAAAAAAAATGATTCTGGAAACCGAAAACCTGACCAAGATGTACGGCGCCAAAGCCGCGTGTTCAAAGATTTGCCTCTCGGTGAACGAGGGGCAAATCTTCGGTTTTCTCGGACCCAACGGCGCGGGGAAAAGCACCCTGGTCAAGATGCTGGTGGGACTTCTTTTTCCTACTTCCGGGACGGCGCGCATCCTGGGACGGCCGCTGGGCGATCTTGGAGCAAGACGCAAGATTGGTTATCTGCCGGAAAACTTTCGCTATCAGGACTGGCTGACGGGCGAAGAACTGCTTTCCTTCCACGCCTCCCTGCGCGGGATGAGCGGAACGGAAAGGAAGCAGCGCGTTCCGGCGGTGCTGGAGCAGGTGGGGCTGGCCGGCAAAGAGAAACAAAAGGTCGGGGCTTACAGCAAGGGCATGCAGCAGCGGGTGGGGTTGGCCTGCGCCTTGCTGCACGACCCCGCCCTGCTCTTCCTGGACGAGCCGGCTTCCGCCCTGGACCCCCTGGGAAGGCGTGAGGTGCGTGAAATTATGCTGGAATTGCGCGGCAGCGGCAAAACCATTTTCCTGAACAGCCACCTCTTGAGTGAGGTGGAGATGATCTGCGACCGGGTGGCGATAATTAATAAGGGGAAAATAGTGGCTGGCGGGACGCTGGATGAACTGCTTGCCCAGACAGTAGAAGTGGAAATGCAAGTGGAGGGCCTCACCAGGCCGGCGCTGGCGGAGCTTGCCGCCCTGAGCAAAAAGATTGCCGTGGAAGGCCGGTATGTCAATGTTGTCCTGGAACACAGCGGACAGATCCCGGCCCTGGCCGAAGCGGTGGTTAAAAACGGCGGCCGGCTTTACAGTCTTGGCGCCAAGCACAATTCTCTTGAAGATTTATTTGTAGACCTCATTCAAAGAGGTGATCATTAGTCATGCTGACCATTATTTTGTTGACTTTTAAGGAGATAGTCCGGCGCCGGATACTCCTGGTAACCGTCATCTTAGCCGCTGTTTTTCTGGCGTTGTACGGCGCCGCTGTTCACTATGGCTACCAGGAGATGAGCCGCGGCGCGGGGCCGCTAAAGGCTTTGATCGCGCCGCAGTTTCTTGCCCTGGGCCTGTATTTCGGCAGTTTCATAATCTCATTTTTAGCTGTCATGGCCGCGGTCGGCACTATTTCCAGTGAAATTGAGAACGGAATAATGCACGCTATCGTGCCGGGGCCGGTGAGGCGCTCAACGATCATCCTGGGAAAATTCTGCGGCTACAGTTTGATGCTGACTGTCTTCGCGGCCTTGTTTTACATCGCCGTACTGCTTATCGTTCATTATAATACAGGGCTGGACATCCCGGTTAAAGCGGCGGCGGCCGGTCTTTTCTGCCTGCAGCCGTTAATTCTCCTGGCGGTGGCCATGCTGGGCTCTACTTTTCTCTCCACCTTGGCCAACGGCATCGCCGCGTTTATGCTTTACTCGGTAGGAGTTGTCGGCGGTATGCTGGAACAAATAGGCTACCTGGCCGGCAGCAATATGATGGTGAACATCGGTATTGCGTCCAGCCTGCTTATGCCCGCCGACGCCGTTTACCGCAAAATCGTTTATTCGCTCTTGTCCGTGCCGGGCGCGTCTTTATCCATGACGATGCTGGGTCCGTTCGGCAGCGGCGCGGAGCCGAGTGTCTGGATGCTGGCGTACGCGGCTTGCTATATCCTGGGGTTCTTGCTCCTCGCACTGCGGATCTTTAGTAAAAAAGATATTTAGAAAACAAATATATTAAATGACAAATATATTAAATATTGTAGATGTTGAAGAACCAATTTTAGATTATAATGATATTAAAATATGAACCTCCCCTGCTTGTTAGTCGTCTAACAGTTAAGAAAGAAGCGTTTGGACATATGGGAACGAAGGTGGTTATGAGCGAGCGCGATTTGGTGCGGGCCGCTCAGGCTGGCGATAAAGAAGCTTTTTCGGAGTTAACCGGCAAATACTTGAGCTACGCTTTCAGGATCGCTTATACTGTCCTGCAAAGCCACAGTGACGCGGAGGACTTGGTGCAGGAGTCCTTTTTGCTTTGTTATCGTAAACTGGCGGGATTTCGCCTGGAGTCGTCTTTTAAAACATGGCTCACCCGTATTGTAATAAACCTGTGCCATGACTGCCTGCGGAAAAAACATCGGGAAGGAGTCTTGCTCGAAAGAATGGCGGATTGGGACACTGCCGTTACTGAGGACTGGACTGGCGAATGTGACCGGGCACTGGAATTGAGGGATGCCTTAGGGTTATTGAATAACGCGCACAAGACCGTCCTGGTGATGTATTACGAGATGGATTTGGATATTAAAACGGTGGCTAAAATGCTGAGGATACCGGTGGGAACGGTAAAATCACGATTGGCTAACGCCCGCGCGACATTAAAAGAGGTTTTGGAAAGAGGCCAAGAAAATGCGTTGTGACAGCATAAAAGATTGGTTTAACGACTACCTTGACGGTGACTTGACCCGGGAAAGAAAGGAAGCTGTCGACAATCACCTGGAGCAGTGCAGCCATTGCCGCCGGGAATTCAACAAGTTGAAGCAGGCGGACGACTTTCTGCGCCTGGAAGTCAGGCGCATGTTTGCGGAGATCCCTTTGCCTGAAGGCCTGCAATCGAAAATTGACGATGAAATTAAGAAGCGCGGCAGGCGGTTGCCTTTCTACAAGCGACTGCAGAGAGGCTACGCCGGCATTGCCGCCGCGCTGCTCATTTTTGCCGCCGCTTACGGCATGTTCCACCAGCAATTTGGCGGCCGCCCGGATAGTAATGTCATGAACGGGGAATCATTACCTGAAGCAACTGAGCAAGCGAGTCCGCCGGAAGCTGCTGACCAGAGCCAAGTATATCAATTAGACGCGGATGAGGATGTTCAACCTGTAATTACCGAGGACCCCGTTGGTGAAAGTAACCCGGATGTTCAGAAGCAATCTGCAAATATAAAGAAATCCTCAAGGGTGATGGAGAAGCTGCCGGCTGAAACGCTGGTTGGCGATGCAGATAGCGCTACCGGGATTAATCCTTGTTCTTTCACCGAGACTTCTTTAAAGAAGGAGGAACCAGCAAAAAGAGCGAATGAAATTGAAGGCGCGGCAGCGGCAGAGAATGATGCCGCGGCAACCAGCGCCGGGAAAGAGATTGACAAGGTCAATGCCGATAATAAGCTGGTGCCGCTGCTGCCTTCTTATCTACCGGAGGGAACGGTGATGGAAAGCCTCTCCCGCAGTGAGAACACGGTAAATATTAATTATAAAGCCGGTAACCTGATATTCGGGATCGAAGAGAGGCTGGCGCCTGAAGCGAATGTTTCAGAAGATAGTCCAGCGAAGGGGAAAGAAATAAAAATAAACGGGCAGAGCGGCACCTTGTTGGAATCCACCCCGCCCGGACGGTTTACTGTTATTTTCCAGCAGGACCGTTTGCTGATCACCATAGAAGGCACTCTGCCGGTTGAAGAAATTCTGAGCATCGCTGAGTCGCTGCGGTAGAATACTATATTGAATTTGACTTTCCCGACGGAAGGGAGTACCATAATATTGCTTTTGATAATGCAAAGCCTTAAAAGGAGCGGACTATGAAGAAGTACCCCATTTCAATTTTTTTTCCTTGTTACAACGAAGAAGAAAACGTGGAGAGAGTGGCTCTGGAAGCCCTGGCCGTTGCTCCTAAGATATCAGATGACTTTGAAATCATTATCGTCAACGACGGCAGCCGGGACCGCACTGGTGAAATTGCTGAGCGCCTGGCCGGTGAACACCCGGAAATAAGGTTAATTAACCATGAAAAGAATAAAGGCTACGGCGCCGCTTTGCAAACCGGGTTTAAAAACGCCGCCAAAGAGCTCGTTTTTTATACCGACGGGGATGGTCAATTCAGAATAGAAGATATTACAAAACTTCTGCCGTTAATTGAAAAGTATGATATAGTTTCGGGCTACCGGATTAACCGCCGGGATCCTTTTATCCGCAAAATAAACGCTTTTTTATGGGGCGCAATGGTGAATTTGCTATTCAAGTTCAAAGTATCAGATGTGGATTCCGCATTCAAGCTCTACCGCCGTAAAATATTTGACGAAATTACCCTGGAATCACAGGGGGCTCTCATTGACACTGAAATTTTGGCTAAGGCAAAGGCGCGTGGGTATCTCATAACCGAAGTGGGCGTAAACCACTACCCGCGCATTGCCGGAGAGCAGACAGGAGCAAAGCTTACGGTGATCCTGAGAGCGTTCAAAGAACTTTTTAAGCTGAAAAAGAGTTTTTCCTAGAATCTAACGATGCGTTATAAAAAGATAAAACCCACTGCTGGCCGAGAGTAGGTTAGAGTGGGTTTTATCATTATTCTATCTGCTTGTATTCTATCCGTTTGCCGTTAAACTATCTGCACATTGGATGCTTGCTGCCCGCGCGGGCCGGGGTTAATGTCGAATTTTACCTTCTGGCCTTCGCTCAGGGTTTTAAAGCCGGAATTTTGTATGGCTGAATAATGGACAAAAATGTCCGTTCCGTCCTCTTGTTCAATAAACCCGTACCCTTTACTGTCGTTAAACCATTTGACCGTGCCAAACATAATATTAATTCCTCCTGTAAAATATATCCATCTATTTAATAGACTACCTATAGTATTGCCAGCATCAGTAATTTAATTACCTTGCCCAACAATTTTTATTTTAGCGATTATCGCCTGATTGCCTAACAATAAAAAGGAGCGTGACGAAAACCGAAGTTTTGCAACGCCCCTTTTTTACAGATTTACCGCGCGTAGCTGGAATTGCTGCGGAAACAATCGCTGCAATAAACCGGCCTGGAACCGTCCGGCTGAAATGGCACCCGCGCTATTTGGCCGCAGCCGTCGCAAGTAACTTCATACATCTGTCGGTTTTTCCTGTTGCCGGACCAATTGCCTTGATCGCGGTTGCGGTTTTTTCGTGCCTGACGGCAGGAAGGACACCTGGAAGGTTCATTGGTAAAGCCTTTTTCGGCGAAAAATTCTTGTTCACCTACCGTGAATTCAAATTCTTCCCCACAGTCTTTGCACGTTAAGAACTTGCTTGAAAACAATAAAAACATCTCCTTACCTTTAAGAGTGCTCTGCATGGACGAAGTACCAACCCCGGTCAGGAGATGTATATCGATCTTTAGCAGGCTTTAATCATTATATCATTTCTATATGATTTAGCAAGCGCATATCTAAGCAAACCTTTTAATCCAAGAGAAGCATAAAAAATATTCCGGCCAAACACTTTACTTTTTTGCGGCAATGGTTTGTAATAATTTATAAAGGGGGGGAATAAATGATTTCCTGTATTATCAGACGAATTAGTTTACTATTAGCGTTACTATCCGCAACGGTAGTTTGCGGGGGGATAATGCCGGCTGCACCCGCCTGCGCCAGCCCCGGCGAAGAGGGTTACGCGTGGAAACTTACGCAGGCTTTTAGCAAAGCGATGAATGAAATGACCACGCAGAATCAACGTTATTTGTGGTTATGGCTGGGTTTGGTTCTTCTGCTGATGGGATTGCTCATTATCCGGTATCGTGCTCAACAAAAATTGAATGAAAAAAGGTATTATTTTGACAGCGCAGTTTCAGAAAGCAGCACCCAGAGAAATTGGATGCGTCTTTCCATCGAGCAGGAATTGCTTTACGCGCGCGGTGAGGACAATAAATACAAGCGGGCAAAGGTTATAAATATGAGCGGCGGCGGAATTCTTTTTGCCACAGGTGAAGAACTTCAGCAAAATGATGAATTAGAAGTGATATTAGAATTGTCTCCGGGCGAAGAATTGAATTTAAAAGGCCGGGTGGTGAGGGTTACGGAAAACAGTGACAGTGAAAAGAAAGAACGCTTTATGATCGGCCTGCAATTCACAAATATTAAAAAAGGTGAGCAGGACAAAATCGTGGGAAGGATACTTCAGGAACAACAGGGATCAGTTCTTGAAGAGAAAAGGAAATCAAAGGGTGAGTGCATTTTATGCGGCAAGCCTTTGCCTGAAGGCGATAAGGGAGTAAAGCTGTACTGTCCGAAATGCAGCGCGTATGACGACCAAAAGTAATTATTCGGGAGTCAGGAGTCAGAATCCAGGAGTCAGAATGAGAAAAATGATTAATGGTTTACTGACTACTGAATTCTGATACCTAAATAGTTTATTTGTTCTTAAATATTTTTTTCCACCACGGTAATGGGGATTTGTTTTGCTGTACAATCACTTGGGCTTGAATTCTGCGGATCGTTCGCATAACTTCCTGGTCTCTTCTTTCAATATTTTTTTCCAAGGCGGAAACGCGTTTGTCAACGGTATCCTCGATCATTTTTTGAGTCAAGCTGAACAGCACCTTGGCGGTATATACATCAATCGTCGGCACAACGGCCTGCGAGTAAGGCCCTTCGCATCCATGACTGCTGCCTGATAAACCGTTTTTATCTTGTTTTCTGGCGTATATAAGATTTCCCATGCCACACTCCCCCTATTGGCCAATTCTTTTTCTAAAATATATATTCGCCGTATTGTCTGGCAAATCCTTCCAACGACAATAAAATTAATAAAGATTTTTTCAAAACACCAGTAAAAATTTATTAAAAATAAATATTTTATACAAAAAAAAGACCAGATCGACAGAAATCGACAATATCTCTAAAGGATTTATTTAAATTGACGCAGAAAAAAAGATTAATTTTTCCAAAAAATATATTGTTTGAAAATTAGCATTGGAGATGAGTCGATTTTGCGTAAAATTGAAATCTCTTCTCTCCGGCCGGGAATGATACTCAGCAGCGGAATCTACAACAGTAGAGGTGAAGAACTAATAATGGCCGGGAAGCAACTCACCGACGCCTACGTGCAACAGTTGCTCAAACAGGGTGTTACTGTTGCCTGGGTGGACGATGCGGCGCCGCTTGGTCAACAGGTTAATGACGTGATTAAATGGCAGACGCGCTTGGCGGCTGTAAACCAGGTAAGAAATATCCTGCTTGACGCGAAGGATTCCGGACGCTTGGTGATCGAACCACAGAACCTTTATAATACCGTCGGTGAATTTACCGAGCAGCTCCTTGCCAGGAAGAATTTAATATTTAACCTGGTTGATTTGCGTTCACAGGATGACTATACTTTTGCTCATTCCGTCAATGTCTGCACGCTGTCCCTGATGACCGGCATTACCATGGGATACAGCCGCGAAGATTTGGAAGTGCTGGGGGTTGGGGCGCTCCTGCATGACCTGGGCAAGGTTAAAATACCGGACCAAATTTTGAACAAACCGGGAGCGTTAAGCAAGGAAGAATTTGATATAATGAAAAAGCATACAATATTCGGTTACGAGCTGATTCACGAGGCTGGAAATATCGGTGAGGTGCAGGCCCTCATGGCGCTTCAGCACCACGAAAACTATGATGGTTCAGGTTACCCGGTGGGGATTCAGGATAAAAAAATCCATGAATTCTCTCAAGTTGTGGCCATTGCCGACAGGTTTGACGCGATCACGGCGGACAGAGTCTACCGGAAGGCCTTCCCGCCTCATGAGGCTTTCGAGATGTGTTCCGCCGCAGGCAACTATTTTGTCAAGGATAATATCTCCAAAGCGTTTATGCACAACATCGCCGCTTATCCCGCCGGAACGCTTGTTGAGTTAAATAACGGCATGATTGGTATGGCGGTCGACACCCCGAAAGGTTTTTCGCTTTTTCCTCTGGTGCGTGTTTTCTATAACAGTGAATTTCAGCCGGTGCCGAAACAGTTTAACCTGCCGCTCTATAAGAAACCGGGGCTTTGCGTGCTCCGAGTCTTGCAGGATTCCATGGGGTATAAATTTAAGGAGTTGCGTTAACGTGATGAATGTGAAAGATATCATTGTTGTGAAACAAGAGGTCAATTTGCAGGTTTCTGATAAAATTGAATTTAAAGCTGTGCTCACGGAAGTTGATGAAAAACTTTTCTGGATAGGCCTTCCAAGAATAAATGGACAAGTTTTGATGCTGCAGGAAAATCAGAAGGTTAAGGTAAGTGTGCCATTGCAATATGCGTTTTACAGCGCAGAAACAATATTAGTGGAAACAGGAAAAGATTATTCAAAATTTTACGGGCTGGCCATACCGGAACATTTTGACCAAAAAAGAAGAAATTATGTGCGCGCTAAATACGCGACAAATGTTAAGTTTACTTCCGGCGCTATGGCCGTGCAAACCTCGCTGGTGGATTTTTCGGCCGGCGGCTTGATGGTTTACATGGTTCCCATGCTGGCGAAAATGCTGCAGAGCGGTGATGATACCTACGCGAGCTTTAAAATAAATAATGTTTCATTTAATGTTAAAGTGCGCTTTGCCTGGCTGAAATATTATGATAATATTCCTTATGGCGGCTTTGAATTTCTTTATTTGCTGCCGGGTGTCCGAAAGGAACTGGAAACAATGGCGCATGCTTATTCCAGGATTTCGGTTTAATCAGCATAAATTTGGGGAGTGATTCGGTCGATGGGCGTTCTTGTCTGCAACGGGGCTAACTTGCAATGCAGTTTCGGAGTCGCGCCGTCCACGTTGATGGTGCTGCCGGTCAACCGTGTGTTGGCAACTACGCCTGCCGCTACGATAATGGATTTTGCGCCGATGGTTAACATAATGCCGTTCGGGATGTGCAATTCCTTGGCTAATCCTACAGTCGCATCTGCCACAGCGGCGGCTTTGGGCGTTTTAACCCCCATGCCCTGCGTGCCGGTTACGCCTGCTCCATGGGTGCCCGGCAGCCCGCAGGTGCTAATTGGAAATATGCCGGCGCTGAATAATTCATCGAAATTAATGTGCGCTTGGGGTGGGGTAATTCAAATAATCAGCCCGGGGCAGTTTAAAACGCAGGTGCCATGAAAACCGCTGACCCAAAATCTGTTCTGCGATGGGATAGATCCTCATGTATGGCTTAACTTATTCCCATATAATCAGTATCGTGCTTACGTTGACTTTCGTATCCTTGGTGGGTGTTTACGCGGGCAGACGGGTTGCCAGCGCCGCTGATTTCACGGTGGGCGGGAGAAAAGCCGGGGCAATTTTAATAATAGGGACAATTACCGGAACGCTGGTGGGAGGAGCCTCAACCGTAGGAACAGCTGAACTGGCTTTTAAGTATGGCCTGTCGGCCTGGTGGTTTACCCTCGGCGCCGGAGCGGGCTGTTTCTTGCTTGCCTTATTATTGGCCAGGCCTCTGCGGGAGTCGGCATTAGAGACGGTGCCGCAGTTTCTTGCTAAAAGCTATGGCCCGGCGGCAGGGCCTATCGCCAGTATTTTTAGTTCAACGGGTATATTTTTAAATATCATTGCCCAAATTTTAGCGGCCATCGCCTTGATCGCGCCGATATTTCAGCTTAGTTCTTTTAACGCCGCCTTGATCGCCATAGTTCTGGTAATATGCTATGTTTATTTTGGGGGAGTGATCAGTACCGGCATTGTAGGAATTGTTAAACTGGCTATCCTCTATAGTTCTTTGATTGTCATAGGCGTGCTGGCTTACCTCAAGGCGGGGGGAGCGGCCGGCCTCGCAGGCTCATTTCCCCCGTATCCCTGGTTCAGTCTTTTGGGCCGGGGATTTTCAACAGATATAGCTGCGGGCTTTTCGCTAATTGTAGGGGTGATGTCCACACAAACTTATTTGCAGGCGATGTTTTCCGGCAAAGATGTAAGAATATCCAGATTCGGCGCTTTGTGCTCAGGAATGCTTGTGCTGCCGAGTGGCTTGGCGGGAATTCTTGCCGGCATGTACATGAAATTGAACTACCCGGATATGCCTGCTTCTGAAGCCTTGCCGGTGTTTGTGATCAACTATTTGCCCCCCTGGCTCGGCGGGATTGTCCTGGCTGTGCTATTAGTGGCCGTTGTAGGAACCGCCGCCGGTCTTACTTTGGGAATCAGCACTATGTTTACCAGGGATATTTACCAGAAATATATCAATACCCGGGCCGACGACCGCCAGATGCTGATGACATCAAGGATAGTATTGGTGACGGTGGTAGGTTTGACCATTCTCTTTGTCACCGGAAACCTGAAATCAATGATCTTGCAGTGGAGCTTTCTTTCCATGGGGTTGCGCGGAGCCTGCATATTTCTGCCACTGCTGGGGGCGATTTTCTTTAAAAAATTTGTCAGCCCCGTAGGCGGAGTTTTAGCCCTGGCGGTAGGACCATTGGCTGATTTGTTTTGGAAGCTAGCCGTTCCCGAAGGTATTGACCCGTTATACGCAGGTTTGCTGGCAAGCTTCATTGTTCTTTTGATTTGTTCCATATTGTTTCGCCGGCCAGATATGCAAAAATAAACTAACCTGCTTTATTGCAGGTTAGTTTCATCAATACTTACATAAAGGGCGTTTTCGTTTTCATCATAAACAGCTGCGAATCTTCCCTTTTTGTTTATATCAAAATAATTGAAAAACCCTTTGGCAAAAACCTTTGTTTTTTTAACATTTAGCCCGTCTTTTGATGATTTGATTCTAATTGTGTTGCTATTCTTGTCATACGCTAATTCAACAGTTTCAGGTTTGTTTAATTTCTCGCGTGCTTTGTTGTTCATCACCAGGGAATTCTTTGACAATGATACAAGGGGTAATTTTTCAGCCCGTTCCCCTCTCGGCTTATAAATTTCAAATGCCATTTTTGGATAGACCACCTTTTGCTTTTTTTAGAAACTATTATATATAAGTCTTGTGATAATGTCAAATGTTAAGCTGTAATTTATTTATCAGCTATATATTATCTAGTTATTTGATATGTTCCATGTAAATTTTTCCGAAATCATGTTGCCGGACGTCAAATTATTTTTATTTTCATGCGAACTATCCTTAATGCTTTAATCTTGCAGAAGGTTGTAAAGGTTGTATTAATAACGGCATTTTATTCCCACTCTATTGTCGCCGGCGGTTTAGAAGTAATATCATAAACCACCCTGTTGATTGCCCTGATCTCGCTGACAATGCGGGAAGAGACAGTCTCCAGCACCTCGTAGGGAAGGCGGACCCAGTCGGCGGTCATGGCGTCCTGGCTATTTACCGCTCTAAGCGCCACAGTATAAGCATAGGTGCGCTCATCTCCCATTACTCCCACACTTCTCATGTCGGGCAGTATGGCGAAAGACTGCCAGATCTTCCGGTAAAGGCCGGCCTTTCTGATTTCTTCTTCAAATATCGCGTCCGCTTCTTGCAAGATCGCCACCTTTTCAGCGTTAACCTCGCCGGTTATGCGGACTGCCAGGCCCGGTCCGGGGAACGGCTGGCGCCAAACCACTTCTTCCGGCAGGCCCATCTCTTCGCCGAGCGCTCTCACTTCATCCTTAAACAGCCAGCACAATGGCTCAATCAATTTCAACCGCATTTCCTCCGGCAGTCCGCCCACATTGTGGTGCGACTTGATCACAGCCGCCGTGGCGGTGCCGCTTTCCACCACGTCGGGATACAGTGTTCCCTGCACCAGGAAATCTATTTGGCCCAGCTTGTCGGCTTCTTCTTCAAAAACGCGGATAAATTCTTCCCCGATGATTTTCCTTTTACGTTCGGGATCGGTTACATCTGATAATTTCGACAGGAAGCGCTCATGCACGTCAACCCCGATCAGGTTGATTTTAAATTTATCCCGGAAAACTTTCAGAACCCGCTTCGCCTCGCCTTTGCGCAGCAGGCCGTGATCCACAAAGACGCAGGTGAGACGGTCGCCCACCGCCTGATGGACCAGAACCGCCGCGACGGATGAATCCACCCCGCCGCTCAGGCCGCAAAGCACTTTCTTTTCTCCCACCTGCCGGCGTATTTCAGCCACGGCTTGTTCAAGAAAAGATGACATGGTCCAGAGACCGTGGCAGCCGCAAATGTCAAAAAGGAATTTTTTAAGTATATCCTGTCCTTTTGGCGTATGGACCACTTCCGGGTGAAACTGCACCGCGTATAAGTGCTGCTCCGTCCGAGCCATGGCCGCCACAGACGCCTTGCTGGTAGTCGCCGTGACAGTAAACCCCGGTGGTGGTGATTCCACCGTGTCGCCGTGACTCATCCAGCATTGTTCGGTTGGCTCCAGGCTTGAAAAAAGCTTGTCCCGCTCGAGCACGGTCAATTCTGTCTTGCCGTATTCCCGGTGCGCGGCAGGTGATACGACGCCTCCCAACTGGCGGCCCATCAGCTGCATACCATAACAAATGCCCAGTATGGGGATGCCCAGTTTATAGATGCCCGGGTCGCAGGAAGGAGCGCCTTCGCTGTAAACGCTGGAGGGCCCGCCGGAAAAAATAATCCCTTTGGCCCCCCTGGCGACAATATCTTCAAGTGGTGTTGAAAACGGCAGCATTTCACAGAACACCTTCAGTTCCCTGACGCGGCGCGCGATCAGGTGGCTGTATTGGCCGCCGAAATCCAGCACAATGATCATTTCTTGCTCATGCAGTGACATTTTGTTTTCCTCCACCGTAAATTTTCGGACTTAAGATCATGATATAAGGTAGGTTCCGGTAACGCTCGTTGTAGTCAAGGCCGTATCCGACCACAAATTCGTCGGGAATGGTGAAGCCGCAGTAATCAATATTAATATTCGCCGGTTTGAGCCGCCTGGACGGCTTGTCGAGCAGGGCGCATAATTTAATACTGGCAGGGTGGCGGGAGCTTAGGTTTTCCAACAGGTAATTCAGGGTCAAGCCGGTGTCGATGATGTCTTCCACGATCAGAACATGGCGGCCTGTAATACTCCGGTCCAAATCTTTTAGAATCCGGACCACCCCTGATGATTTGGTTGAGCTTCCATAACTTGACACAGAGATAAAATCAAAATAAGTCGGCACGGTAATTTTGCGCACCAGGTCGGCAAGAAACACCATGGCGCCTTTAAGTATGCCGACCACCAATATTTCTTTGCCCGCGTAGTCTTGTGAAATCCGCCTGCCTAATTCAGCTACCTGCAGCTCTAATTGCTCTTCTGTCAGCAATATTTTTTCACCGTCTGGATGCAAAGCCAACACCTCCCGGAGAAAATATGCTTTAAAATCCGGCATATTATAACAATATGTAATCGTCATGTCAATCGCCCCGTGAGCATTGTGTGCATCGTGTAATTATCGTTGTGATATCAAATAATATCTTCAGTAAAATAAAAGAACCCGTGTTGTCAGTAACGGGTCCTGAAATATTTAGTTTACATCAGGCGGTGTTATTGATATATTTTTGTCATAATCCCAAAAGCTCAAATTGATCTCGATACCGCTTTGGGGACTATTTTTATCCTTCGCCTGTATCGATGCCTGCTGAATCCGGTAATCTTCAGGATTTAACCAAATCCTGTAAAAAAAGTCGGTTAACCGGAGTTCAAGGAAAGGATCCTGCAGGGTGGGGCGGATTTCCATTTGCAGCATTCTTTCACCGTTTACTTTTACGAGACCTTTATACTTCAGCTCAATGATATCTTTAAAATTAAAATAGGCTAATGGGTTCAGTTCGGCATAAAAGATCTCCATATCCGAGAGCTTGTTCCCGGACAAAGAAACCCACTGGCCGGAAGGTTGGTCTTTAAAATATGAACTGTTCCCCACCTGGATGAAATCAACTGGTGTATTCATGATGGCGCCTCTTATCTGCACCTGGTCGGGAGCTACTCTCTCGCCTTCAACCTGGCTGAAAAAGTCTATATTTGCTTTGCCGCTTGCGGTTAGCCTGGTTTCTGCCTGGTAGCGGAAACTCTCGCTGGCAATTGTTCTTTCCAGTCCGGTCTTGAGCATCTCCTGGGGAGGCGCTTTCACGGTGCCGCGGGATTTAATGGTAATGTGCGCCAAAACGCAAAGCAGTAAAATAAAAAATACCGCCAGCAAAATAATAGAAATTCTTTTATTTAATACAACCCAGCAAGGACGACGCAATACGCCAACTCCCGTCTATTTGTCGTATTTATTTAATATACTTTTTAACCCGGTGGAATATGACACATAGAAACGTTCAATAGTATAAATAATTAGAAAAACCGTCTTTGGAGGAATACTATTATGGATATTAAAGAAATGCAAAATGAAGTGGACCAATGGATTAGCCAGTTTGAAGAAGGCTATTGGAATCCACTCTCCATGCTGGCCCGTCTAACTGAAGAGGTCGGCGAATTGGCGCGCGAAATAAATCACCAATATGGGGAAAAAACCAAAAAACCGGATGAGCCGATCGGAGACCTGGCCCTTGAACTGGCTGACATATTGTTTATCCTGATTTGCTACTCCAACTCATTAAATATTGACCTGGAGGACGCCTTTAAGCGGGTGATGGCCAAGTACCGGTACCGGGACAGTGAGCGCTGGACCAGAAAAGACAATACTTGATATATATGTCGTTATATGTCGTTGTATTTTTATCACTATTATAATACAATTTAACAGTATTGCGTAATAATATTGCTATTCTTGCTAATAAAGACACCGGCGTTGTGCTTCAGTGCCTGTTTAATGAGGAGGTTTACTTTATGGCGACGATAATGCCTTTTAAAGGCTTACGCTACAACCAAGGAAAAATTAAAAAAATGAACGAGGTGGTCACCCCGCCTTATGATGTTATTGACCCTGATGCTCAAGACCGCTATTACAAGCGTCATTCATACAACATTATCCGCCTGGAGTACGGAAAAACTTATCCGGGAGACAATGAAGCAAATAACCGCTATACGAGAGCAGCTGAGGATTTTGGCGCTTGGATCGGAGAAGGCATTCTCGTTTCCGAAGCTGAGCCGGCCCTATATCTCTATGAGCAATGGTTTGTTGCCGGCGGGCAAAAGAAAATTCGCAGCGGCTTCATTTGCGGGGTTAAGCTTGAACCTTACGATAAAGGTATCGTATTGCCTCATGAAGAAACCATACCCAAGCACAAGGCAGACCGCCTGGACTTGATGCGTGCCTGCAAGGCTAATTTCAGCCCGGTTTTCGGTTTGTACGCCGATAAAGAAAAGAAAGTGGAACAAGCATTGCGCGAAGCGGTAAAAGGGGCGCCGCCGGATATAGACTTTACGGATGAAATTGGCGAGACGCACCGGATGTGGGTAATTACTGAGAAGACAGTGATCAGCAAGGTGCGGCAAATAATGGCCGATAAACAGATCTTTATTGCCGACGGCCACCATCGATACGAAACTGCTTTGAATTATAAAAAAGAAAGAGAAGCGCCGAATACGCAAAGTGAGCCCGCCTACTGTTACATGATGATGACCCTGGTAAATTTATACGACTCCGGATTAGTAGTCCTGCCCACTCACCGGCTGATAAAAAATGTTGCTGGTTTGGATATCAGCCGGCTGATCAGTAAGGTTAAGGACAGTTTCATGGTGGAGGAACACCGCCTGGGACCGGACGGGAGCGGTTTGCAGGAACTCATAAAACTCATGGCCGAGCGTGGACAAGTATCCTCCACACAGGCCGCCCTTGCTTCTCGCCCGCATGTTTTCGGCTTATATGCCGGGGATAATATTTTTTATTTATTGCAGCTAAAGAGCGAAACAGGACTTTCTCAAATAATGCCTCAAGAGAAGTCTCCCGCCTGGCAGGGACTGGACGTTTCCATACTGCACACGCTGGTTATTGACAGGCTTTTAGGTATTGGCGGCGAGCTTATGGCAAGAGCTGAACATATTACGTATACTCGTGAAGAAGAAGCCGCCCTGTCCCTGGTGGACAAAGGAGAATGCCAGTTGGCCCTGTTCTTGAACCCCACTTTGGTGGAGGAGGTCACCAAAGTGGCAAACAACGGTGAAAAGATGCCGCAAAAAAGCACTTTCTTCTACCCGAAACTGATTACAGGTCTGGTGATAAACCAGTTATAGCATGCCATTTGCATACGGGCGATAGCGGCCGATTGATTCCCCTATATAACCCTGTTTATCTTGCCTTTTGGGTACCTGTATGTTAGAATATGTTTAATAGGTTACGGGGGTGTAGCTCAGCGGGAGAGCGCTTGACTCACATTCAAGAGGCCACTGGTTCGAAACCAGTCATCCCCACCAGTAAAACCGCTATCTGTAGGGATTGGCGGTTTTTTTATTTTCTCAGAAATCGTTGAAAATCGCCTAAAATTTTGTCGGTGACTAACACGTGACACACAAAAAAAACCCAAAAAACGGGAGTTATTAGCTCCCGTTAAATCATTTTTATGGCTTTTTTCAATTGCCTCGTTAGTTGACACCATTTTAAAAACCCAACGCGAGGTAGGGATTCAATTAAATACCAACTATAGCCTGTTATGAAAGATTAAATAAATTAGAACGGGAAGTAAGTGAGCTAAAAAACATCATAAAGAATCGCTCTTAAGCACTAAATCAAGATTCATCATATTACAAACTTTGGTGAACGAGTCAAACCATTCTGTTTGAACATAAATGCTTTTATCAATATTATCTAGTGCTCTCAGTTGATTCATCACTTTAGAGAATTTTAACAGACTATTGCGAGTTAATGTGTACCAAGGCTTCAATACAGGTTTTTGTAAAGCGAGCGGAAGAAAAAATAAAGCTTGTCATACGAAAGCAAACTATAAGTGAAGGGGTAATTTATAAGCAGCCCGGTTAGGGCTGCCTTTCTATTCCGAGGCGGGTTTTTAATCCTTCTTGGAGGACCTGAGAAAAATTAACCCCAGCTTCATCACCAAGGACTTTGAGATATTTAGGAATTGATACGTTGATTCTCATAGTGGTTAAATCGTTTGCTTTGCGGTATTTTGCAAAGTCGATGTCCACCCACGTAACAAGTTCATTAGCTTTATGCAGAGGTTCAGAAGTGGACGGTTCTGGGATTATGCGTCCGTCGTCTTGCTCGCATATTCCCCAAAGGCCAATAGCGTCGCGTGCCATATAAATTGCTTCTGCCAGGTCTTTACCTTGTGTATTAATATCGAGGTCAGGAACAGTTACAACATATCCCGAATTGGTGGGGGTAAGGATTACAGGATATACTTTTGTCATCTAGCAACACTCTCCTTTATGGTAATAGGCTGAGGGCTGTTTCAGCCCTCGCCGCTTGATTGACTTATACACATTAGATGTGTATAAGTCAACACATTTTTATGAGATAGTTTATAATTTTTTAATATTTGGAGCCCGTGAGGCTCTTTTTGTTTGGGGTTGATTCGATGCCACAACGACCCTTGAAACCTTGCCGGCAGCCGGGTTGTCCGAACCTGACTGACAGAGGTTACTGCGATAAACTTGTCCATGACGGAAATCCAGAACTTTATCAGCTGGTACCAGAGTAAAGCATCCGGCGGCGTGGGAGCTCCGTTCTATACCTTCAGCAAAACCCCAATATCACCGTACACCAGTAGAATGGATTATTTGGTTTTTAATCAGATTGTTTGCTGGAAGGTAAATCAGTATTAGTTATCTGGTTAATGAAAGCCCTGCTCTTCGGAGTGGGGTTTTTGTTTTTGGGGGATAATAAATTAAAGCATTCAGTAAATGGAGGTCTATCTATGCTCTTCGCACTACCGTTAGTGAGATCGGAATGGAACAGTAACCCTGTTTTTGGCGACAACGGCCTGATTATATTGTCAGTAATTTTCGCAGTTGTAATCTTTGTTGCGGTGCTTTACTTCATAGCGAAGCGAAAGATATTGAAAAAATAATTTCATTATGCTCTGTGGTGGGGCGTTATTATTTGGTTCACAAAACCTTCAAATTATTTTCATGGAAATCACAGCCGGCATTCAGCTTGCTTTCAGCAAACAGTGTTAATATAAACCAACAGAACCGAATGATAAAAATAACCGGCCAATTGCCGGATTACATACTGAATTTTCTCTCTCCTTGTACCCGTCTATTAAGGCGGGTTTTTGTTTTGCCGGGCTGCCTTCCAGGCTACAGCGCCGTAAGCCAGAGCCGCCGCGCTACCGGTGCGAGACGGAGCAGGGGTTGGTGTGCGATTTGGCGAAGGAGCGGGTTGGGTGGGTGAACTACTACTCCAGCTCCAGAGGGTCCATCCCATACCCATCGTATATATAACAGGACCACTACAGAGCAAAAGCATGACCATCTGATGGATGTTGAAACCGGACCGCCAATACCGATCCAATGGGGGCATGTACACTATTTTAGCGGAGTAACCAGTATTAACGGTATTCGCCCGCATTCACACCAATTTGGAAATGTTACAAGCCCTTCAAGATGAGATAGCCACCTTATAAACCACTCTTCCTGAAGGGCTTTTTCTTCCCTTTGCAGGACAACCTCCTCTCCCCGCCGAACTACTCCCCGGGGCGATCCCATGACCCGCCAACAACTTATGCATAACGTCTTTATGATAAGTAACTCTTTAACTACAGTTTTATTGAATATAATATAATGTAAAATATTATTATTCTGGATTGCAACCGTTAAGGTCCTTAAGGAGAGTAAATGTTAGATTATAGAGGGAGGAATCAATTTGAATAATAAAATTAAAATAAACGAGGAAAAAAGACAGGAAATGATTTCAGCAATTCAAACCTATTTTCTCAATGAGAGGGAGGACAAATTGGGAGATTTAGCTGCATCTCTCATCTTAGATTTCTTTATAGAGAAACTAGCGCCAGAATTTTATAACCAAGGTGTTTATGATTCATATATTTATATGTCCGATAGAATTGAGGACTTATTAGGTATTCAGAAATACTAATAATTTAATTTCTTTTCGCAGGAAAGGGTGCCGCTAAACGGCATCCTTTTTTGTTTATATCTTTTCCTAACCCTTACAAAATATTCCTTTGACTAGTCTTTCAATAGCAGACCCCAGAAACCCACCTGTTACTCCGCCTAAAATCCCGCAGAATATTGGACCGATACCGTAACTATATATAACGCCCAATGTTCCTCCCATTGCAGACCCCACAAAAAACCCGTTATATTGTGTGTTGGTAAATATTCTGCCTTTTTCAGCCTGGCTAAGACCATGGTTAATCTCCATGGCCCTGTTATAAGCCTGCCAGATGGAATAGGCGTATATGCACGGATAAAACAACATCCACTGAAAATTAGCCACGTCGGAAGCATTCTGAAACTGTCCTCTTAATGAATACAAGATAGATAGATTTATGCCTGCTTTTACACTGATTATTAACTCCAATACAACCAGTAATACACCGATGAGGTAATCACCGATATAAAGCTGCCCAAAACCAGGTATGGCTGTCGACCATAAAGCCGACATCAAGGGTGAACGGTATTTCCTCATTTCCGCTAACCCCCGAATCCCAATATCTCCTTTATTATTAACGTTCCATTGAATCCTAATCATCAGTTGAGGCTAAGCGCTTCCGAGAATTATCACAGGAACTAACGCCAAAAAATTTTTTCATTATCATGACATTATCTCTCAAGGAGATTTATCAGTTGGTGTCGAAAGAATTAGCTTATGGCAAGGTTAATATTGGAAATGCCAAGAGGAGTGTTTTTTATGATTAAAGATTCAGCAGCAGGGGTGATCGCTGGTTCATATTTTACCGCGCTGACTAAATTATTAAGTTCTAATCAAAACATAGCTGTGAACATAATTAATTCAATTCCCGCCGGAATAGCTATCACTACAGATCTCACATGCAAAGAAATAAGACACAACCGGAAAGCGGCTGAATTCCTTAGAATTCGGCCTTGGGATAGCCTTTCTCATACCGTTTGCGAAGAGCGGTCTGTGAAATTAATTCATAATGGGAAAGAACTTACTCCCGCAGATCTACCGATTCAGCGGGCTTGTTGGAATGGTGAGGTAGTAAAAGACTTTGAGCTTGAATTTATCTGGGACGACGGAGTTCGTAAAATCTCTGTATGGAATTCCAGTCTTTTATATGATGAAAGAGGTTCTATTATAGGAGCCATCGCTACCTTTGAGGACATCACCAAATACAAACTGGCCGAGGAAAAAAACCATCTTCAAAAAGCGGTGCTGGATGGGATCAACCGGATTTTTCATGAGGCTCTTGCTTGTGAAACCAGGGAGGGACTGGGAAAAATCTGCCTGCAAGTAGCTCAGGAACTGACTCAGAGCATGTTTGGTTTTATCGGTGAGGTAGACTCCGCCGGTGATTTAGACAATATTGCCATCAGCGACCCTGGGTGGGCCGCTTGCTGGATGCCCAGCGGCAGTAGCCGCGGGCAACTGCCTAAAGACTTGAAAATACACGGCATCTACGGGCGGGTACTCCGTGACGGTAAATCCATATTCACTAATGAACCTGCCGCGCATCCGGACAGTAGCGGCCTGCCGGAAGGTCATCCTCTCCTGCATTCTTTTATTGGGGCGCCCCTGATTCACAGCGGCGGGATAATCGGAATGATCGGATTAGGTAACAGGGAAGGCGGCTATAGTCTTCAGGAAGTGGAAATCTTAGAGGCCTTAAGTGAGGCCATAGTTCAAGTTTTGCTGAAAAAACGGGCGGAGGATGCTCGCCTGGAAGCTGGCCGTTTAGCAGAGAAGCGTGCTAACGAGCTTAACGCCGTAATCATGTCCATGCCCGATGGTCTCACTATCTACGATAAATTTGGAAACCGAATCTTCGCAAATGATTTTTCAAGAAATCTTTGCGCAGATCGGGTGAGGGCATCTGAGACATTAACTGCCGATGGAAAGGTGCTTGCTCTTGAAGAATTACCGGTGCAGCGTGCCTTGAAAGGAGAGGTCGTAAGAGATTATGAGCTGGTTTTTAACAGCGAAGCAGGCGAGTGTACGTATGTATCGATCAACTGCACACCTATACGCGGCAGTAACGGTGAAATAACCGGAGCAGTAGCCACGCATAGGAATATCACCGAACGAAAACAGGCAGAGGAAATGCTGAAGCTGCATCAGCAGCAGCTTGAGAAACTTGTGCGGGAACGTACGCGAGAGCTGAAGGAAGCTAACCTGCAGATAACTTATATTCTTGAAAGCATAAAAGACCCTTTTTTTACTTTGGACAACCAATGGAGATTTATTTATGTGAATCATCAGGCGCAAGAACAGTTTTCTTATTTTGGAAACCTGATCGGGCAAAACATCTGGTGCAAGTTCCCCAAAATGGTGGGCTCCATTTTCTGGAATAAGTATCATGAGGTGATGAACAATAATAGACCCCTTGTTTTTGAAGTGAAAACTTCAGATACAGGGTTATGGTCGAAGGTTAGCGTCTACCCGTTTGGAGAAGGAATTTCTGTACTTTTCCAGGATATAACTGAACGTAAGTTGGCAGAAAAAAATCTCCGTCTGTCCGAGGAACGATTCTGCAAGATATTCCAAAACAGCCCTGATTCGATCGCCATTATGCGCATGAGGGATAACCGTTATATAGATGTAAACCAGAAGTTCCTGGAGCTTACCGGGTACACCCGTGCAGAGGTTTTAGGCGGCACGCCTGTAAAACTGCGTCTATGGGTCGAGAATAAGCATCACACGGAATCCCTTTTAAAAGAATTAAGTGAAAAAGGAGAAATTCATAACGTTGAATATAAAATCAGGACAAAATCCGGTAATATAGTCACCGTCTTATTATCAGCTGTAATAATGGACCTTAGCGGTGAAGCATGCCGGATAACCTTGATGAGAGATATGACCAAAGAAAAGAAAATGGAAGTCGAAATGGCCCGTCTGGACCGGCTGCACCTCGTTGGAGAAATGGCTGCCGGCATTGGTCACGAAATTAGAAATCCGATGACAACCGTGAAAGGGTTTCTCCAATTGCTGTCCAAAAAAAAGGAATTGGTAAAACATATTAGACATTTTAATCTTATGATAGAAGAGCTGGACAGGGTGAACTCAATAATTACTCAATTTCTATCGTTGGCCAAAAATAAGGTTGTGGATATGAAAAAGGAGAATATAAAGACAATAATCGAAACAATTTTCCCATTGATTCAAGCCGACGCCATAAAGCAGGATAAAAATATTGAAACAGCTTTAGATGACGTGCCTGAAATAATACTGGATGAAAAAGAGTTTCGCCAGTTGCTCCTTAACCTTATTCGTAACGGACTGGAGGCAATGTCCCCTGGCGGGAAAATAACAATCAAAACATTTATCGAAAATGGAGAAATAGTTTTAGCCGTTCAGGATGAGGGAAAAGGCATTTCACAGGAAATACTTGATAAAATCGGCACCCCGTTCCTGACCACGAAAGATAATGGCACCGGTCTGGGGCTTGCAACGTGCTACAGCATAGCAAACCGGCACAACGCTAAAATTGATATAGATACAAGTCCCAGCGGCACAACCTTCTTTGTCAGGTTTAAAGCCAGTTAGAAACTGCCTGAAGGGAATATGCCTCTTATGTTGAATTAGATAATATGGGAGGGTATATAAAGTGAATGATTTAAAAGAAAATATGCTTGATGAATTTAAATACCGTGAAAGAGTTACAGCTTTCATTGATATATTAGGGTTCCGGAAAAAAGTTAACGAGAGCTCTCATGATCATGAAAAAACGCTTCGAATTTGTTCAGCGTTAAAATTTTTAACATATGATTATAAGAAATATAATGACTTTTGTAATAGTACTGATGAGTTTGTTAAAAGTGGCAGGAGAGTAACGGCTTTTTCGGATAGTATTGTCATATCATATCCCAAGAAAGAGGAAACGATGGTTTTTCTTTTGTTGGATGTCATGTTGTTGCAGGCTCATTTGGCGTTTCTTGGTTTCATGCTTCGTGGAGGGATTGTCTGCGGAAAGCTGTTCCATAGTGGCAATATAGTTTTCGGCCCTGCTTTAGTTAAAGCTTATGAGTTGGAATCAAAGGCTGCAATTTACCCGCGTATTATAATTGAAAGAAAGTATTTAGAAGAATATGATTTTAATATGCAATATTTACACCCTAAATTATGTGAAGTACATCCGAATCTTAAAAAACGAAAACATCTTGCCCATTTAGTGAAAAAAGATAACGATGGTTTATACTATGTGGATTTTCTTTTGGTTTGCAGAAGCGAAATTATAGAAAAACTATTAATTCTATGTGATGAAATGCTTAATAGCACTGAAGAACCAAATGAAATTGGTAAAGTAAACTGGTTAATAAATTATATTCGAAGTTATGAGGAACTTCCTTCAGCGCTCACGTCTACAACGCCAAGTGCGTAAAGCTGAAGCTGAAGGGAAAAAGGTTGTGCTAAATAAACAGGACTATGGTCCTATTTACAACAATATCAACGTGAAAATAATTTTCATCTTTAAAAAAGCTGTCGAGGATACAGTATATGATGTTTTTCTGTCAGGCGGAAACGCGTTGCTTGTTCTTCCGATAAGCAGAGAGCGCCTGTTAGATGAATTCTCAAAAACAGATACCAGGCCGCTTTCTCCCGCAATGGTGTAGGGCGGACACTTTATGGCTTTCGGCGCGGGCGGTAAGTCATAAGTTCATTTTTTCTTTCGCCTTTACAAGCGAAACGATGAAATCATTTACCGGTGTGCTTACTCCGTGTTTCTTCCCCATTTCCACGACGGCGCCGTTTAACGCGTCTATTTCCGTCCTCCTGCCTCTCTGGATATCCTGCAGCATCGACGGGTGGTGCGAGGCGGTGGCGGGTAATAATTTTTCATAAAAATCCTTCAGATAAGCCTCCGGATTAGGCCACAGGACCTCCTGACCTATTTTCTCCAGCAGGGCGAAAATCTCCCTGATAACGCTTTCCATTAACTTCCTGGAGTGCTCCACTTCGCCCAACCTTCCGTAATTTACTTCAAGAATGGCTCCCATGGAATTCAAGGCCGAGTTATAAATTATTTTACCCCATATATACTTCATCACCTGTTCCGAAAACCTGGTGGGGATTCCCGCTTCTCTGAAGACACCGGCAAGCGTCTCCATCTTATATTGATCAATTAAGTTTTTCGGTGATCCCAGAATAACGTCGTCGGCTATGACCGTTACCTTTGAAGCTCCGGGGCCGGTTGTTTCCGCGCCGAAAATTACCCGTCCAAGGATCAACCGGTGCTCAAGGATATGTTTGGCCGCCGCTTCGAAGTTCCCGTAACCGTTTTGGGCAAGAACGACATATGTGTCAGGTGACAGGATCCCGGCAATTTCCGCGGCCGCCTTTTCCGTGTCGTATGATTTAACTGTGACTAGAACGAGGTCGAAGTCACAGACGCTGATTTTATCCACACCGGTTACTATTTCGTCCAGCATGGCGTGATGTTCGCCCCAGATGCCGGTGACCCGAACGCCCTTCTCCCGAACCGCTTCCTGGACGGGCTTTCTCGCCAGACCGGTGACCCGGTGTCCTTTTTGCTTCAGTAAACACGCGTAGACAGTGCCAAGAGCGCCGAGTCCAAAGATCAGGATATTCATTCTTGCTCTCCTCGTAAGTTGATAATGTGAGACTTCTCCAAAATATGCTAAAATCCTTTTTGAACAATATGTAAAACCTACTCCCCGGCAAGAATTTCAGTTAATAAAACGACGCATGACAATTCTTGAGAATCTTCATAGCTAATGCGGCAAGTCCTCTTTACCAGGCCCATTCCTTCAACGTACCAATCCTCCCCTTTGCTGAAGAATGGCGCCGGACCCCACTCGGAATACAAAGATTGCCGTGCTGCGGTACACTCTTTCTCCCATATTACTTTCGCCGCCTGACCGTCCTGTCCCAGGATGTTTATTTTTTCTAAACCCATGTATTGGCAAGCGCATTTATACTCTGTAATGTTGTTATAGCTGTCTATGGTTTTATATTGGCTGACCCAAATACCGCCGGGTGATTGCCTCTGAAAAACAAAATTGGTTCCTGCTATAGTTTTTTCAATACTGCCTTCACCGTTCGCTAATGCGAAACCGCTTTCAGACCCTACGATAGTATCTTCATTAACTTGATATATCGCATAGTCTTGAGAGCCGTCTTTGTTGTTATGAGTCTGCCGGTATATTCCGGGGGCCGGTTCTTGCCAATCGGTAACAAAATCATAGTAATGGCTGTTGTTTAAAAATGACGTGTAGCTATATCTGCCGCCTATGTGAGGAATGATGTGGTCTATGGTGAATTCGCCGGCGTCGTTTGTCTCCGCGTTATTAATGGAAGCGGTGAAAAGCAAATGAATTATGATGAAACATGAAAATATACAAAATGATAAACGAAATCTCAAAAGAGATACCCCCTCCCGGTTCATTTCCAAAATTAACCATATAAAGATTATACCACCATAGTAAAGAAGCATACAGCGTCTTCTAAAGAATATATTTCTCGACACAATGCGATAACTATTGCCAATATTCTAATTTTTTTCCATTGTTAGAAGGTAATGCTTAATATATGTCGTATATTTATATAACAGGGAGATGATTGATTTTATGGGTATGATTGATGCCGCCAGGAAAACTCTTTCAATTTATCCGCTCGTTGAGAGTCATTGCAGGAGAGTTGCCAATCTGACATTCGCAGTTTCTTCGCTTCTGAGTGTGCCCAATCATAAAAAAATAACCTTGGCGGCTTACCTGCATGATTTAGGGAAAACAACGTGGCCGACTGAATTATTTACCAAATACCCGATAGATTCTTCTGATTGGGCTTTGATCACGGCTCATCCCATTGTGTCTGTAAATATACTTGATGAGATATGGCCAAAATCACCTGAATACATTAAAGCCCTTGTGCGTGGCCATCATGAGAGACCCGGCGGCGGCGGTTATCCCGACGGCCTTATGGAACCGACTTTAGAGATGCTGATAATCGGCGCTTGTGATGTCTACGATGCCATAATCAATAGGCGGGAATTCATTCCCGGCAAAGCGTTGTCCCCCGAGTTCGCCTTGTCACAGGTGGAGCAGTTCGCGCCGGTGCCGATAGTGGACGCGTTAAAAAAAGTGGTGCAAAAATAATTGCTGATAATAAAAGAAGAATGCCTTTAAACGGCATTCTTCAAGCTGAGAAAATCATAACCCAACTTTGTCAGGCTGCATATTTTGCTTTTTCCTTCGGTGCTTACGTCCACTATGCCAAGTGCGTAAAGCTGCATGACGACGTGGTCCAGCACGGCTCTTTTTACTTTAGCGGTCAGCGATAAATCCTCTTTGTTCATGGGACCTATGTCTTCCAAGGATTTTATCACTCTTTCCGCTTCCTCAGGCAAACGGCTCTGGACCCCGTGAAAGTATTCCACCAGTGATAAGTACATAATTTAAACTCCTTTCCCAAATAGTCATTAATAGTATTGTCATTTACTCAACCAATTAAACATTTCTTAATATTAGACTTTAAAAATATTGAAGTAATTGAAAAAATAGCCCCTTTCGGAAGAAAACTGGAGGAAAGCTAATAAATATTGTCGAAATTGGTTGGAATATTGTAGAAAATTTATCTAGTTTATGGCAGGATATTGATGGCATTTGTAGAAGTATCAATGAAAATTTACGTTAATGAGAGCAGATAGACAGATGGAAAAGATATTGTTGTTTTTTATGCAGGGCATTCCTGAGGTAATGGGTATTGTGGCTTTTAGTTTGGCTTTGGCCAGGGTGCCGCTTCGCTGGGGGATCATCGCGCTGGCCGGCACGTCACTGACCATAATAATTTATGTGATTAGATCCGTACAAATAACTTTTGGCATTCATACAGTTGCAGCTATAGTGCTATTGGCTGTATTTATCATTAAAACCACCCGGACTTCACCAATAAACGGTTTTGTTGCCGCTTTTTCGAGTCTTACTATCTTGACGATAGTGGAATTGTTTATTGAAAAATTGTTTCTTTTCATCACAAAACTCGATCAACAGGTTTTCGTATCAAATGACTTGTTGTGGAAATTGGTCGCTCTGCCTCAGGCCATTTTGATGATCTTATTTGCCGTAATAATTTCAAAGTATATAGCAGCCGACAGAGACGCGTGGAGAATATGAGTTGATTTCTCTAAAATAATAAAAGTTGGAGAAGGCTGAAAGATGGAAAAGACATTGTTGTTTTTTATGCAAGGCATCCCTGAATTAATGGGTATTGTGGCTTTTAGTTTGGCTTTGACTAGAGTGCCGCTTCGCTGGGGGACCATAGCGGTGGCCGGCACGGCACTGGCCATAATAATTTTTATAATTAGATCTCTGCCTTTAAATTCTTTTGGTCTTCATTCAGTTACTGCTGCATTATTATTGGCTCTTTTTATTATAAAAACCACCAGGACTACACAGTTAAATAGTTTTATTGCCGCTTTCGCAAGTGCTACTACCTTGGTGATGTTGGAATTAGTGATAAATAAATCATTTTTTTTCATCACAAAACTAGATCAACAGGTATTCTCATCGAGTTACTTATTATGGAAATTAATTACTCTGCCACAGGCCATTCTGATGATTTTATTTGCCGTAATAATTTCAAAATTTAAAAAACCTGATAAAGACGCGTGGAAAATATAGACTATGCATGGGAAGGAGGTGAAATGCTATGAAACACAAATTATTTTCTTTTGCGGTCACAGTGCTGCTGCTGCTCGCGAGTATAACATCAGCTTCTGCCTGTTTTGGAGGGTCTTACCAACCAGAGGTACCTGAGTCGCTAAGAAGGTAGCCGATTGGTTAAGGAGGCGGGCGGTTTTCCCAGCCTCCTTATACATTTTAACACGTAACATCAGGAGGTGATTATTGAAATGGCTAGTGAAATAAAAGAAAGACAAAAAGAATCAATTAATCATTTGTCAATCATGCATATTTTTTGCATCATTGTCGCATTGTTAGGCGTATTATTATATGGTAATAATATCAACCCCTATAATACGGGCAGTATTTGCTTTTATATGTCATTAAATTTTATATGGCTAATCATTCTGTTATATAAATTGGAAAAACATTTAGTACAAAAGAACGGGAAATATTTATCATTGTTTAATGCTATATATATAAGTTTTCCGCTGTTTATAGCGATAACAACTTTGTTCATCGAAAATGAAAATATTTTTTACCTGAAAGTAATTTTTATCCTTCCGGTCTTATTCGCCGCCTCAGTTATGGGCAAGCGGGCCGGCATGGTGATGTCCACTGTTTGTTCATTTTTTATAGTCGCTTATGAAATCATCGCCAAAGGCGACCCTTTCTTTCAAGCCTTTGAATCCAGTTTAATCATGATCAGTATCATGTACATAGTCGGCTGGTTTGTCGGCGTGCTGATAGATAATGATGTACAGTACCAGGAGCAGTTAAAAGAAAACATATTGTCTCTCAATGAGGAGATTAAGCACAGAAAACAAGTGGAGCAGCAATACCGGAAGCTGTCCAGTGTTGTTGAGCAAAGCCCAAACATTATTATAATTTGCGATACCGAGGGTAAAATCGAATATGTTAATCCGACATTTACTCAAATAACGGGCTATTCGTACGATAATGCCATCGGAAAAGAGTTAAAGCCCGGCGGGTATGATCCGGGCAAATTCAAACAATTATGGGAGTTGGTTAAAACAGGTGAAGTGTGGCAGGGTGAGTTCTGCAACAAAAAGAAAAACGGTGAAGAATATTGGGAATCCGCCACTATTTCGCCTTTTCGGAACTCCGAGGGCGTCATTACTCACTTTTTAAAAATCGCGGAAGACATCACCGAGCGCAAAAAAGTTGAGAAGGAAATGGAGCGGCTGGAGCGGTTGCACCTGGTCGGCGAAATGGCCGCCGGTATCGGCCATGAAGTAAGAAACCCAATGACCACAGTGCGTGGTTTTCTGCAAATGCTTCGCAGGAAAGATGAATTTGTTAACCATATGAAATACTTGAATCTGATGGTTGAAGAACTGGATAGAGCAAATTCGATAATAACGGAGTACCTTTCTCTGGCCAGAAACAGGGTGGTAAACTTCAAAATGCAAAATCTGAATTCAATATTGGAAGCCTTATTGCCTTTAATCACGGCAGACGCGATGAACTCCGATAAAAATATTATAATGAAGCTTGGAGAAATATCGGATCTATTCCTTGACGAGAGGGAAATGCGCCAGCTTATTTTAAACCTTGCCCGCAACGGATTTGAATCAATGTCTTCCGGCGGGATTTTAACTGTCGGGACATTTATGGACGGCGACGAGGTGGTTTTATCGGTACAAGATCAAGGCCAGGGCATTGAAGCCGCTGTGCTTGATCGAATCGGCGATCCCTTCTTTACCACCAAAGAAAATGGGACAGGCCTGGGACTGTCTGTGTGCTACAGCATCGCGGCCCGGCACAACGCAACCATCAAGATAAAAACCGGCTCCGCGGGATCAATTTTTTTAGTAAGATTTAAGCCGGGCCGCGATAAAGAGGTGCTTTCGGGCACAGCGGCGAAAACCGTGTTAATGTGATATTTGTCTAAATTCTTAATATGGTTCTATATTTAAGAGCTGTAATTTCTTTCCATAACAGGAAATTACGGCTTTTTTTATATTCTATAAATTTTCTTAAAATTTGAAAGGATTTTCGGGTTTGGTGTCGAATTATTCCATGGTAAAAGTTTGGTAAAAGTTGCGTGAGGGGAAAAAATTATCAACGAGGTGATGCAGTGATTAAAAGAAAATTTTCAATTTCCTTAATTGTCTGTTTGCTTGTCACATTTCTTACGGCCACAGCGGTGTACGCGGAACAAACGCTTTTGAAGCAGGGCGCGTCCGGAGACGATGTGTTAAGAGTTCAAACAAAATTACAATCCTACGGTTATTACACCAGCGCGCTGGATGGGGATTTCGGCCCCGCTACATATAACGCGGTTGTAAGGTTTCAAGCGGACTGCGGGCTGGCGGTTGACGGCATCGTTGGACCGGCAACAATGCGGGCTTTGGAGCGGTTCAACCCCGCTAATGTTACTGCAAGCCGCGGATCGTCCGGAGACAGGAAAGGACAAAGCGTAGTATCTTTTGCGGAGGGATTTTTAGGCACGCCATATGTCTGGGCGGGCAGCTCGCCAAGAGGTTTCGACTGCTCGGGATTTACCAGTTACGTATATGGCCAGTTTGGAGTTAGCTTGCCCCACGCGGCTGATAGGCAGTTTAACGAAGGCTATCAGGTGAGCCAGCTGAAAGCGGGAGATTTGGTGTTTTTCAGCACGTATGAGAGAGGCCCGTCGCACGTGGGGATTTATATAGGGGACAACCGGTTCATTCATGCCAGTTCCAGCGGCGGCAATGTTTGTATAAGTTCATTGTCCAGTTCTTATTACAGTGCGAGGTATTTAGGCGCGCGTCGTGTAATGAGCTAACTAACAAGTAAACTGCGGTATAAACCGCTTCCTTAAAAGGAGGCGGGTTTTTTAATGATGGGGTCAGCCCTTGACATTGGACAACTTTTCAGGTTAGCCAGCTAACCTGAAAAGTTGTCCAATGTCAAGGGCTGACCCCTTAAAATAAGTTTGTTTTATTAAATGCTAATATATCATAAAATTTATGAATTTATTCTATAAGGTAGTTGTATGGTAAGATAACTGTAGTAACTGCAGTATTAATTAATTTCTTCTGATTGGAAGGTGGCTGTATTGCGCCCGGAGTCTATGAAGATTTTCGATGATTTGCGCGGTCAGAACATGGTTGTTCTGGAAAACGCCAAGCAAAGCGGCAGGAAAGTTGTGGGCATGTACTGCGCTTATTGCCCTCAGGAGCTGGTCCTGGCGGCCGGGGCCATACCGGTGAGTCTCTGCGGGACCAGGGATGAGCCGATCGCGGACGCGGAAAAAGTGCTGCCCCGCAACCTGTGTCCCTTGATCAAGTCCAGCTTCGGGTTTGCCATCACCGGCAAGTGCCCTTATTTTTATTTTTCCGATTTCATTGTCGGCGAAACGACTTGCGACGGCAAAAAAAAGATGTTTGAGCTTTTGAAGCAGTACAAGCCCACGCATATTATGCACCTGCCCCAGGGGGCGGACCGGCCGGGCGCCCTGTCCTGGTGGAAGGAGGAATTGTTGCTGCTGAAGGAGCGGCTGGAGGAAGAACTTGGCGTGACGATTAGCGACGACAACCTGCGGGAAGCTGTAAAACTGGCGAACAGTGAACAACGGGCCGTTAAAGAACTGCACGAGTTGAACAAGCTGGATCCGGCTCCCCTGTCGGGGCTTGATTTGCTGACAGCCACTTTTATGAAGGGGTTTAATGTCAATAAGTTTGAAGGAATCACGCTGGTCAACCGGTTGATTGACGAAGTGAAAGAAGTGATCGAGCGGGGAGGCTCGCCTTTCCGGGCGGGCACGCCGCGCATTTTGCTGACCGGCTGCCCGGTGGGCATCGGCTCGGAAAAAGTGATCAGACTGCTGGAGGAAGGCGGGGGCAGCGTGGTTTGTTTTGAAAGCTGCAGCGGCTACAAAACCCTGGCCATGCTGACTGATGAAGACGAGCGGCGGGACCCCCTGGAAGCTATCGCCGAAAGGTCGCTGAAAATCCCCTGCTCCTGCATGACGCCGAATGAGGGGCGTCTGGAACTGCTGGGCAGAATGATTCGTGAGTACCGCGTCGACGGTGTCGTTGACCTTACCTGGCAGGCCTGCCACACCTATAATATCGAGGCGGAATTAGTACGCGGCTACGTCAGGGACAATTTTGACATACCATGCCTGCACCTGGAAACCGACTATTCAAATTCCGACTTGCAGCAGTTGAAAACCCGGGTCACGGCTTTTATTGAGCTGCTGGATAAGAGGTGGACGTAAAATTATTACCGTGGGCATTGACGTGGGCTCCATAACCTCCAAAGCGGTCTTGATGAACGGTTCGGCCTGGCAGAGTGTGCTCCGGCCTACGGGTTACAGCCCGCGGCAGGCCGGCCGGGAGGTTTTTGACGAACTTTTGGACAAGGCCGGATTGGCGCGGGCGGATATTGGCTATATCATCGCCACCGGCTACGGGCGGACAACCCTCGAATTCGCGGATAAAGCCATGACCGAGATTACCTGCCACGCCAAGGGCGCGCACCACCTGGTGCCGGGCGCCGACATGGTGATTGACATCGGCGGTCAGGACAGCAAGGTGATTTTTACGGACAGGCAGGGCAATGTTGCTGACTTTTCCATGAATGACAAGTGCGCCGCCGGAACAGGCCGGTTCTTGCAGGTGATGGCCGCGGCCATGGGCGCCGACGTAAGTGAGTTGGCGGAATTGGCGCGCGGCGAGGAGCCTGTGCAGATCAGCAATATGTGCACTGTCTTTGCCGAGTCGGAGGTAATCAGCCTGCTGGCTGAAGGAGTGGGCAGAGGCAGGATTATTGCCGGCATCCACCGTTCCGTCGCCAAAAGAGTGACCGCCATGGCCGAAAGGATCGGCAAAGGCGAGTTAATCGCCTTTACCGGCGGGGTGTCTAAAAACGAGGGGGTGAAGGAATACCTTGCCCGGGAGCTGGGCAGGGAAATTGTCGTCGCTCCCGAATCCCAGCTTGCCGGGGCGCTCGGAGCCGCCCTATTAGCAAGGGAAAAACTGCTTAACGCGAAGGTATTACATGAAAAGAAATAATTTTGTAATGTCCAGGGAATACCTGGGCAACGGTGTTTCTGATAGAGAAATATTAGAATGAAAAACTCATAAATTTATTTTATTATTTGTCTAGTTGCTATAAAAATAATTGATTTATGTTATAAAGTAGCTATATGGTAAAATGAAAGCGATCGGAGCCGGTGTTGATTAAGTAATAACGCTTTAGTATTATTAATCTAGTTGTATTGAGACGACAGGAAGAAGGAAAGTGCCTTGCCGCAAGCGGTAGTAATTGTTTTCAAGTCAACCCATGACGTGATCAAAGCTAAAAACGAGCTGGCAAAAGCTTGTATCGCGCATGAATTGATTCCCACCCCAAAAGAAATTTCCGCCGAATGCGGGATGTCTCTGAGATTGGAAGAACCATTGTTAAGCAAGGCGCTTGATTTATTTCAAACAGCGGGGGTGCGGTACCGGGATGATTTACTTTGATCATGCCGCCACCAGTTTTCCCAAGCCCAAAGAAGTATTTGAGGCAATGGCGGACTATTTTTTCAACATTGGCGCCAACAACGGCAGGAGCGGCTACCGGATGGCGATAAAGGCCAGCGAGTTGGTCTTCAATACCCGCGAACTGCTGGCGCGGCTTTTTCAGATCAAAGACAGCGCCAGGATCATTTTCACCAAAAACGTCACCGAAAGCCTCAATATTGCCATAAACGGTTTCTTGGAAAAAGGGGACCAGGTTGTCACAACCTCGATGGAGCATAACAGCGTGATGCGGCCGCTCCGTTACCTGGAACAGCGCGGCCAAATAAAAATATTCACCGTCCAGGCAAACAGGGAAGGTCTGGTGGACCCGGAAGCTTTCGCGGATATCCTTAAAAAAGAAAAGATTAAACTGGTGGTGGTAAACCACGCCTCCAACGTGACCGGTTCGATAGTCCCTCTTGAAGTGATCGCTGAAATCGCTCACAGGCACGGGAGCCGCATTCTGGCGGACGCGGCGCAGACGGCGGGCGCTTATCCGGTTGACGCGGCGTCCGGCGATATCGACATGCTGGCCTTTACCGGCCACAAGTCCCTCCTGGGCCCGCAGGGCACCGGCGGCTTGTACGTGCGGGAAGGGATCGAACTGCTGCCCTTGATCAGAGGCGGCACCGGCAGCAATTCCGAGAAAGAGATCCAGCCTGACTTTTTCCCCGACCAGTTTGAGTCCGGCACCCTGAACGTCATCGGTCTCGCCGGCCTGGGCGCCGGGGTGAAATATGTTTTGGAAAAAGGCGTGTCAAATATCAGGCGGCAAGAAATGAAGCTGACGGAGATGTTTATCAAAGAAGCGGCAAAAATTGAAGGTGTTGAACTGTTCGGACCCGGCGGCATGGACCAAAGAGTGTCGGTTGTCAGTTTCAATATTTCCCGTTGCGCGCCGTCGACGGCCGCGTACCTGCTGGATAAGCATTTTGACATCGCCTGCCGGTCCGGCCTGCATTGCGCGCCCTCGGCGCACAGCACCATTGGCACGCTTCCGCAGGGGACCGTGCGGTTCGCTTTCGGCTGCTTCAATAACGCTGCCGAGGTTGAAAAAGGATTGACAGCCCTGGCTGAAATATCCCGGAAGGAGTATTGTAAGGAGTGAAACTAAAATGAAAATAGTCGACGCGAGAGGCTTGGCCTGCCCGGAACCGGTGCTGCTGACCAAAAAGGCCGTTGACGACGGCGAAAAGGAATTCGTGGTGCTGGTGGACGACGAGATACCGAAAGAAAACATCAGGAAATTTTGTGACGGCAACAACTGCTCCATGGACGAGGCCCCGGACGCCGGCGGCTGGAAGCTGACCGTCCGCCAAAAAGAAGGCTGCGCAGCCTGTGAAGAACTGCTGGAGCCGGTAAAAAGGGAATCAAATTCCAGGATTACTTTTATTATTACCTGCAACAAGATCGGCATTAACGACGAACTGGGCAAAATTTTGATTGAGGGATTCATCAATACCTTGCCCTCCGCCACAAACAAGCCCCGGCTGGTCATCTTTTTGAATGAAGGCGTGCATTTGACGACAGAAGGCTCCCCCGTGCTGCAATCGCTGGCCAAGCTCGTTGAACTGGGCGTGGAAGTAAGGTCCTGCGGCACCTGCCTGGATTATTACGGCCTGAAGGAAAAGCTCAAGGTGGGGATTATCACGAATATGTACGACACCGTTGAGGCGATGACCGGCGGCGATGTGATCGTAAAGATTTAGCAGCAGTCACTCATATTGACATTTTTCTATTTTATTTGTTAACATGATATTAGCTTTATGTTCAATCCCGTCGATGAAGCGGGCATTTTTCTGTGAACTGTCCACCACTTAACCTAACGGCTAGAAGTGGGGGCTTCCTGAATCATCGACTACAGCCTAACATCTAAGAAGATGCCAGGTCTTACACAATCTCAAGCAGGCGTAACTTCGGGTGGTTCCCACCCTACAAAAAGTTGTAATCTATGCTGCCAGGAGAGATAACCCCATGCGTTCGATTAGTTTAGCCGACACCAGATCCCTTGGTTCCACAAGGCCGCAGACCGGGCACCGGTGTATCCGGATACTCAAGTCTTTAGGCACATGGGCACCGCAAAGGCACTCTTGAGATGTACTGTTAGGGTTCACTTTTACATGTACTTTACCGTGCCGTTCAGCCTTATAGCGGATATAACCGCCGAATTGACCCCAGCCCGCGTCATGGATACTCTTAGCCAGGTGACGGTTCTTGGCCATATTCTTTATCCGTAAGTCCTCCATAACGATGATATCGTAGTTCTTTACGATGGTTAGGCTGGCCTTGTGAAGGAAGTCTTTACGCTGGTTGGCTACTTTTGCGTGAAGTTTGGCAACTTCTTTCTTGGCTTTCCCTCGGTTGTTGGAACCTTTCTTTTTGCGGGAAAGCCGTCGCTGAAGTTTGGCCAGTTTTCTCTCAGCCTTACGATAGTGTTTTGAAGTTTCGATAAATGTGCCGTCGGATAGTACCGCGAAATATTCCAGGCCAACGTCTATACCCACGGACTTACCGTTGGAGTTAACACCACCAACTGCCGGTGGAGCTGATATTTCCGCGGTTAGATTAGCGTACCATTTGCCACCGTGATATTTTACGTTTGCCCTGGACACTTTTTGGGGCTCAAACTCCCGGTGTACAATCATCTTCACAAAACCGATCTTCGAGAGGTAGATATAACCAGACTTGGCGAATGTTTTTCTTACTGTATCCACCTGGGGATAGGTGAATGAGTTATAGTGGTCACGGTTCTTGAATCTCGGGTAGCCTGCCTTCTTCTCAAAGAACCGCTTGTGGGCATAGTCCAAGCGCCGCAGTACGTCCTGCAAGACTTGGCTGTGAACTTCCTTGTATTCAGGATGCTCTTTGACGTAAGCTGGCAAAAGGTTCTGTTGTTTGTTGTAGCTAAGCCCTTGGCCGGTCTCCTTGTATACCCGTTGGCGTTCCGATAATGCCCAGTTATAGAGGTTCCGGCATAATTTAAGGGTTTGGAACATTATCATTTGCTGCTGGTATGTTGGTTTTATCTCAAACCGGTAGACTGTTTGCATAATTATTACCTCTATTGGTATATTTATTATTTATATTTTACCACAAACATTTGTTCTGGTAAAGAAAAATCGATTCATCACGCCACCTTAGAGGTGGGAAACTTCTCGCTTTGTTGCGTTAAAGGGTGTGAAATCATCTTGAAATCTCTTGTCACCGGAGGCGCAGGATTTATCGGCAGCCATTTAGTGGAGTATCTCTTAGATAAAGGTCACGAAGTGACTGTTATTGATAACTTGTCAACTGGTAGAAAGCAAAACCTGGACCAGATTCAAGGAAATAAAGATAATATGCGCTTTGTGCAAGCCGACGTCGCTTCTGATGACATAACGCGGTATTTTGAAGGAGTGGATTACGTCTTTCACCTGGCCGCGCTGGCCAATGTTGTCCCGTCGATTCAAAATCCCTTGGAGTATCACAAAACCAATGTCGACGGGACGGTACGGGTTTTGGAGTCGGCCAGAACACATCATGTGAAAAAGTTTGTCTACACCGCTTCGTCTTCCTGCTACGGAATCCCCACTTTGTTCCCGACACCTGAAACGGCGGAGATTCGTTTGGAACACCCCTATGCGCTGACGAAAAACATCGGAGAGCAGTATGTTTTGCACTGGGGAAAAATATATAAGTTACCCGTGATATCACTGAGGTTGTTTAACGTGTACGGACCGCGCTCCGCGTCCTCGGGATCTTACGGCGCTGTCTTTGGCGTTTTTCTGGCTCAAAAGATCCGCAATAAGCCGTTTACAGTCGTGGGAGACGGGACCCAAACCAGAGATTTCGTTTACGTCACGGATGCGGTCAGGGCCTATTACGCGGCGGCTGAATCCGGTTGTTCCGGAGAAATCTTTAACGTGGGCAGTGGAAACACATACAGCATAAACCGGCTGGTGGAGCTTTTGGGAGGGGACAAAGTCTATCTCCCAAAACGTCCGGGCGAACCGGACCGTACCCTGGCGGACATCTCCAAGATCATTAAATATTTAGACTGGAGGCCGGAAGTAACTTTTGAACAGGGGGTTTCCATGCTTCTGGAAAATATTGATTACTGGCGAGAGGCTCCCTTATGGACGGAAGATTCTATCGCGGAAATTACGAAAGACTGGTTTCGCTATTTGGGATGAAATTTTTTTGAGATGAAAAATGTACCTGGTTAAAAAAATGGTTGGATTGGAAGGAGTTTAGTAAGGTTTTGTAGAATTCTGCTTTCATGTAATGGCAATAGTATCATGAATACTGTATTAGGAGAATTGTAAAATAGTGCCTAAGGTTATCGCAAAGGGAAAAAAGAAATCCGCGGTGGTTAAGAATACACCTGAAAGTGATCAATGGGAGATTGTCCGCGCCACAGCCTTCTGGGGATTGGCAATTTTACTGTTCCTGCCCCCTTATTTCAGAGGACTTTTCTTCCAGCCCGAACAAGAGCGGGCCTTAATTTTTGCCGCCGTCATTTTCTGGTTCGCCTGGCTGTGGAAGTGGTCGAAGCGTGATTACAGCTTTCTTTCCCACCCGCTGGATTACTTTGTTCTGGCCTTTCCCGCAGTTTATCTTATATCAGCTTTCCAGGCCGCCAACTACGGACTGGCGGTGGACGAAGCGGTCAAGACCACCCTGTATTTCCTGGTCTACTGGATGGCCTCCCGGCTGGTCAGGGATGAGAAAGATGTAACGGCCATCCTGCGTGTCATATATATAAGCGCCATCGGTGTGGCGCTGGCCGGCCTGGCCACCGCCACCGGGATTATCAGTATCAAGGACGGTTTCCTGAACGGGCGGATTTATTCTTCTTTCCAGTATCCCAACGCCCTGGCCAGCTACCTGGCGGCGGTGACGTTTATCGGTTTTTACCTCTGGCGCAGGGCCGGTTCACCGGAGTTAGGCGGTTTAGCTGCCGGATCGACAATAAAAGGCGCACCCGCCTGGTTGAATTTGGGCAGTTTTTATCAGTATCTTTATGCCGCGGGTAATTTATTATTGTTTGCCGTGCTTCTGGGCACCAAGTCCAACGGCGGCCTTCTGGTTTTTTCAGCCGTATTTATCCTTTTTTTAATCGGTTTGCCCAAGGGTACAAGAATACCTGTACTTATTCATTTTATTCTTATCAGCATACCCGCCTTCCTGGCCATCTGGGGATTTCTGTCCGCCGTGGCCGGCGGCAAAATGGGCCTGGCCTGGCTGTGGATGTTTGTAGGGCTGGCTTTGGCGTTGGCAGGGCAGGCACTATACAGCTTTGCCGAGAGAAAAGGCTTATTACAGTGGATTGCCGCTCACAGGAATGTCGTTCTGGCCGTAGCGGCGCTTGTCATTGTAGCCGGTTGCACCGGAGCCGGCGTTTACGTCAGCGGCCACAGCGACGCCGTTAAAACTCTGGCCGGGGAAATCCGTCTTCGCAATGCCGCCGAGCGCATGTACTTCTTCCAGGACGCCATGAAAATGTTCAAGGAACGGCCAATTATCGGTTGGGGCGGCGGCGGCTGGCAGGAAGCCTATCGCGCCTACCAGAGTTACCTGTATAATTCCAATCAGGTACACGGGCATTACTTCCAGGTCATGGTGGAAGCCGGTATCCTCGGCCTTTTGGCCATTCTCGGGATCTGGGCAAGTTTCCTGTTTATCGCCCACCGGCTTTACCATGGCGCGAGAGAAAATAACGCCGGTCGTTTATTAATTTGGACAATTACAATAGCGGCTGTCTCCATTGGACTACACGCGGTTATAGACTTTGACCTCTCCCTTTCCGCTCTCGCCATTGTTTTATGGACGATGTTCGGCTTTGCCAGAGGCATTGGGATTTACTCCGGCGCCAGGGCGGAAGAGAAAAAGAGCAGGAAGTATGTCCCGCCTAATAACGCTGTTCTTGTTGGTGTGTCAATAGCATCAATTGTATTAATCTTCTTCGCAGGTACACTGGCGGCGGCTGGTAATTACGCGATGCAGGCAGGCCAATACTTTCAGAAGCAAAATATTAATCAAGGGGACATTAATAATGGAATATCTTTATTGCAAAAAGCAAGTTCATATAATTCCTTTAAAGCTGATTACCACAGCAATCTCGCCCGCATTTACGCGCAACAGGGAAAGTTTGACGAAGGTATAGCTGAGACACAGAAAGCAGTAGAAGTGAGTAAGTACAGCGCGCTCCACTACGGGGACCTGGCCAATCTTTATTTTAATGTAAAGAATAATGAAGAAGCTGTTAACGCCGCTGAAAAAGCCCGTTCCCTGGCTCCTTTCCAGATACAGTGGTATGAGTTGCTGTCGAGGACTTATTTTATGGTTGGGTATAATGTACTAACCGGCGGAAACCCGGAGACGGCAAAGCAGTACTTTGAAAAAGCGGTTCAAGTGCCGGCCAGGATCCAAAGCCAAATGGACGGCTTGAATGATCAGGAAAAACGACTTTGGAAAGACGCCCCGCTGTTGTCACCAACTCCGGGAGTTAAATTAAACGCCGGCGCTTCTCAATATTTTCTAGGGATATGGACAGAGGCCGAAGTCAATTTGCAGGCCGCATTGCAGGATGATAACACCAAAGGAGAGGCGGCGCTTTGGCTGAGTATATTGAAAGATAAACAGGGCAAGGCACAGGAGGCAAATGACCTTTTGCAGCAGGCCAAACAATCCGCGCCGCAGTTGGCTCAGAGTTATGAGGGATTAAGGAATCTGCAGGTTTTGAAATAGTATAGCTTAATTTGGTTAGAAAGGGTGCTAATATTGTTTAAATAGGCTCTCGGCATTAGATGGGAGGAATCATTAAATCTGGAATAAAGCAACTGGAAATTCTGGCATGCCAGGCTAAAAAGACTGTCCTTTTCACG
>JGI12104J13512_1000227_pt1 | contig 52886 bp, 40 predicted proteins | sample TerdegcTABiofilm_FD_13512 | JGI IMG/M metagenome (IMG submission 13512)
CCCCACGGAAATATCCCCTGCGCCTATTTTGTCGCCACCGTGGAACGCCAGTTCGAGCGCGAGGAGACGACCAGGGACGAAAAAGGGAACGTCCAACGGCGCAGGATGCGCTCCTCCGAGAACGTCTCCTCTCAGAAAAGCGCCTCTCCGCTCTATCTGGAATCCGCAGGAATCCGTATTCCCCTCGACCTCGACGGAGCCTCCCTGGACCTGAAGGATGGAAGTGATCGTTTTGAGCCCTACGAAAGCAACCGCACCTATTCCTTTTTCAACGCAGCCTCCATTCAGACGGGAACAAAAACGCTGGGCTTCCGTTATTCGGAGAAGATCATCCCTTTGGGGCACCCGCTCTACGTCGTGGGAGAAGCAAAGGATTCCTCGGGAGAATTGCGGATCGGAAGCCCTTCGGAAAAGGGGAAACCCTTCATCGTGTCGGTGAAATCCGAGGATGAGGTGATCAAGAGCAGAGAAAGCGGCGCCAGGACGCAATTCTACCTGGGGATAGCCCTTATCGTCGCCGGGATCGCCGTGGCGCTCCTCGTGAAATGACGCATCCCCGATGTTCCTTTCGGAAAGGAGGTATCCCCATGCATCGGCAACGGACTCTCGCTCTTCTCTGCGCGCTCCTCTGCCTGATCGCCGTTCCCGCACTGGCCACACCCAGGAATGCCCTCGCACCCTGGCCCGAGGACGCGATCTTCGCCGTGGTGGTGGTCCTGGAAAATGTGAAGGACATGGCAACCGAACTCGCTCCGTCGGTGGAAACCATGTTCCCGGAAGGGGCGCTCGTCGCGGAATGGCTCCGGAGCGTTCCCGTCAAATCCGTCGCGGTCTCCTTCGGCTACAAAGACTGGGTCTTCCGTCTCCAGGGAGCGCTTTCCTTCGGCCCGGAAAAACGCACGATCCTCGATCGCATCGCCGGTGGCACGGCGGAACCGGGCGATCTCGACGCCCTTCTCGACAATCCCGCTGAAGGCGCTTTCGACTTCGTTCTCCACGAGAACGCCACGTATCTGATCATCTCCGACGGCATGGTCCTGGCAATGGTCACCGCCAAGGAAGACACGCTTCTTCTCGGCTTCGCTCCCGAGGATCTCACCGCCGGACTGGAGGCACTGGAGAACGCCGGANAACGTCTGGTCATTCCAAGAAAATACACGACGCCNGATTTTCTCTACTTTGCCGACAACGGCATGTTCGTGAAATCCATCCAGGAGGAAATGGGGGAGTTTCTCCCCCTTAGGGACGTCCCCTTCCGCNTGGAATTGGGCTTCACNCCCCAGGAGAAAGGGTGGCGTCTGTCGGCCTTTCTCAANCTCGCCNGGGTGTTCTTTTCCGACGAGGCCTTGTCTGCCTTCACGCCTCTGCCGCCACACCCACTGCCGCTCTTCGGCGAACAGGCGCCCTTCTTCGCCGCCCGAGGCAGGCTGCCTATCACCGACGTCGCCCTGGCGGAAGTCCGGGCCGCCGCCGCGTCGGGCGACGAAGATGCACGGAACGTGACGGATCTGCTGGACATCCTCGGTCATTACGGTTTGAACGACAGCGACCTGAAAGACCTCCTCGGCTCGTTCTCTCTCGTCGCGGGAGGCGAGGCGAAAGCCCTCTCGACGCTGCTGGAGGCGAAGGTTCCCGGCGTGTACCTGACACTTACGGGAACGCCCGAGGCTCACGCAAAAGCCCTTGCCGCGGCAGAACGCTTTGCCGCCGGAGAGAGCGCACCGCCTGTCCAGGTGGTCGATGTTCCGGGATGGACCAAGGTTTTTGTCGCGGAGGATCCGCTTCCCTTCGTGACAGCTTTCCGGAAGGACCTGCTCCTCCTCGGGTTTGTGGATCCGAAGGATCTGGAAAAGAGCCCCGTTCCGCAACCCACTCTGGAAGCCCTTTCGGAAAAGGAGCTTCTCAAGTTTCTGTATCTGCACATACCCGGACTGCGAACTGCGGTGCTCTCTCTGGTCGACCCGGTGGGACAGCCCTGGCACGAGGCGTTCGGTCTGGGAGACGTCAAGGAGTTCGCACTCTCGGCACTGCAGGCTTTCCGGCAAACGGAAGAGGCCGAGGAACTCTTTCTCGCCGTCCCGAACGTGGAAGAAGTCTTTCTGGAGGGAGTGAACGGCACGCCCGATCCAGCAGTGAACAAACGCATGGAGGCATTGACCTCCGCATGGCAGGCGGTGTCCGCCGAGCCGTCCTCCCGATGGCATGAGAACTCGACGGAACTCTCTCCGCTCGAAGAAGAATCCGTGGAAGAGAGCACGCCTACACCCTGAAAACGGCTCCGGTTACGGTTACGGCGTGGACCACTCCACCCGTCCTCGCTGCCGTTTCCTGCACGAGGCAATGTACCGCATCCGTGCGCCCTCGGGAACGGGGTACCCGCCAAAGCGCAACGGAGTCGGACGATCGGGTACGCTCCACTGTCTCGAATCCGGAGGTCATCACGGCTCTTCCGGCCCTCTCCGCCCTGGATCTCCAGAAAACCGAAGGAGTCACGGACATCTCCATCTTCAAGGATCTGCCCAAGCTCAACTACATCTACTCCAAGAAAGGGCAGTTCCCGGAGGAACAGCTCGCCCCCTTTGAAAAGAAGGCCGTCGTTCAGTAGCACCCCGTCTCCTTGACCGGAAAGGTGGAAGACAAGATGCAACCGGACGCGTTTCGCGTCATCGGCACGCGGGAACGGCACGAAGCCGCCCCGAACATGTTGCAGCGCCCTCCTCCCGCATGGCACGACACCGGAAAAGATCTTTTTCGACGGCTCTCGGGAAGGCATCGGAAGGAAAGACTGGAACTCCTGAAGGAGGTTCGAAGACGATGATCGGAAAAGGTCGGTTCGTTTTTCTGGCGTTTGTCGTCGCCCTTGTGGTTCTTGCCGCCGCCGCGGCCCTGGCGAGCGTGAAGGGTACCGTGAAGGAGTCCGCGGATTTCAGCCTTCTCGTTCCCGAGGGATGGGAATTCAGCGATTTCGGAAACGGCACGGTTCAAACCTACAACTCAAGCGGCTCCTACATGGTGGAACTCAAAAAGGCCGGATCCAACATGACCGAGAAGGACGCGGAGAGCGGCGTGGCGAACCTCGCATCCCAGAACAAGGGTACAGGCCCGGAAAAGGTGGAAATGCTCGGTCTGACGTTCTACAAAACCGTCTTCGACAAGTCCTCCATGCACATGTCCTACTACGCGGGCATCAAGGACGGGGTCAAGATCTCCATCAATCTCGTCGGCAAGGACCACGAGACCGATCCTGCCATCCAGGCCGTGTTCACCTCCATCGCCCTGAAATAGACCAGGGGAAGGACATCGGAACGGAAGCGGGAAAACCCGTCTCGAAATCACCCCTGCTCGCAGGGTTCGAGGCGGGTATCCCCGTCTTTCGAGATAGCGCGTCAGCCGCGCTGTCCTCTTCGAAAAAACGGCCGTCGTTCTTTTCGTGTCCACGATTCGCGGTGTTTTCTCTCCGGAACGTGACGCACGGGGCTCCTTGTGAAATGCCTGCGGGAAAACACGTTCCCGCAGGAGAGGAGGGAATCATCCATGGAAACGAGATCCCGCTCGCTTCAGGTGCTATGGGTACTCTGCGTTCTGTTTCTGTCGTTGTTCGAGGGGAGAGCTTTCTCGGAGGAGCGCATCGTCTCCTTCTCCGTCACGGGAGAGGTGACCGAAGAAGGCGGACTGAATCTGCGCGAGGCGATCACCCTGCACGCCGAGGGACAGGAAATCCGCCGGGGTATCATCCGGGTCTTTCCCACCGATTACACGGACGAATCGGGAAAAACCTGGCGCACGGAATTTTCCCTGCGGGAGGCTACACTGGACGGAGAACCCACACCCTGGGAAATCACCCGCGTTGGGGGAAACCTGGAGATCCGCCTGGGCGATCCGGACCGTCTTCTCTCCATCGGACAACACACCTTCGTCCTGGACTACGCGACGTCGGGCTGGCTGGGCTTTTTCGAGAAACACGACGAACTGTACTGGAACGTCACAGGGGATGCATGGAGTTTTCCTATAGATGGGGCGACTTTTTCCCTGCGACTTCCGGGGAAAAGGCCCGGAGAAGGGTTTGAAAGCATTGAATGGTACACGGGGCGCCGGGGTGAAAAGGGAAGCGACGCCCGGAGGCTTCCCGACGGATCCGTCGTGAGCACCCGGACTCTCGCTCCAGGCGAGGGACTCACCGTCGTCTACACCTGGCCCAAGGGAATCGTGTCCCCTCCTCTGAAGGGCGCGGAAGAACTGCAACGCTGGTCCGTCTCGCCGTACCGTACGCTGCATCTGGCCATGCCCGTGGTGTTGCTCGGAATCTCGTTTCTCTTTTGGTTCCTCTGGGGACGGGATCCGAAACCAGGCACGATCATCCCCCGATTTTCGCCCCCGCAGGGGGTCGAAGCGGGATTCGCCCGCTATGTCCGTACCATGGCCGTGGATGACCACTGTTTCGCCGCCATGGTACTCGGCCTTGCCGTGAAGGGAGCGCTCACCATTGAGGAAAACGCTCCTCTGTCTAGCAGCATCGCCTCCGAGAACGCCCTCGCAGGCAAAGCGCTCTCCCTGCTCTCCAGGGTAATGGGAAAACAGTACCGCCTGCGTATCCGCAGCGACCGGATCGCCAACCTCTCCCTCACGGCGGAGGAACAGCTCCTCCTCACCTTCCTTTTTGTGAGCGGCAAAGGGGAGCTTCTCCTTTCCGGCGACAATCGCCTCATCATTCAGGAAACCTTCACACAGCTCAAAAAACGTTTCGTCGAGCGGGCCAAACCTCTCTTCAGCGCGAATCTCGGAAAATGGGCGCTTTCCGTGGCGCTCTTCGAGATATACGCCGTCGGCCTGTTCATCCTCATGATCGTCGACGCGTCAAAAGGCGGCATCGCCCGGGTGGAACCTCTCGTCGCCATGCTGACGGGGCCGTTTTTCCTCCTGCCGCTCTCCCTCCCCATTCCGCCCGGCAAGGGACATTGGGGAACACGCTTCTTTCTCCGCATCCTTTTTCCAGGGATCTTCCTCTTCGTCCTGATCGGCGCAACCTTCGCCGGTGGCGCCTCAGGCCTTGCGGCGGATCCTGTTTCCGCACCGGCACCACTGCTCTGCGCGGCAATCCTGCTGTTCTTCAAACCGCTCATGAAGGTTCGCTCCGATTCCGGCGCACGTCTCGCCGAAGAATTGGAGGGCCTGCGCCTCTACATGGCGACCGCGGAGACTCCCCGGATGGAACAGATGACACCGCCGCAGGAAACACCGGAACTCTTCGAGGCATTGCTCCCCTACGCCTTCGCGCTGGACACGGCGAAAACCTGGGCGAACCGCTTCGAAAAAACGCTCGCGGCGGCGCGCTATTCCCCCTCCTGGTATCGGGGAGATGCGTACACCTTCGCGACCGCCGAGGGAATCGCTTCGTTTTCGTCGGGTTTCGTCGGGGCTGTCGCGTCGGGGACACGTTCCTCCGGCAGCAGTGGCAGCGGCTCCTCCGGCGGCGGTGGCGGCGGCGGCGGCGGACGGGGATGGTAGAGGAAGAAAAAGTGCCACCGTGGAGCGTACCGCACGTCCTTGTCAGGAGGCGCGCAATCAAAACACGTTCTCGGCGTCGACAAGGGTTTACTCACTTCCGAGAAGGGAACATTCCTCCTCGTCCACGCGAAGTAGTCGCCTGTTCCTGTACGCATATCGATCGGAACGGATTACGCGAAGGGTACACGACAAAAACCCGTGGCAAGGCACGGAAAACACGAGTACACTTCGAAAAGGAGGAAGGTGAGCCACAATGTTGCGAATCGTTCGGGGGACAGGGTGTCCTTTCGGAGGAGTTTTTCTGTTGCTTTTCGTCTTTGCGGGTTGTGTTCTTGCGGAGAGCGACACGCCTTCGAGAGAAGCGCTGGAGAACGTGCGCACCTGGCCGTTGGGGGCGGAACTCCAGGGAAAGCGGGTCAATCTCCGGGGTGAACCTTCGGCGAAGGGACCGCTCCTCGGCCAGTTCACCGACGACATGGACGCAGGCGAGCTGCTCGTGATCGACGTTCGCCACACCGGCGAGGAGTATGCCTGGTACCTCACGGTGAGTGAAAAATACGGCGAAGGCTGGATTTACGGGAAATATCTCCGTCTTCTCCCCGAGGGAGACGCGCTCTCTCGTCTTTTTCGACGCATTCGAAACGACTTCGGCGTCAACCGGGCCATGATGGAAAAACGTTTCGGCAAGCCGGACCAGGCAGAGGTGGACACCCTGGAACTGGCCGACTGGAATGTGGCCATCACCTCCATCTCCCTCGCCTATCACGGACACAACGCGGTGTTCTGGAACTACCGCGGTCGGGACCGCCTGCGCTTTCTCGAAATCGCCGGAGGCTGGATGGATTTCGGCGGTGTTCTCCAGGGCACCCCGGCGGAAGAAATCCGGGACCGCCTCGGAGAACCTTTCGCGGGAGACGCCACAATGCTCCAGTATCTGCTGAACCGGGAAGAACTTCTCTTCTACCTCGAGAAAGGCAAGGTGGTGAGCATGCTCTACCGCAAGGCCATTTTCGACTGAAGCACGGTCCTGGAAAGGAGTGACCGATTCGCGGAATGGACCTTTCCCTTTTTCTCAAACCCGACGTTCCTCAAACGGAAGGGGTTTTCGGAATTTCCGAAACGCCCCGCATCTCTTCTCCGCAGGTACATGCGAAAAAATTGCGGAAGGGATGCGCAACGACATTACGGAGGTGACGACATGCCCCACGCACAGCACTCTGTTTCATCCCACGAAAACCATCCCACGGAAACGACGACTTTTTCCGCGATGAAGGAAGTCGCCCATCCGCGGCTTTTTCTGCCGCTGCTGTTCCTGCTGTTCCTTCTGACGGGCGTGGAAGCGTTCGCCGCAGACGATCACCCGCTCGATCTCGCGCTCGACACCTGCATGAACGCCGATCCCTCGACGCAGGGGGTCATCACCTGCGCCGGACAGGCGGAAGAAGCATGGGCGGCGGAGGAAGAGCGTCTCCGACAGGCACTTCTCTCCCGTCTCGACAAGAAGAAACACCCCGCCTTCGAAAAAAGTGAACAAGCCTGGCGGGCGTTCCGGGAAGAGGAACGACTTCTCGGCAACGCCGTGTACGGTGCGATTCTGAACGAGGCGGGGGGAAGTATGTGGCAGGTGGCGCACGTTCTCCTTGACGTGGGGATTCCCCGGGAGAGAGCGATGGAACTCGGGGGCATGCTTGCACAGCTTGACCTCTCCTGGACACTGCCGCCCACGGACGTGGCGGAAGCGCAAAAACGCCACGCCACCGCCGACGGCGCACTGAACGAGATCTATCAGACCTTCTACAAACGACTCAAAGCAGGAGAGCAGGACGTATTGCGCACGGCCCAACGTTCCTGGATCGCCTATCGGGACGCGCACCTGGCCTTTCTCAAGAGTTTCTACGACGCGGAAAAGAACGAGGGACTCCAACTCCACTGGGCGGCTGGATTGACCGAGGCGAGGACACGACAGTTACAGGTGTATCTTGAGGATTTCCAGAACGCGGGGATGTCGGAACAGCGAAATCAGTAGCCTCGGCATTTTGCCGCCTTTCGATACGGAACCGGGGGTTCCGTATCAACCCGGGAGGGAAAGGTACCTGCACATGCTGGAAGAAGGCGCACGGATCCCGCCCCGCCGGGCCCAGGCTTTCAAGGAAGCCCGGCCCCGGCGGGGCGCATCTCCTGCATCTCCACTCAGGCCCGGACTACCTGCAGGCACTCCACGCGCCCTCCGGGAGAGGCAAGGAGAACGTAGTCCCGAATGTCCTCCAGGTGGCGACGGGTCAATGTCTCGTCGATTCCCCGGGGCGCATAGACGGTGTAGAGCACATGCCGCGAGCCGGGCCCGATGGGAGTTCTCTGGTCCGCTCCGTAGAGCACGGCGGAAATGATGCCTCCGCGGTCCTTCATGCACATGTCCCCGGGTTTCATTTGCTGTGCCTTGCTTTTGCTCCCTCCGAGCATGTCCATGGTCTCCGTTCCGTCCGTCGCGGCAAGGACGACAGGAGGCTCCACCCTGTCAAGATCGTGCGCCGCGGAGAGCAGACCGTTTTTCAATTCTCCCAGGAACATGGCCGCCACAAGGGACGAACCGCAGGGAACGGTTTTGTTCTTGAACACTACCGATTCCACCTGAAGCTGCACATGATAGAGCTTGTCGAAACGCCGGTAGTATGCCGCGTACTCCCGAAAAACCGGCTCTTCCCGAAGGCGCGCCCGGTCCATTCCCGCATAGCGCTCCCGCAGTGTCTCCTCAAGCGCCCGCGCCGCCGCGACAATCTCCGGCGCATCCTTCCGGTCCTCCACATCTCGCATCACGAGAAAACCCGCGCTCGCTCCGGGAAATGTCTTTTTCCAACTCGCATCGACATCGAACATGTCCGTCCCTCCTGTCCTCGTTCCGAAAACACTGTGTTCCAGCATAGACAACGGAACACGGAAAAGCTTGTACAATATTGCTCATTCCGGTCCCGAAAAAACGACTTCACGGTTGTGGTTGTACCCGTCACATTGTGCGAGCGGTCGCCGCGATTCCTGGCGGTGGAGACTTCACGGTTGTGGTTGTACCCGTCACATTGTGCGAGCGGTCGCCGCGATTCCTGGCGGCAGCGTACGCAACAATCTTCCAGAGTCGTGTGCGAGTTTGTTTGAGTTGTGTGCGTCAAGGTGTGCAAAAAGGTTTTCATGGTGTCCGGCGGCCGCCTGCGGCGATGAGCCGCACTTTTCCGGGAGTTCCCCTTTGTGTTCGGACGACAACTCCATGGTGAGGTAACTGCTCGCCCCCCGGAGACGATGCGCATCCGGAGATGCCTTCCGCGTAGGGTCGAACAGTCAAACCCCGGACGAAAGGCAACCCGTGGCGAGAAAGGAGACGTGAGAGATGTTTCGGGAAGAGGCGACGTTCTGGACATCCGAAGAGCTGCCCGGCGTGGAACTTCTCCGCGCCGTCTATCTCGACCAGTCCTTTCCGCCCCACGCGCACGACACCTTCGCCCTCGGCGTCATTGAAGAAGGCGCCCTCGCCATGCGCTACAGAAAAAGTCACTTCGTGGCCCCCCGGGGAAGCGTCGGCTTCGCCCTCCCCGGGGAAACCCATACAGGCTATGCCGGAGACCGTAGGGGCTGGCGTTACCGCATGCTCTACGCCGATCCCTCCCTGCTCTGTCGTGTCACGGAGGAACTCGGACGGAGAACGGCCTTCCCTTTTATCCCGGAATGCGTGCTCTTCGACGATGAACTCGCCCTCGAACTTCTCCGTCTTCATCGGCTCCTGGAAGATTCTTCCTCTTCGCCTCTGGAACTCCAGACTCTTCTGACCTGGAGTCTGGCAAGACTCGTGCTCCGTCATGCGTCGGACCGGCCGTCACCCCGACGCACCAGGGACGGAACGACTCTGGCTCAAAGAGTACGGCAAATTCTGGAAAACCGTCATGCCGAACGCATCTCCCTGGAGGAGCTTGCGGAAGAATCCCACGCCAGCCGGTGGTACCTGTTGCGCACATTTCGGGAGACCTTCGGTATGCCACCCCACACCTTTCTCGTGCAGTTCCGTGTCCGACGGGCTCGGGAACTGCTCCGTTCGGGAAAGGAGATCGCCGAAACCGCAACGGCCGTAGGCTTCTGCGATCAGAGCCACCTCACCCGGGCCTTCCATCGCATCGTGGGGATCTCTCCCGGACGCTACGTGGAGGGACTCCGCCCACACCGGAAAGCGGAAGAAGACCGAGCCCCCATCGTTTCGGGAACGCTGCGAAAAAAGCGGAACCAAAGCCGGTGAAACGAAGAAGGACGCCGGCCCTGGATGGGCGGCGTCCTTCGGAAAAACATTTCTGTCGGCACGGCAACTGCATTCCGTCACCGTGCCGCCGATGCGGCAACGTACCGCTAACGGGGGACGGTTCCGGCGAGCGACAAAGCAGAACGGAACCAGCAGTAGGCCTCCACGGCATCCTTCGCCTCGAAGGTGAGGGTCCGCCCGGACTCGCGGATCGTGCCGGGAATGCCNGCGGCGGCATCCGCCTGGGCGCAGTTGAAGACCGTGAGCGCCACGCGGCCCGGAAANGCCGGACGATAGGGNACGGCCTTCCGGCTGCGCGCCATCGCTTCTTTCACGGCCTTTTGCAGGAGCGCCGCCGTCTCCTCCGGAGGGAGAAGCACCGCGCTTGTCCTTGCCACGCCCTCCTTGACGACACAGGTGGTGATGTCGTCGCCGAAGACGCTTTTCGCCTCGCGGCAGACTGCGGCATCCCCCGTGACCAACGCCGGCGGGACACCGAAATGCCCGGCCACGGCGGCGTTGAAACCGAGTTCTCCCACGGAGACGCCGTTCAACGTCAGATCGAAGGTGTTTCCCGACATGGTGTGGTCGAGAATGGCCCGGAGCGTCCCCGCCTTGGCGTGATAGCAGACGAAAAAAGCCAGATCGGCACCCTCCACCTGCTCCATCATACTGAGATACTTTCCCGAACCGCTCACGAGGCGAAGTCCCTTCGGAATCCGCCGTGCGTCGAGATTGATCATCCGCGAATGGGAATCGTTCACCAGCACCTCGTCGGCACCACATTCAAGGGCCGCCTCGGCCACGGCGAGGAGATCGTGGAGCTGCATGGCCCTGCCGAACTCATATTCCGGCTTGTCGTGCTCCACCTGCTCCCACCGAACGACTCCCGTCGCGCCCTCCATGTCACAACTGATGTAGACTTTCACGAGTGTCCCTTCTTCCTAATCCTCCACGTCCATCGGATAATAGGACATGTCACTCCAGCCGTTCCAGGGAACGACGAAGTTCTTCACCCGGGGCTGCAGCACGTAGAGATGGTCCACGGAGAAGAGGGGCAGCCACGCCGCATCGTCGTGGACGATGGTCTTCTCCAGCTCGTTGTACTCCTTCATTCGCTGTTCCTGATCGGGCATGAAGCGAAGTTCGATGATCTTGTTCATCGCCGCCTCGTTGTTGTAGCAGATCGACCGACCGAAGGAACGGTCCTTGTAGAAGAAATTGTAGATGGTGCCGTCGGGGTCGTTCGTGTCGAGGGACCAGATCTGCGGATAGGCCATGAGTCCGCCTTCCTTGCGCTTCGCGTAGTAGGTGGCGGAATCGACGGCTTCGAGTTTCACGTTGAAGCCCGCGTCCTTCACCATCTGCTGGAAGAGTTCATTGATCTGGACCCAACGGTTCGACCATCCCGTCACCTGGGTGAGCGTCACGTCCACACCGTCGGGGTAGCCCGCCTCGACGAGCAGTTCCTTCGCCTTCGCGGGATTGTACTCGATCTTGGGCAGCGCTTCGGGGTTGTAACCCACGAGTCCCCGGGGAATGATTCCGTCAATGAGGATACCGTTGCCGAAGTACACCGTGTCGAGGATCTTCTTGCGGTCCACCGCCATCTGGAAAGCCTTGCGGACCCGCACATCGTCGAAGGGCTTCATCTGGTTGTTCATAGTCATGTAGACCAGCCCCACCCGGGGGCCTCTGTGGATCAGGTCCTTCCACTTGGCATCCTCCATGAAGAAGGGAATCTGGGAGAATCCCTGGTCGCAGTCGAAGATGTCGATCTCGCCGGTGAGGAACATGAGACGGAGCGTCTCGGAATCAGGAACGATGCGCGCCACGAGCTTGTCGATCTTCGCCTTGCCGGCCCAGTAGTCCGGGTTCGCCACGAGGGTGAAGTGGTCGTTCAGGACATATTCCTTGAGGATGAAGGGACCGGTGCCGCAGGTGCTCTCCGCGGTCTGCCCGAACTTGGCGCCGAACTCCTCGGTGAATTTTCTGTTGTAGATGTTCGCACCGGGTGTCCCCATGGAAGCCAAAAACGGCGCATAGGGTTCCTTCAGGGTAATCTGGAACGTGTATTTGTCGAGAACCTTAAAGCCCGACACGCTGTCCGCCTTGCCGTCGAGCCGCTCCCGGGCTCCTTCGACGAAGTCGAAGAGATCCGTCTGGAAGGATTTGGTCGCGGGATTGAGCACGCGGTCGAAGGTGTAGAGCACGTCGTCGGCGGTGAGTTCTTCGCCGTTGTGGAACTTGACGCCCTTGCGCAGGAAAAAGGTGAAGACTTTCCCGTCCTTGGAGACGTTCCACTTCTCCGCCAACATGGGAACGATCTTGGGCGGATTGGAGCCGGGCTCCACCTGTACGAGGCGGTCAAACGCGTTGAGCGGCACGAAATATTCCGCCGTGGTCATATGGGCATCCACGGTATCCGTGGAAAAACCCGCGATGGTGAGAACTTTCTCCTTGGCCTGAGCCACTCCCGCGATCAGCCCCACCAGGGCGAACATCACAACCGCCAGAACAAGCATACGCTGCACTGTTCTCTTCACGTTTCGTTCCCTCCTGTCCGTCTCTGTTTCCTCGATCCTTACTCCTCCGGTCTCTCCCCTTCCCGTGGAGAAACGTCCCTTCTTCCGCCAACATGTTTCCTCCCGTGTGACCGCATCCCTCCCTTCACTAAAAAACCGATTCAGGCCGGCGGCGGAGGAGACGCCGCGAAGTGCACCGTGAAAAAACGGCCACCCGAAAGAGGCGGTTACCGCACTCCCGATTCCGTGAGGAAGAATCGCCCCGCGTTTCCGTCGAGAAGCGCCCGCACCCCCAGGGGGAACGTGGCTTTCCGCTTGCCGTGGCCGAAAGGAACGTTCAGAAGCACCGGAACTCCGAGAGGCACCAGAAGGTCGGCGAAGATTTCCTCCAGGGGAATGTCCATCTTCGGTTTGTCCGTGGTGCAGTCGATGCACTGACCGACGACGACTCCGGCGCACTGCTGGAGTTTGCCGGAGGAACGAAGCTGACAGAGCCAACGGTCGTATTTGTAGGGCTGTTCTCCCACGTCCTCGATGATGAGAATCTTTCCCCGCGTGTCGATCTCCCAGGGGGTTCCCATGAGGGCGGAGATGAGGGAAAGGCATCCTCCCACGAGAGGCGCCTCCACCGTTCCGGGAACAAGTGCCTGGATGGCAGGATCTCCCTGGGGCGGAAGGATTTCCCCAACAGGCTCCGTCTTCGTGACGGCTTTCAGAAAATGCTCTTTCACGTAACCCTCGAAGGTATCCCGGCGGAATTCGGTATAGGGCATGGGGCCATGAATCGTGACGAGGTCCGCGCCTTGTCCCAGAAGGAGATGGAAGACCGTGACGTCGCTGTACCCCAAAAAGACTTTTGGGTTCTTCCGCACCACCTCCAGGTCTATCATCTCTGGAAGGCGGTTCGCTCCTTCGCCTCCGCGGACACAGAAGATCCCCGCGATGTCCGGATCGGCAAACATGCGATTCACGTCCCGGGCACGGATCTCGTCGGGGCCTGCCAAGTATCCCCTCCGGTGGAAAAGGCTCTCTCCACAGACCGTGCGGAAGCCCAGAGCCTCCACCACATCCACGCTGCACTGCCGCTCCTCGTCGGTGACAGGGTTCGACACACTCAACAGACCGATAAGATCCCCCGGGCGCAACGCCCTTCCCTTGTTCATGGTCATCCCTTCCTTAGTTCTTCCGTCGCGGAAGATGCGGCTCAGACGAGTGGATAATGACAGGAGACGGCCCTTCCTTCAAGTGCCACCGTCTCCGGCTCCTCCAGACGACATCGCTCCTGTGCGTAGGGACAGCGCGTGGAAAAACGGCACCCCGGAGGCAAATTGATCGGGCTCGGAATGTCCCCTTTCAGAAGAAGCCGCTCGCGATCCCGCTGCGTGGGGTCCGGAACGGGAGCGGCGGCGATGAGAAACTTCGTGTAGGGGTGGAAAGGCCGTGCGAAGAGGTCCTCCGTGTCGCCGATTTCCATGGCCTTGCCGAGGAACATGACGCACACCTTGTCGGCAATGTGACGCACCACGGAAAGGTTGTGGGTGATGAAAAGATAGGTGAGACGGAACTCTTTCTGCAGATCCGAGAGAAGGTTCAACACCTGGGCCTGAATGGACACGTCCAGGGCGGAAACAGCCTCGTCGCAAACGATGAATTCAGGGTTCAGCGCCAGAGCCCGGGCAATGCCGATGCGTTGCCGTTGCCCGCCGCTGAACTGATGGGGATATTTTCGCATGGTATCGCTCCGCATGCCCACCACGGAGAGGAGCGCTGCGATACGCTCGTCCACGTCCTTCGCGGACATTTTGGGCTCGTGGGTTCGGAAGGGTTCGGCGAGGATCTCCCGGACCCGCATACGCGGATTGAGCGATGCGTAGGGATCCTGAAAGATGATCTGCATCTTGCGTCGCAGAGAACGCATCACCTCCGGCGAAAGCGAGGACAGATCCTCGCCACGGAAGAACACCTGCCCCCCCGTGGTCGGGACCAGGCGGAGAATCGCCCGCCCGAGGGTCGTCTTGCCGCACCCCGACTCGCCCACGAGGGCGTAGGTCTCCCGCTCGGCAATGTCAATGGAGACGTCATCCACCGCCTTCACGACCCGGGCTTCTCCGCCGAACATGCCCGCCTCGGCGGAAAAGGTCACCTTGAGTCCCTTTGTCTGAACGAGGATGTTGTTCATCAGCAGGCCTCCCTCGCGCGATTGCAGCGCACGAAGTGCCCCTCACCCACGGGAACAAGCTCGGGCATCTCCTTGAAACAGCTCTCCCGGGCCTGGGTACAGCGCGGAGCGAAACGGCATCCCGGAGGCAAATCCGTCAGAGAGGGAACCATGCCGTCGATGCTGAACAGCCGTTCCTTTCTCCCCGTCCCTCCCGTGTCGGGAATGGAACGGAGCAGCCCCCGCGTGTAGGGATGAGAAGGATTCCGGAAAATATTGAACACATCCCCCTGTTCGACGATGCTTCCCGCGTACATGACATTCACGTCGTCGCAGGTCTCCGCCACCACACCAAGATCGTGAGTGATGAGGATGATGGAGGTTCCGATACGACGCTGCAGGTCCATCATGAGCTTGAGCACCTGGGCCTGGATCGTCACGTCCAGGGCCGTCGTGGGTTCGTCGGCGACGAGCAGCTTGGGATCGCAGATGAGGGCCATGGCGATCATGACCCGCTGACGCAACCCCCCGGAGAGCTGATGCGGAAAAGCCCGTACCCGGGATTCCGGCTCGGGAATCCCTACGAGATCAAGCATTTCCACCACCCGGCGCCGCACCTCCGCGTCGGCCACATTTCTCTGGTGAATCCGGAGCACCTCCCCCACCTGGTACCCCACGGTCTTGACGGGATTCAGGGAGGTCATGGGCTCCTGGAAGATCATGGAGATGTCTTTTCCCCGGACCCGGCACATCTCCTTGTAGGAAAGCTTCGACAGATCACGCCCCTCGAAGAGGATTTCTCCTCCCGCGATCTTGCCCGGAGGCTGAGGAATGAGTCCCATGATGGAAAGGGAGGTGACGCTCTTGCCGCACCCCGATTCCCCCACAAGTCCCGTCACTTTCCCCTTCCGCACGGAAAAGGAGATGCCGTCCACGGCAGGGACGATGCCCTTCCTGGTGAGAAAGAGCGTCCGCAGATTCTTCACGTCGAGAATGGTTTCCTGTACGCTCATGATCGCCTCCGTCAGTCCTTCATGTAGGGATCGATGGCGTCCCGCAGTCCGTCTCCCATGAAGTTGAAGGCCAGCACGAGAATCAGGATGGCCACTCCGGGAATGATGGCAACCCACGGCGCGGAAAAGATGAATTCCTTTCCCTGGGACACGAGCAACCCCCAACTCGGCGTCGGCGGCTGCGCCCCCACTCCGAGGAAGGAAAGTCCCGCCTCCTGCATGATGGCCGAGGGAATGGACATGGTAAAGACCACCATGATGTTGGGAAGACAGTTGGGAAGAATGTGCCGGAAGATGATGGTTCGGTTTTTCACCCCGAGGGCTCGGGCGGCCTCCACGAATTCCTTCTCTTTCAGGGCAAGGGTCTGGGAGCGGACGATTCGGGAGGTACTGGCCCATCCGACGATGGAAAGGGCGATAAAAATGTTGAAGAGATTGGCTCCGAGAGTGTACATGATGACCATCGCCAACAGCAGGGAAGGAAAGGCGAGGACCACGTCGGCGAGGCGCATGATCCAGAAATCCGTCTTTCCTCCGTAGAATCCGCTCGCGACGCCCAGGATGGAACCGATGCAGGTGGCGAGAAAAGCCGGAATGAGGCCGATGACCAGCGAAATGCGGGCACCGAAGATCACCCGGGCCATGAGATCCCGACCATAGGTATCCGTTCCGAACCAGTGTGCCTCCGACGGCGGCTGGTTCCGGTTGTCCAGATTCATCGTGTAGGGGTCGTGAGAAAGCACGTAGGGCGCGGAAAGGGCGAGGACCGTGATGAAGAGAACCACACAGAGCCCGAGCAGGGCGGAGCGATTCTTCTGGAACGCCCGAAAGACATCTCCGAAGAGCGTCTCCACATCGTCCTTCTTCACCTCGATTTTTTCCGGAGCAATTCCCTGACCGCTGTTCGGGGTCTTCATCTTGTTGTCGGGAACACGTTCGTCATCGTGCATGGGCTCCACCTACTCGTACCGGATCCGCGGGTCGAGCCAGCCGTAGAGGACATCCGCGGCGAGGTTCCCCAGAATGACCAACACGGTCGTGAAGAGTACCGCTCCCTGAAGAAGGGGCATATCCCGATTCTGGATGGCACCCACGGCGATGCGCCCAACTCCGGGAATGTTGAAGATGCTCTCGGTGATCACCGAGCCGGAGAGCAGGAAGGCGATTTGCAGCGCCATGACGGTCACCACGGGAAGCAGAGCGTTCTTCAGGGCGTGACGGAGAATGACCGGAACATTCCGAAGCCCCTTCGCCCGGGCCGTCCGGATGTAGTCGTGGCGCATCACGTCCAGAAGACTGGATCTGGTGAGGCGGGCGATGAGTCCCGAGGAACTCCAGCCGAGCACCAGGGCGGGCATGATGAGGTGTTTCGCGCTGTAGAAGCCGGCAACGGGAAGCCATCCGAGTTTGAGGGCGAAGACGTACTGAAAGAGAAGGGCGGTCCAGAAGACGGGCATGGATACTCCGGTGAGGGCGAGTCCCATGAAGAAGTTGTCCGTGAGGGAGTACTGTTTCACCGCCGAGAGAATTCCCGCCGGAATTCCGATGAGCCAGGCCACGAGGGCCGCCGCCAGAGCCAGCTTGAGCGTCACGGGGAAAGCTCCGACGATGAGATCCGCCACGGGACGCTGCAGTTTGTAGGATTCCCCGAGATCGCCCTGGACCGCTCCCGCGAGGAAGCGCACGTACCGAACCGGCCAGGGGTCGTCGAGATGCATCTGGTGCCTCACGCGCTCGATGATCTCGGGACTCATGCGCTCTCCCATCATGAGCGCCACAGGGTCTCCCGGAACCACGTTAAGCAGGATGAAGATGACGAAGGTAATGCCGATGAGGACGGGTACGGCGATGAGCAACCGTTTGAGTATGAATCTCTTCACACAAGACCACCTCCCTTGAAAAACACCTCGTTGCTTTGGAGCGGGAGCAATCCTTGGGGAGAACGCTTGAAGAAATTCCGTCCGATTCGGGTTTCCCACCTCCTGTCTGCGCATTCGCGCATTCCAACCAACGAGCGTTTTTCCGAAAGATCGTTCCACATGTCGCATTGGGCTGACTCTGTCAGGAAAACACTCATCATTGATGAGTTTGTGCATGTCCGCATTCTAGGTCCGCGGAACACTTGTGTCAACCTTTCCGCAATTCGAGCTCTTGCAAGTAGTGTTCCAAAGGGCATTGACAACATTCCGGGGAATGTTCTATAGTTTTTCCGCGATTGCTCATCAGTGAGCAGTGATGTTGTTCCTCATCCGCAGGATCCAAACGAGAAAGGCGGCGGAAGAAATGGAAAAGATGCGCGTGGCGATCGTTGGATTCGGCAATGTGGCCCGGGAGGCCCTTGCCGCCGTGGAGGCCGCTTCGGACATGGAAGCAGCGGGAATTGTTCTCAGGGATCCCAGGAAAGCGGCATCTCTTCAGAGCGAAACAAAACTTCCCGTGGTCTGCGATGTGGACGAACTCGGCGGGGTGGACGCGGCAATCCTGGCCATCGCCAGCCGAGCCATCCCCGAGGTGGCGCCCCACTACCTCGCGAAGGGAATCAACACCGTGGACAGTTTCGACATCCACGGCGAAGCCGTCATGGACCTCCGCAAGAAACTCGACGCAGCAGGCAAGGCGGGCGGGTCCGTCGCGGTGATCTGCGCGGGGTGGGATCCCGGAACCGACTCCGTGGTCCGGGCCATTCTCGAGGGAATCGCCCCGAAGGGCATCACCTACACGAACTTCGGTCCCGGCATGAGCATGGGACACACCGTGGCGGTCAAGAACATTCCGGGCGTCCGGGACGCCCTCTCCCTCACGCTTCCCAAGGGAACGGGACTCCATAAACGACATGTCTACGTGGAGCTGGCACCCGGGGCGGACTTCGAAGCTGTCCGGAAAGCCATTCTGGAAGACCCCTATTTCGCTCACGACGAGACCTACGTCTATCCCACCGAGGACGTGAAACAACTGATCGATCTCGGACACGGCGTCCTTATGGAACGCAAGGGCGTCTCGGGAAGATCCCACAATCAGCGCATTACCTTCTCCATGACACTCATGAACCCCGCAGCGACGGCACAAGTGATGGTGTCCTCCGCACGGGCAGGAAAAAAACAGCGCCCGGGGTGTTACACTATGCTTGAAATCCCCCCCCTGGACTATCTCGAAGGCGAACGGGAGTCGCTTCTCCGAAGGCTCGTCTAAGGCCTTCGTACGTGCCGCCTCCGGTTCCAGGGAGGCGGCACGTACTTTCGAAGACGCAAGATCGGCGGACGATTCGGAAAACGCTACTCGCAAAGGAGAGATCCTTCATGATGAAAGCAGGACGCATCCTTCTGGAAATGCTCAAACAATACGGGGTGGATACGATCTTCGGCCTTCCCGGCGAAACCACACTTCATCTCTACGAGGAGTGGAAAACCTTTCCGGACATTCGTCACGTCATGGTGAGAGACGAACGCAGCAGCGCCTTCATGGCCCACGGCTACGCGAAAATCTCCGGCAAACCCGGCATCTGCGAGAGCCCCAGTCCCGGTGCCACCCATCTCGCTCCGGGTCTTCTGGAGGCACAGAAATCGGGCATTCCCCTTCTGGCCTTCACATCGGACATCCCCCTTCATATGGAGAAGAGAAACATGCTCACCGGTTTCGACCAGCCGGCCCTTCTCCGGAGCACGGTCAAGGAGACCATGGACATCACACGTCCGGAGGACATTCCGTTCTTTATCCGTCGCGCCTTCCGCGTGGCCACCACGGGGCGTCCCGGACCGGTACACCTTCGTCTTCCCATGGACATGCTCGAAATGAGCGCCGATCCGGACGATCTCTACGCCCAGCGGGAATTCTCCCATTGCCCTGGTTTACGGAGCTGCGCCGATGCCGAGCAGGTCCGCGCCGCGGTAGATCTGCTGGAGAAAGCGGAGAGAGGCTTTCTCGTCTGCGGCCAGGGCGCGGTGACATCCGGCGCATGGGAGGCCGTCACGGCCGTAGCGGAGCAGTTCGGCCTCGCCGTGGGCACGAGCATCGGCGGCAAGGGAGCGATTTCGGAACTCCACCCCCTTTCCGTGGGAGTCGTCGGCGCCCGGGGAGGCACAAGCTTCTCCAACGGCGTGCTCGCCGAGGCGGACCTCGTCTTCTTCGTGGGTTCCAGCACCGATTCGGCCGGAACAGCGGGATGGACACTGCCGCCGCGGAAAGGCAAGGCAAAGGTCATCCAGCTCGATGTGAGCGAGGCGGAGTTGGGCAACAACTACGCCGCGGACGCCCTGCTCCTGGGAGATGCGAAGGCCACGCTGGAAGCCATGCTCGTCGAAGCCACTCGCCGGAAACTCTCTTCCCGACATTCCCGCGGCGAGGAGCTGCGCCGCCTCGGGGAACGCTACCGGGAATCCTGCACGGCAGGGCTTCTGTGCGACAGCACACCCGTGCATCCCATGCGCTTCGTCTGCGCTCTTTCGTCGTTCCTTTCCGATGACGCGCCCATCGTGGTGGACCCTGGAATCAGCGCCATCTACCCCGCCACGTATCTTCGTCTCGGACGTCCGGGGCGTCGCTTCGTGTGCAACTTCGCCATCGGAGCTCTCGGGTTCGGCCTTTCCGCCGCCATCGGCGCGGCTTTCGCCGCTCCCGGCTCCCCCGTGACCGCCCTCTCCGGGGACGGCAGCTTCGGCTTCTGTGCGGCGGAGATGGAAACCCTCGCCAGAACGAAGGCAAATGTGAAACTCTTTCTTTTCGACAATCGCAGTTTCGGCTGGATCCGGGCGACCAATTTCTTCGAGTTCGGCACATCGGAGCATTTTTCCACGGATTTTGACGCCACGGACTATTGCCGCGTCGCCGAGGGCTTCGGTCTGCGGACCGCCCGCATCGCAGCCCCCCAGGATCTGGAACCGACGCTCCGCGCCGTCTACGCAGAGCCGGGCCCCGTCTTCGTCGAGGTCAAGGCTCTCCCCGAGGACCAGTGTGTGCCCCCCGTTCCCGGATGGGCACGGCGTTCCGCGGAAAAAGGCATCCACACGTTCTACTAGAGACCGCCTCCGCCTTCAATGCGGGGCAAACCGGGAAAACCCCTCCAAGCGGCCGTTTCCCGGGAAATCGCCGGAAAGCTTCATGCACACAACGGAATGAAAGACAACGGACCACCCATATCTTCCCGGAAGAGGGGAGACGAGACGCGCATGGCGCAGAGCAGAACTTCCGGAACAGAAGACAACGAGGTGGAACGCCTCACCCTGGAAGTACTCGCGGAAAACGTGACACCGGTCGGCGCGGGGGCTCTGGCGGAGGCCCTCCGTTGCCATGGACTTTCTCTCAGTATGGCCACGGCGGGACGTCTCCTCTGGAATCTCGATTGCAAGGGATACACGGAGCGACGCAGCAACCGGGGGAGAGTGCTTTCTCCCTCGGGGAAGGCGCGCCTCGAAGAATTACGGGACGCGGGCACGCGGGAGATGCTCGCCCGGGAATTGCTTGAGGAACTCGCCTCCTCGGGCCCGAAGAAACTTCTGGACGTCCTCGGGGCAAGACGGGCACTGGAGCGGGAGACCGCCCGCCTTGCCGCCATTTTCGCCACCGAACGGGACCTCCAGGAAATCGGCAACTTCGCCGCGCTTCTGGATATCCGCAGCGGAAACGAAAACGCCGCAGAGGCCACGGACAGAAAGTTTCACGAGGCAGTGGCGAGAGCCGGGGGCAACCTCGTCCTCGCCGCGGCGATGAATCTCATTCGCCAGGACACGGAACTCGCCCATGTTCTCACTGCCATCCGACGCACGGGAAAACATCCCCTGGGCGGTTATCACCGGCCGATCTACGAGGCCATTGCCGCGAAAGATCCCACTGCCGCAGAACAGGCCATGCTCACCCACATCGACGGCATCATCGGAGATGTGGCGGCCTTCTTTCGGGAACATCACCATCTCTGACGACGGTCATGCAAGGCCGAAAACTCCTACGGCGACACGACAAAAGCGCCCCATACGCGGACAGGCCCCTTCCCGAAGGGAAAGAGCCTGTCCGCGTATGGGAAACGCTCTCGGGTAACAGCGTCGATGCCTTCCGGAGGAAAGAAGCGCCGGCGCTCTCTTCTTCAGGGAATGCCCAGAACGAGTTTCGCCCGGGCAAGAAGATCGTCGGGATCAAAGGGCTTCGTTATGTACTCGTTCGCCCCTGCTTCGGCCCCCTTGCGCCTGTCCGAATCCTGACACTTCGCCGTGAGAAGGGCCACATGCACGTCCTCCATCTTCCACACCTTCTTGATGGTGTGACAGACGTCGAAGCCGTTCTTCCCGAGCATCATCACGTCGAGAAAAACCACCCTCGGGTGCTCTTGCTCCACAATGCGCAGCGCCTCGTACCCGTCCTCGGCGAAGAGAAGCTCCACGCCATCCTTCCGGAGTGTCTCGAACACTCTGGTAAGAAGAAGTCGAATGACGGGGGCGTCATCCACCACCAGGACCTTTCCCATGACATGCACCTCTCCCTTCCACGGAAGCGTGGATTTTTCTTCCGAAACATTTTTTACGCTCCGCTTCCTCTCGAAAAACGAACGGGACGTATGGAGACAAGTCTATCATGGAAGGGCGACATCTTATGCACCGGAAGAACGTAAAGGGCGTTTCCCTTTCCCGTCATCTCGCCGTACAGGCCGGAGGCATCCTCGTGGTGGCCCTCCTCCTTCTCCTGGCGGGGGTCCACGCCATCGACCAGTACACCACGCGGGAATTCGCCGCCGGCTTTGAACGGGAAGCCGTGGAAAAAGTGACACAACTCCTGGAGGAACTCGAAACACAGGCCGCCGACGTGGAGCGAAACTATCAGGCCATTCTCTGGAACACCTTTCGTTCCATCCAGGACTATCTCTATTCTCAGGGCACATCCCTTCGGGAACTGCCCTGGGGCATCCTGGAAAACCTCATCGCAGAGGCGGAAATGGCGGTTGAACAGGAAAAACACATCCCCTTCAACGGGCAGATGGAGTTCATCCTCTACGACGAAACCATGAGGGTTCGCCATTCGAACCGCTTCGCCGATGGAAGGCCCGCGGACAGGCGTACTCGCCGGACCGTGCAGCTCATGACTCTGGGTGAAATGCGCCTGGAGCGCCTCGAATTGGGTGACGCCTCGTCCCCGTCACTCATCTGCGGCGCCTGGTTCAACCTGGACGAATGGATTCTGGAAATCCGCATCACCATTCCGGAAGAACTCTTCGACCCCTTCTTCCGACGTATCGCCACCATGCAGGGGCTCTCGTTCATCGCCGCCACGGGAATTTACTCCGCAGAGGACGGAATGCCCGCGTGGAAGGGGTTTTCTTCCTCCGCGCCGGGGCTCTCCGCCTTTGCGGCGGATTTTCCCCCCCGTGGAGGAAAAGGAGCGGGCGCTTCCTGGAAACGCGACGGCACTTCCACAAAATACCGCATTGTGCTTCCCTGGACGGGGACCGAACAACGCTCGACCTATTTCCGCACCCCTCAGATCCTGTTCATCCAACTCGATTTCGATGCCATGAAGAACATCTTTTCCAGACATCGCACGGCACTCCTCGGCGTGATCATCCTTTTCTCCGTCGCAGTGCTTCTTCTATTCTGGAACGTTGCCAACGAGACATCCCGACCTTTTTCACGCATCGCCGAGGACATGCTCCGTTTTGCCGCCCTCAAGGAACGCTTCTCCAGGAAGAATTCCTCGGGCAACGCCCGCATCACCGAAATCATCGATCTTGAGCAGGCCTTCGATTCCATGTCCGAAGAAGTCACGGCAAGCCTGGAAAAAATGCGCCAGGCGGACAGGACGAAAAGCCACTTCCTCTCGGTGGTCTCCCACGAACTGAGAACACCCCTCACGTCCATCCTCGGCTTTTCGAAGCTGCTCCGCCGCCGTCTCGAATCCGTCCTCCTCCCCCTCTTTCCGTCATCCGACGGAGGCGCCCGGGCCGTGAAGGATTCCATCGAAGAGCTGGACATCATTTTTTCCGAGGCGGAACGCCTCACGACGCTCATCAACGATCTTCTCGACATGGCGAAACTCGATGCGGGCAAGATGGAATGGCACATGGAATGGTACCCCCTGAGCGAGGTGACGGAACAGGCCCTCGCCGCAACGAGGGTTCTTTTCAACGAGGACCTTGTCTCCGTGCGATCCTCCGTGTCCAGGTCGCTGCCGGCTCTTTACGGAGATCGCCGGCGCATTCTCCAGGTTCTGCTGAACCTCCTCTCCAACGCGGCAAAATTCACCCTTTCGGGCGAGGTTCTCGTTTCCGCAACGCTTCTGGGCGACGAGGTCGAGGTGAGTGTCGCCGACACGGGAATCGGCATTCCACCGGAGAACCTGCTCTCTATTTTCGAAAAGTTTCGCCAGGTCAACGAAGGGCCGGAACAACATCGTCAGGGTACAGGACTGGGGCTTTCCATCTGTCGGGAAATCGTGGAATATCATGGAGGACGCATCTGGGCGGAAAACGCCCCGAAGAGAGGGAGCATCTTCCGGTTCACGCTTCCCGTGAGGATTGGAGACGACGGAGAAACGTTTCCATCCCCGCATTCCGTTCTTTTTCAATAGACATTCCTTCNATGCCCTCGGGAGGGATGACAGGCACCGACGGAAGGAGAAAGACATCATGATACCTTTCACGAAAATGCACGGCAACGGAAATGATTTTCTCGTTCTGGAGAATCTTGGAACCGCTCTCGAAGACGACCTTCTCTCCGCTCTTGCAACGGCCCTGTGCGAACGGCGGCATTCCCTCGGGGCCGATGGCATTCTCGTGGTCGAGCCCTTTCGGGACGGGAAACTCCGTATGCGCATCTTCAACGCCGACGGCTCCGAGGGAGAGATGTGCGGCAACGGAGCCAGGTGTTTCGCCCGTTACGCAGCAGTCCGGAAACTGGCACCTCCGGAGATGACCTTCGAAACTCTTGCGGGGCCCATCACCGCCGACGTGACCGAGTCATCCGTCATCATCGGCATGGGGAAGGTGTCTCTGAAAGAGGCGCTCTTCGATCATCCCTGGACCGACGGGGAGCGCGATCTCCCGCTCAACGCCCTTACCGTCGGTGTCCCCCATTGCGTCGTCTTTCCAGAGCACCCCGAGGAATGGACACCGGAACGGATAACCCTGCTCGGCAGATCCCTCGACCGACCGACCCCGCTCTTCCCCTCGGGAACAAATGTGAATGTCGCCGCACGACTCTCCTCCTCCTCACTCCGCGCCACCACCTACGAGCGCGGCGTGAACGCCGTCACCCGTTCGTGCGGCACGGGCTCCATCGCTTCGGCACTCGTGGCGGCCCGCTTGTTCGGCATGGAGTCACCCATCCGGGTGGAAAACCCCGGGGGCGTGAACACCGTCCATTTCGAGGAGAGCGAGGAGGAACTGGTCTTCCGGATCCGTCTCGAAGGGAAAACCACCTTCGTCGCCGAAGGCACGCTCTCCATGGAAGGGCTTCGGGAACGCCTTTCTCCGGAGTATCTCGCACGTCTCGACAAGGCGCTTCGCCGCGACTGACCATGTCTCCCCGGAGAACCCTCCCCGCCGGAGGCAGGAAGGAAATTCCTCCGGAAAGACAGGACGGGAACAGGCCGTTCCGACTGAAAAAAAGGCTTTCGGGACGGATGCTCCTCTTCCTGTGCCTTCTCCGGGTCGCCTTCACGACGTTTCCAGCCATGGCCGGAGAGACCGCGGGAACGGGTTTCGGGGATGCGAAAGCGCTTTTCGTCTTCGCCAGGGGAGGAGATTCCATCGACCTGGACCCTCTCACCATGGAGGACGCGGAGAGCGCCAAGGTATGTTTCCAGGTCTGCGAACCCCTTGTCCGGATCTCCTTCACCCCGGCCGGACAGGTTCTTCCACAACTGACTCCATGGCTCGCCAGCTCCTGGGATGTGTCTCCCGACGGAAGGACATGGACTTTCTTTCTCCGGGATGGTGTGCTCTTTCACGACGCCACTCCCTTCAATGCCGAGGCGGTCCTCTTCAACCTGAGAAGAGGCGCTGATTCCGGCCTCTGGCACTACGATTTCGAAAAAATGGAGGCACTGGATATCTGCACAGTGCGGCTGCGCCTCTCCATCCCCGTCACCCCTTTCCTTTTTCTCTCGAGTCTTCCGCTGATGATCTCCCCGGAAACTGCCCGTAAAAAGGGGGAGGCATTCCTCCGGGAACACCCCGTGGGAACGGGGCCGTTCCGTTTCACGGAGTGGCGCAAGCAAGAGTACATCCTCCTCGAACGCTTCGACGACTACTGGGGCGACAAGGCTCGCATGGACGGCGTGCTCTTTCGTCTCATCGAGTCCCCCCTGGAACGACTGCAGGCGTTGCGTTCCGGGGACATCGACGCCTTCGACGGCGTCACGCCGGAGGTCCTTCAGCGGATGACGCCCAGGGATCGGGAACACCTTCGGCTTTTCTCCCAACCGGGCATGAACGTGGGATTTCTCACCATGGACACACGGCACAAACCCTTCGACGACCCCAGAGTACGGCGCGCCGTGGCCATGGCGATCGACAAGAAGCGACTCGTGACGGAGGTTTTTCGGGGCCTTGGCATACCCGCGGAGAACATGGTCCCGCCGAACAGCTTCGCCTTCGCCCCGGAACTCCGTGCGCTCCCCCACGACCCGGCGAGAGCGCGGGCACTCCTCGTTCAGGCCGGACTCGAAAACGGCTTCGACACGGAATTGAACGTCCTTCCCATTCCGCGCCCCTATATGCCCGACGGCGACGGCGTGGCGGCGCGAATCCGCGAAGATTTGGACAGGGTGGGCATTCGGGTGACCCTTGTCCGCAAAAACTGGGCGGAATATCTGGATGATTCCTACAACCACCGGTATCCGCTTTTCCTCGACGGATGGATCGGCACGACAGGAGATCCCGACGACTTCCTGCACGCCCTCTTCAGGAGTGACAGCGTAGACAATCTCAGCCGCTACGAGAACGACGACTACGACCGGTTCGTCATCGGCGCCCGCCGTTCCTGGGATCCGGAGGAGCGATTCATCGCCTATTTCCGAGCGCAGCAGCTTCTCCGCAACGAGGTACCGGTCGTTCCCCTGGCCCACGGGTACAATCTCGCCCTGGCGAGAAAAAACGTGGAAGGATTCCGTCTCTATGCCACGGGAGAATACCGTTTCTCGGAAATCTCGCTTACAATCCCATCCAGGGCGGAGGCACATACATCCGCACCTCCGGTTCTTTCCGGAACGACGGTGACACTGCCGAAGGAGGAGAAAGACGAGTGAACAGACACATCTACGATTTCGACACGATCTACGACCGAGTTCCCACCTACGCGAAGAAATGGCATCCCTCCTATCTGGAGCCGATCTTCGGCTCCGGCGACGTTCTTCCCCTGTGGATCGCCGACATGGACTTCGCGGCCCCACCCGAAGTGGTGGCGGCACTCCGGGAGCGGATGGCGCATCCCGTGTTCGGATACACCATGCGCAGCCCCGCGTTCTTCGAATCCGTGGCGGCGTGGACGGAACGACGCTATCGTTGGAAAATTCATCCCGACTGGATCGTTCCCTGCCCCGGCGTGGTTCCCGGCATCGCGCTGGCGATCCGGGCCTTTACGCTCCCCGGCGAAGGGGTCGTCATCCAGAGCCCCGTGTATCCCCCCTTCTTCGAAAGCATCAACAAGAACAGCCGCGTCACCACCGTCAATCGTCTCGTCGAAAAAAACGGAACCTGGGAAATGGATCTGGACGACCTTGAGAGATGTCTTGGAGAAAACACCTCTCTGCTCCTCAGCTGCAGCCCTCACAATCCCGTGGGCCGGGTCTGGAAACGGGCGGAACTCGAGGCCGTGGCGGAGCGTGCGCTCCGCTCGGGAACACTTCTCGTCTCCGACGAGATCCACGCGGACATCGTCTTCAGAGGTCACGCACACATCCCTCTGGCCTCCCTCGCACCGGAGGTCGCCGCACGAACGGTGACCCTCCTCGCCCCGAGCAAGACCTTCAACATCGCGGGACTGCAGACGTCTCTGGCGATCATCCCGGACCCGGACCTGCGCCGTACTTTCAGGAACGAACTGGAGAGTCTGCACCTCGAGGGCGGCAATCTCTTCGGCATGCTCGCCCTCGAAATCGCCTACGGACAGGGTGAGCCCTGGTTGGAGGCACTCCTCGCCTACCTCGAAGACAACCTTGACCTCCTCGGAAATTTCCTGCGGGACCGCCTTCCCTCGGTCGGCTACATCCGACCCGAGGGCACCTATGTGGCGTGGCTGGATTTCCGCTCCCTGGGACTCGCCCCGGAGGAACTGCAGCGTTTCCTCGTCCACGAGGCACGCCTGGCTCTCAACGCCGGAACGAGCTTCGGCCCAGGCGGCGAAGGCTTCGCCCGCCTCAATTTCGGTTGCCCGCGAACGCTCCTGTCGGAAGGTCTGACGCGTCTCGCCGATGCCGTCTCCCGCCTGGAGGGAAGGGGGTGCTGCTCGACAGAGGCATAACGAGTACTCCGTGACGTGCGCTTTGAGATTCCTGCCGGCAAAAACGACAGGAACGGCGGCCGCATCCGGCGGCAACGCCCGCCGGAGCCCGGCATCACCGAAAAACGGCAACCATTTCGAGGAGGGATTCGAAAGCCATGAGAAAGTTCGCGGTAATTCTCGCCTGTGCCGTGTTGTGTCTCTTCGTCGGTACCGCCCTTGCGGAGGAAGTCGTCAAGATCGGACACACCGTTTCTCTCACGGGAGGTGCCTCCATGTGGGGGCAGTCCGAGAAGCGGGCACTGGAGATGCTCATCGAAAAACTCAATGCCGAAGGCGGTGTGCTGGGCAAGAAAATCGTCCTCGTCTCCTACGACAACAGGAACGACGCGGTGGAAGCGGTGAACGTGGCACGGCGCCTCGTGGAGGACGGTGTCGTGGCCGTCATCGGTCCCGCCCAGAGCGGCAACGCCATCGCCTCGGCTCCGATCCTCGAAAAAGCGCAGGTTCCCATGGTGGTCACCACCGCCACGAATCCCTACGTGACGCTGGACAAGAAGACCGAAAAAATCCGTCCCTTCGCCTTCCGTCCCTGCTTCATCGATCCCTTCCAGGGAACTGTGGCGGCTCGTTTCGCCTTCCGCGACCTCAAGGCGAAGACCGCGAGCATCCTGTACGATGTCGGCAGCGATTACGGTCAGTGGCTCGCCAAATACTTCGAGGAAGCCTTCGCCAAGGAAGGCGGTCAGGTCGTCGCCAAGGAGGCCTTCCGCACGGACGAACTCGACTACCGGGCGCAGCTCGGCAAGATGAAGGAACTCAATCCCGACGTGATATTCATTCCCACCAGCCAGAAGGAAGCGGCCATGGCGGCCAAGCAGGCCCGGGACCTCGGCATCAAGGCGGTGCTTCTCGGCACGGACAACTGGGGCAGCCCCGACCTTATCGAACTCGGCGGCAGTGCCATCGACGGCGGCTTCTTCGTGAACCTCACGGACCTCGCGGACCCGGACATCCAGGACTTCGTCGCGGAATACCGCCAGAAGTTCGGCGAGGATCCGGTCCTTCCCAATCCTGTCATGGCCCAGGACGCGCTCCTGCTCATCGTGGACTCCATCAAGCGGGCGAATTCCTTTGAGGGCCCCAAGGTCGCCGAGGCCATGGCCAACACGGTGGGGCTCAAGGTCACCAGCGGCACGCTCACCATCGATCCCACCACCCATGATCCTCTGGACAAGCCCGCCGTGATCCAGAAGGTGGACGTGACGAACAACGCCTTTCCCTTCCACATGAAGTTCTATCCCCAGGACGTGAAGTAGCGGAAACCCGCCGGGAGAATCGGGAGAAAATCCCCTCTCCGACGCTGCGGGGATCGTTTTCTCGGGAACTCCGGGAAACGATCCCCGCAGCGAGAGGAACGAACCAGGGAAAGGAGTCGATCATGCTCCTGCAGACGCTCATCACGGGACTGTCCATCGGCGGGATCTACGCCCTCATGGCCGTCGGCTATTCTCTCGTCTTCAGCGTGCTCAACTTCAGCAATTTCGCCCATGGCGCAGTGATCATGCTCGGCGCCTACATCGGACTCGGGGTGGTCCGTTTTCTCGCGCCGAGCCTTCTTCCCGCAGTAGCCGTCGCCATGATCGGCGCGGGCGTCCTCGCGGTTCTCAACGAGCGTCTCGCCTACTCCCTGCTCCGACGACGCAAGGCCCCCTCCCTCTACCTCATGATCAGCGCCATGGGATGCGCCGTCCTGCTGGAAAATCTCGTGTACGCCACCATCGGATCCCGTTTCTACGCCTACCCGGAGTTCTTCGCCACGTCGGTGGTGACACTCGCGGGAAGTACCGTGAGCCTCCTGGATCTCTTCGCCTTCATTTTTTCCATCGGCGCCATCGGAGGACTGCATCTCTTCCTCACCCGCACCAAGACAGGAATCGCCATCCGCGCAGGCGTGGCGGACATGACCATGTGCTCCCTCATGGGAGTGAACCTGGACCGCCTCATCGCCGTGGTCTTCTTCCTCGCCGGAGCGTTCGCCGGTGTGGCGGGCATCTTCCTCGGCATCAAGTACCTGGTCTATCCCACCATGGGATGGATCACCAACAAAGCCTACATCGCCGCCGTCATCGGAGGGCTGGGAAGCCTTCCGGGGGCACTCATCGGCGGGCTCATCCTCGGCATCGTGGAGACCCTCGTCTCCACCTATATTTCCAGCGTCTATCGCGATCTCTTCAGCTTCGGCCTGCTCATCGCCCTGTTGCTCTATTTGCCCAACGGTCTCCTGGGACGCGAGACAGGAGAAAAGGTATGACCCGAGGAACGAAGCACATCCGTTTCCACGCCAAGGAGGCGACCAGAGCATGAACTATATTCTCTCCATCGTCACCCTCGCGTGCATCAACATGGTGGCCGTCCTCGGCGTAGCGGTCTTCACGGGATTCACCGGACTCTTCTCCCTGGGACACGCCGCGTTCGTGGGCATCGGCGCCTACACGTCGGCCATCCTCACCTACTACTACGACGCGCCTTTCGCACCGTCCCTCGGAGCGGGCATGATCGTCGCCGCCTGCGTGAGCCTCATCATCGGCATTCCCACCCTCAAGGCGAAACTGCGGAGCGACTATTTCGCCATCGCCATTCTGGGCTTCGGAGAAGGACTCCGGGTCCTGCTCGAAAATCTCGAGATCACCAACGGCGCCAGAGGGCTTCCGGGCATCGAACCCCACACGACCCTTCCCGCGGTGCTTCTCGCTCTGGCACTCTCCATCTGGGGCGTTCGGAACTTTCTCACCTCCCGATGGGGCAGCGCCTGCATCGCCATCCGAGAAGATCCCGTAGCGGCGGAAATGGCTGGGGTCAATCTCTTTCGAACCCGCCTCCTCTCCCTGCTCGTGAGCGCCGCCCTCTGCGGCCTCTCGGGAGGGCTTCTGGCGCATTATCTCTCGTTCATCCAGCCCGTCATGTTCACGCTCGTGCAGTCCACCATGCTTCTCGCCACGGTCATCGCCGGAGGCATGGGGAGCATCTCCGGTCCTCTGCTCGCCTCGTTCATCTTCATCGCCCTCCCCGAGGCACTCCGGGTGGCCCAGATCTGGCGCCTCGTCGCCTACGGACTCGTGCTGGTCACCATTGTGGTCTACCGTCCCCAGGGATTGATGGGCTACACGGAGCTTTCGGCGGTTCTGCGAAAAGTCTTCGCCCCGGGCAAATCCTCGGCGCCGTTTTCCACCACGCCGTCCTCGCCTCGGGAGCAATCCACCGAAGCAGTCCCGAAGACTGCGGCGACGCCTTCCCCCTCCGGCGAGGGAGAGAAACCGCCCCTGCTCCGTTTGGAGCACCTCACCAAGAACTTCGGCGGCATCCGTGCCGTGGACGCGCTCTCTCTGTCCGTTCCCGAAGGAACCGTCTACGGCATCATCGGGCCGAACGGAGCGGGAAAGACCACCGTCTTCAACCTCATCACCCGGGTCTACCGCCCCGATGAAGGAGTCATTCTTTTCCGGGAGAGATCGCTCCTCGGTCTCGCTCCGGACGCCATCGTCCACGAGGGCATCGCCCGAACGTTCCAGAACATCCGGCTCTTCAACCGCCAATCCTGCTTGGAGAACGTGCTCACCCCCCTTCGGCAGCGCGCTCCCTACGGTGTGGCCTCGGCGATCCTGCATCTGCCCTCGGTGGGACGCGCCGAGCGGGAACTGAAAGCCCGGGCCATGGAACTGCTCACCGAGATGAAACTCGCCGCCTACGCGGACGCACCGGCGGCAACCCTGCCCTATGGTCTCCAGCGCAAGCTTGAGATTGCCCGCGCTCTTGCGATGGGTCCCTCCCTCCTCCTCCTGGACGAACCGGCGGCGGGAATGAATCCCGAGGAGACCCGGGCGCTCTCCGCGCACATTCAGGAGATCCACCGGCGCTTCTCCCTGACGGTCCTCGTGATCGAACACCACATGGACCTCATCATGCGCATCTGCTCACGCATCGCCGTCATCAATTTCGGCGCCCTCCTCGCCGAGGGAACGCCCGAGGAGATCCGCAAGGACGAACGTGTTCTCGAAGCCTATCTTGGAAAGGGGAAGAGCGATCATGCCGCGTGAGTCGGACCACACCGTCCCGAACAGCGCCGCACCCGAGACGGAGTCCGCCGAAACGACTCCGGAAAGCGCATCGAAACCCTTGCTCGCCGTGGACACGCTCGACGTGCACTACGGAAAGATCCACGCGGTGCGGGGCGTCTCCTTCGCAGTGGCTTCGGGAGAGATCGTGTCCATCGTCGGCGCGAACGGTGCGGGGAAATCCACCATCATGTGGGCGCTCACGGGAGTCGTCCGTTCATCGGGAGGCCGGGTCCTCTGGGACGGCGAGCCACTCCCGAAATCCCCCCACGAGGTCGTCCGAAAAGGCCTGGCCCTCGTTCCGGAGAGGCGTCGCCTTTTCGCCCCCCTCACGGTTCGGGAAAATCTCGTCATGGGTGCCTATCTCCGCAAAGACAAGAATGTGGACAAGGACTACGAGCGGATCTTCACTCTCTTTCCCGTCCTGCGCCAACGTCTCGGGCAGCTCGCGGGAACTCTTTCAGGGGGCGAGCAGCAGATGCTCGCCATTTCCCGGGCGCTCCTGAGCGCCCCGCGGATGCTCCTCTTCGACGAGCCCTCCCTGGGACTGGCACCGCGCATCGTGGAACAGCTCATGGAGACCATCGTGGAACTTCGCAAGTCGGGTATCACCGTGCTCATGGTGGAACAGAACGCCGTGCAGGCCCTGGAGATCAGCGACCGGGCCCATGTCCTTGAAGCCGGAGCACTCGTGAAGGGAGGAACGGGAAGAGAGCTGCTCGACGACCCGGCGGTGCGCTGCGCCTATCTGGGAGAAATCGCCCAGGACGCAACCGCTTGATGTCCGAACCACCGGGGCGGAGCGAGAACCACCCTCGTCCCGGTGAATTCCTTCCGGAGCGGCCAGGGACGGAGCGACGGCCCAGAAAGGCAATACCCCGGAGCACTCTTCCGCACCCGAAAACAGCTGTCGTTGCACCTCGGACGTGGCAATCCGGAGGCAACGCTCCGGAAAAACCGCACTCCATGCCCACCGGGGTTTTTGCTTTGGAGGATCGTCGGCCTTCACGGAAACAGGCTTGAATGGAACCGGTGCTTTGGTATGGTTTCGACGGAGTGTCTTGGAGGGAACCAATGCCGCCGATTCGTGTATAATTTTCGCATTATGGCTGCCGAACAGATCTCCCCTACGGGAAAAGCATCTCCGTCCATGCCGCAGGCGCCCGCATCGGGATCCCTGTTGCGGGCACTCCGCTCCCGGAACTATCGACTCTTCGTCACGGGACAGAGCGTCTCCCTCATCGGATTCTGGATGCAGCGAATCGCCATGAGCTGGCTCGTCTACCGCCTCACCGATTCTCCCATCGCCTTGGGAACGGTGGATTTCGTGGGGCAGGTGCCGATGCTCCTCTCCCTCTATACGGGGGTACTGCTCGAAAAATGGGATCTCCGGAAGACCGTTTTCATCTGTCAGTTCCTCTCCATGTGCCAGGCCCTCGCCCTTGCGGCGCTGACCCTTACGGACGTGGTACAGTACTGGCATGTGGTGGCGCTCTCCTGCTTCATGGGATTCATCAACGCCTTCGAACTCCCCGCCCGGCAGTCCTTCGTCATTTTCATGGTGGACCACAAGCAGGACCTGGGCAACGCCATCGGCCTCAACTCCTCCATCTTCAACCTCGCACGACTTTTAGGTCCCTCCATGGGAGGCATCACTATCGCCGCCGTGGGCGAAGGAATCTGTTTTCTCCTGAACGGCGTCTCCTACCTGGCGACCCTGGTCGCCATCGGCTTCATGCGCCTCACCCGGAAGCCCATCGCAAAACCCGACGGAGAGGGCGGCGTCCGCCAGAGCAAGATGGCGGACTTCCGCGAGGGATGGCGCTACGTCACCACCTTCGAGCCCATCCGGGACATTCTCCTCGCCCTGGCGCTCCTCTCCATCTTCGGCCTTCCCTACCTGATCCTGCTTCCCGTCTTCGCCCGGGAAATCCTCCACGGCGGTCCCAAAACGCTGGGTTTCCTCCTCACCGCATCAGGGGTCGGCGCATTGACGGGTTCCATTATGATCGCGCTCCGAAAGACTCCCGTCGGGCTCAGCAGGGTTGTGGCCTATACCCTCACGGGATTCGGGTGCGCCACCGGAGCCTTCGCCCTCTCCCGGTGGCTGCCGCTCTCCCTGCCGCTCATGGCATTTGTGGGCTTCACCATGGTGGTGACCCTCGTCTCCTGCAACACCCTCATCCAGACCCTCGTGGACGATGACAAGCGCAACCGCGTCATGGGCATCTACATCGTGGCTCTCATGGGCACAGGCCCTGCGGGAAGTCTTCTCCTCGGCTGGCTCGCCTCCGTCATCGGCGCACCGCTCGCTCTCGCGTCGGGATCCGCAGTCTGCATCGTCACAGGCATCTCCTTCTGGCGCAGGCTGCCTCGCCTCTGGGCCAAAGCCGCTCCCATCTACCGGGCAAAGGGACTGCTTCCCCCGGAAGACGCCTTCGAGAGCGCCCCCTCCGCCGGGGCCGAAACGGCGCCCGCTTCGGCCTCCACAACGTAGCCGAAAAACACGTTCTGGAAGGTGCGTCTTTATGGTATAGTTATCAGAGTAACGTTGAGAATCTCGCGATGGGGCTCGCACAATACGCCGATGTGGCTGATGGCTCCTGTTTTCCGGTTGTCTCCGGAAACGGGAGCTTTTTTCTTTTCTTCACGAGCCGCCGGGGAGGGAGATTCGTGCCGAACGTACCGCGACGACGGCGTTCCGTAGCCATCACAATGTGTGTCTGTCTCGTGTCCTTTCTGTTCCTGTGGAAGAATTTCGGGGGTGTCGGAGGCGTTGTCGCGAAGGGAACACCTCTGCAAAATCTCCTCCTTCCGTGTTTCGCAGGAACAGGAGCACTGCTTCTCCTCGCAGGAGCATTCGGCATGGTACGTTTTCTCCTGACCCTGACGGAGCGGAAAAAACGCGACAAGAACGACGAATCCTTCGTCCTCGTCCGTGCTCCACACAAGCTCTCCTTTGCGGACGCCCTGATTCTCCTTGCCGTTCTTGCCGCGAGCATCTTCATCGGAATCCGGATCATTCCGTTTCTCGGAGAACATTTTCTCGCCCTTCCTTCCGGACGAACGTCCATTGTCTCGGCGGCCCCCGGAAACGGCACCGGAGAAACTCCCCCGCCACCCCTTCGAGACGGCACGAAAACGGCGGAAAACGGCTCCCCCTGGGCAGACCTGCTCGCCTCGGAATTCACCCTTGGAAGTGTCCTGCTCGGAGGGGCGTTCCTGCTCTTTCTCGTCGCCGCTCTCCGTAATGCACCTCCCACACCTCTCGTGGCGCTCGACGAGGGAGCCATACACCCTCACCGGGCTGGAAACGACGCGCTCCTCCACGGAACAGACTGGATCACCCTGCGACGACTTTCCCCCCGAGAGGCCGTGATCGCCGCCTACCTCCGTTTCGTGCACTGCCTCGCCGACACGGGGTATTCCCCCTCCGCCTCACACACGCCGGAAGAGCGACTCGCCCTGCTTCCACTCCCGCTCCACCCCCTCCGGGAGCCCCTGGCAAGACTGACGGAACTGTTCGAGGTGGCCCGCTACTCTCTTCGCGCTCTCACGCCGGAACAACGCGACGACGCCGTGGACAGCGCGGAATATCTTGTCCGGGTCCTGACCGTCTCCGAGACGCCCTCAACGAGGAGGGACAAGACATGAACAGCGGCATGCCCCGAAAAAACCCTCTCTCGGGGGGGGGGGGGGGGGGGGGGGGCGCTGTGCTGTTTCTGCCTCGCCTGGGGAGGTTCCCGCGCCGCCGTAAACGCTTCCTGCGAACCCGATCCCGAAAAGGGTCGATTCTCCCTTTTCCGCCTCGCCGGACTGCTTCGGAACCGCTTCTCGAAAGAGAAAGCGCTTCCTTCCGAAATCGTGACACTGCGGAGACTTCTTCGGAGCGAACGGAGAAAACGTTTCCGTTCATGAACGGATCGATCCAAACCTTACGCTTCCAAGGAAAGGTCGTGCTCCACGATGTTCCTTTCCCGACCGGAAACATTCGATTCCGCAACAAAAGGAGTGACACAGCCATGACAACGCACGTGCACCTTACGCAGATCACCGAAGCCGCCGCGCTTTGCCGAAAGGCACTGGAAACAGTGCAACGCCATATCATCGGCAAGGAGGCCATGCTGGAAGCCATTCTCGCGACGCTCGCCGCGGACGGACATCTCTTGCTGGAGGATGTTCCCGGAGTAGCCAAAACCAGAGCCGCCAAAACCTTTGCGGCGGTACTCGGCCTGGAATTCCATCGCATCCAGTTCGTTCCGGACCTCCTTCCCGCGGACATCACGGGAAGCCTCGTCTTCGACACGAAACAAGGCACCTTCTCCTTCCGGAAGGGCCCCCTTTTCACCTCTTTCCTCCTCGCCGATGAAATCAACCGGGGAACACCGAAGACACAGGCGGCACTCCTGGAGGCCATGCAGGAACGACAGATTTCCGTGGACGGCAAAACCTTTGTGCTGGAACGTCCCTTTCTCGTCATCGCCACGCAGAATCCCATCGAGTTCGAAGGGACGTATCCTCTTCCGGAGGCACAGCTCGACCGCTTCATGGCCCGCCTCGGCATGGGCTATCCTTCGGCGGAGGCGGAGGCGGACCTGCTTCTCCTCAATGCCCGCCGTGAAGAGGAAAACGCCCTGCCCTCCCCCGTGATGAGCCGGGAGGAATTCCTGAGAGTCCAGGACGCGGTGGAACAGGTTCACGTGGACGACGACCTCAGGGACTACATGGTTCGCCTCGTTCGGGCGACCCGGGAGGACCGTCGTATCCGTCTCGGCGCCTCCCCCAGGGGGACACTGGCGCTTTTCCGCCTGTCCAGAGCGAGAGCGCTCCTCAAGGGAAGAGAGTTCGTCCTCCCCGACGATGTGAAAGCCGTCGCGACTCCGGCCCTCGCGCATCGTCTCGTCCCTGTTCCCGAACTCTGGGCGGAGCGGATCACCGGCGAGGAACTGGTCCGCTCACTTCTCGACGCGATTCCGGTGCCCCATGCCGCACGAGACTGACTCCCGGCCGCTCCTCATCGGAACCCGCACACTGCGCCGGCTCTTTCTCCTCGTCTCGTTCCTTCTGGCGGCAGGTATTGTGTCGGGGAAAAGCGCTTTCCTCGCCGCAGCGGCTCCGCTCATGGTCCGCCTTTTCCTCTCCCTCTGGGATGTAGCACCGCCGCGATGCACCATCACCACCCACAGCACCGCTTCTCTCCGTACCGAAGGAGAAAAAACCGCCATCGCTCTCCGTATCGCCGCGACGGATTCGTTGCCCCTCCTGCGAGTGTTCCACACATTCCAGAACCCCGTCCGCAAAAAGGGAGCGGTTCTGTCCACCCTTTCCCTGCGAGAGGGAGAGGTCCTGGAAAAAACGTTCTTTCTGGAGATGCCGGGCCGCGGCGTCTACCTTCAGGGAAGCGTCACCGCCACCGCCCTTGTCGGCTCCTACGGTTTCATCGCATCCTGGCGCTCCGGCACGGCAACACCCTGCCGCGTGTTGCCGCGTCTTTGGGAAATGGGGCGAACACCCCTCGCAATTCCAGGGGGCAGGCATCACAGCGGCATCCACATCTCCCGCTTCCAGGGGGACGGCCTGGAATTTGCGGAGGTTCGGGAACTTCGAGAGGGGGAACCGCTCCGCAACATCAACTGGCGCACCACCGCAACACAGGGGCGCCCCTTCGTGAACGAACGGCTTCTCGAACGCTGCAACGACGTTGTTCTCGTGGTCGACACGCTGAAGGATGCGGGCAATTTCCCGGATTCATGTCTCGACAGGTGCACCAGGGCCGCGGGAACCATTGCCCTCTCCGTCCTGAGAAAACGCGACCGAGTGGGACTCATCGAATACGGAGGCATTCTCGAATGGCTGCCGCCGCGAAGCGGCCTCCTTCACATGCGGCGTCTTCTGGATCGTCTCGCGGAAGCCCGGGTCTCGGAAAGTTTCGGCTATCGGGATCCCGCCACCATCTCTCCCCTGGGCCTTCCTGCGGGAGCCCTCGTCCTCGTCCTCTCCCCCCTGCTCGACGACCGTTCGTTCCAAATGCTCTCCGGGCTTGTGGGACGCGGGTTCGATCCTGTCGTTCTCTACGTTTCCCCCTTTTCCGCGGTAGAGCATCGAAACGGGTCGGGAAGGACGGAAAAGGACGCGCTCTCCGACGAAAGGACTTTTCAGGAGGAACGCCTCCAGGTCCTCCGTGGACAGGGGCTCCGCTTTGCCGAATGGAACGAATCGGCCCCCCTGGAAGTCTGTCTTGAGCGCGCCTTCTCCGGACCCGGAACACGGGGGAAACGACTGCGCACGCTGTCGCCCGGGAGAGCCTCATGAATCTCTTCGGAAGCATTGCCATGATCGCCGCTCTTTGCTGCGCCGCCCTTCCCCTTGGAGGCTCAACGAAACACATCCTGCCGTGGCTCGCCCTCGCCGCGTTCATGACAGCCTTCGGAGCCTTCCGGCTTCGCAGCTTCCGTCTGTGGAGCGCGACGGCGGCCCTGCTCACACTGGAGGGGAGCTTTTTCGTCCTTACGAGGACCTCCGGGCAGATTTCAGCCCTCCCCTCGGCGTTGTTCGGATTGGGACTCGTCGTTCTTCTCGACGCGGGATACCTTCATTACCTGGAAGCGAGGGGAAGAGAAACCCTTTCCGCCGAGAACGCCCCGTCGGCCGGAGAAGCGACGGAGACCTCTCTCCGCATCGCGGAAGATTTTCTGAAGCGTACACTCCTTCTCGGAGGGATCGTCCTTCCACCGATGCTCCTTCTCGAACTCGGGAGCGACTCTTCCGGTTTCGCCGCCATCATTCCTCCGGGAAGAACGGACGCGGCACTCTACCTTCTCGGCGCCGCCGGAGCGGGTCTCGTCCTGCGACGCATGGCGGCGACCATGCTCGACATCACCGGCAGAAGCGACATCTTTCACGGACAGGATTCTTCCGACCTCTGACCGCCGGCGGCGCATGCCTCCATCCGACGTTGCCATTGCAGGCAGATCGGAACAAAGCCAAGGGCTATCGTTGGAGGAGGCTGCGTGCTATACTGAGCAGATAAAATCCATTACCCATGGAACACGGGCGATGGCGTTCGCCTTGAAAGCCATTTGGAACGGCTAATGACGCCTCATCTTGATTCGCGGGAGATTATGCGATCACCCGTGGAGAGTGTGAGGTGTTTTTTGTGAAGGATGCCATTGCGCTTCTCGTCGCAGGAGGTGTTGGAACACTGTTGCGTTTTCTGCTTTCCCAGTGGGTCGATGCCAAGACAGATTTTTCTCTCCCCGTCGCAACGTTCACCGTCAACGTCACAGGATGTTTTCTCTTCGGGCTCTTCTGGGCTTTCATGCGATACGCCACGGGGGTTCCTTCTTCGGTAAACGTGGTTCTGCTCACAGGATTCGTCGGCGCCTTCACCACCTTTTCCACCATGACCTTCGAATTCCTGCTCCTCCTCAAGGATTCCTTCTTCCGCGGATTTCTTTATCTCAGCGTGACGCAACTTCTCGGCGTCTGTTTCACCGCGCTGGGCATCTTCTGCGGAAAATTCTGCTTCATCCGGTAGTCCGGAATTGTGTCATGCCCAAAAGAATGACCCCAAAGAGGAGAAAAATTCCACATTGTCTTTTCGGAACATTCATGCTACAAGGAAGAAACGCGGATCACACCACGGAAAGATTCCACGAAACGGTCGGGCGATGGCGTTCGCCCTGAAGTGCCGCAGCGGCAGGCTGATGACGCCTTTTTTCACACGGGGCATCCGCATCGCTTCTGCGGTTTTTTTGCGCGGAGACTTCAGAGGTCGAGGGTGAGCGACAGAGACGCAGAGCACCTCTCCCTCCTGTGTCCGGAAGGTAAGGAGGCAATATCATGAGAATCAGTGCGGTGAAGGCTTTGGAAATTCTCGATTCCCGAGGGAATCCGACGGTGCGCGTCTTTGTAGAGCTGGAGGGCGGAGTCCGGGCGAGCGCGTCCGTGCCCTCCGGTGCGTCCACCGGTGAAAACGAGGCAGTGGAGCTTCGGGACGAGGAGAAGAACCGTTACGGCGGTAAAGGCGTCCGGAAGGCCGTGGCCAATGTGGAAGAGCACATCGCTCCCCGGGTAGTGGGTATGGATCCCACGCGGCAGGCGGAACTCGATGCGGTCATGATCGAGCTGGACGGTACGCCGAACAAGGCGCGCCTCGGGGCGAACGCGATCCTCGGCGTGTCCATGGCGGCAGCCAGAGCTGCGGCAACGGCGCTGAACCTCCCCCTCTACGCCTACCTCGGAGGCGTCGGCGCGGTGCATGTTCCCGTTCCCATGATGAACATCCTCAACGGAGGAAAGCACGCGGAGAACAGCGTCGATTTCCAGGAATTCATGGTGATGCCTCACGGCGCCCCCTGCTTCGCCGAGGCGCTCCGGTACGGCGCTGAAACCTTCCACGCCCTGAAGAAGATTCTCCAGAAAAAAGGCTATGCCGTGGGTGTCGGTGACGAAGGCGGTTTCGCCCCGAACCTGAAGAGCAACGACGAGGCCTGCGAGGTCATCGTGGAGGCCATCGCCGCCGCGGGCTACGAGCCGGGAAAGGACATCTCCATCGCCCTGGATCCTGCGGCGAGTTCTTTCCGGGAAAAGAAATCCTACGAACTCACCAAGTCGGGCCAGGGCAGGAAAACCAGCGCCGAGATGACCGCCCTCTACGCGGAATGGCTCGATCGCTTCCCCATTGTCTCCATCGAGGACGGCCTCGGCGAGGACGATTGGGAGGGATTCCGGGAACAGACCGCCGCCCTGGGAGACCGCATCCAGATCGTGGGGGACGACATTTTCGTGACGAACACCACTTTCATCCGGCGCGGCATCGAGGAAAAAACCGCCAACGCCGCTCTCATCAAGCTGAACCAGATCGGAACGGTGACGGAGACCATCGAGGCCATCCACCTTTGCCGCGAAGCGGGATGGGGCTTCGTGATCTCCCACCGCTCCGGCGAGACGGAGGATGCCTTCATGGCGGATTTCGCCGTCGCCATGGGGGGCGGCCAGATCAAGACGGGATCGGCCTGCCGAAGCGAGCGGATCGCCAAGTACAACAGGCTTCTGGAGATCGAACACGAACTCGGCGCACGAGCGCGGTTCGGACGATAGAGCGACACCTCGCCGGAGGTGCGGAACATGCCGCATCTCCGGCTTCTTCCTCCGGCCTCAGGAGGACCGATGGGCGATGGCGTTCGCCCCGAAATGCCGATCCTCTCGGCTGATGACGCCTGATTTTTTTCGCCGGGAGGCACGTGCGCATGACGTCAAAGACACAGGAACTGCTTCGGGTGCTCTCTGAAATGAGAGAACACCCGCTCTCCCCGTCCCAACGAGAACTTCTGGAGGATACTGCGAACCGCATCGAGGAGGATCGGTTGTACGTCGCCGTGGTGGGACAGTTCAAACGGGGCAAGTCCACCTTCCTCAATGCCATCCTCGGAGAAAGGATCCTCCCCACGGGAGTCCTTCCCCTCACGAACATCATCACCGTTCTGGACGCAGGCCCGGAACGGGAGCTGGAAATCCACTTCCGGAACGGAACCGTGAAGAAGGACGACGTGGCCCACCTGGACCGTTACGTGGCGGAAAAGGGCAATCCCAACAACGAGAAAAACGTCGCCTGGGTTCGTCTTCGCCACCCCGCCCCGCTGCTGGCGAAGGGCATCACCCTCGCGGACACGCCCGGAGTAGGCAGTCTTTTCGAGTCGCAGACGGAAGTGACGAAGACCTTTCTGCCCCGCATCGATGCCGCGTTCTTTCTCATCTCCGCGGACTCCCCGCTTTCCGAAGGCGAGCTGGCCTTTCTGGAGGATCTGCGCTCCCAGGTCCGGCATCTCTTCGTGCTGCTCAACAAGGTGGATTTCGTCGATGTCGAGGGACTCGCCGAGCTGCGCACTTTCCTCGCCGCACAGCTCCGGGAAAATCTGGGAGAGCCGGAACTCCCCCTGTTCGCCATCGCAGCCAAACCGGCCCTTGATGCGCGTCTCCGAAAGGACGCCGCAGCCCTCGAAAAAACAGGTCTCGCCGCCGTGGAAACCCTTCTCGCAGAGCTTTCCGAGCGGGATCGCGCCACCGTGCAATGGGACGCGAACTCCCGGCGCGCCCTCGGCATCGCCAGAGCACTGCGGACGGACGCCCTCATCGAAAGCCGCTCCCTCAAACAACCTCTCGATGTGCTGACGAAACAGATCGACACCTTCGTCGCCGGCGTGTCAGGACTTCAGGAACGCCGCTTCGAAGCGGAAACGTTGCTGGAGAAGGAACTGGAGGGAATGATCCGTGCCCTCGAAAACGATCTGGATCGCATCCGCAAGGAGTACCCGCCCCGCATCGCACAGGAGATCCGGACCGAGGCGACGCGGCGGAGTTCCCTGGGAACGAAGGAGTTCACGGATCATCTGGAGCGCCTTGCGAACGAGCGTCTCGTGGCACATTTCGAAGAGTGGTTTCTCCAAACCGAGCGGCACATGGAATCCACCTACCAGACGCTCACGGAACGGCACCGGAGACGGCTTACCTCCCTTCTGAAGGAGCTGCTTGACCTGGGATCGAGCGTCTTCGACGTGGACCTTGACGAGTGGGAACTTCCCGAGGAACTCTCTTCGGAACGGGAATTCTATTACCTCGAGGGCGAGACACGCCCTTTCTTCGACCTGGAGGGAACGGTCCTTTCCCTCGGCGAGGCACTTCTTCCCCGGTCGGTGGGGCAGAATCTGGTTCTCAAACGCCTGCTCTCCCGGCTTCCCCAAAGAGTGGACGCCAACTGTGGACGCATCCGCTACGACATGGTACGACGCGTCAAGGACAGCTTCCTCCACTTCCGGAGCCGCCTGCGCAACCTGGTGGAGGAAACCGCCGGAGGCATTGAAAAGGCTGCCCGCTCCGCCCTGGAACAGCGCACACAGACCAGGGAGGCGCAACTGCGCCGGGAGGAAGCGCTCCTGCGGGTCGTCGCGCAATGCGACGACTGGATACGCACACTGACACAAAAAGAGAGTGAAACGCCCCTGTCCGTGGGGAAATGATCTCTTCCGGCAGCGGAAAACAACAAGGCGAGAAAGAGCTTTCTCTTTTCAGAGAGGTCTTTCTCGCCTTGTCCTTTCTTTCGCGCTTTGCCGTCGAGCGTGCTATTCCGCTGTGTTTCCGGCCGGTTTGAGGAGAAAGTCTCCGTAAGCATCCACGAGGTGCTCGTTCCGGTCCAGCCCCTCCACCTCCTCCGAGGCGGGAACACGAAGTCCCACAAGAGCGTCGATGACCTTGAAGAGCACAAAGGCGGCGGCGAACGTCCAGATTGCAATGGCACCCACACCGGTGAGCTGGACGACCAATTGCGCAGTACCTCCTCCGTAGAGCAGGCCTCCTTCGGAGGCAAAGACGCCCACGAGCACGGTCCCGAGAGCCCCGCAGACTCCGTGCACACCTATGGCACCCACGGGATCGTCTATCTTGAGCACCTTGTCGATGAATTCCAATGCATAGACCAACACTCCCCCGGCGATGATCCCGATGAGCACCGCTCCCGCGGGAGAAACGGCAGCACATCCTGCGGTGATGGCCACAAGCCCTCCCAGAACACCGTTGAGGGTCATGCTCACGTCGGGTTTGCCATAGCGATCCCAGGTGATGAGCATCACCGTCACCGCCGCCGCCGCCGCCGCGAGGTTCGTGGTCACCGCGATGTATCCGATGCTCGCATCGGTTCCGGAGAGCGAGCTGCCGGGATTGAAGCCGAACCATCCGAACCAGAGAATGAAGACCCCCAGTGCACCCAAGGTGAGACTGTGCCCTGGAATCGCCCTGGGCGTTCCGTCCTCACGGTACTTCCCGATGCGGGGACCGAGGATGGCCGCTCCCACGAGAGCGGCCCAGCCGCCTACGGAGTGCACCACGGAACTGCCCGCGAAGTCGATGAAGCCCCGCTCACCCAACCATCCGCCACCCCATGCCCAATGTCCCACCACAGGGTAGATGGCGGAGGAGATGACCAGACTGTAGAGAAGGTAAGCAGTGAAACGAGTCCGTTCCGCCATGGCACCGGAGACAATGGTGGCCGCCGTGGCGGCGAAGACCGTCTGAAAGAGCAGAAACGCGTAGGGTGACATGTTGATGTCCAGTGCTTCCGCGGTCACCCCGCGAAAAAAGAAACCCGACATTCCCACCATGCCGTTTCCGGGACCGAACATGATCGCGAAACCGACGGCCCAGTACACAAGGGAACCGGCGGCAAAGTCCATGGTGTTCTTCATAATGATGTTCCCCGCGTTTTTCGCACGGGTAAAACCTGTCTCCACCATGGCGAAACCTGCCTGCATGAAGAAGACCAGAAAAGCAGCTACAAGAACCCACACAGTATTGACGGCAAACTCAAATTCACTGGAACTCATCTGCGATTCCTCCCCGCTCGGCTCCGTCGAAACAACAACGTTTTTCTTTCGGCACCTCTCCGCACTTTTCATCGTAGCTCGTGCGATGGTTACGTTCTTTGCTCGCCTTTTCCGCAACATCATGCGATGAACTCACGTCGTTCGCTCTCCCGTGCGAATCCGTATCGCCTGCAACACATCGGAAACGAAGATTCTGCCGTCGCCGACGGTACCGGTGGAAAGTCGCTCCACAAGAAGTGCCACGAGAGACTCCACACGTTCCTCTTCGAGAACCACCTCGAAACGAACCTTGGGAAGCAAATCAGCCTCCACCGCCGTTCCCCGGTACATTTCCCGATGCCCCCGCTGTTCTCCGAAACCGAGGACATGGGTGACGGTCATACCGGGAACCCCGTAACCGTCCAGAAGACGGCGAACGTCCTCCTCCCGTCCGGGGCGGATCACGATGTCCAGTTTCTTCACTGCCATCACCCCCTTTCCATGGAGAAGAGACGCGCCCAAGATCATTTTTGAAAACAAGTTTTTGGAACGTGCCATTTTCTCTTTTTTCTCTAATTGGCACGCGATGGAGGCATTCTAGCACCCGAAACAATCAAACGCAAGCGCTATGTCTATTTTTTTGCACTGAGGACAATATATTCGTGCATTTTGTTGTATGCGATCGTGTTTATGCCGATTATTTCGCAAAAAAATACGAACGCGAGGCGCATCTCCTCCACACCTCACGTTCGCGGTCGCGAAAAAACCTGACATTCTACTCCGAGAAATAAAAAATGATCGTAACTGCCTGTCAAAACTTTTCCTCGGCGCACAATTTTTCAGGGCATCGTCGTCCTCTTCCGGGGAACGACCTTTCGGAACATATGTCTTTCCGTCTCCCAGTTCTCCAGCAAAATCCCCGCCCTTGGACTGCCCGTGTGCCTCTGATGCGCGTCGAGCAATTCTCGAAGAAGAGCGTCTTCCTCGGAAGTCTCCAGGGGAGACACTTGGAGATCCTCGTCGGCGCAACGCCTCTCCAGCATTTCGTCCTCATCGAGAACAAAGGCGATTCCGCCGCTCATGCCTGCTCCGAAATTTCGCCCCGTGGCCCCCAGAACAACCACAACGCCTCCCGTCATGTACTCGCAACAATGATTGCCTGTTCCCTCCACGACGGCCCGGGCACCGCTGTTGCGGACGGCAAAGCGCTCACCGGAGCGACCGAGGAGAAACGCCTCTCCGAAGGTAGCACCATAAAGAGCCGTGTTGCCCACGATGGCACTCCGTCCCGGCTCGAAACCGCTTTTCTCGGGAGGTGCCACCACGAGCGTTCCCCCCGACAGTCCTTTGCCCAGATAATCGTTGGCCGCACCCCGAAGAACGAGCGTTACGCCGGAGGCACAGAAAGCCCCGAAGCTCTGTCCCGCCACACCATGAAAGGAGAACGACAGTGGCCTCGGGGGTGGAACACAGCCGAGAAACTCCAGATACCCGGACAGCATGGCTCCGACGGAACGGTTGGTGTTGTTCACCGGAAACGGACCTTCCGGGGGTGTTCCCTTCTCGAACCATACTTCCGCCGCGGCAACGAGAGCCGTGTCCAGACATCCTTCGAGGGAGAACGGGCGAAAGGCCCTGTGGCTGCGCCCGATGCGGGAGGGAAGATCCGGAATGTGAAGCAGGGACATCAGGTCGAGGTGCGCTGCTTTGCCCTCACGTCCACCGAGAGGCTCCAGGCAATCCGCACGTCCCACCATGTCCTCGAAACGACGAAATCCCAGTTCCGCCATCAGCGCCCGCACCTGCCGGGCGAGGTAGCGGAAAAACGTCTCCAGATCCTCCGCTCTCCCGGTGAAACAGGACCGCTTGTCCGCATCCTGCGTGGCGATGCCCACGGGACAGCGATTGCGATGACACTGCCTGCAAAGAAGGCAGCCGCAGACGGCGAGCGCCGCCGTGGTAAAACCGAATTCTTCCGCTCCCAGCAGTGCCGCCGTCACGACATCCCGCCCGGTCATCATGCGTCCTTCCACCTGAAGGATCACCCGACTGCGCAGATCGTTGAGAAGAAGCGTCTGCTGCGTTTCCGCGAGCCCCACCTCCCAGGGAAACCCCACCGAGCGCATGGAACTGAGTGGAGCGGCTCCCGTTCCTCCATCGCAACCGCAAAGAGCCAGAACATCCGCATGGGCCTTGACGACCCCTGCGGCAATGGTCCCGACGCCGGCCCGACAGGCGAGTTTCACGTTCATCCGTGCGCCCGGATTGACGTTGCGCAGGTCGTAGAGAAGCTGCGCCAGATCCTCAATGGAGTAGATGTCGTGATGCGGCGGCGGCGAAATGAGATCCGTTCCCTGCTCGGTGTGACGGATTCTCGCAATCTCCGGTGTCACTTTGGTCCCCGGGAGATGCCCGCCTTCGCCCGGCTTGGCTCCCTGAGCCATCTTGACCTGAATCTCCTCGGCATGCACAAGATAGGAGAGGGTGACTCCGAAACGCCCCGAGGCGACCTGCCGCGTGGCACTGCGCGTCGACCTCGTCCCGTCGGGGGTGTTTCGGGACGGATCTTCGCCTCCCTCGCCGCTGTTGCTCCGTCCTCCGAGACGATTCATGGCGCAGGCAAGTGTCTCGTGACACTCGGGACTGATGGAGCCGACCGAGGCGGCTCCGCTGGTGAAACGAGCGAGAAGATGTTCCTCGCTTTCCACTTCTTCTAGGGGAACGGAAACACCCGGACGAAAGCGCAGAAGCCCACGAAGCACGAAACGGGGCTGTCGGCGCTCCACCTCCGCCGTGTAGCGAAGAAAGCGGGAATAATCCTTCTCCCGGCAGGCCAGGCGCAGCTCCTTCGCCAATGCTCCGGTGAAGAAGAACCGGTCCGGCTCCGTTTCCGCCACCCCGTCCTTCAGCGTTTCATAGGCCATTCCATGCCGCTTCAGCACGTCTTCGGCCAGAACGTCGAAAGAAATTCCCTTGAGACGGACAGGTGTCCCGGGAAAACAACGATGCACCACCGCATCGGCCAAACCGAGAATTTCGAAAATTTGTGCCCCATGGTAGCTCTGGAGCGTCGAAATACCCATGCGGGCGAGAACCTTCAACAATCCGAGATCCAGTGCCGCCACGCAGTTCCCGCAAAGCGCATCGAAGGACATTCCCTCCGGTGAAGCCTTTTCCCGGAACGCCTCCCGGAGTCCTTCGAAGACCATATAGGGATTCACCGCCTTGGCGCCGAACCCGACGAGAAGAGCGAGGTGATGCACGTTCCACACATCCCCCGCCTCCACCACGAGATCCACTCTGGTGCGCAGTTTCTTCCGCACCAGGTGAGCGTGCACGGCACCGAGGGCAAGTAGGCTCGGAACGGGTGCCGCGTAAAGGCCGATGTTCCGATCGCTCAGCACCAGAATCGTGTCTCCCCGAAGCACACTGGACTCCGCCCTGTCGCAGAGGATGTCCAGAGCACGCTCCAGTTCTCCCGGACCACCGTCGGACTGGAAGGTCATGGGCAGAACCCGGGACCGGAACCCCTGGGCGTCCAGATTGCGCAGGTCCGCCATTTCTCCGTTGCTCAGAACGGGACTGGAAAGTTCCACATAGGGGCGCTCTTCCATTTCCGCCTCGTCCAGGCGATCTCCATGTCCCCCGAGATACTGCGTCAGAGACATGACCGTCCGCTCCCGAATGGGATCGATGGGTGGATTGGTGACCTGGGCGAAGGACTGTCGAAAGTAATCAAAGAGAGACACGGGTCCCTCCGCGAGCATCGCCGGAGGAATGTCTCCTCCCATGGAACCGATGGCTTCCTCCCCGAAAAGAGCCATGGGAAGCACTTCTTCCGCCATGACCTCCCCGGAGAGGCCGAAGATCCGGCGTCGCACCGCCAAAAGATGGGGATGCATCACCCGCTCCTGACCCAGTCCCCTAAAAGCGGCGAGAGTTCGCCGGTTCGCCTCGGTCCAGGCGAGAAAATCCTTCCGGCGGACGATGTCCCGGCGGATCTCCTCGTCCTCGCGGATGCACCTCCGCCCCGTATCCACCAAGAACATCGTCCCCGGGCCGAGAATTCCCCTCCGGAGAATCCGCTCCGGAGCGAGGTCCACCACCCCCGCCTCGGAGGCCATGATCACCTCGCCCTCGTCGGTGACAAGATAGCGGAGCGGGCGCAGCCCGTTCCGGTCCGAGACGGCCCCCGCCACGACACCGTCGGAGAAGAGCAGTGCCGCCGGACCGTCCCAGGGCTCCATCATCCGGGCATGGTACTCGTAGAAGGCCCGTTTGTCCGGATCCATGAGCCGGTTGCCCTGCCACGCCTCGGGAATNAGAAACATGAGAATCNTTTCGGGAGCCAGTCCTCCCCTGAGAAAAAGTTCGAACACATTGTCCAGATTTGCGGAGTCACTGCCACCATGCTCGACGACAGGGAAAAGTTTCCGATAGTCCTCACCGAAGTTTGCGGCGTGCATCACCCCCTCCCGGGCGTGCATCCAGTTCACGTTTCCTCGGATGGTGTTGATCTCTCCGTTGTGAGCGAGGTAGCGATACGGATGGGCAAGTTTCCACTGAGGAAAGGTGTTCGTACTGTACCGTTCGTGCACTATGGCCAGCGCGGATTGAACCCTGAGATCACGCAGCTCCGGGTAGAAAGCATCGAGTGTGCTGCCCAGAAGTTGCCCCTTGTAAACCATGGTTCTGGAGGAAAGACTGCACACGTAGAATGCATCCGCGCCGTCCCGTCCGGACGCGGCGATTTCACGCTGCGCCCGTTTCCGAACCACCAGGAGCTTGCACTCGAATTCCTCCCGGGACAGTGCACCTCGGAGCAAAAACACCTGACAAATGGCGGGACGACTGGCTCTCCCCGCGGCGCCGCAGGCTTTCTCGTCCACGGGAAGTTCCCTCCAGCCGAGCAGCAAGAGTCCTTCCTCGCGAGCCACCCGCTCGAAACGCCCTTCGCAGAAAAGCCGCATCTGGGGGGATCGGGGCAGAAAGAGCATGCCCGCCGCATAGTCACCCGGAGGGGGAAGCACGACACCCCGGAGCGCCATCTCCTCAGCGAGAAAGGCGTGCGGAATCTGCAGAAGAATTCCCGCACCGTCTCCGGTGCTGCCGTCGGCATCCACCGCGCCTCGATGGCTCAGACGCCGGAGAATTCCCAGCGCTCTCGTCACAATACGATGGGAGACGTCGTCGTTGACGGACACCACGAGACCGAGCCCGCAACTGTCCCGCTCCATGGCAGGATCGTAGAGTCCCTGCCTGGCAATTTCATCGCTTCGAACCATTTGTTCAACCACCTCTCGGAATCGAAAAAAATTTCTCCGTATTCTGCCACTCCTTTTCGATTTTGAGAAGCCCATCTGCAAAAGCAGCATGACACTTAAATGCATACACATCCCCCGCACAACTGAAGCAAACATGCCTTAAGGCATGTTTGCTTCAGTTGTGTACGTCACGTTGTGCAAAAAGGGTTTCATGGTGTTCGGCGGCCGTCTGCGGCGACTAGCCGCACTTTTTCAGGAACCGACGAACGAACGCTTCGGCGGCNGATCTCNAGACACGAAACTGGAGGCCGTGGAGACAATTTCCATCGGCAATACGCCTTACGTCACTTTTCGACACAAGCACCGTAGCCCGAAGCGTCTCGCTTTTGGAGGCTTTGATTTTTTTCGTTTTTGGCCTTAAATGGAGGTGGTATCCGGAAGGNAATTTCTCCGNGGAATCTCTTCGAAACCGCAGAAAGGAGGAGCGAGCATGAAACGCATCGGCCTCATCGCCCACGACGAATGCAAATCCGATCTTTTGAAATGGGTGGGAAAACACCTGACGGCCCTTGAACCGCACCATCTTTTCGCCACGGGAACCACCGGCGGGTTACTCACGGAGACCTATCCGAATCTCCTCGTCTCCCGTTTCCGCAGCGGCCCGCTTGGAGGAGACCAGCAAATGGGCTCGGCCATCGCCGAAAAGACCATCGATCTGCTCATTTTCTTCATCGACCCTCTGGGAACGCATCCCCACGACGTGGACATCAAGGCGCTTCTGCGCCTGGCGGTTCTCTACGACGTGCCCTCGGCCTTCAACGAGGCCACGGCGGATTTTCTCGTGTCAAGTCCGCATTTTCAGGGCCCCTACGAACCCCATGAAAGGGACCATGGCAAATATCTGGCCCGCTTCGCCGCGAAAAACCGGACTTCTCAGTGACGGGCAACAGCCTCTTCGGGGCACCTGTCGAGGGGCATTCCGTCACCGGCCGTCCCCGTTTTCTTCCGCCCCAGAAGGACCAGGGCCACACCGACGAGAATGACGCCCATGGCGGCCAGGTGGTGGAGCGTCACGGCCTCGCCCAGCAGCCACCAGCCCAGGAAAGAGGCGATGACGGGGTTCGTGAAGGCGTAACTGGTCGCCACGGAAGCGCGGGTGGTACGCAGCAGATAGAGGTAGACGGAAAACCCCACGATGGACCCCAGCGTCACCAGGTGCAGCGCCCCGAGGATCGCCGCGGGCGGCAGCGGCCAGACCGGGCGCTCTCCCAGGAACATGCCCACGGCGAAAACCTGCACGCCTCCCACGATCATCTGCACCGCCGAGCCTAGAGGGCGATGAAACGCCGGCAGAGCACGGTTGAAGGATGACCCGATGCCCCATGTGGCCGCCGCGGCGAGCAGAAAGAGACTTCCCGTGAGATTGCCCCGAAGCCCCTGGTCGAGATGGAGGAATACCACCCCCGCCACACCTACGGCCATGCCCAGAAGTTCCGTCCGTCCCGGCATGGTCCGTTCCAGCAGAGAGCTTGCCAGCACCGCCCAGAGAGGCACCGTGGAGACCACCGTAGCGGTCATGGCCGAGGAGACCGTAAGCTGCCCCACGGTAGTGAAGCCGGATCCGCAGATGAAGAGCAGAATTCCCACCCAGAACGCCTGCCCCCACTCTCTTGCCGTCATGGGCGGCTCGCCGCGGAAACGCAGCCATGCGTAGAGGATCACGCCGGCGACGAAGAAGCGTACCGCGTTGGCCAGAAAAGGCGGAAACCCCTCCAGAGCGAGGCGATTCGCCAGAAAGATGGACCCCCAGCAAAGATAGAGGGTCACCAGGGCGGCCCAAGTCTTGAGAGAGAAGAAATCCTGTCGCGTTCTGCCGGATGACATGGGGAAAACACTCCTTTTGACGGATCGATGCGGGACGATTTGCCCGAGAGGAAGTCTACCACGAATCTCCGCTCCGGAAGCGCACCCCCCTTTTCTTCACGGGGGAGGAATGTGTATTATGGAGCGAAAGAGCGCCGATGCTCCATCAGAACACTGTGTTTTCCCCACGGCTTGTCACCGAAATCCGGGGCGAAAACCCGCACTCCGGCGCTGAAGAATTTGGAACGCACCCTTTCCCATTTCGCCATTGCGTATCAGGGAGGGAAAATCACTTCGAGACAGCCGGCAAAAAGGGGAAGGAGCGACCGAATTCCATGAGCATCTACCAAGCGGAGTTACGCGTTCCCCAGCATCTGACAAGCTTTCTCGCCACGCAACGCTTCATCACCGGAGCCTGCGAGAGCCTGGGCGTGGCGGAAAAAATCCGCCTCGACGTGGAACTCGCCGTGGAGGAAGGGCTTCTCCAGCTTTTCGCCTCCGCGAAACCGGGAGAGATGGGAGAGGACGTGCGCGTCCGGGTCGTGTTCGATTTCGACGCCCTGCACATCACGGTCCTCGCTCCTGGAAGACCCTTCGATTTCCACCGCCTTCCCACCTTCCGGCCCGAGGATGTGGCCAGCGGAATCCTGGAGGGACTGGGCACGTTTCTCATCCGCCGTCTCATGGACAGCATCCAGTGGCGCTATGTGGAAAAAGAGGGACAGGAACTCACCATGACCAAGCACCTTCCCTCTCCCATCGCGGATACCGAATCCGCCTGCTTCGTCGCGACATCCTCCGCGCCCGTTCCCGTGGGCGCACTCTCCTACCGCACCGTGCGGACGGAGGAGGACGCCTTCGCCGTCGCCGCCTGTGCCTTCGACATCTATCGCTACGCCTACAAGGACGTGATCTACTATCCTCTGGAGTTGCTGGCGTGGAATCTTTCGGGGCAGATGCGCTCCTGGATCGCCGTGGATGAGGCGGGAACAGTCTTCGGCCACTACGCCATCATCCGAAAGCACCCCGGGGATAGCACCGCCGAAATGGGTGCCGCCTTCGTCCGTCCCGAATGCCGCGGAGGAGGCGTTTTCCAGGCTCTTTCCCGCTGTGCTCACGACGATGCGGCCCGCTGCGGCCTTTCGTCACTCTATTCCCTCTCCGTCACGAATCACGTGGCGACCCAGAAGATCAGTGAACGGGAGGGGCGCCGCACTGTGGGCCTCCGCCTCGCCTCCAGCCCCGCCGTCTTCGTCGAGGGCGCGACGCCCGGAGAGAGGGTCACCACGGCCCTCAACTACAAACAGTGCATCCCCCGGACACCCCGGACGCTGTTTCTCCCCGAACGCTATCGGGAGATGATCCTCACCTCCTACGGATGGCTCGGCATGTCCCCCT
>JGI12104J13512_1000231_pt1 | contig 52536 bp, 47 predicted proteins | sample TerdegcTABiofilm_FD_13512 | JGI IMG/M metagenome (IMG submission 13512)
AAAAAATTCCTCTATGGTAAGTAGGAGGAATTCAATAACGATGGTTCAAGCAAAGCCTTGTGCCATCTGCCTCGGCGAATGCCGAGAGGCTATTTAATAATGAGGAGGTGCCAATATGGAGATTTTTAAAAAGGTTAGCGAAAGCGCCAAGACAATCAGTGAAGGGGCTAAGACAATTAGTAAAAAATCAAGTGATCTTGTCGGTGCAGCCAAGCTAAAGTATGAGATAAGCAAGTTGGAAAAGGAGATGGAAAATAACTTTTCAGCCCTGGGTAATCTGGTTTATCTGCGGCATAAGGGCGAGGAAGGTATTGAGGAAGAGATAAAGCGTCTTCTAGACGCTACAAAGGCACTGGAGGATGATATCGCTGAATTCGAAGAGCAAATAACCAAACTTCTGCCGAAGTCGCTGATATGTTCCGAGTGCCAGACGGAGCTGCCCGCCGCCGCCAATTTTTGCTTTAATTGCGGGACTAAAGTAATTGATCATGACTAAACCGAGTGAGATAACCCCGCAGGGGTTATTTTTTTGAAAAAATATCAATTCCGGGAGGAATTTAATGTTTAAAAACAAACATTTTAACGCTATCTTGACAAAATTTCTTTTGAGCGTTACCGTGTTAGGGTTAATATTGCCGTTGGCGGCTAATACAACCACTTTGACGGCTGTGGTCGCGGCAGTGGTCTTAACTTTGGCGGCCTATATTATTGCTGATTTAATAGTTTTGCCGCTATATGGAAACCGCTTGGCTGCGGTATCTGACGCTGTTATCGCCCTGGCAGTGACTTGGGAGGTGGCGCAGGTTGTGGAAAATGTCAATCCTCCGGTGCCGGGCCTGATGATTATCGCCCTCCTGATTGGGCTTGGCGAATGGTATTACCACGGCCGTTATCTGGCCAGATTATTATATCAGGGGAAAATTAAGCCTTAAGTGGATAAAAAAATGCTAATATTTGTGATATGGCCAGATATTCTAAGGACTGATATAATTGTGAAATAAAGCCGAATCCCCGGTAAACCGGGGTACGGGGGAAAAAATTTTTTGGGGTGAATCCTGATTAACCGTTGGACGGAAGGCGTAAATGACCGGCGGTGATCGAGGTAGGGTGCCCTCAACCCGAACCCTTCAGCTAACCCCGGAGGCGAAGGAGGGGTTTTTATTGCATTTTGTTTGTCGTATTCTGTCAGGTTTTTTATTGTTGTTGGGGGTGTATGCAGTACCGGCCGTCGCTGATGCCGCTATTCACAATGTATCGCCCGGAGAGAGCCTTTATTCTATCAGCGTGGATTACGGCGTCTCTTTGGATTCCCTGAAGGAGGCCAATGGAATTCAGGATTCTTTTATTTTCCCGGGGCAGCAGATTTATATTCCGGAAAGTGACTACGGCAGTGATAGTTCTTATTACAGCGTCACGGAGGGAGACAGCCTTTATTTGATTGCCCAAAGGTACGGGGTGAGCTATCAGGATATCATGCTGGCCAACGGCCTGAGCGATACCACGATTTGCGCGGGTATGGTTCTGGCAATTCCCGGGTCCTCCGGCGCCCCTGTAAGAAATACCGCGTCCGGAGTAAGCCGGGGAGGCTATTTCCAGAGGCCGTCGTCGGCGGAGGTCGACCTTTTGGCCCGTTTAATTACGGCTGAGGCTGACGGCGAATCGTATGCGGGAAAAGTCGCGGTTGGGGCTGTGGTGTTGAACCGGTTGTACAGCTCTGAATTTCCAAAAACGATAGAAGATATTATTTATCAATATGATAATGGTACCTACCAGTTCGAACCGGTCATGAACGGATGGATTGACAAACCGGCAAGTTACCAATCCATTCAGGCGGCTAAGGATGCGTTGAACGGGGAAGACCCGAGCAACGGAGCGCTTTATTTCTTTGCCGGGAGTAAGGTCAGTAATAGCTGGCTGTGGTCCAGGCCTGTGAGCGCGGTTATTGGAGATGTTGTTTTTACTTATTAACAACAGTGTTTTATCCTTATCAGTACTTTAATAGCTAACACCCATGCCAAATAAGGTCTGTTTTACGGGCCTTATTTTTTTGTTTGCGACTGGCCGGCAGTCAATAATTCTGAGGGTTTTTACTTCTTGCACCGCAATTGACAATTTGCGATAGTTTGACATATACTGATTTTACTACAAATAATATGGAAACCCACACTTGAAGGGGGATATTAATGCGAGTCGGGGTGGATATTGATGGCGTTTTGGCAGACAGCCTGCCTTTATGGGTTCAGGAACTTAATCGTTTTTTTAATAAAAACAAGCAAGTCGAAGAGGTTCATCTCTATGATATTATCCAGACGTTTAATATTACGCCTGTTGAATTAAAAGCATTTATTGAACAAAGAGGCCGGTTTTTGATGTCCGCCCCCTGTCCGGTAAAAGACGCCGCGCATTATCTTAGCAGGATCAAAAAATATCATAATATTTATATCATCACGGCCAGAAAAGAAGTGTACAGGCGGGAAACACAGGCTTGGCTGCAGCAGTATGGTATGCTTTATGACGAGCTGTTGCTTATCGGCAGCTACGAGAAAGATGATACTTGCCTGAAAATCGGGCTGGACGTAATGGTGGAGGACACGCTTGAGGTTGGTTTAAAGTTGAGCGCGGTGGGAATACCGGTCATACTGATTGATGCTCCATACAACCGGGGAGATTTACCGGAGCTCATTCACCGCAGATATTCATGGCTCGAAATTTACAAGACCCTGGTTACAGAATCACAACAGCCGGCGGCTTCTTGTTTTAATAAAAATGATTATATAAAGGCGGTTGTTCCGCCTGCCGGCACAGCTTTAACTTGAGCCGGCTGCAGGTGATTCTTGAAGCCGTAAATACAGCTGGCAGGGGGGTGATTCCATTGAATGAAATGGCAGATGCAATCAGGCTGTATTACCACGGGGAAATATTCGAGTCGAAAAGAATATTAAAAAAGATCATAAATAAGGAGCCTGAGAATATCGGCGCATTAATCAGGTATGCTGCGATCCTGGAGGAACTCGGGAGGAAGGAAATTGCCGGGAAAATTTACCTGAAGCTTGCCGGTCTCTACCAGAAAGATACATGCTATGAGGATTGTCTGGAAGCATTGGAAAAAGCTTCGTCCACTGTACCGCAAGTCGAACTGGCGCCGTTAAAGGGTACATGCCTTTATCATATGGGCCGTTTCGAGGAGGCCTTAAGTTGTTTCAGCATTGCTTCGAAAAGCATCCAGAATTTATTCCATACGGGCAAGATCTATTTTGCTTTAAAACAATACGATAACGCTTTGAAAATTTTCCGTGAAATAATGTCCGGGGCAACTAATAACGATGATATTTTTCTGGCCTGTTATTGGGTTGGTAAATCTTTGTATGCTTTAGGAAAATTCAGCGAGGCAATTTCATGCCTTCAGAGTTATGTTTCCGTTTATCAGGATAAAACACAGGCCCTTCTTGAGCTTGCTATCTGTTTCCTTGAGTCGGGTAGTTTGGAAGAAGCTGAAAGACACCTCCTGAAATATAAAGAACTTGACGGTAACATCGATTTAGCCAACCTGTATTTAGGTATCTTGAATTACCGCAAGGGGAGTTATGAACAAGCAGTTGAATACTTGGATGAAACTTCATCGAGCGAGCAGTCCATGCACTGGAAAGGTCTGGCATATTATGAGCTCGGTTTATATGAAGAAGCCGTGGCGTGTTTTTATGAGGCGGCGAAAAAGACGGCCAATCCACTCTATTTCAAAATGATGGGAAGCTCCCATTTAAAACTAGGCAATTATTTTGAGGCGAAAATTTGCCTTGAAAAAGCTTTAGATGCTGATCCTGCGGATGAAGAACTGAGCAAACTGATCGCAGTTACCGGCCATTACTTGGGAAAAGGCGAACTTATCTAAAAAACTGCAATAATAAATACCTGTTATGATAAAAGAGGTTTTTTTCTTCCCTTATTTTTGTTGTGGTCGTAGATCTCAAACTTCCCTGAAAAATTTTCTAAATTATATTCAATTAATGGAGCAGCCTTGTTTAAACGCTCCATCTGTTTAACGCGCATCTTGCTGACAGCGTTACCGTATTCGTTTCTTCTTCTGTCAACGTGGCTTTTGTGTTTGCTCATAAATTTATTATGTTCAACCGCTGGAAGTTCATGCATCCGGTATAACCACAGTTTCGAAGCTGGATTAGCGAAGTAAAGAGACACGGCAAACGAGAGAATACGTGTCGAAAGGAGCGGCCATGTACAAATATAAAATAATCGCAACTATTATTGAAATACGGGGTGACGGCAAGTGCTCATACGGGCATAAGGTGGGCGACAGCTTTGAATTTACGGCGGTATCACCGGCCGGGCTGTGTCAGTTTGCCTATGACTCGTTGCGATCCGCTGTAGCCGCGCTGCTTTACGGCGGCCAGTTCCCCTGGATGCAGAACAGCGAGGTGACTACCTGGGCATGTCCTGATCCGGAGAGGCCGGTAATTTTTGAACTGAAGAGAGTGCCGGTTTAAGGATGGAAGAAGTAACTTACCTGTTGCTGCCGTAAAAGTGACGGTTGAACGTAGGATTTTTACATTAATTGTCGAATACTATACCCCTATATAAATAATAAAGAGGTGAACTGATATGCCAATATTTGAGTACAAGTGTGGTGCATGTGAAAAAGTATTTGAGATTCTCCAACTGGCCGGTCAGGAAAAGGGAGTTAAGTGCCCTGATTGCGGCGGTTCCGATTTGAAGAAACTCATCTCGGCTCCTTTTCTGCCTAGTTCTGTTGGAAGACCGGCCAACGATGATTTGGGAAGGTGCTGCGGCAGCAATCCAGGTGAAAAGGGATGCGCAGCCGCTGGTTCCTGTTGCGGGCAGGAGCTCCAATAATGTTTTTTTGGGAAACGCCCAGGCCGGCCCACACGGCCTGTTCTATTTTATTAAAGATGAAATTGTTTATTATTGTTTGTTTGGACGGGGAGGTGTGTCTAAGTGAAGACGCTAAGAGTTCCGGAAGCCACTATAACGCGGTTGTCTGTATATTCAAGATTTTTGGAATATTTGGACCGCAGGGGCATAGTAACTGTTTCATCAAGGGAAATAGCCCAGGGTGTTGGTGTGGGTCCCGCTCAAGTACGGAAAGATCTGGCGTATTTCGGCGAATTTGGAACGCGCGGTGTAGGTTACAATGTCAAAGACCTGATGCGTTATACTTTAAAGATTCTTGGTCTTGATGAACCTTGGCCGCTTGTGCTGGTGGGCGCGGGAAACCTTGGCTTTGCCCTTTGTACCTATAAAGGTTTTAATGAGCGTGGCTTCTCAATAATCGGTGTTTTTGACAACGACCCGAACAAGATAGGTAAAAAAATTGTTGACCTTGAGGTTTATCATCTTGACAAGATGGCAGAAGTAATTGCCCGTCATAATGTTAAAGTCGGCATTATTGCTGTACCGTCCCAGGCCGCGCAAGAAGTAACCGATCTGATGGTGAAAAACGGGTTGCTGGCCATTTTGAATTATGCGCCGGTCGCGCTTAATGTCCCTGAAAATATTGAAATGCGAAATGTTGATATGGCGACGAAGCTTGAGATACTAACTTGTAATCTGAGCAAAAAGGATTTTAACCAGGCTACATAAGTTGTTAGTCCGTTGTAAAATAAAGCGCCCTGATTGTCTCAAAATCCCAGCCTTCATAGAAATTGACAGCGGCTTGAACTCCGGCCCGGTAAAGCTTCTCTTTGAGCTGTAAGCTCATTTCAAAATCAGTGGTCTTTACCCCCATAGAAGGAATAGATATTGTCCGGACACGACTTTTAGGATCCAGTTCGTGGATTTGGTCGTGTGCTTCCAGCATTGTCGATACAATGGCCTTAAGCAGATCGAATGGGTTGTTTACCCGTGGGAATAATGGTCCTTCAGATTCGATGATTTTGAAACCGAAAGTAGGCCAGGGAGGAGTCTCATCACTGTCAAAAATCCATACCGGAAAGTTGCTCAGCACTCCCCCGTCAATAATAAAGCTTGATATAGTCTGTTTGCCGGGTATGGTGTAGGGAAGCTTGCATGGTTTATAAAAAAAGGGTAAGCCGGAACTCATTCTTACCGCCTTGCTGACTTCCAGATTGTCAGGATTAATAGCATAGTCCTTAATATCATGAGGCAGCTTTAGAAGCTTGCGCCTGGTCACGTCGGTAGCTATAATTACCAGCTTATAGCGAAATTTGGGGTCGTTTTCGTATTCTTTTATGACAAGATCTTTAAATGTGCGGATCCCTTTGGCGGCAAGTTTTTTCTTGACCCAGTTTTCCAGGTACTTACCCGCGTACAGGCCGTTTTTAAACCACAAACTCAGCGCCGGCCCGATGCAGGGGACCCTGTGTAGCCAATATTTGTCTTTTAGCATGCTGAAATCAAGGTCGTCAATCAACGAGCATATTTCGGCGGCGGAATACCCCGCCGCTACTAACGAAGCGATAATTGCGCCGGCGGAAGTACCTGCCACGTTTACCCAGGTATAACCCCTGCGTTCGGCTTCGGAAAGGGCGCCGAGTATGCCGAACACTTTAATTCCGCCGCCTTCAAAAACAGCGTCAGCGCGCATTGTCATGGCCCAATCACTCCTGATAGAATCATCTTATGGAGAAAAGACAAAACTGACACACAACTGACCCATAAATAAGCTTATGCCAATTTCTTCACATGTACGGGCAAGAAAAAAGGCTTCCCCTTAAGGGAGCCTTTATAACCCGATACCGCCCGGCTACAGTCTTATTTGTTTATCAACAGCAGTCCTACAGATCTACAATTTTGTTTTTCACGGCGAGAAGAGCGGCTTGTGTCCGATCGATCACACCAAGCTTTTGAAAAATATTTGTCAGGTGATTTTTTACGGTTTTTTCGCTGATGTATAATTTTTGGGCAATTTTCCGGTTGCTTTCTCCATGCGCGACCAGACGAAGCACGTCCACCTCCCGCCTGGTTAAGCCCTGAGGCAGGGCGTCCTGGGCGTGACGGGAGGACAAACGGCTGAACTCGGCAAATATCTTAGTGGTCATGGACGGCGGAATAAAAGACTCGCCTCGCGCTACTCCCACAATGGTTTGCACCAGTACATCCGAGCGGATGTCTTTAAGAACATAGCCTGAAGCACCGGCTTTGATCAGTTCAAAGAGGTACTCTTCCTGGTCGTGAATGGTTAAGGCGATTATGCCAATCTCGGGGTATTTGTTTTTGATAATCCGGGTGGCTTCGATTCCGTTGACCTTTGGCATGGTAATATCCATAAGAATGACATCAGGCTTGATTTTTATAGCCTGTTCTATGGCTTGCTGACCGTCTTCCGCCTCACCTACCACCTCAATGGCTTCTTCTGTGGACAATATTTTACGCAGTCCCTCGCGGATAAGTGTATGATCATCTGTTATTAGAACCTTTATCCTCTTCAAATTTCGTTTCCCTCCGTTTTAAGTTAAAAGTTTTTCAGTTATAGTCCACGGGAACCGAAATGCCTATTGATGTGCCTTTACCGGGAGCGGTAGAAATGTCAAATCCTCCTTTGAGAAGTTGGACTCTTTCCCGTATTCCGATTAGGCCGTACCCGTCGCGTTCCCCGTCCGCCATGACTTTACTCAGGTCAAAACCTATGCCGTCGTCTTTAATGTGGATGTTAACCTTGTCGGGGAGCATTTCCATTTTCACTAATGCGTTTTTTGCCCGGGCGTGTTTTTTTATATTGTTTACCGCTTCCTGGATTATTCTGAAAAGAGCGACTTCAACAGAACTCTCCAGCCGTTTCTGCTGCCCGATAAAAAGAAATTCAACTTGTACGTCAAATTGATCATTATAATCGGAAAGATACCTTTTTATCGCGGGAGCCAGTCCGAGGTCGTCCAGCACCATCGGCCTCAAATCAAATATTATTTTACGGACATCCGTCAAACTCGAACGGACTAACTCCTGTAGCGCAAACAGCTCGCCGCGGACTCTTTCGGGCTGCAAATCCAGCAATTTCTGACAATATTCCGCTCTCATGACTATATTAGCCATGGATTGCGCCGGACCGTCGTGGATCTCCCTGGCGACCCGCTTGCGTTCTTCTTCTTGAGCTCTAATAATGCTCATAGCCATCTGCTGCGCCTGGTGAACCTCGCCGATTTTAGAGCCAAGCTCCTGCAGTCCCCCACCCAGGTAGTTCAAGACCACACCCACTTGGGAGACTAGTTTTTCAGCCCGGTCAACGGTAGTACTGAGCCTGCGCAGGCTTGCCTCCAGATGATCCCTCCTGTACCGCAGGAGTTTTTCTTTTTCTTGCATTTTGATTAGTTCCACTTGCAGCTGATATGCCTGATCGTAAGCGTCCTTAATATCTTTTTCGGTAAATCTCTGTAAATCTTTACTTACCTCCATCAGTCTGGTCCGGGCTTTTTTTTCAATAACGGCTTTATGGTCAACCTGTTTAATAATATCCGCCACTTCATTTTTAACTTCGTTGAGTTCCTGGCTTACCCTGATTAATTCAATACGGGAATTTTCAGCTATGTCGTAAATTTGATTTTTACTTCTTTCGATAGCTTCAAGAGTGTCTTTGACAATGCGATCAAGGGCATTTATGTCAAACACGGTGTTCACCTCGTAGCCCCTTTTTTTTAAATGTTCTTTTTTATTCTCCATTTTCCTCCCTCGTTGAGAAAAATAATGAAAATTGAAAAGCTTTTACATAATTTGTTTACATTGTGCTACACTATACTTGATTAAAAAACAAGGGGTGATTTTGCTTGCGAGTTGATGTAGATCAGGAATTATGTATCAGTTGCGGTACGTGTATAGATCTCTGCCCGGATGTTTTCAAATGGAATGAGGACAACAAGGCCAGTTGTGTTACTGCTGAAATACCGGTTGATTTGGAGGAGCAGGCGCACGAGGCTGCCGAAAACTGTCCTACTGAAGCGATCACTGATATTTAATCAGGAGTCAGGAGTCAGAATGAGAGAATGGCTTATCGCTACAAGATATTCTGAATTCTGACTCCTGAATTCTGAATACCTAAAATAGATCATTGACACTTTTTTACCGCTTAGTCCGTATATTATTAGAGATCCGGACATTGTTACCAGTTAAATTTAGGCATATTTTACCTTAAGCCATTAACTCAGGACATGAAATGTGATTATGACTGTAAAACTCAAAATTTTGTTGACAAGATAAGATATTATGCTAAAATTGAGTTTGATTGGAATTAGCCAACCTGTCTTTGATAAGGGGGTTTGTTAATTCCAAAAATATTGTCCAAGAGGGAGGCAGATAAATGAAACAATTGGGCCGCCATGTATTGGCTGAGATTTGTGGGTGCGATTTTAACATTCTTAATGATATCGACAAGGTTGAAGAAATCTTGGTGAATGCGGCGCTGGAAGCCGGCGCCGAAGTCAGGGAATGTGTGTTCCATAAATTCAGCCCTCAGGGAGTAAGCGGTGTGGTGGTTATTTCCGAATCGCACCTGGCTATCCATACCTGGCCGGAACTAGGTTACGCGGCGGTAGACGTGTTCACTTGCGGTGAAAAAGTAAATCCCTGGGATGCATGCAACTACCTGAACGACCACTTTTGCGCGAAACATATGACGGCAAAAGAACTAAAACGTGGAGTCATCCCGGAAGCTTACCTGAAGGAAGCTGTAAATCTTTAGGAGGGATATTTATTAGTACCAAGAGCAATAAAAATTAGCAGGCCTTGCAATAGTGGATATTGCAGGGCCTGCTAATTTTTGCTGCCATCTTAATTCAGATAAAATTAGGAATGGCTGACGCGAGGGGAGGAAATTGTGAGACTATACCGAATTATATATCAAGGCAAGTAAAGGAGGAGCCTCACTAAATGTTGAGAACCATTTTAGATCCGATAAAAGAAGACCTGGAAAACGCATCTTGTTTGTTTAGAGAAGAGTTTCCTCCGATTATCGGCCGGGCGGGAGATTTAACCGGCCTGGAACATTTATCTGTCGATAAGGCAATTAGACCGGCGCTGGTGATCCTGTCTTCCCGGATTTACGGCGGTAATCCTGAAAAAACGGCTGTTCTGGCCGTTGTTTTTCAGTTTATTTATCTGGCTTCGAAGGTACAGGACAGTTTTGCTGAGTTTGAACAACCTGTCTCGGCTAGTGAGGATTGCGTCCATTGTGAGGAAAACCGTTTTTCTGTTTTACTGGGAGATTACCTTTACAGCAAATCCGCTTTTATTTTGCTTGAGTCAGGCATTACCGGGATGCTTCGTGTGCTGGCCGAAATTGTTCGTCAGGTTCATGAGGGTCTCATCCTGAAAAATAAAATCACCGGGTTCAACCCGGCCTCAAAAGCCTTCCACGATATTATTCGCAAGGTGACTGCCGAGCTTTTTGCCGGCTGCTGTCTTCTGGGAGCCCGCCTGGCCGGCGCTGCCGAAGAAGACCAGGAAATCATGCGCCGCTTCGGCCAAAACTTCGGCATGGCTTTTGGACTGTCGGAGTTAGGTGCCGCTGTGGAGCAAACAACATTTTACGCGGATAAAGCTCGGGAATGCCTTTTGCTGGCGCCGGCCCGGCCGGAAAAGGTTGTATTGGAGCAACTGGTTAATATGTTATCCAGGGGCGAAACGAATATGCGGCGCATGGTGGGATAATGTATTGGAGGGCTATATGCGGCCAGACCAGTATCGTAGTAAAGAAGAGTATGTACACGCGGTTTTTTCATCAATTGCCCACAGGTACGACTTTCTTAATACCGCGTTGAGTTTTAACCGGGACAAGTATTGGCGGAAATTTGCAGTGAAACTCACTGGTTTGACGCCGGGCGGCGAGGGCCTGGATGTTTGCTGCGGGACGGGTATGCTAACCCTGGAACTGGCAAAAGCGGCCGGCTTAAAAGGTCGTGTGGTCGGCGTGGATTTTTGCGCGGACATGCTGGCGAAAGCTGTTGTAAATATAGGAGGCACTCCTTATCGGGAAGTAATTGAACTGGTTGAAGGAAATGCTCTCAGCCTGCCGTTTCCGGAGAATACCTTTGACTGCGCCACCATCGGTTTTGCCTTGCGTAATGTGCCCGATATCAGGAAAACTATCGATGAAATGCGGCGGGTGGTAAAACCCGGGGGAAAGGTTGTTTCTCTTGAGTTTGCCAAACCTGGCATACCGGTGTTCAAGCAGATCTATTATTTTTACTTGAACTGCGTTATACCTGTGCTGGGCAGACTGGGAGCAGGACTAAGCGGGCCTTACAAATGGCTGCCGGAATCGTTGAAAATGTTTCCTCACCAGTCGGAGATCAGGGATATCTTTACCGACGCCGGTCTGACCGGCGCCTGCTATTATGAGCTTACCGGCGGTATTGTAGCCGTGCATGTGGGAGAGAAGCGACATGGCTTATAAAGATTTGCGCGCTTTTATGGCGGACTTGGAAAAACGCGATCTCTTAAAAAGAATAAAGGCGGAAGCAGACCCGGTGCTGGAGATTACCGAGATCAGTGACCGCATGGTCAAGTCGGGCGGGCCGGCTTTATATTTTGAAAATGTCCGGGGGTATAAGTTGCCGGTGGCCACCAATCTCTTCGGTACGCTGGAGCGGATGAAGCTTGCTCTCGGGGTGGACGACCTGGAACAGATCGGTAGGGACCTGATGGCTTTTATCCAGCCGTCGGAGTTGCCGGCTACCTTTATGGACAGGCTGAAGACGCTGCCCAAGCTGGCGCAGTTGGCTTCTTTTATTCCGAAGAAGGTAAGCGACGGTCCTTGTAAGGAAGTGGTGGTCAAGGACAATCCTTCACTGGCGGGATTGCCTGTTTTGAAGTGTTGGCCGGAAGACGGGGGACCATATATTACCTTGCCCCTGGTTATTACTAAAGATCCCCGTACAGGGCAGCGCAACGTCGGGATGTACCGGATGCAAGTGTATGATGAACGCACTACCGGGATGCACTGGCACATTCACAAAGACGCCGCGGGGCATTGCCGTAATCAAAAAGTGGGCGGCGGGACTGAAAAAATGCCTGTGGCTGTCGCCCTGGGCGCTGATCCGGCGGTAATCTACGCAGCCACCGCTCCTCTGCCTGCCGGTATTGATGAAATGCTGTTTGCCGGTTTCTTGCGCAAGGAACCTGTCCAGCTGGTGAAATGCGAAACAGTTGATCTTGAGGTGCCGGCATATGCCGAGGTTATTCTTGAGGGGTATGTCGACCCCTTGGAAAAGAGGCTGGAAGGTCCTTTCGGCGATCACACCGGTTACTACTCACTGGCCGACCAGTACCCGGTTTTTCACCTGACCTGTGTGACCAGCCGGAAAGATCCCGTATACCCGGCAACTATAGTCGGACGGCCGCCGATGGAAGACGCTTATATCGGCAAGGCTACCGAACGCATCTTTCTGCCATTGCTCAGGCTGCTGGTTCCTGAGTTGGTGGACATGAACCTGCCGCCAGAAGGGGTTTTCCATAACTGCGTCATTATATCTATTGAAAAGCGCTACCCGGGACAGGCCAAAAAAGTAATGTCGGCGTTGTGGGGTTTTGGTTTAATGATGCTGGCCAAGCTGATTATTGTAGTTGATGCGAGGGTGGATGTGCAGAATATTTCCGAAGTGATGTGGCGGGTGTTTAACAATATTGACGCCAAGCGCGACGTGGTGATCGCCGAAGGCCCGCTGGATGCTCTGGACCATGCGTCCCCACTGCCCCACCTGGGCGCAAAAATGGGCATTGACGCCACGACAAAATGGCCCTCGGAAGGGCATTTGCGCGAATGGCCGGGTGACGTTGTAATGAGTGAGGAAGTGAAAAACCTGGTTGACGGCAAATGGAGGGAGTATGGTTTTTAAGAAGCTGATAGTTTTTCTGGAAATGATCAGGTTTGAACACACTGTGTTCGCCTTGCCTTTCGCCTATATTGGGGCTTTGCTGACGGAGAAAAAAATACCGGCCGCGCATGACCTGCTCTGGATCACCATGGCCATGGTGGGGGCCCGCACGGCTGCGATGTCCCTCAACCGGCTTATCGACCGGCGCCTTGATGCCCGGAATCCCCGCACCGCCGGCCGGGCCTTGCCCAGGGGACTTCTGCGGGAAGGAGAAGTCTGGTTTTATGTTTTGGTTTCCTTTTTGCTTTTATTCTATTCTGCATACCAACTAACCCCGCTGGCTTTCCGCCTTGCTCCGGCGGCAGTTCTGGTGCTGTTTACCTATTCGTATACCAAGCGTTTCACCTGGACATGCCACCTGGTGCTCGGGCTGGTGCTGGGAATGGCCCCGCTGGGCAGTTGGATCGCCATTACCGGCCAATTTCATCCGGCGCCGTTCCTGTTGGGAGCGGGAGTGCTTTTTTGGGTCGCCGGCTTTGATATTATTTATGCCTGCGATGATTACGAGTTTGACCTTAAAGAAGGTCTTTATTCCATCCCGGCCCGGTTCGGCATTAAGCGGGCACTTAACGTTTCCGCTGTTTTTCACGCCATCGCGCCGTTGTTTTTCCTGGCCGCGGGCTTGCTATTAAACCTTGGTGTCCTTTACCTGGCCGGGGTGGCGGTTTCTGTAGGGATACTTTTTTACCAGCATACTTTAGTGCGACCTGATGATTTGTCGCGGGCCGGCGTAGCTTTTTTTAATTTAAACGGCACTTTAAGTGTGGTCATGTTTGTTTTTACCTTATTTGATATTTTTTTCCCTTTGCGGATCTTTTAAGGTTAAGATGCAGCGGAGTCATGGCTATCATGCGTTGGTAAAGAAAGAAAGGAATAGCGGTAATGGAACTTGTTCTTGACGGTGAATTGGCTGATTTGGAGAGGAAAATTCTAGCCGGTGAAAGGTTAAGCCGTGCAGACGGCGTTCGTCTTTATCAAGCCAAAGACCTCTTGGCGGTAGGCCGTCTTGCCGATCTGGTCCGGCGTAGAAAAAACGGGGACAAGGCCTATTTTATCGTCAACCGGCATATTAATCATACCAATGTTTGCGAAAATCTTTGCAAGTTATGCGCTTTTGGGCTTGAAGCCGGCCATCCCCGGGCGTATACTCTCAGCCTTGATGAAATCGAAGCTAAAGCGCTGGCTTCGGCAGGAGAGCGAATTTCTGAAATACATATTGTCGGCGGTCTCAACCCGGATTTAAAAATGGATTATTATGTAGAGATGTTGCGGCGCATCCGGCGGGCGCTGCCAGACGTTATGATCCAGTCGTTTACCGCGGTGGAGGTTGATTATCTGGCGCGGGTGCACAACATGCCGGTAGAGGAAGTGCTGGCCGTTTTACGCGAAGCCGGACTTGACTCGCTGCCGGGCGGCGGGGCGGAGATTTTTTCGCCGCGGGTGCGTAAGTTGATTTGCCCCAGGAAAATCAGCGGCGAGCGCTGGCTGGAAGTGCATCTGGCCGCGCACAAGTTGGGAATGCGTACCAACGCCACTATGTTGTACGGTCATGTGGAGACAGCTGAGGAGAGAGTCGATCACTTAGTCAGATTGCGCGAGGCGCAGGACATCTCGGGTGGGTTTTTGACCTTCATTCCACTTGCTTTCCACCCGCAAAACACCGGCCTGGAACCGCAATCGGTCTCCGGAACCACCGGTTTCGATGACTTGAAGGCATTGGCTGTGGCCAGGCTGATGCTGGATAACTTTGATCATATCAAAGCTTTCTGGATAATGATTGGGCCAAAATTAGCCCAGGTTTCCCTGACCTTCGGGGTCGACGATCTGGACGGAACCGTGGTGGAGGAGAAGATCGCCCACGACGCAGGTGCGGCAACCGGCCAGTTTATGTCTAAAGCTGAGATTGTCAAGATGATTAGAGCGGCGGGGCGTAAACCGGTAGAGCGTGATACCCTGTATAACGTTATTGAGGAGGTTTTTTAGGTGTCCAGATTACGCCTCGGGCAGTTGGACTATATTAATTGCCTACCGGTTTACCATGCCCTTGAAGAGGGGTTGCTGCCGCTGGAAGCTGAACTGGTAAAGGGGCCGCCCACTGTATTAAACCGACTTTTTTTGAGCGGCCGGTTGGATGTCACCCCGCTGTCTTCAATTGAGTACGCCCGAAACGAAGATAAATGCATAATCCTGCCCGATTTGTCCATAAGCGCCGACGGCCGGGTGATGAGCATCCTGCTTTTCAGTAAGGTGTCGGTGACAGAACTGGAAGGAAAGAAAGTGTGTCTTACCGATTCTTCCGCGACCGGGGTTGTTCTCTTAAAAGTGCTCTTTGACCATTATTACCATGTGGACGTGGATTTTGAAACTAGCGCTCCTGAACTTAACACCATGATGGAAAGAGCGGACGGGGCGCTGTTGATCGGGGACAACGCCATGCAGGCTCACCAGCATGTGAAAGAACGGCACATGCCTTACTATGTGACTGACCTCGGCGAGACATGGAAGCAATTTAGCGGCGCTAAAATGGTTTACGCGGTATGGGTGGTGCGCAAAGCTTACGCCGGCTCCGATGCGGCGGCTGTTGACTGCCTCAGTAACGCTCTGGTCAACGCAAAAAAGATCGGGTACAGCCAATTTACCGCCGTGGCTGCCAAGGCTCAGCGGCGGAGCGGATTGCCGCTGCCCGTGGTTGAGGATTATTTTCAAACGATCAAGCACGAATTTAGCGAAGACGACAGAAAGGCACTGCTTTCTTTTTATGATTACGCCTATAAGAGTGGATTGATTGAGGATAGAGTCAAGCTGCGGGTCTGGGGTGAAACCGGTGCTTAATTTAGATGACCTCTTGAACGAGGCTGTCCAGGGAAGACGGCTCTCCTTGGAAGAGGGTGTCGCTTTACTCGCCTCGCCTGATTTATTGTCGATAGGCCGCGCGGCCAGCCTGGTGCGCAGGCGAATGCACCCGGGCGATAGAATTACGTTTATTATTGACCGGAATATTAACTACACTAACATATGCTGTTGCCGGTGCCGCTTCTGTGCCTTTTGGCAGGAAGAAAGCGATCCGGAAGCTTATATAATCAGTAAGGAGACGCTTTTTAAAAAAATTGAGGAAACTATAGCCGCCGGCGGTACGGCAGTAATGATCCAGGGTGGGCTTCACCCGAAGCTGCGCTTGGAATACTACCTGGACATGCTCCGGTCGGTTAAAGAGCGATACGCTATTCACATCCACTCTTTCTCCCCGCCGGAAGTAGCGCATATGGCGGGGATTTCCGGTTTGTCCCTGCGCAAGGTCCTGTTAGAATTACAGAAGGCCGGGTTGGATTCCCTGCCGGGCGGCGGCGCCGAAATTCTGGATAACCGGGTGCGCCGCCTGATCAGCCCGGAGAAGATTACCTGGGAGGAGTGGATGGCGGTAATGGCGGAGGCCCATCAAATTGGGATGAAATCGACCGCCACCATGGTGTTCGGTCATGTGGAAACTCTGGAGGAAAGGGTAAAGCATATGATCCGGGTGCGGGAGCAGCAGGACCGCACCGGTGGCTTCACCGCTTTTATTCCCTGGAGCTTCCAGCCCAAAAACACCAAGCTTGGCGGTGAAACCGCCACCGGGGCGGATTATTTGAAAACCCTTGCCGTGTCCAGGCTGGTGCTGGACAATGTGCCCAATATCCAGGTCTCCTGGGTGACTCAAGGCGCCAAACTGGCCCAGGTGGCCCTGGCTTTCGGCGCCAACGACTTCGGGAGCGTCATGTTGGAAGAAAACGTTGTCCGTGCCGCCGGGGTAAACTACCGGGTTCCTGCGGAAGAAATCATCCGCTGTATTAGAGATGCCGGTTTTACACCGGCACAGCGGAATACGGGTTATGAGATCATCAAAGAATTGTCTTGATCTTGTAATAGAGTGAAAGGAGCACTTGTAATGGGGAATGAAAAATTTCAAGAACTGGTGCTGGAACAGTTGCAGGTACTGACTGAAGGCCAGGCCAAACTGGACGCCAAGGTAGACGGTTTAGATGCCAGGCTTGGCGGTCTGGAAACCAAGGTAGACGGTTTAGATGCCAGGCTTGGCGGTCTGGAAACCAAGGTAGACGGTTTAGATGCCAGGCTTGGCGGTCTGGAAACCAAAGTAGATGGCTTGGACGCCAGGCTTGGCGGTCTGGAAACCAAAGTAGACGGCTTGGACGCCAGGCTTGGCAATATCGAAACAGACGTGCAGCAATTAAAGACGGGCCAGGATATAATGCAAAAAGATATTGACGGCATCAAAAACGAACTGAGTTATGTTTGGGGCGATATTAAGAAAATTGATAACCGGCTGTCTTCCCAGGAAGAAGAACTGGTCATACTGAAGCGGTTAAAATAATTCTATCCGTTGATGAGTGCCATGGAGGTTGTATCCAGCCGGTTTGCGTTAAAATCCGAGCAGCGTATAGACTTTGTCATCAACAATATTTTGCCCGGTAAGACCGTTGTCCGCCCGGAATTTTTTCACAGCTTCTTCAGTTCCCTGGCCCCAAAAGCCATCAGGCTTCCACTTGAGATAGCCAAGTCTTTTCAGCGCCCGCTGTACTTCCAAAACATCCGGACCTTGGTTTCCGAATTTTAAAACAGCAGGAAGTGTGCCCGGGGCGCCGAATGGTGTCCCAATAATTGTTACGGGTGTGCCATGACTGACAAAAGGAAAAATTTCCTCAACGTGAGCGTTATGCATCCTGATGCAGCCGTGGCTGGCAAAACTGCCGATGCTGTGCGGAGCGTTGGTGCCATGGATGCCATATTGCCCGTATGGTATATTGAGTCCAAGCCAGCGTGTGCCCATGACATCAGGCGGGTTGGTGTCCTGTGAGGCGATTTTCCAGTTGCCGACCGGAGTTGGTGTTTCGTATTTACCCATGGCAACTGGAAACTGGCGAAAAGATACCCCATTGTCGAAGAGGGTCAGGGTTAACCTGTCCATATCGATAATAATACTGGTTTTTTCCGGTATTAGGTTTGCCGCCCAAGATATTTTTATCCCTACCCCCGTGAAAAAAACGGCTAAAAAAACTGCGGCGGCGTAATAGAAATATTTCATTAATAGAGCTTTTCCCCCGTTTATTTTTATATCTATTGTCTCATATATTGTTCCTTATTATTCCGGCCGGGCTTCTTAAAATGAGGTATTTGGTTATAAAACTGGACTGATTGGTGTTTTGGCGAAGCTTGTGAATATATAAAATTGAAAGAAGGATAATGCTCTTCTTATGAAGAAAAATAGTGTATTCTGTCTTACGCAGGAGGTGTCTGAACAATAAATGCCGATGAACATAGATGACTTTCTGGATTATTCGCTGCAGGAGGACTTTAAAAACCTGAATAACACTCACCGCAGTATGGTAAACGCAGTCAGACGCGTCAAGACTGCCGCTGATGAGGGCAACCTTGACGCATTGCAGCAGGCGCTGGCCCGCTATGAGGAGTTGGTGGACAAGCAAAAAGAGTCTTTACAAGGGTTTAAAGATAAATTTCCTTCTTTTGATCTGCAGTCTTACTTGCTGGAAGAGTTCCACGCGGGTTTTCTTGGCGCGTTGGCTGAAGAGGGCTTGTCCGTAGAGGCGGAATATCCGGTTTATGAAGTGTTGCCATTTAAGGTCCGGGTGCTGCCTGAAAAAGAAATAATCACCATAGACGACAGAGTTTACCGCAACCTCCGGCCGGGTGTCGTGGCCAGACACTTAAAGAAGGGGATCGACAAGTTAAACGCGGCCTCCTTTGATGTGCAGCGTTTTCTTCAGACTCTCGCCAATGCTTACGACACAGAGATGGCCAGGCAGGTTGCCAAGACAAAAATTTTTCTTTGCGAGCAGGAAGTGCTGTTGAAAGATGTCTATGATAATCTTACGCCCATGCCGCAGCAGAAGCGCGACTACCCGGTGCAGCTTTTTGCCTTCAGCCTGCACCGGGTGCTGAAAAGCGGCCAGATGAACGCGCCGGACGGCCGGCGGCTCTGGCTCGGCAACGTTCGCAACCGGAGACAGGCTTTGGTAGTGCTGGACGCTCAGAAACAACCCCAGCGTTACGGTGTAATAAAGTTTTACCGGGAGGGATAACCTGTGGAACCGGCTGTCAAGGAATCTGCCCTCGAAAGCCTGCGGCGCGGCGAGCCGCCTTTGGATAGAGAAGCGCTGGAAGCGATCACGGTGGGCAGACAGGATGGTATCTGGAATTTCTGGCAGGCTCGCTACCTGGAAGACTATATAGCCGATGGCGGCAGCAAAATTAAGTTCTTCATCGGCAAGCCGGGTTCGGGTAAGACACACGCGCTTCTTTTGATGATGGAAGAAGCCCGCCGCCTGGGTTATGTAACAGTTTATTTAGATGCCCGCCAAGTGCGTTTAAACAAGTTTGACTCTATCTATCAGGCTGTGTTCGAGGAAGTGGACATGCAGGCGGTGGTTGCAGTCTATTGCGGTACGGTATTGGAAAGGCTGGGCTGTCAAGCGGGGCAAATTTCCTCCGGACAGGGCATGTGTAACGGCGGGCGTGCGGCTAATGCACTGCGGCTTGAAATTCAAAAAAACCTGGACACATTGTACCACAACCGTAAAATAAATAATAACTTCGCCATGGCCTTCACTCAGCTTTGCTCCGACTATCTTGGTTTGCGTTATTTGCAGCCGGAGCAAAGAGACATCCTGACAGGCTGGCTCAAGGGCAGGTCTTTGCCGGCTAAAGTTTTAAAGCCTTTAAAGATTTTCACCAAAATAGATAAATATAACGCCCGGAATATGATGGTTTCCTTTCTTGCCCTGTTGCGTCTTTGCGGTTACCGGGGCTTGTGCCTGGCGGTGGACAACTTGAACGCTTTATTGGAACGGGGCTCGTTAGGGCGGGCGCTTTACGGGAAGTCGGCGCGCAATGAAGTCTACGAAAGCCTGCGCCAGTTAGTGGACGACTTTGCCGGTTTTGAAGGAGCTTTTTTCGTTTTCGCCGGCCGGCCGGAATTGATTCAGGATGAAAAAACCGGTTTTAAGTCATACGAGGCGCTCTGGATGCGCATTCAGAACGAGGTTGCCGGTTTGCGCCCGAACAAGTTTGCCGACTTGTTCAATCAAGACAACCTCATAAAAGAGATTTTTACTGTCGAGACTTGTCTGGAACTGCAGGAAAGGTTGAACGATTTCTTTGCTCTTGATTCCAGGCTTCAGCGGGAGGACTTGCGCTGCCTGGTTGATACGGTGAGCATGTTTTCGCCGGTGCGACGGGTTATAGAGGCCATAGTTGGCGAATACGGCGCGGGAGGTGACCGTGGTGGAGCAATTTGACGCGAAGAAAACTATTGAGTGCCTGCGTTCAGGCGTTTCTTCCGGTCATTTAAGCGCTATTTTTTCATATGGCCGGGAAGCCGCCCTGGAGCGCGTAGGTCGCGAACTCGATCGCGTGCAGTCCGGCGCCGGTGTTATATCTTTAGTGGTCAAGGGAAACTTCGGCAACGGCAAGACGCATTTTCTTAATATCATTGCGCGGAAGGCGGAAGAAATGAACTTTGCCGTCAGCTTCGTACCGCTTTCCAAAGAGACTCCATTTGACAAAATGGACCGGCTTTACCGCCGGGCGGCCGCCAATTTGCTCCTCCCGGGGTATAACCAGCCGGGCTTCGCGCCCTTGTTGGAAGGACTGAAGCGGGACAGGATGAAAGCGGAGGAGGTCTTGAAATATACCGGACACAACCTCCACCCGAAAATTGAGGCAGTGTTGAAGAATTACCTGGAAAGTGACAGCGATATGTATAACCAGCATGTCCTGCTCGGTGATCTGGCGGGTGATTTTATTCCCGTTACGCAGTTAAGATCGATTAACCGGATGAATTTTGGGAACACCTTGTCCATATCACGCTTTACTGTTAAAGAAAACACGTTTGATTACTTTCGCTTTCTCGCATATTTGATCCGTGCTGGCGGTTGTGCCGGCTGGGTTATTTTGTTTGACGAATTCGAACAGTTGATGTACCTCGGCATTATGGCGCGCGCCAACGCTTATTTAAACGCCGCCCGCTTCATGTCGCCTTCTTTTGGGATGACCGCCGCTTACACTGTTTTTTCTGCCTCATCCAATCTCTGGTCGGAATTAATCTGGAGGCAGAAAAACAGCGATTACGACACTGTGCCGCAAAAGCTGGCGGCTAAGGAGAGGCAGCATGAAATTCCCACGGTGAGGGAGGTCTTAGGCAGCTTTTTGAAAGACAACCTCTTTCTGGATAAGCTCTCCACCTTTGATGTCAACCGCATGCTGTGGTCGGTCCGTGAATATCACGCGCAGGCCTATGACTGGCCGGCGCCGGTTGACATTGACCGGGTTGCCGCCAGCCTGGCGGGGGATAAACCACTGCGCACCGCGATCAGGTCTATGGTTGAATATCTGGATCTCCAGTATCTTTACGATGAGCAGCCGGATATCAAGGCGGGAATGCCTGAAGAAATCCTGCCAGTCAAGCCGGCAGGTGATGAAGATAAGCTAGAACCGGCCATACCGGAAGGTTAAGACGTATTTATTGGCGGGAGATGTCTACTTGGGCGCTGCTGGAATAATTTCCGAATTCAACAATGCGCTTGCTGAAGAAGTAGCTTATTTGCAGCGTGAGGGGGGACGCCCCCTGCTGATTATCGATGGGGTCTTGGTCGACCGCGGAGAGAATGGATTTTTATACATCTTTGAGCTGGAAATAGAGGCGTTTCTTCTTGATGGCACGCCGGTGCGTGTGGAAACCGGCCTGCGCGAGACACGGGGTGAAGTAATATCCATACGGGGTTCTGAGTTGACGCTGGCGCTGCATGAAAATATCGGCGACTTTGTGGAACGGGCTGATGTTTTCTGCGAGCCATGGTTTTTATTATCCGCTTTACAGGAGCGGCTGGACGAGACGCCGGAAAGAAACCTGGAGATGGCCATGCGGGTGATGGAGAAGGTGCCTGCCTTCCCCCGCCGGTTTTTTCCTCCTGCCAAGGCAGCTATGGCTCAGGAAGATGCCGTGCGCCTGGCCGGGAGCAGGGATGTCACGTTTATCTGGGGCCCTCCGGGCACAGGCAAGACTGAGACCGTCGCTCGCGTAGCGGACCTTTTTTTCAAGCAGGGCTGGCGGGTGCTGGTTGTTTCACATGCCAATATAGCCGTGGACGGCGCGGTATTACGCATAGCAGCGAGGCTGAAGAAACCGGCGGCATCCGGCTTGATTGCACGTTACGGCTGGGCCAGGCTGCCGGCGCTGCGGCAAAGCGGCCTCCTGGCTTTCAGCCAGGCTGCCGCCCGCTGCCCGGACCAGTGGGACCGGCGAAAAAAACTGGATGCCGAACGCAGCGCTTTACTGGCCGACTTGCGCGCTGGCCGGAAGCCCGGCAGCCGGCTCAGTGAAGTGGAGCATCAATTGCGTGAATTGAGCAAAGCGCTGAAAGAAGCGGCAGTCTTGGTGGCCGGCGCAGCCCGTGTACTTGGCTGCACCCTGGCTACGGCTGCGTTAGATCCGGTGATCTATCAAGGTCACTTTGACGCCGTACTGCTTGATGAGGCCAGCATGGCTTACATCCCGCAGGTTTTTTTTGCCGCTTCCCTGGCCCGCAAGAAAATGGTGGTGAGCGGTGATTTCCGCCAACTGGCGCCAATTGCCCTGGCTGGCACGGAAGGGGTTGAACGCTGGTTAAGGCGGGACATTTTCGAGCAAACCGGAATTGCCGAGGCCTTTGACGCGGGAAATCTGCCTGATGTCGCTGTTTTGCGTCTCCAGCGGCGGATGCATCCGGCTGTAGCCGGTTTTGTCAACGACACTGTGTACGGCGGCCAGCTTTACAATGCCCCGGAGACAACCCGGCGGGCCGCTTTGGCCGCGGCGGCTCCCTGCCCGGGGGCGGCTCTGACGCTGGTTGATGTAAGTGACCTGAATGCCCTTTGCTACCGGCACGCTCTTTCCCGTTTCAATCCTTTTTCCGCTTTCCTGGCCCTGACCCTGGCCAAGCAGATCAGGCTAAACGGCCTTACAGTAGGCTTGCTCACACCTTACGCGGCCCAGGCCAGACTCTTGAATGCGCTGGCAGCCGGCCTGCTTGGGGCAGCCGGCGCCCGTTCTGAGGCGGCAGGTTTGGTAGCCGCCACCATCCACCGCTTTCAAGGCGCGGAACAGGACGCGGTAGTGCTGGACCTGGTGGATGCTTTTCCCCAGCGCGCTCCCGGCGGTCTCCTGGCCCGGCGGGAAGGAAATGCCGGAAAACGGCTGTTGAATGTGGCCGTCACCAGGGCTAGGGGCAAGCTTTTCGTGCTGGCCCACCGGGCCTTTCTGGAGAGCCGGCTGGCCGGCGACTCCGCAGTGCTGGAACTATTCCGTTTTATCGGACAAAATGGCCGGGTCATTAAAAGCAGGGAGCTTCTCAGTGAACTGCCTGACCATATTGGCGGAGAGAACCTGGCGCTCGACTGGTATGCTGAGCGCTGGCCGGCTATGAAGGCCTGGCAGGATGATATGAGACAGGCCGCGGTGGTCCAAATGGATTGGCCGGTTGCCGCCGGCCCGCCGGAGCGGCTCGTGGCCGGCGCGCTGCGGGAGGCGCTGGCCGGCGGTGCCCGTGTTTCAATGCGCGCCGGGTTGCCGTCAACCTTTCCCCCGGATTTGCGGCCCTATACCGTGAAACGCTCTGCCGTTTGGAGCCCGGTTACTGCAACTGCCGGGAATTGCTTGTGGTACGGCTGCCCCTGGCCGGGCGACGGCCGGGTGGACCGCTTCAGTGTACGGGTGAGTGGCGAGAGGGTATGCCGTACGTTAATGTACCTTTTAGAGATGGAACTGAGGAAGGGATTCTTCCAGGGGCGTTATGCCGGATTGAAAGCATATGTGGAGAACCGGCTTACTTGTTCCTTCTGCGGTAACCCGCTGACCGTGCGCGCAGGAACGACCGGCGGCTATTTCCTCGGCTGCACCGCCTACCCGCGCTGTGAGCAGCCGGTTCAAAAGCTGACACTGGAAATACTGGATGATTACCTTGCCGCTGCCGGGCTGACTTGTCCGGCCGGTCACCTCTTAAAGGCAGTCAATGCAGCGCGCGGGCCGCTGGTTGTCTGCTCGCACAGTCCAGCCTGCCGTTGTGTCTTTCAGGTGAAAGACTTGTTGTAAAAAGAGTAACTACTTTGTAGTCAGTATTCGGGAACCAAGAGTTATTATCCTAAGATACGATATTCTGACTCCTACTCCCTGAATACCTGCCGGATTGTATTATGTATATATTATTTAATAATATAGTGTTCCATTTCACAATTATGTATAATTAAGTATACCTAGATCGGAAGTGGGTTTTGATTGCCCGATGGCGTAACGCTATTTATATTTATGGGAGAGTGATGCTATGAAGAATTATCAACTGGAAGATTTTGAAGAACAATTCCTTAATCAGTTAAGTAACATAACTGAAAAAAACAACTTGATCAATCCCGATTTATTTAGCAAATACAACGTAAAACGCGGGCTCCGTGATCAAGATGGCAAGGGTGTGCTTGTCGGCCTGACAGAGATCGGTGAAGTACATGCCTATATAATTGACGAAAATGAGACTATACCTGTTCCTGGCAGATTAATTTACAGGGGGATCGATATAAGCGACATAGTGGATGGTTTTCTTAAAGACGGCCGCTTTGGTTTTGAAGAGACTTGTTATTTGTTGCTTTTTGGCGAACTCCCCGACGAAAAAACTCTTGCTGGTTTCGAGCAGCTTCTTGCCGAATACCGAAAGCTGCCGGATGATTTTGTCCGCGACATGATTTTGAAAGCGCCGAGCAAGGACATGATGAACGTTTTGGCTAGGAGCGTACTCGCCTTATATAGCTTTGATGATAATGCCGATGACACTTCCATTAATAATGTATTGAAACAATGCATCAGGCTGATTGCCTGTTTCCCGCTGCTTGCGGTTTATGGCTATCAGGCTTATTCTCATTACCATGGAAACAATAGCCTTTATATACACAGTCCGAGACCGGATTTCAGCACCGCCGAAAATGTCCTGCACATGCTTAGGCCGGACAGTAAATTTACAAGACTCGAGGCCACCCTGCTCGATCTTGCTCTGGTGCTTCATGCGGAGCATGGCGGGGGTAATAATTCATCCTTTGTGACGCATGTCGTGACATCATCCGGTTCAGACACGTACTCGGCAATTGCCGCCGCGCTGGGATCGCTTAAAGGGCCCAGGCATGGAGGCGCCAACATTAAGGTTTACCAAATGTTTGAGGATATGAAGCAGAACATAAGGGATTTCGGTGATGATGAAGGAATTGAAAACTATCTTGTTAAGTTAGTGAATAAGCAAGCCTTTGATCGTTCGGGTCTAATCTATGGCATAGGACATGCTGTTTATTCGATATCTGATCCAAGAACCGTTATTTTCAAGGAGCATATTGCCCGGCTTGCCAAGGAGAAGGGCTTGGAAGACGAATATAATCTCTATTTAAAAGTTGAAGAGAAGGCCCCTGAAATAATCGGGGAATACCGTAAGATGTATAAGGGGGTAAGTGCGAATGTTGATTTTTATTCAGGCTTTGTTTATAGAATGCTAGATATTCCCATCGAATTATTCACTCCTATATTTGCTGTTTCCAGGATAGCCGGCTGGAGCGCCCATCGGATTGAAGAAATCGTTAATTCCGGAAAAATCATCAGGCCGGCGTACAAGAGCGTCTCCAAGCGGCGTAAATACATCCCGATGGACGGGCGGAAGGGTGTTTAATCTAGCATAACCTTTTATTCGCTTCCCTTTTATGCTGAAGAATTGGATTGAAAGAACGGAAAAAACGTTTTGAGTTCGGCAGATTTTTTAACAAAAATTATTAAAAAAAGAACTGTCTTCCGTAATTAAACGGGAGCCAGTTCTTTTTTGCCCTGTTTACTCTATATTGTCCAGTATTGGAACTTGGCTATTCTGCCGGCATGTTTTCACGCCGGTACTAGTTCTGTGCCTATATTTAGCGATTAATATTACATCTGCCGGGCATACTCCACAGCATTTTTAAAGACAGCCAGGCCATGAGGCACGGTATCTCCCGGCATTCTGCGCCAGTTCGGGTGCTGGGTTTTTTCCACGTACCGCTCCGGGTGGGGCATCATGCCCATTATTCTGCCCGTTGAGTCGCAAATCCCCGCGATGGCGTTTAACGAGCCGTTCGGGTTGGCCGGGTAAAGCGCGGTCGGCCTGCCGTCGGCGCCGGCGTACCGGAATACCACCTGACCGCCGTTTTCTATTTTGGCAATAACAGACGGGTCCGCATAAAACTTGCCTTCGCCATGGGCTACCTGAATTTCTATCAGCGAACCCTCCATCCCGCGGGTAAAAACGCAGTGGCTGGGTTCAACCAGCAGCCTGATCCAGCGGCATTCAAAGTGCCCGCTGTCATTGGCCGTCAGGGTGGCTTCAATGTTGCCCAGGTGCTGGTCCGGGAGCAGTCCGGTGCGCACCAGCACCTGAAATCCGTTGCATATGCCGAGCATCAGTTTACCGGAGTCGACAAACTCGTTTAATTGCTCTTTCAGGAAGGAAGTTAGCTCCACCGCCAGGACTTTACCCGAGTGGACATCGTCACCGTAGGAAAAGCCGCCCGGCAAGGCCAGGATTTGATAATCAGCCAACCGCGCTTCTTTGCTTCTTAGCTGGTTGACATGCACCATTTGGCTTTCCGCCCCGGCTTTGGCAAAGGCGTAAAAGATTTCCTCGTCGCAGTTGATCCCGTCCGTTCTTAAAACACATACACGCGGCTTTTTCACTGCCGGAACACCTCCTTCATCGGCTGCCGCCAGGCTGCTTTCAGCCTGTCCAGCCTGGTCTCGAAAAGGGTTTTTCCTGATTGTTCGGCTGCAATAACTTTACTGTCTGTTGTTTTGCCGATTACCTGGCAGGGAATGCCGCCAAAAATATCAGTCGGCTTGCTGCCGGCTGGGATTTCCGCCAGGAAGCAGCCTGCCGTTTCGTTGAACAGGAAGCTTTCGGCTGATTCATCCTCCGGTATGATTATCTGAACACCCATGTCGCCGCCGAAGCACATCTCGGCCAGCGCCGCCGCCGCGCCGCCTTCGCTGATGTCGTGGCAGGCCAGGACTTTTCCTGATTTTACAGCCCCGTAAACGGCCTCAAAAACCTGCATCAGCGCGGTGGGGCTGAGCTTCGGCAGGTTGTTGCCGATATAACCGAGCAAGTCGTAGTAGACAGATCCGGCCATTTCAGCGGTATTCCGGTATCCTGCCAAGACGATTTGCGCGCCGGTTTTTTTAAAATCGGCCGACACTGTCCGGGACACGTCCGGTATCCGCCCGAACGCTGAAATACATAATATCGGAGGGATTTTAATCACCGTCCCGTCTTTGCCCCGGTAAGTGCTGGACAGGCTGTCCTTGCCGGAAATGAACGGCATCCCTGTGCCGCGGACGAAGTCCACACAGGCGTCGACGGCCAGGTCCAGGGCGCCCAGCAGTTCCTCGTCGGGGAAAGGCCAGATGAAATTATCCATGAGAACCAGATCACGCGGGTTGACGCCGGAGGCTATCGCGTTGGATACCGCCTCGGCGGCTGCCCACAGGCTTCCATGGTAAGGGTCGATCATGTTCAGCACGGGGTTCAGGCCGTGGGAGATCACCATCCCGTATGGTTTTCCCAGGATAGGCGCCATGATGGCCGCGTCGTTCGGCCCGTCTCCGTTTATGCCGGAAAAGGGAGGGAGGGCGCTGGTGCCCTGAACGCCGTGGTCGTACAGTCTGACAATCGGTTCTTTGGAACAGACGTTAAGGTGTCCCATTACCCGGCAGAACAGGTCTTCCCAGTCTGCCTTTGGAACAGCCTGCGGCTCTGCAAAGCGGGCCGGACGCCAGGCTGCTTCCATCACCCGCTGGGGCAGCCCGTTGTGCAGGAATTCCATTTCCAGATTCATTACCACCTGGCCTTCGTACGTGGCGGAGAAACACTTGTCTCCGGTAAATTCGCCGAGCACGGTGGCTTCGACATTGTAACCCCGGCATATTTCCATGAGCCGCCCGGCATGTTCCGGGGCAACCGCAAGCACCATCCGCTCCTGGCTTTCCGACTCCATGATTTCCCACGGGGACAGGCCGGGGTATTTCAGCGGCGCCCGGTCGAGGGCAACCCTGGCGCCTACTGCCGCGCCCATTTCTCCGACGGCGGAAGCGAACCCGCCGGCGCCGCAGTCAGTGATGGCCCTGATCAAGCCCTCGTCACGGGCTATCAGAATGGCGTCGAACGTACGCTTTTCTTCAATGGGATGGCCGATTTGCACGGCGCTGGAATTTACATCGATGGTCCGGTCGGTCATTTCCCCGCTGGAGAAAGTGGCGCCGTGAATGCCGTCCCGCCCGGTGCGGCCGCCCAGCGCAATCACCAGGTCTCCGGCCCGGGGCCGGCCTTTGCGGCATAACTCCGCCGGCAGGATCCCGTAGGCCCCTACGATAACCGACGGCTTGGCGCGGAAATCCCGGTGAAAGTGCACCGAGCCGTTATTTGTGGGAATACCCATTCTATTGCCGTAATCACGCACCCCCGCGACCACCCGGCGCAATAAGTAATGCGGGTGGAGACAGCCGGCCGGAATATCTTCGTCGGGCGTGTCGGGCCTGGCAAAGCAGAACATATCGGTTGAAGCCAGTGTTTTCGCGCCGCGTCCGGTACCCACGATGTCGCGGAATACGCCGCCGCTGCCGGTCATGGCGCCGCCGTATGGCTCAATGGCCGATGGGGAATTGTGGGTTTCCACTTTGCCGCAAATAGCCTGACCGTCATAAAATTCCATTACACCGGAGTTGTCCACGAATGCCGACAGCACCAGCGGGTGTTTGCTCTCCTCAGTGGCTTTTTTCAACCGTTGCAAGAGCGGGGTTTTCTCTTTGCCGTCAACGATCAACCTGGCTTTGAATGTTTTGTGCCCGCAGTGTTCGGACCAGGTCTGAGCGATTGTTTCTATTTCACAATCAGTGGGGTCCCTGCCGATGCGCTGGAAGTATTCTTTAATAACCTGCATTTCCTCCAGGTTTAAGAATAACTTGTCACGGCTCAATTCAATCAGCTCGGGGTCGCTCATTCGTCTAACCGGAATCACTTCCGTGCGGCCTGGCCTGCCCTGAATGATCAAGGTTTTTGGTTTTTCTTTCACAACATACTCTACCGTGGCGTTAACCAGCAGGCTGGAGGTGATTCTTTCAATATCTTTACCGGTGATGTTTTCACCGTAAAAACCATACTCCCAACTGGAGTCGGCCGCCAATAACCCGGCTACGCCCAGGTCGGCCGCGGATTTCATAATGGAAGCGGCCTCCGGGTTCATTACTCCGGGCTTGTAAGCTACTTCCAGTACAATGGCGGCATCGTTAATCACCGGGCTGTTAACTGAAAAATCCTGGAAAATACTTTCTGCCAGCAGTCTTTCCGCCAGCAGGGCAGCATCACTGGCGCCAATGCCTTCAAAACGGAAAACGCGGGCGGTTCTGACTTTTTGCACCGTGTTAATACCTAAAGCGTGACTTATTTCGTACCGGACTTCCTCTCCCTTGCTGTCGGGGATGCCAGCCTTGGTGATTACCCGCACCTCTTGAATCATCATTTTTTACCTCCTATCCAAGTGGTCGCAACTATTAATACGGCAATTTATCACAATTTCCTGCCCGGGAAGTAAAAATAAATAACAAGTACTCAGAAGTCAGGAGTCAGAATAAATAGAATGGTTTATCGTCTGGAATTATCTGAGTCTAACTTCTGAATTTCTGATTACCTGAACAGTAACAATAAATAAATAAAGCGATCACATAATCGGAGCGCTTTCTTTTATCATTATTGGGTTAATATACAAGCATTCAGTAAGCAGATATTCAGAGTGGTGCCGGACGGATTACAGTTTTTATTCTGACTCCTGACTCCTAATCATTATATTATAACCGCTGGTATCTTTACAGAGGGTGTTAATGCCATGGGGATATAAGTTGTGCCATTTGTGGAAAGGCGGGCTGGGATCCGATACTTGCTTTTGGTGTATAACTGCCATATAATTGTAAGGTTAAGAAGATAATATTCTCGTTTTTTGGGGGCTGTATGAGTAAAAAATCATGGGAACAGGGCGTGCGGTTGTTGCCTTCGGTTGATGAAACGCTCAGGGACGATAGAGTGGCGGAACTGCTGGCCGTATATCCCAGGAGCATGGTGGTTGAGGCTGTACGTGATTCTTTGGCCGGTGAGCGCCGGCGGCTCCTGGATGGTGACCCGGCTGAAGAAGATATGGATGAAAACAGTTGTCTGGATTTGATTGTGTTAAGAACAACTGAAGCTGTCCGTAAAAGGGCATGTTCCAATCTGCAACCGGTAATCAACGCCACCGGGGTAGTCCTGCACACAAACCTGGGACGGGCCCTTTTAAGCGAAAACGCCAGGCGGGCCGTTTACGAGATAGCCTCCAGTTACTCCAACCTGGAACTGGAATTGACTACCGGCCGGCGCGGGTCGCGCTACGCGCCGCTGGAGCCGGTTCTGACTTCCCTGACCGGGGCGGAGGCCGCCCTGGTGGTGAACAATAACGCCGCGGCGGTTCTTCTTGCGCTGAGCACACTGGCTAAAGAGCGCGAGGTCGTGGTATCCAGAGGCCAGTTAGTAGAGATCGGGGGTTCTTTCCGTATTCCGGAGGTAATGGCCCAGAGCGGCGCAAGACTGGTGGAGGTCGGCGCCACCAATAAAACTTATCCCGATGATTACCGGAAGGCGATTAACGAACAAACGGCGCTGCTGCTTCATGTCCATACCAGCAACTACCGGATCATTGGCTTTACCAGGGAAACCACGATAAATGAGCTGGTGGAGATTGGCCGTGCCTATTCCCTGCCGGTGATGTCCGATCTCGGCAGTGGCTCTCTGCTTGATTTGAGCCGCTTCGGCCTGCCGGGAGAACCTACCGTGCGGGAGGTAGTGGCCGCGGGACCGGATGTGATTACCTTCAGTGGAGACAAGTTGCTGGGCGGCCCGCAGGCCGGCGTAATTGCGGGAAAACGCCGTTATATTGATAAGATGAGAAAGCATCCCCTGCTAAGGGCGATCCGGGTCGACAAGATGACTGTGGCGGCCTTGGAGGCTACCTTGCGGGAATACCTGGATGAGGAGCTTATTGTTGAAAAAATGCCGACTTTGCAGATGCTTGCGGCTGGTTCAAGCCAATTGACAGAAAAAGCGGAGAGTTTGGCCGGCCTTGTGCGAGGCGCCGTGGAAAACAAGGCGGAAGTTGAGGTCGGCAAGGGGTTTTCCGTGGTGGGCGGCGGCTCCTTCCCGTCAGCTGAACTGCCTACCGCGATTGTGAAGATTAATTCCCGCGCGACTTCTGCCGGCGACTTGCAGTCAGCCCTGATGCGGGGAAAACCGGCGGTAATGAGCCGGGTGCAAGACGGCAGCTTGATTCTGGATGTCCGTACCGTGCGTGATCATGAATTGCCGGCGCTGGCGGCGGCGATAGGAAAGGTGATTTAAAATGAAACACCTGATTATCGGGACTGCCGGTCACGTCGATCATGGTAAAACAGCCTTGGTTAAAGCTATGACTGGTGTTGACACTGACCGGCTGAAAGAAGAAAAAGAGCGGGGTATCTCGATTGAGCTCGGTTTTACCGCCTTGAAGCTGCCGGGCGGACGCAAGGCCGGCATTGTTGATGTGCCCGGGCATGAGCGCTTTATCAAGAATATGCTGGCCGGAGCCGGCGGCTTTGACCTGGTGCTTCTGGTGATTGCCGCTGATGAAGGAGTAATGCCCCAGACCCGTGAACATCTGGATATCATCCAGTTGCTTCAGGTAAAAAAGGGTGTTGTTGTGCTGACCAAAGCCGACCTGGTGGATGAGGAATGGCTTGGTTTGGTAAAAGAAGAAGTGCAGGATTTTTTAAAGGGCACGGTTTTAGAGGATGCTCCTTTGGTAACAGTTTCTGCTGTGACCGGTCAAGGCATCGGCGGCTTGCTTGAGCTGCTGGACCGTGTGGCGGAGGAAACTCCGGCTAAAACCGCAGCCGGCCCGCCAAGGCTGCCCGTGGACCGGGTGTTTTCCGTCACGGGTTTCGGTACAGTGGTGACAGGAACGCTGGTAGCGGGTGAAATCCGGGTTGGTGATTCAGTGGAAGTACAGCCGCAAGGACTGATCGCCCGGGTGCGGTCTCTCCAGTCACATGGTGAAAAAGTCGATTTTGCCTGGGCCGGACAGCGGGTGGCGGCCAACCTGGCCGGTCTGGAGGTCGAACAAATCAGCCGCGGGAGCGTGGTGGCGGGTGTAAACAGTCTTACCCCGTCATACCGGCTGGACGTGCATTTATTATTGCTCAAAAGCGCCGTCAGGCCGCTGAAAAACCGGGCTCCGGTTCGTTTTCATCTTGGGTCCGGTGAAATCCTGGGGCGGGTCGTGTTGCTGGACCGGGAAGAACTCGAACCAGGAGCGATAGCTTATACCCAGATTGAGCTGCAAGAAAAGACGGCCGCGGTCAAGGGGGACCGGTTTGTGCTCCGGTCTTATTCACCTATGCTGACTATCGGCGGCGGGACTGTCATTGACCCGGCGCCGGGGCGCAAGCACAAGCGCTTTCGCAGCGAAGTGCTGAAGGCTCTGGAAACCCGGGAGCGGGGTACGCCGGCCGAGATTTTAGAAGAATATTTGCGGAGCAATCCCGGATTGCCTGAATTGATGGACGCGGCGGCAGGGACAGGGTTCCAAGTGTCCGAGACCGATAAATTGGCACGAGAGCTTGCCCTTCAGGACAAGGTTAAGATAGTGCCCGGCGACGGGAAAGTCTACCTGGTGCTGATTGAAGTATACCGGCGTCTGGCCGGTGAGCTGCAGCAAATGCTGGAATCCTACCACCGCGAGTTTCCCCTGCGGGAAGGGTATCCTAAAGAAGAACTTCGTTCCCGGAAATTTCCCGCGCTGAATAATAAAGTTTTTCAATTTCTGCTGGCTGCCCTGGAAAATGATCAACTGGTCCGCTGCACGGCTCAGGCGGTTGCCAGTCCGTCCTTCGTTTCTGGCTCAGAGCCGAAAATGAGTTTGATAATTGACCGGATCAGGAAGGAATTGGCCGAAGCCTGCTTTCAGCCCCCGGCATGGAGCGAACTGACCGCCACGGCGGGCTTGAGCGAGAACGCTGGTTTGGAACTGCTGCAGTATTTCTTGAGAACCGGTGAACTAAAAAAAGTGGGCGAAAATCTTTATTTTCTTGATGAAACTCTCAGTATGGTCAGACAGAAGGTTGTTGGCTTTTTGCGTGAAAATGGTGAGATTACGGTACGTGAGCTGCGCGATCTTTTACAGACGAGCCGCAAATATGCCCTGCCCTTGCTCGAGTACTTCGACAAGGAGCGGATTACCCGGCGGGTCGGCGACAAACGGCTGCCCGGCAAAGCATTGGGCTGATCAAGGTACTTACTGATGCCTGGAGGTTAATTGAATACTATGTTAAAATAGTAAAAAGCAACGTTGATAACGTTAAAAAGATAAATGCTCAGGGGGCAGGAATCAGGAATGTGAGAACGGTTCGTCATCATTAGGTATGATCATTGTGACTGCCGGATATTAAATTAAAGAAAGTTTAAAGAAATTAGAAAAAGGAATTCAACAGGTATGAAGGTCGACCTGCTTGGGATAAATATAGACGCCTTAGATCTTGAAGAAACGGTAAGACGGATTGCGGAATATATTCGTCACGGACTGCCGCGCCGGGTGGTGACGATTAATCCTGAATTTTTATATCGTGCGCGGGCTGACCGGGAACTGTGCAAACTGGCCGGGCGCGCCGATTTGGTAACCCCGGATGGAGTTGGAATTGTTTGGGCCTGCCGGGTAGCCGGGAGTCCGGTGCCGGAACGGGTCACCGGTATTGACTTGATGATGCGCCTGGTCGAACAGGCGGCTGTGGAGGGGTGGAGTATCTTTTTGCTCGGCGCGGCTCCGGGAGTCGCGGAGGAGGCAGCCGCCAGGTTGAGTCTGGATTACCCGGGCTTAAGAGTCGCCGGTGTCCACCATGGATATTTTAAAGATAATGAAGAAGCCGAAGTAGCCGGGATAGTAAGGGAATCCCGCCCCGACCTGCTTTTCGTGGCGCTTGGGGCGCCGAAACAAGAGTGGTGGATAGATAGAAATCTCCAGGAAACCGGAGCGGTTGTTGCCGTTGGGGTGGGGGGCAGCTTTGATGTTGTGGCCGGAAAAGTGCGCCGCGCGCCGCGGTGGATCCGCCGCTTGCATTTGGAGTGGCTGTTCCGCCTGGTAAAAGATCCTTCACGCTGGCGCCGCCAGGCCGTCCTGCCTTTGTTCGCCTGGCTGGTGCTCAGGGAGTACCGATTTAAAAGGCGGACGCGGTGACATCTGTCTGACGTTTGAAGATTAATTAACTGGTTTTCCTGGGGGAGCATTTATGCCCAAAGTGGTAATTTCAGGGTATTATGGTTTTCATAACAGTGGTGACGAGGCGATCCTGCATGCTATGTTACAGGCTCTCAGAGGTGTAATGCCCGGCCTGGAAGTTACCGTATTATCCCGGGAACCGGGTTACACCACCCGGGAATTTGATGTCCGCTCCGTTTCGCGCAACAATCCCTGGCAGGTTTTTCAAGCCATTAAGGCGGCGGACATGTTAATCAGCGGCGGCGGCGGGCTTTTGCAGGATGTGACCAGTCCCCGCAGCATAATTTATTATTTAGGCGTTGTCGCAATGGCTGTGCTTATCGGCAAGCCCGTTTTCTTTTACGCCCAGGGTATCGGGCCTGTGCACACCGCTTTAGGCAGGACGGCGGTGCGGCTTGTGGTTAATCATGTTAACGCTGTCACCGTACGTGATGCCGATTCAAAAAGTGAACTTGTTTCTCTGGGTGTTAAACGCCCGCATGTGCAGGTGACTGCCGATCCTGTCCTTGGTCTGGAGCCGCTTCTGATTGACGTTGAAAAAGGGCGTAAGATTCTTGCCTCCCTCGGCGTGGGCGGCGGTCCCGTAGCCGGTTTGTCCGTAATACCGTGGAAGGGTCTGAGCCGTTATAAGGAAGTGGTGGCCAGAGCGGCCGACGATTTGACGGCGCAAGGATGGCAGGTGCTGCTAATCCCGATGCATAACCCGGTAGACATTGAGACATGCCGGGAGGTGGCCGCCCTGATGCGTGGAAAACCTCCTTTCATGCTTGGCTCCGGAACAAAATACAAGGAATTGCTGTCTATTGCCGCCAACCTTGATCTGGCGGTGGGTATGAGGCTTCATTTTCTGATATTCAGCGCGATTTTCGGCGTTCCGGTAGTTGGTATTTCCTATGACCCGAAAGTGAACCGTTTTCTACAGTCGCTCGGGTTGCCAACTGGTTTAAGTCCCGAATGCCTCGAATATAACGAGCTGTCCTTGAGAATAAAGCATGCTGTGCGCAACCGTGAAAAAATAAGCGCGGATCTTCAAGAACGGGTGGCTCTCTTGCGTAAGCAGGCTTTAAAAAATGCCTCGCTGGCTGTCGAACTTATTCGGCCTGATTAACGTCTATATAATAAAGGCGGTATAAGTTGTCTTGATATGGGAGGAATTGGGCCGGCTTGTGTCGAATTCTGCAACAGGAGGGTTTGATTGTCATGAATAAATTTAAGACGGTTTTTATCGTTTTGCTTGCTGTTATAGTAATTTCTGTTCTGGGTTATGCCGCTTTTGCCGGCGCTGACGATGAACCGGGCGGAAGCAGCGACCCGCTGGTCACTCAAAGCTATGTCGACCAGTATATGCAGTGGAAAATAGTTGATTTAAAAACAGGTCAGATTTTGCAGGGCCATGCCGGGACGGAGCTTATCACCAGGCGGGGACAGGCGGTTGTAGTCGATGCAACCGGCAACGGCATTCCGGATGTCACCGGGGGTGCGGATATTCATGCCGGCAGCGCGGCGCCGCTTAATCACCTGCTGGTAGTGCCCAGGGACGACGGGCGCGGCGTGAAAGCCCAGTCGCCGGCTGTGGTGATGTACCGGGGCGGGGCGACGGTGCGGTAGCTTTGAGAAATGTTGAACCCTTGTCAGGATTTAAACAATTAGACAGATAACAGCTTAGTAAAGTGTTATTCCAATGGGGTGAGTTGATGAGGATAACCAGGCGGCGAAAATTAAGAAGGAAAACGCCTTTTGTGGTTATTTGCCTGTTGTTGTTGACGGTGCTGGCCGGCTGCGGCATGCTGCTGAAAGATATGTTTCCATTTGAAACTCCGGATATAGATATACCTAATATATTTGAACCTACTCCCGAAAGGCTAAACGTGCTGCTGCTGGGTATAGACGCCAGGAAGGGCGAAACCATGGCCCGCACCGACACGTTAATCCTGGCCAGCGTCGACCAGAAGAGCAAGCAGGTGGCCTTGCTCTCCATCCCGCGGGATACCAGGGTGAACATTCCAGGCTATGGTATGGATAAGATCAACAGCGCTTCTGTCTACGGCGGGCCGGAGCTTACCACGAAGGTTGTCTCGCAGTTGCTTGGCACATCGATAAAATATTATGTGCTTGTCAATTTCAGCGGTTTTAAAGATATCGTGGACGCCCTGGGAGGCATAACCTATGATGTTGAACAAGATATGGATAAATCTGGCGAAGGGATTCACCTGAAGAAGGGCGTACAGCACCTTGACGGTGACAAGGCGCTGCAGTACGTGCGTTTCCGGGATTACCCGCTGGCGGATATCGAGCGTACCCAGCACCAGCAGAAGTTTTTAATGGCGCTGGGCAGAGAAATGCTTCAGGCCAGCACCATTCCCAAGTTGCCCAGACTGGTCACTGAAATCAACCGTTATGTAAAAACCAACTTGCCTGCGACGGATTTATTAAAACTGGCTTCGTCGGCTTCAAAGAACATGGAGAACGGCAATTTTGTCGCCCAGACTCTGCCCGGGCGGCTGCTGGATATCAATGGAGGGAGTTACTGGGGAGTGGATCCTGCTGAAGCCAGGCAGGTGCTGGCAAAACTCTTCAAAGGGGAAACAGAGACCAATGTCGTGCTGACTACCCCGCTGAGCGGCCAGTACGGCGGCTCAAGCGGTTCTAAGGCAACTTCCCAGAAATCAAGTGAAACAGCAGCCACTGCCGACCAGACGAAACAGCAGCCCGGCACCCAAACGCAGCAAGACCAGAACGGGACCAAGCAGACTGGCGGGCAGACGACTACTGACAAGTCAGGTAAAACCGGCGCAAAAAGCAGCAATACCAGTGGTTCCACCGGCAGCAAGATCACTATTACGCCTGGAGATACCGGCAGCGCCGGCACAGGAACATCCCGTAAACCAGATGCTTCTTCTGACGCCACCCAGAGCAAAGAAGGAGTCAACCCCGGCATACCGGGGGCGAAGGCAAAAACTTAAAGCTTCATAAATTAACTGAGAAATTAGCCGAAAGCTAAATGAAAGCTAACTGCCCGAAAAGAAAAAAAGGACTTCTCTTTAAATTCTCTTTAAATGAGAAGCCTTTTTTTCTTTTTTTTATTTCATTTTGTCTTTGCTATTGGTTTAGTATAGTCGCGCCATAAATAGTTCCGTTTACAGAAAATACATTGCTTTTAACGTTTATTTGCGCGCCGATTTTGATTTCTTTGTTGCCGATCATAATAGTGTTGTCTGTTACGACGGCCGGTGACTCTATAGTGATGATCACGTCATATTTTTCCGGCACATCAGCCAGCACAACCCTGCCGTCAAGCGTAGGCACGGCCTCTTGATACGGAAAAACCTCTTTCTTAACGACATTTCCCAGCGGAATGTTGGTTTGTACGTCTCGCACGGCTTGTCCTTCTTTAATGCTCTCTGCCGTAGGAATGCGCACTTTCTCAACATAAACCTTAAATTCGATATGACCGTTTTGTAAAGCCAGCGCCCGGTTCACAAATGCTAGCTTGTACACGCCGGCCGCGAATAGGGCAAGGATTAGGCCGATGATAATAATATCCACAAAATTAAATTTTACGTTATCCTTTTTTTTATGCATTCTGCTCATTCCTTTCAGAGCTGATCTGTTGTGCCGTAAGTTTTTCCAGCACAAGAACGATTGCTATCAACAACCAAAGCAAAATTCCCAGCTTGTAATACCAGAGAAAATAATCCACTAGCGAGTGGAATAAAAACCCCGCCAGCGCTCCCATTACTCCCGCGTTCAGGCTTCTTGCGCCGGCGCTGCCTGCCGCGCTTAGTTTAAGCCCGAGGCGGAATATGCCTACAAACAGCCAGCCAAAAACCACCAAGCCAAGTATACCAAACTCGCTGATAATCTGTAAATACAAGTTATGCGAGTGGGGAACCACGTTGGAATTAATCATGTGCGTGTAGTACACCCGGGCAAAGGCTTTTCTCCCCAGCCCGACCCCGGTTTCCCAGTGAGTTTTAAGCAGGGACAGGGTTGACTGCCAGGTATCCAAACGGTACAAGTTGGATGTATCTTTAGTTGAAGTGATTGTAGACAACCGGTTGATAATCGTGGCGGGGAGGGCGGAATAGACGAATATCCCCGCCACGGCCAATAATTGCACAAGCAGCTTGTTTTTAAACAGCGTGAAGAAAACCAGGGCGCCCACAAATGCCAGCCAACCGCCTCTGGAATAAGTCAGGAGCAGGCAGAAAACGGCGGTAGCTGCTGTCGAAATGAAGAAAATCCGCAGGCCGGCTTTTTTAGCGCCGAAAGCCGCCCCCAAGGATAGGGTCGACAGCAGGATCATATATTGAGCCAAGAGGTTCGGATTGTCAAAAACAGCGTAAGCCCTGTTTTTTATTTCCGGGTTCTGGGTAATGTCGACCCATTCTTTCTTTAGCTCAATGGCATTTACCCCGGTATAAAACTGGTAGACGGCGTAGCATGCTGTAATCAGGCCGGCAACGGCCAGGCAGGTGATTAAGTTTTCCAGCTTTTCCCGGCTGTCAATAGTATTCACGATCACAAACAAATAAATCAGACCGGTGACGGGTATGAAGAATTCTCCGGCGCTGTCCCAAAATGAAACTGAAGTGACGGTGGCATAGAACATTACCGCAAAATACAACAGCAGGGGTATGAATAAAGGCGACAGGTAGAAGTGGAAGTGAGGGCGTTTGGCTGCTTTAATAATGAGGGATAGGAAAGTCACCAGCGCCAGCGCCAAAAGCGCTTTCAGCGGCGCGAAAGGCAGCAGCAGGGCGGCGGCGTACAAGCCGTACTCTGTTCTGTAAAGCGTTCCGACTGTCAGCAGAACGGCTGCGAGCACGATTAGCGACTGCTTAAATGGCAGCAAGAAAAAGGACAACGCGGTCAAGGCGGCCAGTGCGAACAAAGCGGCGTAAATGATCTCCCGCTGCCGCGCTTCAATTCCCGCCGGTATTTTTAAGCGATTTTCCACTGTGCCGGTTATTTTGCGCAGCAGTGTGAATGTGCCGCTTTCTCCGGTCATGTTGTGGTTCAGCAGCCGCCCTATATAACTATCTTGGTAAGATGCGCGCAGGAAGCGCGTTAAACGACCGGTAAGACTAAGGTCAAATCCTTTTGCCCACATGGCCGCGTTTTTATTTAATGCCCTTTTCCCCAGCGTAATAATGTAGCTTTGCATGAGCGTATACATCCGACCTTTTTGATAATGTAATAACTATAATGGCATTCAGAAGTCAGGAGTCATAATTCGGAATTTTTAAAGACGATATAGCGTTCTCTTATTCTGACTTCTGGTTTCCGGCTCTTTAAATTATGAGGAGTTTGCAAAAGTAACTTCGCAGGTGGTGAGTAAAACGTCAGCCAGCTCTTTAACCCGCGCCGGCCAGGAGTGTTTTTCCATCATGGCGATTTGACGCCGGGCCCTGGCCGGATCATGCTCTTTGAGCGCCTTGTCGGCTTCGGCGGCGAAATCCTCTCTGTCTGAAACATATACAAAATCGCGGAAATCGCCAACAGCCGGGAGAGCCGTTGATATTACCGGTTTGCCGGTGGACAGGTACTCATATAGCTTAAGCGGGTCTGAAGCCAGCGAATGTTCATCTTCCGTCCGGGGCAGCAGGAGCGCCGCCGCGTGTTGCATGTACCCGGGCAGCACGGCGTAAGGTTTGCTCTTCAGCCAGTAAACATTAGTTTTGCTGAGCAATTCTCGCCACAGGCTGGCATCAGCCGCGCCTTCATAGTAATGTCCTATCAGTGCCAGCGAATACCCCGGCCTGTCGTCTGCCAGTTTGATTAACAGCTTCAAATCGATCCAGGAGTTGATCGAGCCGGTATACATTAAGACCGGCTGAGGCATGCCCGCTATTTCCTGTTCCGGCGGGAATTTGTCCCCTGCGAAATGTTCCACGTTTACACCGTTTTTAACAACATGCACATCCCGGTGATAAAGAGTGGAATACTTGCCGGCCAGTTCCGGAGACACGGCGATTACCGCGCTGCTGTTGGCCATCATGTATTGGTAAAATGATTTGTTGCCGGCCAGCACGCGTGGATTGTTTTTTATTTCCGGGAAGGCGAAAGAGTCATCTAAGATATGGAAAACCAGGTATTTAGGTTTTAATTTTTTGATAAACTGGGTTTGCGTATAACTCCAGGATGAAATATACACCAGCGTTTGCTCACGCCAGGCATGTCCGTATAAACGTCCCAGTATGCGGTCAAATTCAGCGGCCGTCAAGCTGTCCGCGTATTTCCTCAATCCAAGGGATACCGGCGCAAAGCCGAGAGGCGGCGTGTATACTGTGACACCGCCGTGGACTGCCTGCCCCCAGCGGATGTTGCGCAGCAAGTAGACAGGATGAGCAAGCGCGCCCCTGAGACCGCGGGGAGGCTCTATGTACAGACTGTCCGCCTCCGTGCAGGCGGCGGTCAAAAACCGCACCGAGTCGTTTATTTCGCTGTAATTCCATGGATTCATTCCCATAAATACAACCGCCCGGATTTTCCTCAACTATTTGCCCCCCGTCATGCCGGCGTTAAGAATCTACTAAAAACAGCGCAGGCTTTAGATTATTTTATAACATGAAGGCGAAAGACTCAATGATCAACATTTTCATTTACTGTCTAGCGCATCTATGTAAAATGTGTTATGATCATGTCGGATTTTTCGAATAGACGGCGGTGCATCAAGGCTGGCGTCTTTACTTTTATGCGGCGATATTGCTTAACTTAATTTCTTAAATTTGTGTAGGGGCTGAGCGATAAGCAAAATGTTCAGAGGGGGCGGTTGGCCTTGTCATTCGTTACCGGGGCGGTAGCCCGGGCTGCCATTGTACTCGTCCTGTTTAACGTTGCGTCCAAGTTGACGGCGCTGGTGCGTGAAATGGTGATTGCCCGGCAGTTTGGCACGACTGCTGTCATGGACGCCTACCTGGTGGCTTTTTCGCTTCCTTCTGTTTTGTTTTATCTTTTCACCGGCGCGTTGGCGACCGTTGTTGTCCCTATCTACTCTGAATACGCCGCCGCCGGCCGGGAGCGTGAAGCATGGGGTTTGTTCGGCACTTTTTTTCATGTGCTGCTGCTGCTGCTGGCCGTGGCTACCGCTTTGGGCTTGCTCTTGGCTCCCTGGCTGGTCAAACTGCTGGCGCCTGACTTTCCCGGGGATACGCTCAGCCTGGCCGCATCATTAACCAGGTGGATGTTCCCGTTCTTGATCTTCAGCGGGCTATCCGCCTTGTTCAGCGGCCTGCTCAATGCCAGGAACATTTTCGCGATCACCGCCCTGAACGGGCCTTTATCCAACCTTGCGGTGATCATTGCCGTCCTGGTCTTGAGCAGCCAATGGGGCATATACGGGATGGCGCTGGGAGTGCTGGCCGGCGGGGCGGCGGGGATGGTTGTGCAATTGCCGGCCTTGCGCCGGGCGGGATTTAGCTTCCGTCCGGGAGTGGCTTTAAACCACCCGGACTTGAAAAGAATTTTTAAACTGGTGCTGCCGATAACCCTGGGATTTTCGATTAGTGAAACTTATATTTTAATCGACCGCTATTTGGCTTCCGGTTTAGCCGAAGGAAGCATTTCAGCGTTAAACTATGCCAACAGGCTGATTCAAATGCCGCTGGGCCTTTTTGTCACCGCCGTGGGGACGGCGGTGTTTCCCGCCTTAACCCGCCGGGCCGCCGGAAAAGACTTGCGGGGTTTGGGGGAAGGGGTGCTCCGTTCGCTGCGGTTGGTTGTATTGGTCTGTGTCCCGTCGGCGGTTGTATTGCTAATGCTGCGGGAGCCGCTGGTAACGCTTTTTTTTAAACGGGGTGTTTTCGATGACCGTGCCACTTATATGACTGCCGCCGCCCTGTTTTTTTACTCCTTTGGCCTGATCGGCCAAGCCGGTGAATTTATCCTGACGCGAGGCTTTTTTTCTCTGCAGGATACCCGTACTCCGATGATCCTCAGCGCCGTGGCCGTGCTGGTCAACCTCGGGTTCAGCCTCGCTTTGATTGGTTCCCTGCAGCACGGCGGCCTCGCCCTGGCCAACTCCATCGCCGCGCTGGTTAATATGATCCTGTTGACCTTTTTCTTGAACCGCCGCTTGGGCGGTATGTGGACGCCGGAGATGTGGCGGTTTATCTTGTATGTCATACTCGCTTCTCTAGCAATGGGTGGCGCCGTCGAGGCCATGACCCGTTGGATAGGCCTGCCGGCCTTGTCCGGCACGTTCGCGCTGGCAGGGCAGGTGGCGCTGGTCGCGGCGGCCGGCCTGGCAGTTTATCTGGCTGCGCTTACGGTTTTGCGTATTGAGGAGACCCGTCAGCTTTGGGATTTTATCAAGCATTACTTATCGCATAAGCAGCCGGGGGGTATGAAAGATTGAAGAAGGAAGCGATTGTAGCAAAGCTGCGCTGGCTGATTGCCGGCATAGTGCTGATATGCGTGGTATTTGCGGCCTGGATGGCGGTTTTGGCCGGTTTGACCAACCGTGCCCAACGTATTCCGGTGTTAATTTACCACAATATATCAGCGGAAAATATCACTGACCGCAGTAGGAATCTGACTTCCGGGGCAAGTTTCGCGACGGAAATGGAATTCCTGCACAACAACGGCTATCAGGTGATTCCGCTGAAAAAGCTAATCAGTCATATGCAATACGGTGAAAAATTGCCGGAAAAAGCGCTCGTGATCACCTTCGACGACGGGTATGAAGGTGATTATAAAGTGGCATATCCTATTTTAAAAAAGTACAACATGCCGGCCACCATTTTTTTGATTGCCAACAGGGACCAGTATTTTGGGCCGGACGCCCCTCCCATGCTCACCTGGGAAGAGATGAGGGAGATGGAAGGGAGCGGCTTGATCGATATCCAGGCGCATACGTATAACTTGCACTGCCCGGTATATACCGACAAGGAGCGGACATCCCTGAAGCCGGCGACGGTTGCCAGGGCCTATCGGCCGGAACTTGGACGCAGTGAAACAAAGGAGGAATTTGCCGACAAGCTGTATGAAGATTTTTTGCTGGCGCGCACCACGATCGAAGCCAACCTGCAGAAGCAGGTCGATACCATGGCCTGGCCGTTCGGGGCTTATAATTGCACATCCCTGCGCATGGCCCGCAAGGCCGGATTCAAGTATTTTGCCACGACCCGGAGAGGTATGAACGAGTATGCCGACAGCGTTCAGGTTATCCGCAGGATTAGTGAGGACGACAATATCTCCCTGGACCAGTTTGCGAAGTTCATTGAACCGGATTATTCTTATTTCAGGCAGCTTAGGCAAGTGACCTTCAGGTACTTGAACCGCTTGACAGAGCTTTTCGTTTTATGAAGCTGGTAATAATAAGAGGAGTCAGGAGCCGGAATGAGAGAACAAGAAAGTGGTAGATTCTCTTAAAAATTTCTAAATTCTGGCTACTGCATTCGAATACTGTAAATAATGTCGGAAGCTGAAAATGAGAGGCAGGTTTATCGTTTGAGGTTTTCTGGATTCTGAATACTGGAATAATAACGATGGAGGTAAATACTTACAGATAAGATACTATTGTCTGAATGGCAGGAAATGCACCAGTTTTGTAGAATTTAGATATGTTGTAGTTTTTGGCCAAATTGTTTAAACTCAGGGGGGTTTACACAGATGAAGATGATCATGAGGGTAACCTTGTCGTTATTGACCGCTGCCATTCTTTTTTGCCTGGTGACCGCGAGTGCCGATGCCGGCGTGTTGCCGGTGCGGGGTTCTTTTTTTAGCGTGCAAAGCCGGCAGATGGAAACGATCGGTGAAGGGGTGGCCCTGATTGATTACTCGCTGGACCTGCAGGGCGACCCGGTTAGGATGGCGGTTTTGCAGGTTGATTTAAAAAACCCTTACGTAAAAATAGAAGGTTTGATCGGTTCGGACGGGACGCTGGAGAGTACCCAGCAGGTAAGTAAAATGGCCGAGCGCAGCGGGGCGGTGGCGGCGATAAACGCCGGTTTTTTCATTATGGCCCAGGGCAAACCGCTGGGTATGATTGTCAAGGATGGGAAACTGGTGTCCAGCCCGATTATTCGCGATGACATGCCGGTTTTTGCCCTGGGCATGGACGGGCGCCCGCTGATGGACTTTTTTCAGTTTAACGGGGAAGTGAAGGCCGGCAACGGGGCTGTGTTTCCTCTTTTCGGCGTGAACAAGCCGCTTTACAACATGGAGTACGGCGGGCTTTCAGATACCGACCATCTCACCCTGTACGACCGGAACTGGGGACAATACAGCCGCGGCGGCAATGATGAACTGCCGGGTGCGGTGGAAATTGTGGTGGAAAACAATGTCGTGACGAAACAGGTTGTGGCCGGCGCGCCGCTGCCGATTCCCGCTAACGGTTATATTCTCTGGGGCCATGGCGCGGCCGCGGATTTTATGTCTGAAAACATGCCGGTCGGCTCGCGGGTTAAAGTCAGTTATCAAACGACCCCGGCTTTTGAAAAAATAGAAGTTTCTACGGGCAGCAACAGCTTTTTGGTGCAGGGGGGAAAGGTGGCCGCGTTTCAGGAAGAGTTGAAAGGCAACAATTCCCGCACCGCAGTCGCGTCTTCTGACAGCGGGAGGTTTCTCTATCTGGTCGCGGTGGAAAAAAGCAGTCGGAGCAGGGGTTTGGAACAGGAAGAACTGGCTGAGTTGCTGGTGGCCATGGGTGTGGAAACGGCTTTGAATCTGGACGGCGGCGGCTCGACCACCATGGTGGCGAAACATCTTGGTGACACCGACATATCCAACATTGTTCAACCCAAAGAAGGATGGCAAAGACCGGTAACCGACGGCCTGGGAATATTTAACACGGCCCCGCCCGGGGAGCCGGCGGGATTGATTATTAATGGTCCGGATGTGGTGTTGGCCGGGACTGACAGCAGCTATACCGTGAAAGGCTATGACACGCACTTTTATCCGTGGCAGCCGCAAAATCTTAGCTGGCGCGCCAATGGCGGAGGAAATGCTGTCAATGGTATTTTCAGCGCCGGCAGCGGCGGCGATGTGGTGATTGAGGTCACCTCCGGCACGGTTAAAGGAACAAAAAAAGTGCATGTAATAGGCAGTGATGAGATCAAGGCTTTGCAGGTTGAGCCTGCGGTTATCAAAGCCGGCAGCGGCCAACCGGTGACATTGACCTTTAGCATTCTGACCCGGGACGGTCAGGTGCTGCCGCTGGAAGCCCGTTATGTAACCGTCCACGCCAGTACCGGTACGGTAAACAACGGTATATTTTACCCGGGGAAAGACGACGGCAAAGGTGTACTGGCGGCAAGCTACCAGGGTTTGACTGTACAGGTGCCAATTCGCGCGGCAAGTTTATTCAAAGACACGGTAGACAACTGGGCCGAGGAACAAATCAACGAATTAGCTGAGTCCGGTATTATCAAGGGCTACGAAGACGGTACCTATCGTCCGGCGGAACCGGTTACCCGCGCTCAAATCGTCGCCTTGCTGGCGCGGCTGCAGCAGTGGCCGCCGGGTGAAGAGCAGCCGAACTTTAAAGACAAAGTGCCTGACTGGGCGCGGGATGCCGTTGCCGCCGCCGTGGCGCGCGGTGTGGTGAGCGGGTACGCGGATCGAACATTTCAGCCTGACCGGCCGGTAACCAGGGCTGAGGTGTCTGTCATTCTCGATCATGCCATTAATTTTGCAGGCAAGGAGACAGGGTTGGATTTCAAGGATGCCGGAATTGTTCCCGATTGGGCGAGGGCGTCAATGGCGAGGGTTGTTTCAGCGGGAATTATCAGAGGTTACGAAGATGGCTCCTTAAAACCCGGGGCCAATCTTACCAGGGCGGAGATAGCTGTTTTAATTACACGGCTGATTGAGCTAAACTATGTGAAGGTGGAACAATGATGTGGCGCCGGTAACAGTGTTAATAACACTGATGAGTCTGGAGATAGGCGGTGCGGAAACACATGCTGTAGTTTTGGCGCGCCATTTGAAAGAGATGGGATACCGGGTGATCATGGCTTCCAGCGGCGGTGTTTTTGAAAAAACAATCGCCGGCAGTGGGATCAGGCATTACCGGTTGCCGCTTGATAATTCCAGGCTCCATTCCTTATATCGTTCCGTAGCCGCGATTAAATCAATAATCGCGGCTGAAAATGTCGCGCTGGTTCATGCGCATGCCCGTATTCCGGCTTTTGTTTCTGATTTGGCCAGACGCCTTACGGGGATTCATATGGTCACTACCGCCCACGCTATGTTCACGGCAGGCTTTCCTTTAAGATATTTTTCCATGTGGGGGGAGAAGACTATTGCCGTCAGTTCGGACGTGAAAGAACACATGATCAAGTATTTTGGTCTGGCGGAGGCGGATATTGTGTTAATCCCCAATGGAATAGATGTTGAAGCTTTTAATCCGGCTTTGCCGGTGGGGAAAATTGCGGGTGAGCTAAAGGGCGGCTCAGATAAAAAGTTGATTGTTTATGTCAGTAGACTTGACGAATTGCTGGCTCCAGTGGCGGTGAACCTTATTGAGGCTTGCGGCAGGCTTTATGGTGAATTTCCGTTTATTAGCCTGTTGATCGTGGGAGACGGGAAACGCGCCGGGGAAGTGGCGGACAGGGCGAAGGATGTTAATGCCGGAAAAGGAGTGGAGTTGGTCAGGCTGTTGGGCGCCCGCACCGACGTAAACTTGATCATGGCGGCTGCCGACTTGATCGTTGGGGTAAGCAGGGTGGCGCTGGAAGCAATGGCCAGCGGCAAGAATGTCATTTTAGCCGGTGGGGAAGGCTATGGAGGGTTGATTCAGGAAGGTAGTCTGCCTTTGTTTATCAATGATAATTTTACCGGGCGTCAGTTTAATAATAAAGCCACCGTTCAGGATTTTGAGAATAACGTTCGAGAATTCTTGCAGCTGCCCCCGGAAGCCCAAAAGCGTATGGGCTCATTATTGCGGGAATTTATTGTGGAGAATTACAGCAGTGCGCGAATGGCGAGAGAAACAGCCAAGGTTTATGAGAAAGTGCTGAACAAATAGTTCAGGAGTCAGAATTCAGGAGTCAGTATTCAGAATATAGTAATCAGTAATCAGAATATTTAAGGCCATAAACTTTCTTTTATTCTGTCTCCTGACTACTGAGGATGAGGTGTCAGTTGCTCAGGGTACTGCACATTATTAGTGATACAAATATCGGTGGGGCCGGTCGGCATTTATTGACCTTTCTGGAGCATTACGATCGTGCAAGGCTGACGGTCTACGTGCTCTGCCCGCCAGCGTCTCTGCTGCTGGAGCAGTGCGCTGCACTGGGTGTCAAAACATACACCAGTTCCTATTTAGCCGGAGACCGGTCTTTTGGCGGGCGCGGCCTGTCCGGCCTGATCCGTGAAGTAGGCGCCATTGCCCGGAATTGCCGGATAGACATTGTACATACACACGCTTCCTTTTCGGGACGAATGGCGGCCAAAGCAGCCGGAGTTCCCCGTATAGTCTACACAAAACACCGGATGGACTGGGAAACCTCCCGGGGCTGGTTTAAAAAACGGGTCGTAGCTTTTTTAAACCGCTTGACCAGCCACAAGGTGATCGCTGTCAGCCTGGCGGTAAAAGAAGATCTTTTGTTAAATGGTGTGCCGGAAGAGAGAATTGCGTTGATTTATAACAGTGTTGATATAAAAAAGCTAAGGGGGCAGGCCGGGCCGGAAAAACTGAAATTTATTCCGGGTGTTGGAGACAGCCGGGTAGTAGGCATGGTAGCCCGTCTGGAACCGGAAAAGGGCCACCGTTATTTTCTGGAGGCGGCACGCGCGGTGCTGGCTAAGCTGGAGAACGTTTATTTTATCGTGGTGGGGACCGGCTCTCTTCTTAATAGCTTAAAGGAGACCGCGAAGATTTTAGGGATTGGTGAGCGTGTGCTTTTTACCGGCTATCAGGACGATATTGCCAGGTTCATTGCCGCGATGGATGTGATGGTGGTACCTTCGCTCACGGAGGCTTTCGGCATTAGCATGATTGAAGGCATGTGTCTGGGCAAGCCGTGTGTGGCCAGTGCCGTGGGCGGACTGGTGGAGATAGCCGGTCAGGACGGGCGGGCTGCTTTCCTTGTCCCGCCGGGTGACGGGGAAGCCATTGCGGAAAAGGTTATTTTCCTTTTGGAAAACCCTGACTTGGCGGCGGCAATGGGGCTGCGGGCCGCGGAAGAAGTGGAAAAAAGGTTTTCCGCTGAGAAAATGGCGGATGAAATTACCAGTCTTTATTACGAAATGATAACAGGTAATAAGTTGCAATACAGTATTCGGGAATAAGAATGAGAGAACGATTTATCTTCTTGAATTATTCTGAATTCTGACTCCTGAATTCTGAATACTTGAATTGTATTTGAGGAGGTATTTCTTTTGCTTGATATTAATCAGATTCAGGAAATATTGCCGCACCGTTACCCATTTTTATTGATTGACCGGATAGTTTCATTGGAAGAAGGTAAAAAAGCCGTGGGGATCAAGAATGTTACTGCCAATGAACCTTATTTCCGGGGGCACTACCCCGGTTTTCCGGTAATGCCGGGGGTGCTGATTGTTGAGGCCATGGCGCAGGTAGGGGCGGTGGCAATATTAAAACTGCCCGAATACAGGGGGAAAATAGCTCTTTTTGCCGGCATAGACAAGGCTCGTTTCCGCCGCCAGGTTGTTCCGGGTGATCAGCTGCGCATTGAGGTAGAGGTGCTAAAGCTGCGCAGTACGGTTGGTAAAAGCTATGCGGTTGCTTATGTGGAGGAAGAGATTGCCGCGGAAGCTGAACTGATGTTTATGGTGCAAAAAAACAAGGGTTAATTTAGCGAAATTAAATGCAATAAGGCGTAAGAGGAAATAATACAGCGTCTTAAAAAAAGAAGTATGCAAAAACATACATAAATATACAATAATCATTTAATTAGCTTGTTTACTATTATTTTTACTAATTGTCGTATTAATGCTTAATCGGATAAAATATTTATAGTGTTGTGCTTTGGACTTGCCTTACTGGAGGGATTTTTGTGCAACTACCGGTAACGGCTATTCTTCTGGCTTTGGGAATAGCTCTTTTGGTTACCCCGCTGGTCAGGAAGTGGGCTTTTAAATGGGGGGCCTTAGACCGTCCCGATCGAAGAAAAGTGCATGAGCGGCTGATGCCCAGGCTGGGCGGGCTGGCTGTTTATCTGAGCTTTGTGGCGGCAGTGCTGCTTACCCAAGAAGTAACCCCACAAACCATGGGGTTGATTGTCGGTGGCTCGTTAATTGTCTTGCTTGGCTTAATCGACGATACCAGGGGGGTATCACCCCGGGTCAAGCTGGCGGGACAGATAGTGGCTGCTTTTGCGGTGATACCTTTCGGTCTTGAAGTTAAATTTATAACCAATCCGTTTTCTGCGGAAATGATTGCCCTGGGGTTGTTCAGTATACCTGTTACTGTGTTATGGCTGGTATCAGTGACCAATGCTGTTAATTTGATCGACGGGCTGGACGGACTCGCCGGGGGTACCACCTTTATCGCCCTGCTGACTCTGGCGGCGGTCGTATGGATTGAAGTTACCCGGGCCGAGATCAGTTCACCCGGCCAGAGGGGAGCTGTTGTCCTGGCCTTGATCCTGGCCGGCGCGATATTTGGTTTTTTGCGCTATAATTTCTACCCGGCGCGGATATTCCTGGGGGACACAGGCTCAATGTTCCTGGGTTACAGCGTGGCCGTTTTGGCAATAATGGGACTGGCTAAGGGTGCTACCTTTATTTCCGTAATAATTCCGGTGGTAATTCTGGGGATCCCCCTGCTTGATACGGTTTTCGCCGTTGTCAGGAGGTATTGCGGACACAGGCCTATTCTTCAGCCGGACAAGGAGCACCTGCACCACCGGCTGCTGGAGATGGGGCTAAGCCATCGCCAAGCGGTGCTGTGTATTTACGCGGTAAACATTATCCTTGGCTTGAGCGCAATTTTGCTGACGCTGCTTACGCCAAAACAGGCTGTACTGTTGTTAGCGGCGCTTTCTACCATTATCTTAATCGCGGCGAACAAGATAGGCGTTACCGGGATAGGGAAGCCAGGCTCTTATTTGCCGTCATCCGGAAAGCAGCAACGGTCCTCCCGGATGTAGACGGGGGAAGTTATGAGGGAGAGAGGTATGCAGATGAAAGTGAGAAAGGCTGTTATCCCTGCGGCGGGCCTGGGTGTCCGCTTTTTGCCCGCTACCAAGGCGCAGCCCAAAGAGATGCTGCCGATAGTTGATAAACCGACAATCCAGTACATAATTGAAGAAGCGATTGCATCCGGGATCGAAGATATACTGATTATTACAGGCAGGAATAAACGGGCTATTGAAGACCACTTTGACAAGTCACTGGAACTGGAGTATCAGTTAAAAGAAAAAGGGAAGTTCGATCTTTTGCAAATGGTGCAGGATATCAGCGAGCTTGTTGATATCTATTATGTGCGCCAAAAAGAGCCTTTAGGGCTCGGACACGCGATTTATTGCGCCCGCCAGTTTATCGGCGATGAGCCTTTCGCGGTGCTTTTGGGCGATGATATTATAAGAAGCCGGGTACCATGTCTTAAACAGTTGATCGACCTGTACGAGGATTTACAATCCACAATTGTTGCAGTTATGGAAGTCCCCGAGGAAGATGTGAGCAAGTATGGTATTATTAACGCCATTCCGGAAAGAAGCAAAGTGTTCAGGCTAATTGATCTAGTTGAAAAACCGCCTGCGGAGAGCGCGCCGTCCCGGCTGGCGGTGATGGGCCGTTACATTATCAACCCGCGCATCTTCTCGATTCTGGCCGAAACCAAGCCGGGGGCCGGCGGGGAGATTCAGCTTACCGACGCGCTGAAGGTGTTATGCCGTGAGCAGCCAATGTACGGTCTGGCTTATGAAGGCCGCCGTTATGACGTGGGTGACAAGCTGGGCTATCTTCAGGCGACGGTGGAATTTGCCCTGGCGCGGCCCGACCTGGCGGAAGGGTTTAGGGAGTACTTGAAAACAGTGTTGGCCGGAGAACAATAAAACAAACCCTGCAAAGTTTACCTAACTGCGGGGTTTGTTTTATTTACTTCTTTCACCGAAGTCCCTTGCTTGCAGCCGGGGCTTTTAATTTGCCCGAGGTATTTCTCGAACATTTTTCTTCTTGTGCGAAGTTTTTTTAAGATTTTGTATTTCTCCATTTAATCCCACCCGCTATTATTATTCCCGATAATTTTGCAAGTCATACCCTGCGTGTATAATCATCGTTATAACCGGTAAACTAATTTCTGTAGATTATATTGGAAGGGGCGCTAAATTATGAATGATTATCTGGAAATATTAATCAGATCACTGGGTGCTTTTGCCGGCGTTATTTTTATTACCAGATTGGTCGGCAAGTCACAGGTCGGGGGTTTGAATATAGCCGACTGGGTAAACGGTATTGTTATCGGTTCCATAGCCGCCAGCCTGGCCACTGACTTAAAAACACCGGCTGGACTCTATGCGTTCGCGCTGCTGATTTTTTTGGTTTTAACCATGGCTGCGGAATGGGTTGGGGTGAAGTACCGCCCCGTGCACAAGCTGTTAAGCGACGATCCGACAATAGTGGTGCATAACGGGGTAATCCTTGAGGGAAATATGCATAAAATGCGCTACACAGTAGATGATTTAACCTCACAGCTGCGCCAGAAGAACGTATTTAATATCGCGGATGTTGAATATGCTATTGCTGAACCGGACGGTGAATTAAGTGTGCTGTTGAAAAGCCGGGTTGCGCCGGTTACTCCCCAAGATCTCCAGATGCCGTCCAAATACAAAGGGGTGCCTTCTGAATTAGTGATAGACGGGGTGATTATCCGGCAAAATTTAAAGCAAAACAACCTGGAAGAGGATTGGCTGTTGGGGGAATTACAGAAACAGGGTATCCAGTCACTCCAAGAAGTGTTTTACGCCAGTCTGGATCAGGACGGCAATCTTTATGTTGATAAGAAGCAGGATAAAATGGCTTACACACAGGATATTACTGATAAACTGCCGGGGAAAATGCCGCAGTAATAAGTTTACTTTTCAAAACGCAGCGCCTCAATGGGGTCCAGCCCCGCCGCTTTTTTAGCGGGGTAATAGCCGAAGAAAATCCCGATTGCCGCTGAAAAGCCAGTGGAAAGAAGAATGGAAGAGAGCGTGACCGTAGTTTGCCACCCGGCGAACTGCGAGATGATTTTTGACCCGATGATCCCGATCAGTATTCCCGCCAGACCGCCAACCAGGCAAAGAGCGAGAGCCTCCACCAGGAACTGGTTGCGGATGTCGCTTTCAGTGGCCCCCACCGCCAT
>JGI12104J13512_1000234_pt1 | contig 52299 bp, 43 predicted proteins | sample TerdegcTABiofilm_FD_13512 | JGI IMG/M metagenome (IMG submission 13512)
AAATCCCCGAAGCGAGACGCTTCAGCTACAGTAATGTGTGGATTTAAAATGTAGGGGCGAAACATGTTTCGCCCTCTTACGGCATATTGATTGCATATCAATTTTATAACGGGGATTTGCGTTATTGACGAGGTCTTAACGACAAATTCTTTAACCCAAAATTAATGCGAATGCCTCAAAGTCTCATTCGTCTCATTTGTCCCCTATGTCTCATAAGTCCCCCAAAAAACCCGCCTGCCTGGCAAGGGTAAGAGGGCGATTGGTCAATCGCCCCTACATAGAACAATTCAACAGGATTTGCAGGATGCACAGGATTTGTATGCTATGAATGTGTAGATGAGATATGAAATCTTTTATTTGCGTTGATTGGTGTTAATCGTGGTGATAGAAAAAATCCCCGAAGCGGGGAGGTTTTAGCTACGGGGAAAGGTGATGATATTTTGTTAAGAGAAATTAACCACAGAGGACACGAAGGAAATTCTACACAAAGGACAAGAAGGAGGGCGAAACATGTTTTACCCCTACATTGTGCACTTTGTGCAAAATCTCTGTGTTCTTTGTGGTAAAAGAAATTAACCACTTAAAAATACCAGAAGCGAGGATGCTTCAGCTACATTATTCGAATGCACGAATGTGTGACGAATATTCTTCCATTCGTTCTTAATCGTTTTCTATTGTATATCCGTGGGAGTCTTCTTTTGGGGTAGAGAGAGGCGAAGTAATTTATCTCGGTAGATGAGGAGGATACCGAGGAGGGATAGAGGAATGATGAATAAGGCAAGTATCTGCATGAGGTCTAAGTTCCATACTACCTTATCGTAATCCGCACGGACAAAGTCTTCCACAAACCGCATGAGAAAACATAGAATAGTAAATAATAAAATTATAACCCCTTTTCTGGGTTTACAGTTACGGGTAGTAATAAGGATAATCCCGGCAATAATCCACATTCCGATTTCATACAGTTGCGTCGGATGCACAGGCAGGGAGAAAAACTGGTCCGAAGTGATTATTCCTTGACGAATATGGTCTACCCATGGGAGACTGTTTTTTGGAAAACATATACCAAAAATAGAATATGTAACCGTTCCGTAACAACAACCTGCGCAGAAGCAACCTAACCTGCTAAAAATTCCTCCAATAGGGATATAAGGAATAAATAATTCCAATCCTTCGATTTTTGGTATTTTTTTCAGTTCAAGATACACAAGAGCCCCAAAAATTCCACCGAATATAGTTCCCAATGCCATATATCCACTGATATTCAAATCGAAGAAATTCATTTTAATAATGGGGCTAGCTAAAAATATAAAAAAGAGTAACCGTGCTACTATAGTTGCACAAGGGACAATGAAAAATAATATACTTAAACCTATGGGGAACTTAGGACCATATTTATAATTCCAGCGTATTGCTATTGTTACTAAAATAAACATTCCGATAAAATTTAAAGTACTGTATAGATTGATTTTGTAATTAGAAATATAAATATATTGAAACATAATTTATCTCTAGCGTGTACTTTTTATTATGAAAATTAAACATATTAAAGTGAAAGAAGATATATGGTTTCTATATTTTTTAAATAACATTAAATATGCCACCCAAAATATCTGTTTGTAATATATATTGCAGCAATTGTTATAAAAACACAACCACATACAAAAAAGAGAGGAGAATATTTATATGTTTTTGATTTATTTTGAGAAAAGTCAGGAGGTTGGAATATTTCTTTTGAAAGTTTTTGATTAACTTTTATAGAGTTAGGGTCGAGAAAATATTCTTCTTTTAAATTTATTCCCATAGGTATTTTAGTTTTGTTAAAAAGGTATTGAAGTGGAGAAATAGTTCCATTCCTAAAATCTATTTCTAATTTCTTACCCTCTTCTGTATTTGTATTAGTTTCATATTCGATAATATTTACATGTAATGGAATTCGAATATTTCCATCGAAAGTTCGGTAATCACTATATTCAATTCTCTTTATAAGGAGAGATGGATATTTATAATCAATCTTATCATTCCAATTTACTTCATGAAATTTCTCTATATCCATCAAGCGAGAATAATAATGGATAAAATCAATTTTATGTATATCCCAATTACTATCTATCCATATATCAATACTAAAAGGTAATTCATATTCCATATCTGTTGATGTTTTTATACGTGTATAATGCCATAAAACAGTATATCTATCTTCTTTACTAATATGAAAAGGTCCTGGGGATTCTAAAAATTCACTCAATGTAATATATTTGATATAAGGTGTTTTACCTGTTTGTCTTAAATCAATTACAAAAAATGTATATAAAATCGAATATTCTCCCCCCATATTTGTTATAGGGGCTTCTATCTTTACGGTGTCTGTATTACCATCTTCAAAGTATTTAAATATAACATTGTATTCTTTTCCTTTGTATCGTTGATAGATGTATTTAATAAAATGGATGTTTTTAGGGATAGTTGTTTCGTGACTAATATTATCATGTTGAATATAATATTGCTGACTCGTTTGCTCTAATTTTGTCTTAATTAGATCAACAAGGGATGTTTTTGGAATATCATTTTCTTCTGTTTTTTTTCTTTCAAGACGAGTTTCTTGTTTCTCTTTGTTATTGATAGCATCCTCCTTATTATTTAAAGCAATATCTTTCTCATTAGTAGACTTTAGATTATAAAAATCCGTAAAAAGGAAGTTCCCTTTATTAAGGTAATTGTCCCATGCTATTTCTCTTTCAAAAACGGAATGCTTTTCCTTTATTTTTCCATCGAGTCTACCTAAGAGGAAATATAGTTCAGAAAATAATGTATACTTACAATAGAAAGTTTTAATTTTATTTATATCTATATTTTCTTTTAGATGTTCAATAAGTGCATGTTGTTCTTTGTAATTTGTATTGGGTTCGCAAGGGACAGTATATATAATGATATTGTAAAGTAAAGTAATGAACATTTTTGTATATTAATAGGTTCGAATTACTTTATATGAACATTTATTATCACAAAGATAATCTCCAAATTGAGGATCCGGAATTACAACACAATTTCCATTATGTATTTCTTCATATACCTTGCATCCTTGACAATTACAATTTGGACAATTTGAAAACGGAGGGGTATCACATTTAGGATTACAATCATCAGGAGAACATGATCTAGTACTACTACTACATCCGGAAGATATTATAACTGTCCCTGTACAAAGAGCGGCAATATGTCCTGGGCAAATTGTAATAGTTGGTTTATGAAGGCATTTACAATTTGGTGGTTTTGTTGTGCTACATAAATGGCTATCATTAGGCAAACTCTGGTATGTTGTGCAGTAAAAACTTTCGCAACTACATCCTGGTGTATTATTTGTATCTGTTGCATGTATTTTTTCATTTATAAAAACAATAAAAATACCAACCGAGATGAAAAAAATTAAAAACATTGTGCAGGGATAATTTTTGATGAAGTTTGTGATACGCATAGAAGGTCTCCTTATTTTGGTTGTTTGGGTTTTAGGGTTACTGCTACTTCGTTATTCAATTTTCCAATAAATATAGTTTAGCATTTTTTTTCTTATGTCAAGCATTTTGTAAAAAAATTTTTTAAATATTTTTTTCCGCGAATGGGCACAGATAAGGTAGCTGAAGCCTCCTGGCTCCGGAAAACACAATTCGACAAGATTTGTCCGCCAAAAATGCAAGAATAATAAACGAATTTTTTGTGTTCGTTTTAATTTGTGTTTATTGGTGTGCTTCGGGGTAGAAAAGAATTAACCACAGAGGACACGAAGGGAAGAATACACAAAGGGCACGAAGGAGGTTTTATTTATGGTAAGGGCATAGACAGAAGAAAGACACAGACAAGAATGTCTGTGCCACATTATTACTTACAATGTCCCATCTGTCTCATCTGTCCCATGCGTCCCATCCGTCTCATAAATCCCCAAAAACCCGCCCGCCTGGCAAGGCCGCCCTTACGATGCATTGATTGCATATCAATTTTATGACGGGGATTTGCGTTATTGATGAGGTCTGGACGGAATACACGAAGAGGGCGATTGCCAATCGCCCCTACAAGATATTTTTTATACGGGTGTTAGAATATCCGATGTGGGACACTTCATCTATGGGGAAGGGGCAAAGATTTTTTAAATGTGTAGATGCGAGACAATTTTTTTATTTGCGTTGATTGGTGTTAATCGTGGTGATAGAAAAAATCCCCGAAGCTGGGAGGTTTTAGCTACGGGAAAGAGTGATGATTTTTTGTTAAGAGAAATGAACCACAGAGGGCACGAAGGAAATTTTACACAGAGGGCACGGAGGGGGTTTTATTTACGGTATGGACATGGATTTAAAAAATTGATAGGAGATGAAAGATTTTTTGCGTATACATTGTGAACTTTGTGCAAGGTCTTTGTGCCCTTTGTGGTAAGAAGAATTAACCACAGAGGACACGGAGGGACACGGAGGAGGATATAAAAAACACAGACAAGAATGTCTGTGCTACATTAATACCTACAATGTCCCATAAGTCTTATATGTCCTCTATGTCCCAAAACACCCGAAGCGAGACGCTTCATCTACGGGGAGAGTGAAGATTTTTTTGTAAGAAGAATTAACCACAGAGGACACAAAGGAGATTTTACACAAAGGACACTGAGGAGATTTTACACAAAAGGCACAAAGGGGGATTTGTTTACGGTAAGGGGACGGGATTAAAAATGTGTAGAGACGAAAGATTTTTCGTCTCTACATGATATTGATTGCATATCAATTTTATAATGAGGATTTGCGATATTGACGAGGTCTGAACGGAATACACGAAGAGGGCGATTGCCAATCGCCCCTACAATGCATTTTTTTATCAGGGGCACTGTCGTGCAGGCGGATTTAGTCGAGTTAAGAAATGCCTACCCGGCAAGGTCGCCCGCCTGGCAAGGCCGCCCTAACGATGCATTGATTGCATATCAATTTTATGACGGGGATTTACGTTATTGACGAGGTCTGGACGGAATACACGAAGAGGGCGATTGCCAATCGCCCCTACAAGATATTTTTTTATCAGGGGCACTGCCGTGCAGGCGGGATTTGGACAAGGTAAATAATGCCTACCTGGCAAGGCTTTCTATCCTTTTTCAGCAGGGGCACTGCCATGCGGGTGGGATTAAGACGATTTAAAACCCGCCTGCCTGGCAAGGCCGCCCCTACAAGACATTTTATAATGACGCAAAATTAAAACCTCCGAAGCGGGGAGGTTTCATCTACGGGGAATGGGCAATGATATTTTGTTAAGAGAATTAACCACAGAGGACACGAAGGAGATTTTACACAAAGGACACGGAGGAGTGTACAACTACGGTATGGGCATGGAATAAAAAATGGGGAGGAGATGAAAGATTTTTTGCATATACATTGTGAACTTTGTGCAAGGTCTTTGTGCCCTTTGTGGTAAGAAGAATTAACCACAGAGGGCACGGAGGAAGAATACACAAAGGGCACAAAGGGGGAGGAGGATTTATTTAAGGTAAGAACAAGGACAGAAGAAAACACAGACAGGAATGTCTGTGTTACATAGTGGGGTACATTAGGTATGTTTTTATTGATATATTTGTAGGGGCAAGGACAGAAAGAGAACACGGACAAAATGTCTGTGCTACATTGGAGGATAATTTCTATCTATTTTTATCAAGGGCATGGATTTAAAAATATAGGGGCGAAAGATTATTTGCATCTACAGATTGGTGGTCAAAGAATTGATAGATGAGGATGTGAAGAAATGATAAGATTTTATAGGGTAATTTTTTATATGAAAAGGGTGGGATTTAATACATTTTTTTGGATAAATTTTTGAATGGTTAATGAACGATTTGGTGGTAGGTAGGATTGAACTTCTTGAATGTCTTCGTCATTCAATAACGGTTTTGCGTATGTTAGACGGAAATCGCAGGGGATAGAACTATGTAATAGTATCATCAGCGTTTTCTTTATTGCTTCAATATCTGTTTCCACCCCTGTCAGATGTGCATATTTATGCCATGGTGCTTTGATGTCCAGAGCGAAGTAATTAATTAGATTATGTTTGATCAATTTTTCTACTACTTCGGGGTTTGATCCGTTTGTATCAAGTTTTACTTTATAACCCAATTCCTTGATTTTTTTCACAAATTCTATTAAGTCTGATTGTATTGTAGGTTCTCCACCTGTAATTACTATCCCGTCTAACTTGTTTTTCCGTTCGTTTAAGAATGTAAATATGGTTTCTTCGGGAATAGGTGGCAGAAATAACTCAGGAAGTACTAATGATGGGTTATGACAAAAAGGGCAACGGAAATTGCAACCTTGAGTGAATACAATCGCAGAAACGCAGTCGGGAAAGTCTGATAAGGAAAAAGGCTGAAATCCACCAATCTTCATAAGGATAATGGCTCTATTTTAGATTATCGTTTAATAAGGGAGCTAATCAATTTTGTATCTTGCTCGCAGTTCAAATTCTGCCCGTTTCCCTTCATTCCATTGACTTACAGGTCGCAGATAACCGACAACACGAGAGTATACCTCTGTTTCTTTTCCACATTTGGGACATGACGGAAATTCTCCACGAATATACCCATCCTGTGGACAGACGGTAAAACTGGGACTTAAAGTAAAATAAGGAAGTTTGTATCCCTCACATACCTTTTTCACGAATGCTTTTACCGAATTGGGGTTGGCTACTGCTTCACCTAAGAAGATGTGCAGAACCGTTCCGCCGGTATATCGTGTTTGTAGCGGGTCCTGCAAGTCAAGCACTTTGAAAATATCATCGGTATAATTTACAGGTAATTGTGTGGAGTTGGTATAAAATGGGACACTGCCGTTCTTCAGTTGTTCCATGTTTGCGAAATGGGCATCGGGATAGCGTTCATAATCCAGCCGTGCAAGGCGGTAACTGGTGCCTTCTGCGGGGGTTGCTTCGAGGTTGTATAGATTGCCTGTTTCCTGCTGAAATTCTCTTAATCGGTTTCTTGCATGGTCTAATACGCGGATGGCAAATTCGGAACCTTCAGGCGTGCCAATATCCTTTCCAAGTAGGTTCAGGCATGCTTCATTCATTCCAACCAAGCCAATTGTAGAAAAATGATTGTTCCAATAATGATTGTATCGTTGGTATACATTCCGCAAATAAAATTTTGTGTAAGGATATAAATCGTTATCGGTCAATTGTTCGAGAACCTTCCGCTTTGTTTCAAGGCTGGTGCGGGCAATATTCATTAAATTATCCAATCGGTCGAAAAATTCATCCTCATCCGCAGACAAATATCCAATTCGTGGCATATTGATGGTAACCACACCGATAGACCCTGTTAACGGATTTGCCCCGAAAAGTCCGCCTCCTCTCCGTTCCAATGCACGCAAATCCAGACGCAAACGACAACACATGGAACGAGCATCACAGGGGGACATGTCGGAATGGATAAAATTAGCAAAATAGGGAATACCATATTTCGCTGTTACTTCCCATAAACGGATAAGGTCCGGGTCATCCCAGTTAAAATCTTTGGTAATGTTGTAGGTAGGTATCGGGAAACTGAATACCCGTCCTTTGGCATCTCCTTCGGAAAGAACTTCAAGAAACGCAGAATTGAATATCTTCATTTCCTCTGCGAACTCACCGTAAGTAGCATCTTGATATTCGCCACCAATGATAACAGGCTGATTGGCTAAGTTGGCTGGCGGTTGCAAGTCTAATGTCACATTTGTAAATGGGGTCTGGAAACCAACACGCGTGGCTACATTCAAATTAAAAATAAATTCTTGTAGTGCTTGTTTGACCTCACGATAATCCAATCCGTCATAACGGATAAAAGGTGCTAATAAAGTGTCGAAATTACTGAAAGCCTGCGCCCCTGCTGCTTCACCCTGTAAAGTATAAAAGAAATTAACAACCTGCCCCAATGCTGTGTGAAAATGTTTTGCCGGTTTGCTCTCTGCTTTTCCCGGTGCTCCTTGAAAACCATTTAGCAACAAGTCTTGTAAATCCCAGCCTACACAATAGACCGATAATAAACCGAGGTCATGTAGATGTAAATCCCCGGAACGGTGTGCTTCTCGAACCTCCGGGGTGTAAATTTTATTGAGCCAATATACCTTGCTAATTTCACTGGAAATATAATTGTTCAAACCTTGAAGAGAATACGCCATATTGCTGTTTTCCTGAACTTTCCAGTCCATTTTTTCAAGGTAACGGTCAATCAAATCTACATCGGCTTTGTTGACCATTTCGCGGATACGCGCATGCTGGTCTCGATAAAGGATATATGCCTTCGCCGTTTTCTTGAAAGGCGACATTAATAAAATTTCTTCTACTGCGTCCTGAATTTCTTCGACAGTAGGATGTTCATCTAACGGCATCGTTTGCAAAAGAGCCAATACGCGAAGTGTTAAACGGCGAGCAATATCTATCCCAAATTCCCCAGTAGCTTTCCCTGCCTTTAATATGGCTTGGGTTATTTTTCCTGCCGAGAAAGGAACCTTTCGCCCATCTCTCTTCAATACATGCGTAAAAGGAACCAACTCTGTAAAAACCTCAGCCGAACTTATTTCCCAATTCTGCATAGCCTACGCTCCCTAAATTAAATTTTTATTTATTTAAAAACTTTAATTTCATTATCCATATTTAATCCGCCCAAAAAAGAAGGTTGTTTTTACCTTCGGGTAAAATTTGGGAGGGCTAATTACTGTTTGATTAAATTTTCATAGAAAATAAAAAAAAGATAAAACTATTTTATAACAAAAAATACACAATGTCAAGTAGAATTTTATTCCCGATATACAATATATAGTGATATTGAGTGAATAATCTGTGGAAAAATTGTTCAGAATTCTGTGGATAACAATGTTGATAATCTGTGGATAACCTGTGGATAAGTAGGGGAAAAGTTACAAGAAAATTAATGATTTTTACCTAAAAATTGTCTTTTATTTTTGTTAAAAAAACGATGTGTAAAACGGGATTTTTATACACCGTTTTTATCGGAATAATTTGTGTGCAAAACTTAAAAAATATGAGTTAAAAATTCTTTTCAAAGCGAAGGATACAAAGGAAAAATCGTAGTTGATTTTTAATGGGGAAATTATTGTGAAAGATAAAAGGGTTATTTGTTTTATGAAATAGGGAGAGTGTAGAGAATAGCGAGGGAGGAGGAAAAATAAAGAATAATTTATTACCGTTTTTCACCAAGGGGTAGTGATTAATAAAAACTTAAAATTTTGGACATTCGACATCAAAGAACATGCCTTCAATGGGGATGTATTCAAAACGGACTACATTTTTATATGGGATAATTTCCACTACACGGATATTTTCAAATTCATCGCCGACGCGTGCAGCGACCCGTTTCTTTTCCCCCGTGATACGATTGATAACTTCAACGAAAATGGTTATTTGTCCTGTCTCTTTATCTTCAAGTAAACCGCGAACGAAGACTTTAGGTTGTGCGATTAATTGTTCTCCCCGCATTCTTAATCGTCTCAGTGCTTCGCTTCTCGCTCCTAATGTTTCATATATATCAATACATACTAATGCCAGAACCCAGCGGTTATTCTCTTTGGCAATTTTCGCCCACTGGGCAACTTCTTTAGCTACCTCTTTGCAGGCTTCCTGGGCTAATGGGTTATCAGCATTTTTTTGCACAAAATTGAAGACATCATTCATCACCTGCAATCTTACATCTTCACGAATATAGGGATAATTTCCATCCGACGAGAATGGTATATATATCTGAAGCGGAGATAGTATTTCCTTTATTTGTTTTACGAAGTCTTCTTTAGTTTGAGGGACTTCTGCTGGTTTTTTTGTTTCTTTGGGGCGACATGCGCTTATCAGAGTTATGATAAGTAAACAACCAATGAGTAGTAATGTATAATTTTTGTTAAATTTCATAAGAACCTTTTCTTTGTTTTGCAAAGGATTGCAATTGGTTATTTTTGGTAATTATTTGTATAAACACATTATAATTAAATTTCTTTCAATTGAAAAACGAAAGAACAGGTAAAGTTTAGGTGACATCAGAAATTTTAAATATAGAGCAAAGACATATCTGGTCGGTATCGGAATTAAACCGAAAAATCCGTGATTTGCTGGAAGCAGAAATTGGCTATATCTGGCTTAGCGGAGAGATTTCGAACTGGCGAGTTGCACCTTCCGGTCATGCGTATTTTACCTTAAAAGATGCGGATAGTGAACTCACTTCTGTGATGTTTCGGGGTTATCTTCAAAACATAAAATTTCAACCCGAAAATGGTATGGAAGTGCTTGTTTTTGGGCAGATTACGGTATATGAAAAGCGAGGAGCCCATCAAATCATTGTGGAACAGATGGAACCCAAAGGTATTGGCGCTCTTCAATTAGCATTTGAACAATTGAAAAAGAAATTAGAAGCGGAAGGATTGTTTGACCCTGCTCATAAAAAGAAATTACCTCTACTGCCTAAAAAGATTGGAATAGTAACTTCTCCATCGGGGGCGGCAATACGCGATATATTAAAAGTATTGTCTCGCCGTTTTGCGAATATCCATGTGATTCTTTATCCGGCACGAGTACAGGGGGAAGAAGCAAGCATGGAAATTGTTGCAGGAATTCGATATCTGGACCAATATGGTGTAGATGTTATTATTGTTGGCAGAGGAGGTGGGTCTATTGAAGACCTCTGGCCCTTTAATGAGGAAATAGTTGTCCGTGCGGTGTATGAGGCAAAAACGCCCATTATCTCAGCGGTAGGTCATGAAATTGATTTTACACTAACAGATTTTTCCGCTGATGTTCGTGCTCCGACCCCATCTGCAGCCGCGGAAATGGTTATTCAGGACCAGACGGTTTTATGGGATGTAATACAAACAAGGAAACAAAAGTTGGTTCGAGCCGTTAAACAAATTTCTAATCAATATCGCCATCGGCTTGAACTGGCTCAACAGCATCGTGGTTTTCAAAGTGCTCGTGGTATGGTTCGTGAGAAATTGTTCCGATTGTCGGATTACAGAAAGCAATTGGAGGATTGGTGGGAATGGGAAAAAGAAGCGTTACATTCACGAATACAAAAGGCGATGTATGCTTTACAGATCATGTCCCCTCAAACAAGAGTTCAATCTCAAAAAGAGAAATTAGACTATATTAAGAAGCAGTTAGAACAAAAAATAAATGTTACCTTTCAAGATAGAAAATCGAAGTTTAGGTATCATGCTGCTAAATTGGACGCACTAAGCCCGCTAAAGGTGTTGGGGCGAGGATATGCTCTTGTATGGCTTGAGCCTGAACATAAATTGGTTCGGTGTGTGCAACAATTGGATGTAGGGAATTTTGTTAAAATGCAATTTTCAGATGGCACAGCAGATGCCATTGTTAAAAACAGAGAATATAAAAAGGATGAATTACCATGAAGGAAAAGCAAGAGAAACCTGCTTATGGAAATTTTGAAAAAGATTTGGAAAAATTAGAACAGATTGTTCAAATTTTAGAAAAAGGCGAATTGACATTAGAAGAAGCCCTAAAACAATTTGAGGAGGGAATTCGTCTGGCAAGGCAATGCGAAAAGGCTCTTTCAGAGGCGGAACGGAAGATAGAGATACTATTAAAAAATGAGGATGGTAATATTGAAGCGAAACCGTTTGAACTTTCTGAAACAGATAATGGGGAGGGGATATTATCCGATAAGTCAGTAAATTCAGAGAAAGTGGCTCAACCGCGAATAAAGAAAACAAGTAGTAAAGAGAATGTATCAGAACCTGATATTAATGAGGACTTACCTTTCTAATGGATATTTTTGATGAATTGAGAAACAAATTTCACAAGGAGAAAGTAGAACAATTTCTTCTTGATAAAGGCAGACAAACCGAGGAAGCCCTCCGTGGATATTTATCTCAATTGCAATGCCCTATTCCGGGACTTATTGAAGCCATGGAATACAGTCTTTTTGCGGGAGGGAAACGACTTCGCCCGGCATTGGTTTTAGGGTCTGCAGAACTATTTGATGGAAATATACAAAAGGTGATGCCCTCCGCATGTGCCATTGAAATGATACATACTTATTCTCTTATTCATGATGATTTGCCCGCATTGGATAACGATGATTTTCGACGAGGCAAACCGACCCTGCATAAAGTTTATGGCGAAGCAGTTGCCCTTCTGGCGGGTGATGGATTGTTAACATTGGCGTTTGAATTATTAGCAAGCACAGGGAATGCGGAGGTTGTGGTGGAAGTTGCCCATTCTGCGGGTGTTAATGGCATGGTAGGCGGACAATATTTAGATATATTAGCGGAAGGGAAACTTGTGTCTATGGAAACATTGCAAGAAATACACCGAAAAAAGACGGGTGCCTTAATTTGTGCATCATTACGATGTGGGGCACTGCTTTCAAACGCTTTTTCTGAAGGTTTACAAGCAATAACAGAATATGGGAAGCATTTAGGTCTTGCCTTCCAGATTGTAGATGATATTCTGAATGTAACCGGGGACGAAAAAACATTAGGTAAACCTGTCGGAAGTGATAAAGAACATAAGAAATCTACCTATCCTGCTCTGTTAGGTTTGCAACAATCTCAGGAATTAGCCTTAGAACATACACATAAAGCCATTTCGACACTGACCTGTTTTGGTGAGAAGGCAGAGATATTCCGTCAATTGGCTATGTATATGCTGTTACGCAATCATTAAACCATAGGAATTGATATTGTCTTAGACATGAAAAATCACATTGAAGAAGTTGTACAAATTGTTTCGGAGAATAATGGTAGAAATAATCCACAAAATACTTCGATACAAAATCCCGTTTCCATAGATATTGCGGACAGATTAATTGCCTTTACATTATGTTTTATATTTCTTGCATTTGCTTTATGGATAGGAATTATTAGTTCTCGCCCTTTTCAATGGCCCTTTAACTGGGATACCCTTCGCGATATAGGAATTGCCCAAACCTTGCTTGATAAAACCTATCCCGAAGACCCTATATTAAAAGGTGAGGTTAATTGGTATAACCCGCTGACCGGAGCCGTAATTGCCCTATTCAGTAAAATACTCAACAAATCGTTACCCGAAACATGTATGCACATAGGTCCTTTTTTACAGTTATTATTGCCTATTTCGGTGATGTTATTAGCATGGAATCGTTGGGGACCCTGGGCAGGTTTTTTATCTCTAACATACTTTATTTTTGCAAGAAACCCTTTTTTAGCGGAATGGTTATATTCCGCTTATTCGCCATGGCTAATAGCACCTCAATGGGGCAAAACATTTTTTTTCCTGACAATTCTTATGTTTATTCTTTATGTTGAAAAAAAGAAAATTCTATTTGCTGTTTTTTGTGGTCTATTCTTAGGGTTAGGCTTCCTAACACACACCACCATTTTAATAGAAGCCGTATTTTTTATTGTCTTATATTCTTTTATCAAAACTGTCCAATTATATCGCTTTTCTCAGAAACAGGAACTGAACCAATATCTCAAAGAGATAGGTATAATTTTAGGCACAGCACTTCTGTTAAGTAGTCCTTATTGGTTACCTATTTTTATTAAATATCAATTTGTTATCCGTCATCCCTATCCATCCCTTTATTTAACCCCGGCACTTGAATTGAAGAACCTCCCGACAACGCTTCTTAAAAGTGCCAATGGCTTTACTATAATAGGTGTTCTATCGCTTTCATTTTTCTTTATCCACTGGGAAAAAAAAGAATTGTGGTGGTTAAGGATATGGACAATTGTTGTTTTTCTTTTAGTGGTTCAACAGGTAATATGCCAATCCTTGAATTATTATGGTTATACAATTCCTGCATTTTTCCCACCGCATCACAACTTTATGTCTGTTCATGCATTGATAGGATTCTGGTTTGTTCATGGTTCCCTTCAATTAGCGGCTGGAATTGTCCTTTTTTTACAACGCAGAAATATCCATTTCTGGCTTCAAAAGGGAATTTATCTGGTTACTTTGTCTTTAATATTCCTTATAGGGATAACTACTCTGGTAAAGCCTATTCCTCCGTTACATGAAATCTACCGTGGGACAGAAGAGAATAAATTAGTGCATGATGTTGCACGATTTGATACCGTTTATAGATGGATATTGAACAATACCTCCCCTCAGGACATATTTTTATGTGATGAAGTTACCGGAATCTGGACGGTTATGCCCGCAGGTCGAAAACTGGTTTATACATTAATGTTTTATATGAATCCTTATTGTGATATAAACTATCCTATTGAGTTTTTTAATTATATATGGGCTGTTCTTCAAGAACAGAGGTATAGCGATTTTCTTGCTTTATGTCAGCAAAAAAATGTGAAGTATATTCTTCTATTACATAGCGATAAAAATAAATCTCTTCTGGATAAAATGCAAAAGATACGCCGCTGTTATGAAGACCATCAGGTTGTTGTATACGAAATCCCATAATTTTATTTCAGCAAGGAATAATCAATATCTTTAGTCAAATGTTCTGTGATAATTTGCAATTCTTCTGCTCTATGAAAAGCCTTTTCTACCGCATTTTTATCGCACATAATTGCAGAAGGAAGATAGATGAAGTGCCAACCTATAGGCAAAACAGGCTGAAGATGGAATAACATAGACCAGCCCCAATTGGCACTCGTATAATTGGACAGTTTATCACAGGTCTGAGCCAGAAAGAACCAGAATAGGGATTCTTCATTGTATTCTTCAGTCAATTTAGAAAAATAGGGTAATGCACCTTCGTAATCATGCTCTGAAAAGCATTTTACGCCATTCCAGAAAAGGGCGGTTAAATCCTTTTCGGGGATGGAGTAATTTAACAGTCTGCATTCCTGCTCGAAATCTATTTTTGTAGAAAATCCCTCATAAACCTGGACTATCTGATTTGGGTTCTGTTCCCATGCGTAATGTAATAAATATTCCGCCTGTTTATATTTTTTTAATCTTGCCAGTTCCAAAGCACACCGAATAAAATGAAAACCTGTGCGGTCATGGTCGTAACGATGTTGCCTATAAAATGCGTCTGTTAGTAGACTTGCTTCTTTAAATAATTTTCTTATTAATTTTTTCGTATCTATATTTATTGTAAATATGTTTTTGTATACCCTTTCCCGTGAAGGTGAGACTTGAAACAGATATATTTTCTGTTCACCGGGCAAACTGTGAACAAAGTAAGAAAAGCCATATTGGTTCAATACAGAAGGAAATGTATTTAATCCTGTTCCGTATACATCAGGGATAACAATCCATACCTTTGTTTTTTGGTACTGGTTCGCACCTAAGCTATTGAAATAAACTTGAGCCAGATTTGCCAATCCTTCTTCCGTATATGCATCTGCTATAGGAATAGAGATATTTTTGTTATTCAGTTTAAAAATCGGTGTCCAGAAGGGGTCACGAATGATTACTATATCCTGTGTTCCTTGATTTTTAGAAATAATTTTTCCTATACCTTTCCAGTCCATACGCCATGCACTTTGCGACATAATTCCTATTGGATAAAGAAGCACAATGATAAGAAGGATAATTAAAATTCGGGAAATAACTTTTCTTGTCTGTGAAAGGAAATAGGCAATCCCCAAAAAATGTAATGAGATGAGAAAAACAATATATCTCGTTGTAAATACGGGTGGTCCAAACCTCGCAAGAAGGAACAGTAGAAGAGGCGGGATAAAAAATAAAGATAAAAGTAGGAAAGAAATTGGAAATGTATCTCTTTTTCGTATCCAATTTTGGATACTCCCATATAATAAGCCTAACAGGCTTAACACTGGAAAGAGGATAAGAGATAACTCGAAACCTTTTTGTGAATGGTGTAGAAAAGCCCCGAAAATAGATGATGAAAACTGCCATGGATGGGATATGCCTATCGGGCAAATTCCTCCTTTTCCTACAATGTTAAGTGCGAAAGGAAATGATAATAACTCCTGTAACGAAGGTTTTAGGTAATATCGGTGTAGTTGCGCAGGTTGAGGGGGAATAGTTAAAATCCATGCGAACCAGGGGATTAGAAGGAAGAAATATATAACAAAAATGGAAAACACTTTTTTTATATGGTTTTTTTTCTTATATTGCACTGCAACTAATAGTAAAAACTCTGTAACCCAGATAATTACCCCGATATGATGTGTCCATAATAGCATTTGATTAACAACAATCCAGAAAACGATGGCTTGGTTATTGGAGATGTCTTCTATTATCTTAATAAACAAGAAAAATGAACCCCATACCAGAAAAAGATATGCCATATACATCCGTGCTTCCTGTCCGATGAAAATAAGAGCAGGGGAAAGCGTTATACCTATGCTGACAATAAATTTCGTGCCATCGGGCAACTTACCTTGCCGTTCCAGTTTGTTTAATACAAACCAGAACATAAGATAAAAACCTATCCAGATACAGACACTGAACAATCGAAGAGAAACAATTTCTGTCCCGAAACATTTTCCCCAGACATATTGAAACAAAGGGAATAGAATCCCCCCATAAGGGTATGTGTTCCTTTGTTCGCTTATGAAGTGGAATACAGAATCAAGATTTAAATTGGCTATGCACGCATATTCTTCTAATGAAATGGACTCTTGAGAAATTCGATACAGACGGAGTAATACCCCGACAATTAGAAATAAAAGACAAAAAAAGATGTCCTGATTAATTTTGGGGTTTGACAGTATGTTCTTACTTGTGTATGTCATATATTTTGTATCGTTCTATATTGTCTCGAACATTTCTGAAATCCCATGCATACCTCCAGTGTTTATAGTAACCCTTGATTGAATTATCTTCAGGGACAACTAAAGTTATCAAAAAAGGCTCTACAGATGGATTTTCTGCTCGATATAATCCCCGAAATGAAGTTTCAAATTCCTTCGGTATTTCAATCCCTTTCCATGCTCCACGAACCCATATAATCGGTTCCTGATTATTAAATATAATTTCATTTCTCGGTTTTATGGTAGATGCAGAGTAAACTAAGAAATAAATGCTTATTCGAAGAGGTTTATCTCCCTTTGGGGCATAAAAATGGAGGAGTGGGTTTAAAGGTTCCGAAAAATCAACTGCGTAATAAGTATTATCATATATAGAATTAATTGAAAAATGTTCTGTAAGTTCAAAATCAGCACGGAGGAATTCGAACGGTGTTTCCATAGGTGGTAGTTCGGATACTTTTTCAAAAGCGGGTAAGGTTTTTGAAGGTTGAAATAAGATACTTGCTCCATTATCAACATGATTAAGATCTACTTCCTTCCAATTCAATTGGCGATAAGAGTGTGTAAGGTTTAACAACTGATGTCTCTGCCATAGGATTAATAGCGAATAAAGCAATGCACAAGAACAAAGCACAAATAGCAGAACGACAACGCCATTACGCAGACCGATAAGAATACTTTTCGCTGACAATTCTTTTCGATACAAATAATAAAGAGTATGAATAAAACCCGCACTCAATTCATATATAAACACAATGGTAATCCCGTATAAAATAGGGGTTAGATGAACCACATGCCGATATTCGAACAAAATAGAAGGATAGCCTAATAAATAACCCAAGACACCAGCAATTAATATCCCTTTCCAGATATTTTTTATACCTATAATAAAGACTATTCCCAATAATGCCCACGGTCCAATGTAAGCCAGAAAAATATCCCAGTAATAAAGATGGTCGGTGAAGAATAAAAAATGAGATGGACGATTAAATTCTTGATGGTTTTGCCTTTGTTCCTTCGTGAAATTATAAAGTGTTGAGAAACAATTACTACATGCGGATAGAACCCGACCCCATAAATCGGCAGGAAAACGCCATATAACAGCCCTAAAATAAGCCCTGCCTGCAGAACCGTATGCCGGCGATAGATAATTATCGAAAGGCTCTTTAAAACCTGTGCGGCGTGCAAAGGACGCAATTGTTGAATGAACAAGCATATCATTGGGTTCATAAACGAGCCGATAGGAAGCGGTACCTCCCATTGAAGTTTGTTCTACGGTGCTTGCAAGCCCCTGCACCAATGAATGGCTGGATACGGCTCCTTTATCTTCAGCAATCGCCTGCAATATTGGATAAGCGGTTGCAAGAAAGGACAACAAGTAAAAAACAAGGCAACTTATGCTTGCAATGATTTTTCTCTGATAAAAAAATTTTGCTCCAATGATAGCAATAAATAACAGCCCTAAAAAGAATAAAATCAGTACATCCTGACGAAACCCCAATCCAATACCTATTACAAACCCTAACAGAGATGAGAAGATTGCTGTTCTCCATACACATTTATTTGCAAAGTAAAACAAAATTGCAGATATTGCGAGAAATAACATGAAGAAAGTACTTTTTGAATAATCACGAATGGAAGGCAGAAGAAAAAGAAGTGATGGGGCGTTCATGACGAGGCAGGTTGTTATAAGAGCGGGTATTCTACCACTGAACATATACAAAGTAATATATGTTGCCAATACGGTAATGACGAACACTATCCCCGCATATAGTTTTAATACATCCCAATGTATTCCGAACCATCGCCAAAGTGTACCTATCGTATATATTAAATAATAATGTGTCCTTACAAAACGGCTATTGTCCCATCTTCCCCAATCTTTAGGCAGGTCAGAAAATTGCATTGAATTTGTTTTCTGTTCTAAGAATAGTTGCATGTTTTCAGGATAAGGAGCTACAGGAGTAGTAAACCCCTGTCCACATGCGATAGATATAGCATTGACCAGCCAATCCTGTTCAAAACGATAGTCTTTTCCAATCGTTTTTACACGAACCGTCAAATGTTCATAAGCGATCCAGGAAGACAACACAGCAACAAGCAATAAAAGGATTAAATCAACAATTATTCTCTTCATCGTGCTGTTATTGTCTTTTTGTTCACTCATTATCTGAATTATCACGGGTATTGTTGTATTTTAACATAATGTTCAGACTATCCTGTGCCAGTCCGTCATAAGGGAAATATCGTAAACACTTTTGATACATTTCGATACTTTTTCTTATCTCTCCCATATTGGCATATACATTCCCTAACAACCGCATAGCGATTCGGGAATAAGGATATTTTTTCAGAAATCCCAGAGCCACTTCCTTTGCCTGAGGTATATTTTTTGTCTTTAATAACCATTCAATCAACTGCATATTAATCTTTTCATCATCTGGATTAAGTTTGTAGGCATTTAGATACCCTTCAACTACTTTTTCTTCTATCTTTTCCCCGAGTTCTTCAGCCAATCGTCTTTCCTTTTCGGAAATGATTTCCAAAGAAATAGGGTCTATAATCACAGCCTTTTGCATCCGTAATTGTAGCAATTCTGTGGCATGGTTCCAGCCTAAATAAAAAGCACAATCTTCCATACTCATCAAAGGAATTTCTCCTTTTTCCATGATAATCCCGCGTTCCTTTAAGATATTTGAAATTACCCGAAACCACTCACAAGCAAGCAGGTAGTTTCCCTCAAAAGTAAAATGAATATTATCGCAAAAATATTCGTAACCGGGAACTCCCTCGGGGCTATTTTTTGAAAATATTCCATCCACATCAACCAGATGGACATTTTTGGGGAATTTGTTGCATATATCAACAATACATTTGTTCATTTCTGTTGGCTCAAAACGGATAGAGCCCCATTCTTCTTTTTTCTTGCCATATTTTCTGTTATAGGATAAGGTTCCTACAATTACATCGGCATGGGCGGAAATTCCTGTGCGTATCATATCCCTGAGATTTTTTTCAAACATTTGTAGGGTTCTTTTTTCCTGTCCTTGTTTGGGGAGAAAAGGAAACAAATCTTTCGGCTTTTGTTCACGCCAATTTGTATTATAGTTTCGTTCTAAAAATTGCACCATTCGCAGCGAATTTACATAAGTATGTAAACGAACAATGCTATTTTTTCTTAAGAAAGAGTATGAATAAAGCCAGGAGTGTTCGCCATAAGGACCAATTGTTTCGTTGTTCCCCATATAAATAATGAAAAAATCGGGGGATAGTTTTGAACAGGCTTTAGCCAGGAAATAGAGAACATGAGAATTGATACCCGGACACGATACATTATATATTTCCCACTTCCTTTCAGGAATGGAATGTTTTAACATAACCCCCAATTGTCTTGCAGAAGATTCCAGCCCATACATAGCGGATTCTCCGAAAACAAATATTCGAATTGTATCTTTATCCTTCTGTTCGGGGACATAGAAATCAAGATGGTCCCAGTTTACAAAGTCATGTAGGGGAATATTAAAGAATTGTTGATAAAAATTAGGATTCGGGGTAGATACCGTTGAAGTATCAAAATGTTTTTGAATGAGTGGTTGTCGGCTTTCTCCTTTGTTTAAGAACCGTAGTGTATATTCAAATGAGAAAAGAAGGAAGAAAGGTAGCAGACATAATAGAAGTTGTATGAATATAAATCGTATTTTTCCCCAGAACAATTTTTGTTGTGTTTTCATGAGACTGACATTTCCCGATATAGATAAAATGAAATAATCCTATTCTTTATCTCGTATCCATTTTTCACGGACTATAAACGCAGGAATACGGTATAAAGCGAGAAAGGAGCGCATTGCAAATTCACCAATAATAGAGAGTATTCCTACAATAATCAGCAACGAAAAAATAATAACATTCAAAATCAGCCCCGGGGTAATCTCATTCATTATGCGATAATCTAAAAAGAAAGCAGAGAGAATTCGCAGGAAAAATAGGGAGCCGAATAAGAGGCATAATATTGCCATCCATTGAAATAAACGAGGAGACATACGCACCAGATTGTCCATATTATATTGCCAGAGACGCCAGAAGGTATACCCGGATTTTCCATAGGGTCGTGGGAAATGCTGGACAGGCACTTCCACGCATGTTCCTGCACGGGAAACTACATCTGCGGTACGGAAGATATTGAAAGGACTGTATTCAAATGCATGTATAAGGTCAGCACGATAGATTTTATAAGTGCAACCGAAATCAGTCAAAGGCATACCCGAAGATTTTCGCATAATCCAATTGGCAATCTTCGATGGAATTCTGCGAAGGGCACTATCCTGTCGCTGAATGCGATACCCGCTGACAATATCAAAACCTTCATCGTATTTTTCTATTAATTTAGGCAAATCCTCAGGTACCAATTGTAAATCACTATCTATAAGTATAATGGCTTTACCGCGTGCTTCCATGATACCTGCCGTTACCCCTGCCTGTTGTCCTGAATTGCGATATAGATTAATTACTGAGTAAACCCGTTTATCCTCTTTGTATATTTCTTTCAATATCTCCCATGTTCTATCGGTACTACCGTCGTTTACAAAGATGATTTCATACGACCTGCCTATCTTTTCTAAGGTATCCTTCAAACGGCGATGAAACTCACGGATACTTTTTTCTTCATAGTAACAACTAATAACTATGGAGAACTCTATATCCGAGAATTTCACATCTGTGCTCATTTCTTTATATTTCTCCTTCCGATGTAAATAACTCATCTCTCTTTGCAATAGCGAAAATAGAACCGCACAGGTCCGGGTATTCCAGTCCTAATTGATATAATCCCTCGATTTGAGAAGGTCCCAAAATGCCTGAACGATATAACTGATTTAATTGGAAATCTGCCAATATTTTCAGAAAGATACCCCCTTGATGAATTACCTTAAATCCCCCATGTGTCAGGTCCCGATTGAATCTTACACGGTCATAAACTCTCCGATGTCCATGTTGAAGGTCATGAGGAGTAAAATCATATAATTCTTCCAGTATACCCATGTGCCGTGCTAATTGACGGGACAAGGCACGTGCATTAGGTACGACGGCATAGAAGATACCGTCGGGTAATAGCAACCTTCGAACCCTGTTTAACAATACAGAAATATTCTGAACATGTTCCAATACATATATGGCAAAGATAACATCATATTGTCGTCCTGTCTTTTCAAGTGTTAATTCTTCAAAAAGAGAGGAAATAAAACGGACATTGGGGATATTTTTCTTTTTCCCTTCCCAGATAAAAGCGGCATTTCCTTCCACAACATCCAACTCTGCTAATAATGGTGCAAGCATTGCTGTATCTACACCCTCTGCATATCCTAACTGAAGTCCTACCATCTGCGGTTTCAGATAAGGTTGAATAGTGCGAACAATAAGTTCTCTTATAACACGGTCCTGCATAGCCCCCTTTGTATATGTTTTTCCTACATGTTCAATAAATTCATGCTCATCCATACCATAAACTCCAGTCAATTAAACTTTCTATCATATCTATACCAAACACAGGTATCTTTAATGTATCATATACTTCCTTGCGTTCCTGATAAGAGTCATCAATGAATATCGGTTTTTTTGAGTGAATATATGCTGATTTTTTTTCTCCTTTATGTAATTCAATAAATGCACTTATTAGTTTATCTAATCCGAGTGAGTGTAATGAAATTTTATATTCTCCCTTATGCCGCGTAAGCACAGTTATTGGGATATTGGCTTCTTTGCACTGTATTAAAAACAAAATCAGTGGATAATTCAATTTTCCGTGAAGAACCAGACAGTCATCATAATCAATATAAACATGGTCAAAAAAATACCGTTCCTTTTTATAAGTTTTCGATGATGACGGAACAAATGTTTTTGGGAAATAATTGAACAAACATCGCTGCATTTCTTCGGGAAAGGTCTGTTCCATAATTTCTACGGGTATGTGCAGAGCATCGTAAACGGTTAGCAAGGGTAAATTAACTCCACGATTGCGGAATAAGCCCATTCCCCCACTAACCCGTGGCGCAATTTCAAGCAAAACCAAATCGCCATTGGCTCGCTCCTTCATCTGAAAGAACCAGGCTCCTCGAAATTTCAGATGGTTGTTAATTACCTCTGCAAACTGCGTGAATTTACTACCATTCGTTACGCGTGTATCAACACTAATCCCATTAGATACGCGGATACGCTCTCTTGCCCCTAAAAAGATTAGTTTCCCTTCATAGTTGGTAAAGCAATCAATGGTATATTCTTTTCCGGGCAGGTATTCTAAAATTAACAGATTTGACTTATTTTCCAGTATTCCTTCCAATTCGTTCCTTGTTTCTACACGAAATACACCTTTCGACCCCTCACCTATTTTGGGCTTTAGAAATACAGGGAAGTGGGGGATTTGATGCGTTTTTTCAAATACTTTCGGAACAGGAAGTATCCCATCGAAATACTTATAAGTTTTTTGTTTATCCCGGCAAATTCGACATGTCTTCATCGGAGAAATTAGAACTTTGCAGGGCAAATCGCGCTGATGTTCTGCTAAAAATAATCCTGCTGTGTCATGGGCAGGAAAAATAAAATCAATTTTTAATTTTTTTAATAACGGACAAAATTTTTTCAGAAAAGTCTTTTCATTTACAAAGGGTAAGCCTGTGTAGTAATGTTTGAATAATAAGCAACCCACATCATCTTCAAGGCTGGTTGCTCCAAATAATTCTACATGTCTCGAATAGGATAAGGAGCGGAATATTTCAAGACCTATTTCCGTTCCTCCCGGGAAAATCATTACACGGACAGGTTTTTCTAATTTTGAAGCGTTCCTTCTTTTCATGCATCAGCCCATTTCGGGAAGGTTTTTATCATCTCACAAATTTTTATAACATACTCATGGGGTAAACTCCCATACATAGGTAAGCATAAAACTTGTTCCGCAGTCTTATCCGCATTAGGCGTTGGAATTTTTGGAATATCTGTTCTTTTTGCATAATAGGGAATACGATTGCATAAGGGATAAAAATATTTTCGTGCAATTACATTGCACAGACGAAGCCTTTTGTATAATTCGTCTCTTGAAATGCCATATTTTGTTTTATTTACTTCAATAGGGAAGTAAGCGTAATTCCATTCACAGTCTTTTGGTTCCAAAATCGTTTGAATTCCCGTGCAATCATCCAACTGTTCGCAATATAGTTTATATATCGTTTTTCTTTTACTTATTTCCTCTGTTACTTTTGGCAATGAAGCAAGACCGAAAGCAGAAGAGAGTTCCGTCATTTTCCCATTTATTCCAACACCGACTACCGTTTCTTCATCGGCAATACCGAAATTTTTCATAAAATACGCCATTTGTGCCTGTTCTGGCTTATGGCAAATCAAAGCGCCACCTTCCGCCGTAGTAAATAATTTAGTTGCATGGAAACTTAACACAGATAAGTCTCCATAATCACATAAAGAACGACCTCGATACCAACACCCAAAAGTATGTGCGGAATCGTATATTATCGGAATGGAATATTTTTTTGATAATGCAGAGAAACCGTCCACATCGCAAGGTATTCCATAAACATGCACCGGTAAAATGGCTTTTGTATTTGGAGTAATGTATTCTTCCACCTTTTGCGGGTCTAAATTATATCCATCTGCTTGAATATCACAAAACACGGGTTTCAAACCGTTCCAGCAAATAATGTGTGGTGTTGCCGGAAAGGTAAAAGGGGTCGTGATAACTTCCCCTTCCTTTATATCCAGTATTTTCAATGCTATTAGTAATGCAATAGTTCCATTGCAAAACAAAACCAACTCCGATACATTCAAATATTTTTTCAGTGCGGATGTAAATTGCTGATGCCAATAGGCTTCATTGGTAAGCCAGAGTGTTTCCCAAATTTTTGAAAGAAAAGAATTATACTCCGCCTCTGTAGGCATCATAGGTCGTGTTACATATACCGCTTCCGTAAATCGTTCGCGTTCGATATATTCGTTTAAATCCATATTTTCAATAACCTCATTTCGAAGATGGTGCCCGAAATTAATTACAATAATACAACAAATTTTATTTAGTTTAACATAATCAGTGACCTTATCATGAATGAACAAAAATGTCCCGAAATACAATCAGAAGACTGCCTCCAAAAGAGTAATAGAAAAAATATTCTTGTAAATACGGGTTTATTTCTTGCAAGCCTTCTTCTCTGCGTTACTATTGCAGAAATATTCTTTGCCTATTGGGAAATGAGACTTCTCAAATCCATGGGTGTGTTCGTTCCCGTAGACCCGCGTTATGACGGTGCTGCCTGGGAGGTAGACCCCATGCAGGCAAGTCGTTTCGCATGGCAATCGGATGGAAACAGTATTGTCCACATCCGCTCTAAAAATAAAAAACTGATGTATGAATTACGACCTGATGCAGAAATATCGGGTATGATAAGAATAAATTCTGATGGTTTTCGTGACCGTGAATTTTTTAGGGAAAAACCACCTCATGTTTTTCGTATCGCTGTAGTTGGGGATTCGGTTACTTTTGGCTGGCGACAAAAATTGGAAGATACCTATCCGAAAAAATTAGAGCAACTCCTACATGTGAACAATACCACAAATATACAATTCGAGGTGCTAAATTTTGGAATAGGTGGTTATAATGCGGAGCAGGAAATGGAACTTGTAAAAACAAAGGTGCTTCATTATAATCCAGATCTTATAATCATCGGTTTTTGCCCGAATGATGGACAAATTGGTTTCGATGGTGGGCTCTGGTGGCATTTTTTTCGCGGTCCTTCCCGAACAATTTCTTTCCTTAAACTATTGTATATATACAATAAGTATAAACAGGATGAATTAGCGTTATTAAAAAATCCTTATTCAGAATTGGCAGAACTATCTCGACAAAAAAACATCCCTGTATTGGTTTGCATTTTCCCTATGTTGCAGGGAGATAAACTCTGGTGTCAACCCCGTTTTATCCCTTTATTGGAAGAATTACAAATTCCCTATTTCAATCTTATTCCCGAATTTGAAAAGAATAATGTTCAGGAACTTTTATTGGACGCAGTGCATTTTACTGTAGCCGGACATAATTTTGTCGCAGAACAGATTTACCGTTACCTTACGGAGAACAAAATAATCCCGTTACGATGATAAGTCGAACCTGTCGGTCTTGTTGATCAGATGTGAAGAAACTTTATGAATTCCCTTTAACTTTATGGATAATACTTGTAGTTGATTGCCCTTCCACACCGGGGATAAGAGCAATTCTACCGCCATAACTCTCTACAAAGCGTCGTTCGGGCTGGACTAATGTATCAATTGTATAGTCTCCTCCTTTGGCATAGACCTCCGGCTTTAACTGTTTAATTATCGGGAGAGGAGATTTTTCATCGAATAGAACAATATAGTCCACACATTCCAGAGCAGATAGTACCAACGCGCGATTGTGTTCGTTAATAACCGGTCTGCCTTCACCTTTTATCTGACGCACAGAGCGGTCACTGTTCAAACCTACAACCAATACATCACCTTCTTTCTTTGCCCGCATAAGATAAGTAATATGTCCCACATGTAAAATATCAAAGCAGCCATTTGTCCAAACAATCTTTTTATTTTGTTCTTTCAATTGTTGGACAATCTTTTTTAATTGGGGTAATGTCTTTAATTTGGAAGGACCGCCGGCACTTAACAGGGCTTGCTCCACCTCCTCACGGGAAACTGTAACTACCCCATGCTGGGCTACGGCTACGCCCGCAGCTGTATTTCCCAATACGGCACATTCGTAAAGGCTCGCTCCTGCAACTAATGCTATAGCAACGGTTGCCGTTACAGTATCGCCGGCTCCTGTTACATCAATCACCTGAACAGGTGCAATCGGAACATCTTCAATTTTACCGTCTTGATAAAAAATAGTTATACCCTCCGGTCCACGCGTTATCATCGCATTCTTTGCTGATTTAAGTAAAGCCTTTCCCGCTTTTTTCAGCGTTTCGTAATCTACAACATTAATACCTGTCGCAATCCCTGCTTCTTTATCGTTCGGAAGTATGACATCAAAATCCTGGAAAATGTTAGCCCGTGCACGGGAATCCGCAACGGTAATCAAACGATATTTTTTAGCACATTCCGTTAAGGCAGATAATACATTGGGCGTTATCACAGAAGATACCTGGTCTCCCACCATAATAACATCCACCTTTTTAGCCGCCTTCCATATATTCTTGATTAATTGTTCCTCTATCTTGCCTGAGATAGGCTTGGGGCGCGGAGTATCTGTGCGAAGGACTTCCTGTGTTGGGATATTATGTCCACCTGCACGAAGTTTTCCATAAGTGTTTGTAGGTCGTAACGGGTCAACCACAAGATAATCAATGTTTACATTCCGTTTAAGAAATTCATTCCTTAAAATTTCTGCATTAGAGTCTGCACCCACAACGCCTAACATATATACCTTTGCTCCGAGTGCAGACGCATTGCAAGCGGCATTACCTGCGGCACCCGGATTATATCGGCGTTCCAGTACCTCTAAAACAGGAATGGGTGCTTCTAAACTTATCTCTGTAACCTTGCCGTAAACATTCTCATCTAAATAAATATCACCAATAGCAAGAACTCGCACTTTATCAAATTTTGATAGTATCGAAAAAAGTCGTTTTGTATCCATGTTTTTACCCTTATCCCAGTTGGTTTGTTCAGAAACTTAATCCATTTTATTTCAAAATCAATATTTAGTTCAATATTTTACAAAATACAGGGTTGGAAATACGACTGTGTTTTAGGAATAAAAAATTTAGTTAATTTTGTCAGTAAAGATTATTTGCAAAACGATAATATATATGATATTATATTAGCACTCACTACGGGTGAGTGCTAACAGAAAATCAAAACTATAAAATATTACTTTCCTTGAATGAACCTTATTTAACCATTTAAGGAGGAGGAATTCCTTATGGCAAAACAGATTGTTTTCAGTGAAGAAGCCCGAGAAAAATTGATTAAAGGCGTAGATGTATTAGCGAATGCGGTAAAGGCAACATTGGGTCCGCGTGGTCGCAATGTATTATTAGAGAAAACCTATGGTTCGCCGACCATCACAAAAGATGGTGTAACAGTCGCAAAAGAGATTGATTTGAAAGACCCGTTTGAGAACATGGGTGCGAGGATGTTGCGTGAAGCGGCAAGTAAAACGAATGATACCGCAGGCGACGGAACAACTACAGCAACCGTACTGGCTCAAGCCATGGTACACGAAGGTATCCGACTGGTAACCGCAGGAGCCAATCCGATGGCTATTAAACGCGGAATGGATAAAGCACTTGCAGAAGTAGTAAAAGCCATCGCTAACATGAGTAAAAAAGTCCGCAATTCTGATGAAATACGGCAGGTTGCCACTGTCTCCGCCAATGGAGATAAAGAAATTGGGCAATTTATATCTGAAGCCATTGATAAAGTCGGGAATGATGGGGTTATTACGGTTGAAAAAGGAAAAGGATTAAAAACGGAAGTAGAAATCGTAGATGGTATGCAATTTGACCGTGGTTATCTGTCGCCCTATTTTGTAACAGACCCGAACAATATGACCGCAGTTCTTGAAGAATGTTATGTCCTTTGTTATGAAAAGAAAATCAGCAGTATTCACGATTTGTTACCCCTTCTCCAAAAAATTGCCCAGACAGGAAAGCCCATGCTAATTATTGCAGAGGACATCGAAGGAGAAGCATTAGCGACTCTTGTTGTGAATAAGATTCGCGGAATACTCAAAGTCTGTGCTGTAAAAGCACCCGCTTTTGGTGACCGCAGAAAAGAAATATTAAGAGATATATCTATCTTAACCGGCGGACAATTTTTCTCCGAAGATTTAGGTGTTAAATTGGAGAATGTAACCCTCGATCAATTAGGTAGAGCCAAACGCATTGAAATTACAAAAGATTACACAACTATCATTGAAGGTGCCGGTAAGAAGAAAGATATTCAAGCACGGTGCGAACAAATTCGCAGACAAATTGAAGAAACCACCTCTGATTATGACCGTGAAAAATTGCAAGAACGCCTTGCTAAATTGGCGGGTGGTGTTGCTGTTATTCGCGTAGGTGCTCCTACAGAATCAGAATTGAAGGAAAAGAAAGATAGGACGGATGATGCTTTGAATGCAACCCGTGCTGCGATTGAGGAAGGTTTTGTTCCGGGCGGTGGTGTTGCCTTGCTCCGTGCCCGTAAGGTATTGGACAACCTAAAACTGGAAGGTGATGAAGGTCTGGGCGTTGCATTAATGAAGAAAACTATGGCTATCCCCTTAATTCAAATAGCCAACAACGCCGGACTAAACGGCGAGTTGATTTCTGCTAAACTGGAAGAAGAAAAAGAAAATGTAGGATTAAATGCAGATACAGGAAATATTGAAGATTTAATTAAAGCGGGTATCATTGACCCGGCGAAGGTCATTCGTTGTGCCTTACAAAATGCAGTCAGCGTTGCCAGTATGATTATCACAACCGAATGTCTTGTTGCAGATATTCCTGAAAAGAAAGAAGACAAAGGCGGTGCTCATAATCATCCCCACTACTAATCAAAATATCTGATATGGAAATATTTAAGAGGGAAGCCCAAACTTCCCTCTTTTTTTATTTGAAAAACTATAGGATATAGGTAACATATAGGCTTTAGAATAGAAATTTTATGATGGCATGAAGAATACCAAAAATAGGAATGAAAAAAGAGGAGATTTTACAACTTGACACACTTTATTCTTTCTCTTTGTAGACTGGATTTTAAATGAGTTAAAAAAATTATAACCACGAATCACACAAATAGACATGAATAAAAGCGAACGGAAAAAATTCATTTATCGTTTTTGACATATAAATTCTGTTGAGTTGGTTTTCTATGTAGTAGGGGCGATTGGCAATCTCCCTCTTTGCCAGGCAGGCGACCTTGCCAGGTAGGCGGGTTTATGGGACGAATGGGACGAATGATACGGATGGGACTGATGGGGCGGATGGGGCGAATTGGACATTGTTGTTAAATCGAGTTGAGGAGCGAATTGCTATAGTTTTAATTAAACAGGATTGGGAATAGGGTAAACAATTCTTCCCAGGAATAAGATCTCATTGGTTTGGTTATCCTGTATTATAAAGATAAAAGGATGGTCTGCAATGAAATTAATCTTTTTTGGTGAATCAATATCCACGCCTACTTTTAATAAAAGAACAGTTGCTGCGGAAGCAACAGTTCCTTTTTCATCAACTTTTATATATGCTTTATGTTTACTTTTGGCTAAAAATATTCCTTCATCCGTTGCATTTGAAAAATCTGCATTGGAGTAGGCAGAAATTATTCCCAATTTCATAAAAGTCGCATCTAAAAGATAGTATGTTTCTATTTCAAATTTTGGAATAGAAATTAAATAAACACTTCGGGGTTGCATTTTTTGCTTTAACTCTGGAAATTCTCTCAATATTTTCTCCTCCTGCTCTTCTAAATTGCCTTGCTTAGGCAAAATAATCAACATGGATATTTTGCGTTCCTTGTAGGGTAATTCTAAGATCTCTAATTCAGGGGTATCTATATACAAAAATTCTTGTTCTGGATTTATTAAATTCATAAATGGGACATTAATTGTCTTATTAGCATTAATCTTGAATTCCCTGTCCCTTGTGTTTTGTTTATCAAATTCATAGAGCCATATTCCCTTGAAATATATGGAATTAGTTAAAACCATAACAGTGGAATCACCAATCTCATCTGGCAAAATAAGATTTTTTATAGTTCCTTTAGTTTTTTCTTCAACAAAATTATTAATAGTTTGGGCTGATTTAGACGGGTTGCCTAAAAAATCTAAGTTTTCAACTAATCCAAAGTAGTATTGCTTGATAATATTTTTATAATTTTCTTTTACAGGGAAAGTCTTATTTATCCATAGAGCATTTGCCAGTAGAATTTCGTAATTTTTCTCATCGGATTTGTTCGTAGTATTTTCTTTTTTAAATTGAGTGTCGAACATTCTATATATATACGATATATTAGGTCGTAGCACATCTATATCGGGGAAATAACATGCTTTTTGAATTTCCTCTGCCGTTTTACCCTTTGCCATTTCATATAACATTGCCATTGCCATGGATATACTGAACGGTGAAATAAAGTGGTTCTTTTCTGCTTTCTCTGTTGCCAATTGTAAATAAAGGTCAACACCAAACTTATTATTTGCCTCGACTACCTGTTGAATTCCTTCTTTCGTATAATTGAGAGGAAATTCTTTTGGTGGTTGTTCTTTCTCCGTTTTAACAACCGCTGAATTCGTTTTGTAGATATAGACGGGGACAAAAATTAAAAGCAATAAAAGTGCGGTAATTATAAAATATAAGAATTGATTTTTATTAAGTTTTTTCATAAGCGAATTCCTTTTTTTATTTTGTTATAGGCTTTACCCGAATACCTGTCGCATGCGGTCGCAATAATAACGGATGTTATCCCATTTGGCATCCGGGGGAATACGATGGTCAGGGCAGGGGATAAACCCCCCTAAGTGAACCAAAGGTTTAAGCCGTTCTATTTCACGGTCAACAGCATCTCTGTCATGAAGAAACACCACTTTATTCATTCCTCCGACACCGCGTAAGCCTTTGCCGTATTTTTCCCTCCATGGGGCAATGCTTGCGTTCCATGTGCCAACCTCTATCGGGAACATGGTATTCACGCCATTATGAAACCATGTCGGAATGAGAGCATCAATACAGCCATCGCAGTCCAGCGAAACGATGTCCAGTCCATAACTGTTGCATAACTCTGTAATCCTCTTATAATGAGGTCCGACCCATTCGTCAAAAACAGAAGGGATTACCAGCGGTCCATTCTTAAAGCAGATGTCTTCCCAGAAATGGGCAAAATCATATTTTGCTCCATTTTGCAAGGCTCGATTTGTATTCTGGTAGCACAGTTCACCGTATGTATCAATCATTTCCTTGAACAAATCAGGGTCATCGGCATAAATATAACTTAATCCCACTACACCCGTAACATTCCGTAAAGAGCCTAACAAACTTCCGCAATGCAAACCGTAAAGATAATCCCGTTCATTTTTCTTGAGAAATTCTTCTCCCCCTTCTCCAAAAGGTATCATTTTATCATTTACACGAACAAGTGTTTTTAGTATCCTATTTTCATTATATTGAAGTCTCGGCAAGTAGTGTTCTTCCCAATCCTTACGAGTTTTTAAAAGGTGGTCAAACTCTGCCGGGATAGAAACCGCTCCCGGTTTTTCGAGGACGATAACGCCATCTTCATTCTGCACTTTTCTGGAACTATCCGGTAACTCTTCAATCGTTTTTCGTTCAAATAAAGGGTCTAAATGGGCGTTGGGTTTAAATACCGAATAATAATTAAAATCAAAACCCAACTTTTCACTTATTATGGCATCCACAGGATTTCCATCTGCCCATTCTTTCGCTTCTTCCTTTGTGATGTATCCTTCTTCTGCCCATTTTGTTAAGGTCTCATTCCAGAAACCAAAATGAACTATTGGCAAACGGTCATACGGTTCATATCTTAAAACGGCAAGAGCCCTTTCCCTATGTGTCATGTCTATTCTCCTAAATGTTAAAGTTTTTTGGAACAGTCCTGAATGATTTGTATAGTATAGGCAAGGCTTCGCGGAGGGCTTTTTGATGTTCTTCGGGGTCAGAACGGAAGAATATGCGATGAGGTGTTTCCTGGTTTGTTCGTTCAATTTCAAAATTGCCATCGGGAAATGGCTTGAAACGGACGGGTAAGAAAGACGGGGAAATTATTCGGTCGCTGGCTTTTCGTTCTGAGGATAAAATTATCTGATAACTGCCATCGGCACGCTGGACAAGTAGGCGTTTACTTACTTCCAACCAGACATCGGTCTCCCAGACATTATGTGCCCGCTGGAACAAGGCATTTTTATCTGCTTCGGAGGGTTCTTCTTCTAATACCTGTAAGAAATCCACCCGATTGGAGCGACTATGTGAATATACAAGAAAGCGAAGCAATCGTGGGTCAAGTTCCTTCATAAATTCCAGATTGGGCATAAGCCAATAGGTGTTATAATTCCCCAATGCGAAGGCACTATCCTTATCTGCACAAGGATAGAGATATATGGGAATATCTCCGGAAAGAACACGGACAAACGCATCGGGGTCTAACTTAACATTCCATTCTAATAGTTTTCCCGGTGGATAAGAACCTGCACAAAGATGTATTCGTTTTACTTTTTTTCGGAGTAAATCGGGGAATTGGTTCATAGCAACGGCAATAGGTCGGGCAGAACCGAAGGAAACAACATCTACAGGTTGAGTGGATTGTTGCAATAACGACTTGAATAGTTGTATCCCTTGATTTTCAAATATCCCTCGTGAAGTTTGGGGGTCTGTGGGTCTTGCCATAGGAACAAACGGGCATGGAGCGCAGGGTACTGCACGGTCAAATAAGTAATTCAATTGCCAGACCGTAATGACCCCGGGTTCTCTGCCTCCTGTCGGGTCATTATACCAACCCTGTTCTCCTTCTCCCATATATTTCACGCGATACCTATGACTGACATCCAACAATACGCCTAACAGGTCAATTTCGGGGACTGCATAAGGGAAAATTAAATCCACCGTATCTCCGAAATCTTGTGGGGGATGATACAAGTCTGTTATATCAATCACAGGAATACGATTGGAAGACATGGTAAACGGCGGTATATATGATGAGGAGGTTAAACTTAATCCTGCAATCCCCATTGCTGTCTTAAAAAATCTGCGGCGAGAAAAATTAACCATAACATGCAATCCTTACCACTTTTTGATATGCAATTTTTTATAAATATTAACAAATTATATTCTTTTTGGTAAATCAAATAATTACATACAAATTATAATTGCATCTGCTTTGGTTTTATTATAACAGGGTGTTATTACTTTGTTAGGGTAATTATCTCGTGTAGGTCGGTTATAAACACTTTGATTTTATTTTCAGAGAGTTTTTCAATTTGGGTAGTTGTGTTGTTTGCAGTGACAGATTGAATAGGTTCCCGTGTAGTGATTATGGTATAAAAACACGGGGTATCTTCAATCAATGATGGAAGAACATAAGGGCGGTTTTTCATGGGAATGGTCTGAGGGGGAGATGTATATGCAATACAATGGATATAATACCCGTTATTTTCTGGTTTGCGAAGGGCAACTGTTTCCACAAAAGTTGGTGCGGATATTTGTATTTCGGGATTTGGGTTCAGGAAACGAACCGCATTTGCCAGTAATTTTCTACATTCGGGGAGAGCATATTCAGACCCTAATGCGTAGTCGGGCGAGCATGCCCATGTCATTACGATACCTTTCCCTATCTGATTTATAAATATTGCGGGACCTACTACTGTTTCGGGGCTCATAGGGAGTTCTGTCCCTTCCTTCCCCTCTATCTGTCTTTGGGTACGGTAAGGTTTCCATAATTTACCGACTGTTTTTGCGGAGGTAGTTTCAAATACTCCAGCAGGACCTTTCACTAATATAGGCATGGTAATAGAATTTTTGTAATCCTTCTCGTTTATATAAGCATGTTCAATCTCTTTTGCCAATCGTTCTTCTTCTTGTGTCTGTGCGGGTTCCAATGAAACCCAGTTATCTTCACTATCCATTTTTGATATAAATCTACAACCTGTCAAAGTTTCTAATCTATATGTAGCGATATTTCCTAAATCATCATAGCAACCCGTTAGCCCTGTAATAATCAGTTTTCCTCCTTCATGCACATATTTTGTAAGCATATCTATTTCTTCTGATGATAAAACGCCTGCATTGGGCAGAATGACTATCGGGAATTGTAATAATTTTTCATAGGTGCAATTTTCATCTAACAGAATACTCCATGGGATGTGTTCATATACCATCGCTTTATGTGTTCCCAGAAATGAGGCAAAGTAAGTTGCGGGATTTTCCCTTGCTACCCAATCTCGTGTTTTGCTACTGAAGTAGATACCCACTTCGTATACGGGTTTATGGTAGAAGAAGGATTTCTTTTTGTGAATTTCCTGAAAGGCTTTACTGATACGGTCATAGGCAACAGGGTCTAATGTGCCATCAAAGCCCAATTTGTCCACCATAGTAACGAAGGAACCATGAGCAAGCAGCGTTAACAATTCCCAGCGAATATCATTCAGGGGGCGTGTTGTCTGGTCATGATACATGCGAACACCACGCTGTATAGCCACCTGAACCCGCTGATGAGGCACCGCAGAACGATAAAATTCTGCATTAAGGCAAACGGTTAAGGCGCTGAACCCCCAGATACCTGTTTCACCGGTGATGAAATCTCCATTTTCTCCATGTTGAACAGGTCGCTGACCTACCTCAAAACTGAATGGCGGGTTGCCATGGTAGTTGAAGTCTACGGCAACTTTTGCATCGCGATGTTTGATATATTCATATAGTCTTTTTTCAAATTGTTCACTACTTTTATAACGGAAATCTAAAAACTTTTTCCATGTGGTATCCCAGGTAACAGAGTTTGGTATTTCTAATCCGTACTGTTCCTTAAACATCTTTTTACATACAGGACAGGCACAACCGTATGGTGGTCCAAACCCCTGGTCTATCATGTCAATATGAAAGCCCTGAATTTCATAATCCATAATTTCATCAACAATCTGTTTCATTACTTCCAGATATCCCGAGTTATAGCAAAAGCGATGATAAATAGGTTTTCCATCAAGGCTATACATAAGGAACTCCGGATGTTGTTCAATATAATGTCCTCCCTGCTGAACCACGCAATAAGCAATTACAGGCATATTATATTTCTTCGCCTCGTTGATAGATTCTTTTAACGGGTCACGGTCTTTTAGTCCGGGTGCTTTCGGTAGGATTTTTGAATTGTAGTATGCGTAATCTCCATCTCGAACCCATACGACAACATAATCACAATGTGCTTGATGGCATTTGCGAACAATTTCTGCACCGTCCAATTTCGAGCAATATCGTTCATCGTTCATAGCAGAAAAACCCCATTGTGCTCCTGTAGGACCGACCTCCATTCCGACCCTGGCATTTTCATACCAGAATTCTGATGAAGCCCATGGAGTAATAGATAAGAGTATACTTATAAAGCAGAGTCGTAAAAACATAAAAGCTACCTTTCTTTTTATTCGTTATTGGATAAAGGAATTATCGTATTATAAATCATTGTGATATTGACATCGCGTAGAAGGCGATACTGGCACTCACACTGGCATTGAGTTGTTCAATAGGCGGTTTCGTAGGAATGGATATGACATAATTGCATTCTCGTTTGATTAATGGTCGAATTCCCTTCCCCTCACTGCCAATGACGAGGGCGCTCTGATTTTGCCATTTCACATCATTTAGTTTTATATTTCCGTCAGCATCAAGGGCATATATCCCGAAGCCAAGTTCTTTTAGTTTGCGGACAGTTTGTAGCGTGCTCTTGACCTGAACCATTTGAGCGTATTCAATGGCTCCGGTGCTTGCTTTTACAACGACGGGGGTTATCGGAGCGGAGCCTTCCTGCGGTAAGAATATTGTATTTATATGGAACGCTACCGCAGAACGAATAGTCGCACCCAAATTCCGTGGGTCTTCTAAATGGTCCAAAATGACCATTTTTTTTGTCTGTGCCAAATAATTTTGTAAAAAATCGTCAAAGTTTAAGAGATGTAGTTCCTCTACCTCTGCAACAACACCCTGATGAACTCCATTCTTTGTTATTCGGTCTAAATATCCACGAGGTTTCTCTTCTATCGGAACATGGCTTCCCCATTTTTTTAATTCTGGTAGAGAAAGACCTTGTTGAATATATATTTTATAAACAGAACGGCGTCCTGCTTGAAGACAGGTCAAGACAGGGGTGCGACCGTAAATAATATTTGTTTTAGTCATGAACTTATTGTAAATTGTGAACTTCTTTTAATTTATTAGCGCGTAGATTAAGGTTGTCAAACTCAGGAACACGGTCATCATATTGATGAGCATTCAATTGGGCAAGGTCCCTGAGGATATTATAAGCATCCTGATAACGCCCCAATTTTTCATAACATTTTGCTAAGCGATACATGTTATACCAATAATTAGCACCGGTACTTCCATATCGGTTGATAACGGTTTCAAGGACATCCCTTGACCGTTCCCACCTTAGGAGCATCATTAGATAACCCGCAACGCGTGTTAGACCGGCTTCATCAGTTTTATCGCGTTGTGCGTCAACTCCCGGTGTTGCCTTTGTAAAATTATTCACCATGTAGTTGACACCTCCACTGGAACCTAACCAGCCGATAACAACGATGATAAGAATGATTAATGGCCATTTTAATCCACTTAAATCCATAAACAGCCCTCCTTATGGTTTGTTAAATACCCAGCCATGAACGAACGAAAAAAACAGCCTGCGACAAAACAGGAATATTAAATAAAGTTCCAATTACACCCAGAGTAATTAGAACTACAACAAGAAAAATAAGGAAAGAGAAAAACTGTCTCAACTTTGTTCCGATGTTCCACCGAGCACGGGCTGTGTCTCGGTCTAACTCCTTTACGCGTTTTGAAAAAGCCTCAAATCGTTCGCGACATGCATCAGAACAAAAAGAACCCAATGGAGAAGTAATTACACATGCCCCACAAACAGGCTTCCCACATTGTTTACATCGTGCAACGGCAGAAACCGAAGGATGATTAATACATGATGATAACCTGCCATCCAGCATAACAATACCCTTTATATTGTTCTTTAAAAATTTACGATTATAATTATAACAAAAAGAAAAACTTATTAAAATAAAATATTATTCCTCTTAATAAAAAATAGACGGTGGATGAGACTGCATCACAGGCATGTATCATCCACCGTCTTTATGCGCCGGGCATCAGGGATATAAAATATTTAGCAAAAAAAACGCCAACTTTGTAGAAATAAAATATCTTTTCAATCGTCTTGTTTAAATCCAATATTTTCAGGAATAAATAAATTCCAAAAGTCTTTATTTAAATGAGTTGAGAAATAATGATATGATTTTTCGTCAAGAAAAATTTGATATTTTGACTGAATTTTGTCAGAATAATAGAATATAAATTATTGACAGAAATATATACACACAATAACAGTTAGAAGTATGGATAGGATATGTCTGAGCCTAAAGATGCGGAACTGAGAATATATTGTATCTGTGGTCAGAAAATGCGAGTCCAGCCGGATATGTATGGAAAGCCGGGTCGCTGTGTGGCATGCAGACAGAAGATTCGCATTCCCACGAGGGAAGAACTTCCGCCGGGAATAACAGAACTCTATCTCAAAGACCATCCGGAATATCTCCGCAAGAAATCATCAAGAGAGAAATCAGAGCCTATTAGCGAATCTGGTTCAGATGAGGAACAGGTACTTTCTGATTTTAGTGGGGCGTATTCTCTGCCTTTTGATTCGCTGGAGATTTTACAGGTATTAATCTGTGCGGAATATAAAGCACAGCGGTACTTGCAGGCGATAAGGCAAAAGAAACCTATCGGAAAAGAAACGAAAACGGATTTATTAGAGATCCTATCTAAAATTCGCCGAATGCGTGCCTCTTTAGACGACAAAATAAAAATTCGGCATGGCGAAGTTCTGGAACAACTTAAACAGGTAGAAAAGGAATTGGGGAAAATCGTAGTTTCTTTTCGAACAGGGGATATAGAGTTTAAATATTACTGGAAAACCGTTGTTCCGCTAAGGATTCGTAGGGAGCGATTGGTCCGACGGAGAAAAAATTTAGAAGGTTGGCTTTCAACAATAAGCCCGGAATTAGCAGGCGGATATATTGATATTGACTTTTCCAAGTTGCCGGATAAGATTCCCGATATTGTTTTTCCTCTGGAAGAAGAGGATGAAAATATTTCGGTTTTATCGCTTCTTATCAGAGAGATTCAAAAATATATTGATTTACGAGCAGATGTGGAACATAAATATGCAGAGTGGAGAAAGATGGTAGAAGGAGGTAAGGTGAGCCCGGATGTGGGAGAGAGGGGGCTTGCTGAATATGACGCACGATTAAAGATTGTTCAAAGTGCTATTTCTTTTTATCGAGAACGACTTGAACAATTGGTTGGTGATTGCGAACTGGATTTAGAGTCCATTGAGAAAAATATTACTCGTATTGATAAGCAAAAAGAGGCACATGTTATTGATATTAATAAAGCCCGAGAATTGCAGGAAGAACTTTTCCAGGCACGATTAGACCTTATTCGCACAAAAGATACAGCCCGCAGGGCTATCAGTGCTAATTCCCGTTTTGATATTCCGTCTTTGCAGGGCACCTTTGTTGCAAGGATTGGTCCTGATAGAGGACAGATAGAAATTGGACCCGATTCGTGGATTGCGTGGTTCTGTTCCGCCTTATTGATAATGTTGATAATGATACCTATGACTCAAAGTCAGGGATTGGTATCCACAAAGATATTAATTATGATGGTTGTTGGATTGTTTATCTCCGCAATACTATTGGCTCTTGTAGGTTCAATTCCCTATCGGAGGTGGCGAGGGATAGGGTTAAGTATTTTATGGGTTTTGTATGTTTTGTTATTCTCATTACATATCAATTTCGTGTGGTATAGTATCACCCCGTATGGAGGAGATTTAAGAGCCTCCCCCTATGGTTTATTCGCTTTCCGAGTCGTGTCTGCATATATTGTATTGGGATTGATTGGTATTGCCGTTTGGGTCTCCTTTTACAAAGATAAAGGCTTTCGCTGGATACCTGTGCTTTCTACACTTATTACACTATTTACGGTTATTATTATATCTACGGATTGTTTCGGAGTGTTTCAGGGAAACGCTATACTGGGAGCCGCAGGAAGAACGGAATATATCCCCTCTACGGGAACTTATCGGGTAGAGATAAACATCCATAACAAAGGGATGCGGTCTGTGTGGTTGGGAAATGATATTCGTTATGTGCCTGCTCCTGTCTATATTAGTGTGTTTGTTGAGGGAGATGAAAAACAAAACTTCATGCCTTATGAAGTAAAAACAGAAAGTTTTTCTTCCCAACCGATTGCCCTGGTCTTTAATAAAGAAGGGGGAAAAATTGGTCCTAAGAAAGCCGTTACGCTTTTTTACCAACTTACCCCGGGTACTTATACCATCAAATTAGAAGGTAATGGCAATTATTACCAACCCAAACAAATTCGATTGGTTTTGCCTGAACAGAAAAAGGAAAATACCCCTCCTCAACAAGAAAAGAAACCCAACCTTGAAAACAAAGAAGAGAAAGTAAACGAAGGGCAGAAGGAAGATAATGATAAGGTAGAAAATAATACGGCTAAGGAACCGTTAACAGTCGAGCCATCTATATTTATGGAAGTTCAAAATACATCCGAAGCAACATTGGCTTCTCTGCGGGAAGGTGAAATTTTAATTTTCTTTCATGGTTTTGCAAAGGTTGTGGATAAAACGGAAGGGAATAATAATTCACCTCAATTTCGCGTTTCTCTATACACGAGAGATAAAAAGGCTATAGAACAATTTGTCCGTTTGGGGGATAAAATTGCAGGGGATTGGGTGCTCTCTGAATTCAGCCCACAGCGGGAAACAATAACTTTAAATTTTAAAGATCAATTGTTTGTAGCAACGGTGGGTAAATATTATAAACTCCTATTGTAATATTATATTCCTTTGATAAATCGTGTAAATTTGAAAACAAAACAATTAAGTATATATAGTAAATACTATTAATCCTATATAAAGGAGGGTTCCATCATGAAAAAGAATTTTTTTGCGTTTTTAATTCCTACCGTTGTTTTAATTTTACTTTTACTGACCCATTGTGGTGGACAACAACCATCAAATCAAGCGACTCCATCTACCCCTGCTCAACCTAAACCTGCAGAAGCAAAGCCTATTGAACTGACTTATAGTGTGTTTTTCCCCGCCACACATAGCCAGTACAGATTAGCTGAAAGTTGGGCTAAGGAAGTGGAAAAGCGAACGAATGGAAAAGTGAAGATAACCATGTATCCCGGGGGTTCTTTGACAAAAGCAGACCAATGTTTTGAAGGTGTTATTAATGGAGTTTCTGACCTTGGGATGAGTTGCTTTGCTTATACGCGGGGCAGGTTCCCATTATTAGAAGTTCTGGACCTTCCCTTAGGGTATCCCAGTGGTAAAGTGGCGACCCATGTTGCCATGGATATTATTAAAAAGTATCAACCTGCAGAATTGAAAGATGTTCAATTGATGTATGTTCATGCTCATGGTCCGGGTATCTTAGCCAGCAAGAAACCTGTCCGTTCTCTGGATGACCTGAAAGGTATGAAAATTCGGGCTACGGGCTTGTGCACGAAAATTGTTGAAAAGTTAGGAGGGCAACCTGTAGGAATGAGCCAACCTGAAACCTATGAGGCTCTACAAAAAGGCGTTGTTGATGCAACTTTCTGTCCGATGGAAACATTACAGGGCTGGAAACAAGGCGAAGTAATACAGGCGGTTACAGATAGCCGTTGCATTGGATATACAACCGCGATGTTTGTTGTGATGAATAAGACGAAATGGGAACAATTACCACAAAATATCAAGGATGTTATACTGGCTATAAATGAAGAATGGGTAGATAAGCATGCGCAAGCATGGGATGATGATGACGCAAAAGCCAAAGAATATATTACGGGTATGGGCAAAGAAATTATTCCCCTTACACAGGAAGAACAAGAACGGTGGAAAAGTGCTGTTCAACCTGTGATGCAAGATTATGCGTCCGTTCAGGATAATTTACCACGAGCCGAAATATTAGCAGATACACAGAAAAGAATTCAGGAACTTAGTAGTCAATAAGGTGATGGATCTCATTGGAAAATAAAATTTCGAATTTAATAGAAATATATGGGAAAGGGGTTCGTATTCTTGTGTATTTGCTGGGGATAATCTCAGCCATTGCTTTGCTTTTTATCGTAATAGTTGTTATGGCAGATGTCATTGGCAGGTTTTTGGGAAATGGTGTTCGTGGAAGTATGGACTATGTCCGTCTGGCGAGTGCCGTCGTTTTGGGGGGAGCACTTCCTTATACTACCGCCGTTAAAGGGCATATTGCCATCGAGTTTCTGTTTAGAAGAATATCAAAAGTCCAGAAGGTTATTATAGACACTATCTCCCGATTAATGATGTTAACGCTGTTTATACTGATTATTTTTTTCATGATAAAACATGGGCTATCCCTTTATCGTTCCGGTGAGGTAACTTCCACAGTGCAGTTGCCAGTATATTGGGTGCCATTCTGGTTAGCATTATCTTTTGCTGTAACCTCTCTGGTGAAGATTTATCATATACTCCGTCCGGGGAAGGAGTTAATCAAACCATGAGTTTAACAGGTTACGGTATTTTAGGTATCGTTGTTTTATTATTCCTTCTCATAGCGAGTATGCCCGTTGCCTTTGCCATGATGGGTGTTGGGTTGACAGGCTTTGTAATGGTTGTCAATAAAAATGCTGGGTTCAGCATGTTGTCAAGTGATTTGATTGATACCTTTTCCAATCCAAGTCTTGTAGTAATTCCTTTATTTGTTTTAATGGGTCAGGTAGCCTTTCATTCCGGTATTAGTAAACGATTATTTCGCACGGCTTATATCTGGATAGGTTCCTTGCCGGGTGGTTTGGCAATGGCTTCTGTTATTGCCTGTGCTTTGTTTGGAACTATTTGCGGTTCCGGTCCGGCAACCGCTGCAACCATGTCTGCTGTAGCTTTACCGGAAATGCGTCGTTATAAATATGATGCTTCATTAGCGAGTGGCACGGTGGCGTCTGCAGGTGGTTTAGGAATGATGATACCTCCCAGTGTAGTTTTTATTGTATATGGCATCCTCACCCAGCAGTCTATTGGAAAATTATTTCTGGCGGGGATTTTTCCCGGCGTTTTTATCGCGTTGCTTTTCTGTTTCAGCATTTATATTCGCTGTTTGAAAGACCCTTCTTTGGGTCCTGCGGGGGAAAGAAGTTCCTTAAAAGAAAAAATTCTATCTATGGCAGGGGTTATTGAAACACTTATTCTGTTTCTTATCGTCATGATAGGCATCTTTTTTGGTTTTTTTACGCCAACCGAAGGGGCAGGAGTTGGCGCCGGTGGAACGATTATATTATCTCTGCTTTTACGGCAAATTACATGGAAAGGGTTTGTCCGTGCCATGATGGAAACACTTCGCACCTCCTGTATGATATTAATTATCGTAGCGGGTGCCGTTATTTTAGGTAGGTTCTTTGCTATTACACGCTTACCGATGACAATAGCCAGCAGCCTTGTTTCCTTACCCATTCCTGCCTGGGCTATATGCTTTCTGGTTATGCTTTTCTATATGGTGGGAGGATGTTTTATTGATGCTCTGGCGTTGATACTATTGACCATTCCCATTTTTTATCCAGTGGTTCAACAATTGGGATATGACCCGATATGGTTTGGTGTAATGATAGTTATTCTGACACAGATAGGGGTTATCTCACCTCCGGTTGGAATTAATGTATATGTCGTTAGTGGAATAGACCGAAGTCTTTCTTTATCAACTGTTTTTCGTGGGTCTATTCCTTTTTTATGGATATTGGTGATAGTGAGTGTCCTGTTTTTGATATTCCCCGATTTGGTTCTTTGGTTTCCCAATTGGTTAGGCACTATCTAATTAAAAGGAGGACAAAATTATGTCCGAACAAGATAACAAACTTAATGCAACACAGAAAGTGCTTTTTTGCACAGATTTTTCTGAAAATGCGGATATTGCCTTTCAACACGCTTTGGATTTGGTGCTTCGACGGCCCGGTTCGCTACTCATTATCCTGCATGTAATACCAGAGCCAGAAGCAGAATTCTGGAAGACTTATATTTACGAAGTAGATAATATTGATGACAAAGCAAAGCAGGACATTGATGAGCGTATTCGGCAGTCTTATTTATCAAAAATTCCACCCGAAATTTTAGTTCATGTCGAAATAAAAATCGGGAGAGACTACCAGACCATATTAAATTTTGCAAATGAAATTCATGCGGATATTATTGTTATGGGTCGTCGAGGACATAGTAACTGGGAACGCCCATTCTTCGGGAGTGTCGTAGAACGAGTCGTCCGCCGCGCAGAATGTCCTGTCCTCATTGTTCCCCGTTCCGCAAAAAAATAACCTATATATTACATATAAGATTGTTCTTTTTCTTCCCTAAAATTTGTGGTAAAAATCATGAGGAATATATGTGTGGATTATGGGTTTGTTTTTTTCTCAGAGGTAGGAAACAGCTGGTCGCGGTAGAGATAGAGAAGGCAGAGGATACAGATGGGGATTACTATCAGTGCTAACCATTGCATCAGGTCAAGGTTCAGATATATCTTGCTATAGTCCGCTCGAAGAAAATCCTCTATAAATCGTGTCAGGAAGTATAGAATTAGAAAACATAAAGTAATAGTTCCCGTTTTGGGGTTTTTATTGCGAATGCGGATAAGGATAATCCCCATGAGTATCCACGCAAGGATTTCATAGAGTTGAGTTGGATGGACAGGTAAGGAGAAGAATTGGTCAGAGGAGATGAGTTGTTTATTTACCTGTTCCGACCAGGCGGGAGATCCCATCGGGAAGCGTAGCCCAAATATGGAATTGGTTACCGTCCCATAACAACACCCCTCACAAAAACAGCCCAACCTACCTAAAATTCCCCCTATAGGAATATAGGGAATAAATACTTCTAGACCTTTTAACCGGGGTATTCCCTTTAACTCAAAATAAATTAATGCCCCAAATGCACCACCAGAAAAAGCACCTAAAAACATACTTCCACCTTGTTCCAAATCAAAAAATTGCATTCTTTTTCCAGGACAGGCTAAAAATATATAGAAAAAAAGTCTCCCCATGAAAAATATTAAAGGGAAAAGTATAAATATTATGTCAATATTTATTGGATATTTTGTTTTATTTTTATTCCATCGTATAGATAATAATATAATAGATAATACAGCCAATATATTAAATATCATATATAGAGGGATTGAAATATCTTTAATGTATATGTTTTTGAACATCTCTAATTATTTTACGAGTTAAAATTATTTACTGTGTTTTTTTAATTTATAATTTGAAAACTTCCGAACAATTAATAGTGATAAGAGAAATACAAGAAGCGAACTAAAAAATATTAGAATGAAACTATAATATTTATAGTATTTTTCATACCATGCTTTTTCACTTATTTGTTCAATATAATCAAACCCACCATTAGGTGTTGGTGGCATAAGTTCTTTTTCATCTATCAATTCATTCACTTTTAATGTTTCCGGGATAACTCGAAAGATTATATTTTCCTTTATTTTGTAAGGACATAATGCTAAATAAGCAGCAAATTCAATACGAGATATTTTTCCTGTTTCTCTTTCTCTAAGTAATTTTTCAACATCAAGTATGTCTTTACATACCGGTATATAATGGGTTAACTCCATTGCTAAAGGTATTTTCCAGATAGGATGAAAATCAGAGAAAGAAATATCATTTGTAATAATTTGAGGAGAATCACATGTTATTTCCTTTTCTAAAATTTTTTTATAAATAATCTTTTCTTCTGGTTTCAGCCGCCCCGGGTAAATCACTCTCCTTATTCTTACTAAGTTATCATCTCTGTCGAACCATAACTCAAAAGTAGTGGCGAAATTTGATTTCTTCCCTTCTAATAGAGTTTTATGCCATAAAATTTTATATGAACTATCTTCTTTGTAGTAATATTCGCCTTCCTTTTCTAAAAATTCATACAAAGTATAAGGGAGAAAAGTCTTATTTTCTTTGTAAAGATCGGGTAACGCTCCCCATAAAAGTCGCGGGTCTCCATATAAAGTAATAGTACTTAGATAAGGTATAGGAACTGCATAAATAGATTTTTCCTCACCTTTTGAGTAAGTAAATCTTGTGTAAAAGTGCCCCTTGTAACTATAACCGGATTCTGTCTCAAAATCGTAATAACTTATTGATTTTTTCCCTGAATGTCTTTTATTTATCTTCGAAACAAAAAGTTCAAATAAATTTTTTGGGTTGATTACAGAATTTGTTAGCGATTCTTCCTTTTTTATTTCTAATGGCTTTGTAAATGAATATGTGAAATTAGTTCCTTGTGATTTAAAGAGAAATCTATGATATTTAGATGAATTTTCTATGTTATCTGTTCTGAAGACATCATATTCCATCTGAATAGACTTTATTGATTCCCATTTTTGTTTTAGTACAGCAATGATATGTTTTATATTTTTGTCATTAGCAGGGGTTATACATTCTGTATCACCGTTAGAATTCGTCATTAAAGAAAAGAACAATACAAAACCCCACATTATTACAAAGCGAGAAGATATAAATCTCATCATATTTCATTTATATTCTATAGGGTTATAAGATTTCTATGGGTAATGTTCATCGATTGTTCCTATTTGTGTATAATTACAATTAACATGGTCACATTCAATATCAGGGTTACTCCTAGGGCAATTTCCTTCTACATTCCAACATGGACCGCAATGATAAGGGCAACCATCTGCATGTCTTCCCCAAAGATCTTCATCAACTATATTGCAATCATCATCATCACAACACCCACATCCTTCTGCTATCCATTTACATTTCTGTATAGCAGGAGTAGAACAAACTATAAAAGGTTCTCTTGCAGATGGGCAATAACAATAAGTACCAGTCGAGGCATCCCCACTAGGAAGGCATTTTACATCTACAATGGAGGGCATATTCGTTGGACATGATTTCTGGTTAACACAACCACACCCTTCTTCATTATATGCGGCATACGCCTTTGAAGTTATAATTATTAACATGATTCCGAATAAGAAAATCACAGCCACACTTATTATTGATGGGTATGTTTTTAAAAGATAAATTATATTACGCATATACGGTCTCCTTTGTGTTAGAGGTTAAGGTTGCTTGATACTACACAGAACAGATTCAATTGTATAAAGATATTTTAGCATTTTTTTTTGCGATGTCAAGTCTTTTTAAAAGAATTTATCTGGATTATTATTTCCCAAAATTTGTAGTAAAAATCGTGAGGAATATATGTGTGGATTATGGGTTTGTTTTTTTCTCAGAGGTAAGAAACAGCTGGTCGCGGTAGAGGTAGAGAAGGCAGAGGATACAGATGGGGATTACTATCAGTGCTAACCATTGCATCAGGTCAAGGTTCAGGTATATCTTACTATAATCTGAACGAACAAAATCCTCTATAAATCGTGTCAGGAAGTATAGAATCAGAAAACATAAAGTAATAGTTCCCGTTTTGGGGTTTTTATTGCGAATGCGGATAAGGATAATTCCCATGAGTATCCACACAAGGATTTCATAGAGTTGAGTTGGATGGACAGGTAAGGAGAAGAATTGGTCAGAGGAGATGAGTTGTTTATTTACCTGTTCCGACCAGGCGGGGGAGTGCATCGGGAAGCGTAGCCCAAATATGGAATTGGTTACCGTCCCATAACAACACCCCTCACAAAAACAACCCAACCTGCCTAAAATTCCCCCTATAGGGAGACAAGGGAAAAAAATTTCTAAACATTTTAATTTTGGTAATTTTTTTAATTCGAAATAGATCAGTGCTCCTAAAATAGCACCTGTAACAGTTCCCAGAGTCATATAACCACCATACCTCAAATCAAAAAAAAGAGAACTAAATTCTAAAGAGGATGCGAACAAATAGTGAAATCCTCTAGCAAAAAAAATTCAAAAGGTGCTATGAAAAATAATATTCCTAATCCTAATGGATATTTAGGACCGTATTTATAATTCCAATATAATCCCAAAAATACAACTAAAAACATTCCAAGGAAATTAAAGATATAATATAATTCTATCCACCAACCAGATATATAGAGAAAAGGAAGCATATATCTATTAAACTTCTTTATAATGTGTTATTAGTTGTTTGTATAATTTTTCTCCCTTTTCTAAAATATAAATTGTTCAGAAAATTTTCCAACCAAACGCATATTTCGTAATTAAGGCTGTGAATAGAGAAAAACTAATACAAACCAAGATGAAAATTAGACCAGTTGGTTTTTGTTTAATATTAAATTCTGTTTTGTATAATAAAGGTGGTGGATGAAAGATATCTGAAGGCAATTTTTCATTAATTCGGAGGGAATCTGGATAAATATTTAATTCAAATTTTGTTATGGTTATTCTTGGCAATTGAGTAGATAATAAATAATATTCTACCGGGGTAATTCTTCCTGTTTCATAATCAGAAGTTAATTTTTTTACCTCTTCATTTTCATAATCAAAGTTATATATTTCATAAAATCCTTCGATAGGAATATAAAAATTCTCTTTTTCAACATATTTATACTTAGTTATTTGAATTCTTTCGTGAGTTAATTTAGGTGTATAACAATCTACCACTCCTTGATAATTACTTTTAGAAAAATCTATTTTGTCCAAAATTCTTGAGGGGTATTCTACTTTATCAATCCTAAAAATTTTATATTCAGGGTCCAGCCATATCTCATAGCTTACAGGTATTTCAATACCACTTTCAGTTTTTTTTCGTGAACGGTGCCACAATATAATATAATCTTCCTTTTCGTCTATAAAGAAGGGTCCAGGTGATTTTAAATACTCAATAATATCTGATTTTAAAAATGTTGATTTTTTTATATTTTCATAAGTGATTTCAAAAAGATTAAGAATACCGAAAAATGTAAAAAAGGGAACAGATGTACCAATTTCAGGGGAAAAAAATACATTTTCTCTCTTTCCATCATCAAATAACATTTCTTTATAATTGTAAGGAATGTTGTCACATAAAAGGTATTTGTTCATTTCAAAAACAGGTCTTTTTTGATTTTGTAAGTGGATCATTATTTCCTTTTGGTAGTTAAGAGATTGGTTTTCTATTTTTGTTTTTAACAGATCGAATAATGATGAGGATTGGTCATTTCTTTTTTCATTATCGTTAGGAGAAGTAATGATACTTTCTGAATCAATAATATCCCCTGTTTCGGTTATAAGATATCTATTATTGTCATTGTTGTTTTTATCTTTAAATAAAGACTCACTATAAAGGAAATTGTTCTGTTGAACATCCCAGCCGATTTCACAATCAAGAATATGATGAGAATAAGGGAAAGAATTAAAAATTTTGATTTCTTGAAATTTACAATAAAAAATTTTTATTCTTTTCAAAGATAAATTTTGTTCTATATTCTTTATAAGGAAATTAACCTTTTCCTTGTCATAAATGGGTTCACATGGAGGAGATAAATAAAGAAAGAAACACATCATAACTAATCTTATTATTTCCATTCTTACTTTTCCTACTTATTCTCATTGTCCCTTGAAATATCTTTAATATATTTTATCCTTATTTTATGTGTACTATATATTATATATGCCTATAACCAGTCATACATACAACCTGCGGTACACAAAAAATCTCCCATTAGATCGTCATATATGGTAGGACATTTCCCGTTATTACGTATTTCACGTTTAAAACGGCATTTATCAGGACATATACAATTGGCACAACTTCCAGGTCTTGTAAGACAGTGAGGCTTACAATCCGACTCTGTACAAGGTCTACTCCCACCTCCCGAACAACCACCGCTACTTACTACAATACCTTGACATCGTAATTGATAAGTTCCTTCCTCACAAACATAATATCCTGTACCATGTTTACAATCACAAGGTGGTATTTTTTCACCTGATTTACAAAAATGAGCATCCTCAGGCTCAGTAGTACGACAAGGTGTTGGTTGGCAATCACATCCGGGTGTATTTTATTCATCTGTAGCCAAAGTTACAGATGTAAAATATAGAAAGATAAATAAGGATAGTGCAAATAATATCGTTAGTAAAGAGCAATAGTAAGATTTTACAACTTTTTTCATAAATAATCTCCTTTCCTTTAAATTTGAGATTTATACTACACAGAACAGATTCAATTGTATAAAGATATTTTAGCATTTTTTTTGCGATGTCAAGTCTTTTTAAAAGAATTTATCTGGATTATTATTTCCCAAAATTTGTGGTAAAAATCGTGAGGAATATATGTGAAATCTCAGGATAAATTATATCTACCTTTAGATTAAAGAGGGGATTTTTCTTTTTCAGATGATTTTGTCCCTTTAAAAAACACACAACTTATTTTAAAATTTAAATCCCCTATTTAGAGGACTCGTATATTTTTCTACTATTCACTCCATGTTTTTATTTGTTTACATGGAAGAGAGGTATTATTTTGTTGCTAATTTTGTAGAGATGAAGCCTATTTCACCTTCGTTTACACCTATATGCTTTGCTACTACGGGACATTTGGCTTTTAAGAGTAGATAAACATTACCGGGATAATCGTCTAAAGTCTCGTAATTGCCCTGACCTTTGCCTAAAATAATGTCTGCGTTATCCATCTTCTTTCGCAGGGATTGTTCTAATTGTCTCCATGGAGCCCCAATCCAGCCTCTTTCCATGGCTATAACTTCGCATACCTCATTTAATTTCACTTTGTAGACATCTTCCATGCATGCATCATTAATAATGGGAGAGCCTTTGGCTACGGCAGTTACTTTTGTATATTTTTGTAATTCTTCTATCAGAATTTTATCAAAAACTATCTCACCTGCATTGTCTAAAAAGAAAAGTAGTTCTTTACTGTGTTGCAGGTCTTTTTTAAATTGCTCAAAATGATTTACTGCGAAACTTATAGTGATTGCATGTTCGATTGCCGAATGAACATCTATTTCATCCGATTTCAAGATTCCTAAATCAATGATATTTCCCGCGGCGGAAAGTTGAAGTGCTGTTAGCAAGGGATATTGACTTTGATTTTTTATCTGTCGTAATTCATCTTCAATACGGAGAGCCAAATCGTTTTGTATCTTTTTTTGTTCTGCATAAGGGTCAGGATTGCCAGATAATTGATTGGTGATTTGATAGATGACAAGGGAAAGTTCGGCAGGTGAATACGACAGGTCCATTTTTCCTAATTCTTCGCCGACTTTCACCAAAATTTGTCTACGAACCGCTATATCATTCGTGGCTAACACGGAAGAACGATAGGCTTGTCTCATGAAACACTCTAAACACTCAACAGTGGCTTTCATTTATTACTCCTAAAAATTTTAAAAAAAATATAACAAATAATCGTGAGTTTCGTTCAATATTTTTTATTCGTTAAATGAAAAAATATTTTAGGGCATGAACACATTAAAAAAAAGAAGGTAGAAAAGCCTGTATAAGGGTTTATAAATACTGAAGTAGTTGGCTTCCTGCCTTTTTATACATCAAACATAAGTGAAATTATATCATATTTCAATTTTTCTTAGATAGTGAGACATTGCGGATTGCTCAACCTAACTTAAAACTAATATCCCTATGTTCCATCTGTCGCATCTGTCTCCTCCGCCCCCTCCGTTCCCTCCGTCCCATCTGCCCCATCCGTCCCCTCCGCTCCGTCCGTCGCATTCGTCTCCTCCGCCCCATCCGTCTCATTCGTCCCCTATGTCCCAAAACACCCGAAGCGGGGACATTTCAGCTACGGGGAAGGGTGGAGATTTTTTGTTAAGAGAATTAACCACAGAGGACACGGAGGGAATTTTACACAAAAGGCACAGAGGAGGGGGATTTATTTATGGTAAGGGGACGGAATTAAAAATGTTGAGGAGTCGAAGGATTTTTTGCGTATACATTGTGAACTTTGTGCAAGGTCTTTGTGCTCTCTGTGGTAAGAAGAAATAACCACATAGGACACGGAGGGATACGGAGGAGGATATAAAAAACACAGACAAGAATGTCTGTGCCACATTAATACCTATAATGCCTCATAAGTCTCATTCGTCACATTCGTCCCATAAGTCCCAAAACACCCGAAGCGGGGACGCTTCAGCTACGGGGAGAGTGAAGATTTTTTTGTAAGAAGAATTAACCACAAAGGACACAGAGGAGGATGATTTATTTACGGTAAGGGCATGGATTTAAAAATGTAGGGGCGAAACATGTTTCGCCCTAACGATGCATTGATTGCATATCAATTTTATAATTGGTGATTTGCGTTATTGACGAGGTCTGAACGGAATACACGAAGAGGGCGATTGCCAATCGCCCCTACAAGACATTTTATAATGACGCAAAATTAAAACCTCCGAAGCGGGGAGGTTTCAGCTACAGGGAAGGGTGATGTTTTTTTGTTAAGAGAATTAACCACAGAGGACACGAAGGGAATTTTACACAGAGGTCACGGAGGAGGTTTTATTTACTGAATGAACAAGGACAGAAGAAAATACAGACAAGAATGTTTGTGCTACATTAATGTCTTATTCGTCCCATCCGTCTCATAAATCCCCCAAAAAAAACCGCCCGCCTGGCAAGGCCACCCCTACAAGACATTTTTTTCATCACGGGGCACTGGCGTACGGATGGGGTTTGGACGATTTAAAACCCGCCTGCCTGGCAAGGCCGCCCCTACAAGACATTTTTTTTATCAGGGGGCACTGCCGTGCAGGCGGGATTTTGTTGTGATAAAAAATGCCTGCCTGGCAAGGCCGCCCTTACGGCATATTGATTACATGATAACCTATAGGACATAGGTAACAGATTTATACCTTCTTCCCAATCGTAGAAAGGGCACGGCA